>Ga0335085_10010729_pt1 | contig 13669 bp, 9 predicted proteins | sample Lox_Sample_45_FD_206712 | JGI IMG/M metagenome (GOLD analysis project Ga0335085, IMG submission 206712) | Soil microbial communities from Loxahatchee National Wildlife Refuge, Florida, United States - Lox_Sample_4.5 | ecosystem: Environmental > Terrestrial > Soil > Wetlands | place: USA: Florida...
GCTCGGCCCGCGACAAATGGGCCCTCGGGATCTTCGTGGTAGGTCTGGTGCTGGCGCTCTACGCCCAGTTCACCGCCACCCCGCCGACGCTCTGGGGGCTGCTCCCGATCGTCCTCTACTCCGTGCTGGTGCTTCTCGCGATCGACGTCGTCCTGGCGACGCTGGCGGCCTTCCTGTCCGCCGTCCTGCTCACGGGAGTGGGCATCAAGCCGCTCGCCGACACGCTGGCCCAGTCGCTGGGCTCCTTCATCGCGGTCGTCGGGCTGATCATCATCATGGGGGCGGGGCTGGGGCAGGTGGCCAAGGAGACCGGCGCCGCCGAGTACCTGGTGCGCACGGTCCTGTATCGGATCGGCCTGCGCACCCGGACGCGGGTGCAGGTCGGAGTGATGCTTGCGTCCACGATCCTGGTGGGCGCGCTGGGCACGCTGGCCGGCGCCAACGCCATATTGGCCCCCATCGTCATTCCCATCGTGGCGGCGGTGGGGTTCACCCCGCCCGCCCTGGCGGCCATGCTCCATGCCGGCGGGGCCCCGGGTCTGTTCATCGGTCCCTTCACGCCACCGGTCGTGACCCTCACCGGCGCAGCCAAGATCGGCTACGTTCCCTACCTGCTGGCCGCTGGCATTCCCATGGCCCTGGTGACGTGGGGGACGGGGTTCCTGATGGCGCGCTGGATCCAGCGACAGACCGAGGGGGTCCAGGCCTACGAGGAATCCGACCTCATCAAGGAGGAGCACGCGCTGGGGCCCGAGGCCCGGCAGGCCATGTGGGCCTTCGTGGCGACCATGGTCGTGATGCTAGCGTACGGCATCTACATCAAGGCGGGGTTTTCTTATGCCCTGCTGGTGATGCTGGTCACCGCCTTCACAACGGGCCTCGTCGGGCGACTGAGTCCCACCCGTATCCTCCAGGCCATCTATGCCGGGGCCTCGCGGCTGATCTGGCTCTTCCTGCTATTCTGGCTGTTCAACCCCATCCTCACGCTGGTGGACCAGACCAAGGCGTATCAGGCGCTCCTGGACGCGGGCAAGCCGGTCCTGTCCGTCGTCAGTGGCTACGGATTCAGCCTCTTCGCCGCCCTGATCGGGTGGGTGGGAGTCTCCGGCGCCGCGGTCGCCCAGGTGGTGCTGATGAACCAGGTCTTCGGACCCATTGTCCAGCAGCTCGGCCTCTCGGCCTCCGCCTGGGTGGCGGTGCTGCTGGTCAGCTCGCAGCTCGACTGGTTCGGCCCCTTCCCCAACGCGGATATGATCGGTCAGATGGGGCTGGCCCGATCCAAGGACCTGCGGCGCATGCTCTACAACGGCTGGGCCATCATGGGGGCGAACCTGGTTCTTTTTCTGATCCTGCTCAAGATCCTGATCTAGCCATGACCAGATGGAAGTATTGAACCGCCAAGGCGCCAAGGCCGCCAAGATGATTAGGGCTCAGGACATGCCTACACGCCCGAAGGTCACCGCAGCAGGAGGGGGCCTTGAGCTTCGGCTCTGAACCCAGCCCCTGGCGGCCTTGGCGGCCCGAGGTGGCGTCTTGGCGGTTGGTCAGTTCTTTCGGATCAAGGCCAGGAGGGGTGGACGGAGGCGGCGCGATGGGATCGCTCGCGGCGGTTCGGGCAGGGATCGAGGCGGCCATCGATCAGTGCCCGGCAACGGTGGGTCTGGTGGTCAAGCATCTCGAGTCGGGGGAGGAGCTTGCCTGGCGGCCGGACGAACGATTCCCGGCGGCCAGCATCATCAAGATCCCGATCCTGGTCGAGGCGCTGCGCCAGGCGGAGATGGGCCGGCTGCGGCTGGACGAGCGGATCCCGATCCGGCCGCAGGACAAGGTCGGGGGCTTCGGCATCCTCAAGGAGCTCGGGAGCCTGGAGGCGCTCTGCCTGCTCGACCTGCTGACCCTGATGACCATCATCAGCGACAACACGGCGGCGAACCTCTGCATCGAGCGGGTCGGGATGGCGGCGGTGAATGCCGCCATGGAATCCCTGGGCCTGACGAACACGGTGCTGCAGCGAAAGATGATGGACATGGCGGCGCGGGAGCGGGGGCTGGACAATTTCACCACCCCGGCAGACGTGGCGCGACTGCTGGAGCTTGTGGCCGCCGAGCGTCTCTTGACGGCCGAAGGATCCCGGCAAGCCCTGGAGATCCTCGCCCGTCAGCAGGTCAACGACCGGCTGCCCCTGCTGCTGCCGGCCGAGGTGCAGGTGGCCCACAAGACGGGAGAGCTGTCCGGGATTCGACATGACGTCGGGATCCTGGGGACCGGAAAGGACCGGGTCGTGATCGTCGCCCTCACCAAGGGGTGCGAGACCCCGCTAGGCAAGGGATTGTCGGGCGGCGAAGCCTCTGCCTGCATCGCCCGGATCGGCCGGATGGTCTACGACGCCGTCGTCGGCTAGCCCGCATCATTCGCGAACGCGGCTCGCGGACAATGCGGGCTGGAGCGTCTCGACACCGCACCCATCCCGCGGGACGCGGGATGGGTATCCGGTGCGCCCCCTACCGCGCGTCATGCCGCTGTGGGAATGGCCATTGGCACGTAAGCCCGGGTTATTCACAGTTGTTTGTGAATAATCCGGGCTGAGGGCTCGGCCCGGAGATCTCGCCCGCGCCTGGCAAGAGCTCGAGGGCCCGGCCCGCAACCATGAGGAGGACCGAGGGACCATGCGACTCGCACTGATTCAGATGAACAGCCGGACGGCCGCCCGCGACGAGAACGTGACGCGGGCCTGCGCTTTCATCGACGAGGCCGCCCGGCAACAGGCGAACCTCGTTGTCTTGCCGGAATTCTTCAACGTCGAGTACTTTCCCCAGTATCGCGACTACCGGTACATGGACTACGCCGAGCCGGAGGACGGCTACACCCAGACCCGGATCGCCGAGAAGGCCCGCCAGCACGGCATCCACATCGTCTCGACCATCTTCGAAATGGCGCGGCCCGGCCTCTACTACGACACCGCCATGCTCATCGATCCCGAGGGTCGGATTGTCGGGAAGTACCGCAAGGTGCACCCGGCGGCCTACCTGAGCCTGGAGAAGATCTACTTCCGGGGCGGCTCCTCCTTCCCGGTGTTTCGAATTGGCGACTGGACGATCGGGTTCAGCATCTGCTACGACAATCTATTTCCAGAATCCTGCCGGTGCGTCGCCCTGAACGGGGCCGAGCTGATCATCGCCCCGTACGCCACACCCGTGTCAGACCCGTGGGAGAATTTCCTCAGCACCCGGGCGCTCGAGAACGGCGTCTTCCTGGGGGTCTGTAACCATGTCGGGCAGGAGGGCGACTGGCGCATGTCCGGAAAGAGCATGATCATCAACCCCCAGGGCAAGATCCTGGTGCAGGCCGGCGGCGGCGACGAGCAGATCATCCGCGCCGACATCGACCGGGAGACGGTCGTCCAGGCCCGGCGAACCTTCTTCCTGTTCCGGGACCGCCGGCCGGATGCCTATGGATCCATCGTGCAGAAGACGGAGGATCTTCACGGGTAGGGGGCGATGCGCCGGATCCCAGGTAGGCTGCTGAAAAACGCCCATCTGGGGACATCCATCTTGCGATGGGTACCCGGCGCTCGCGCGCGAATCCCGGGCGTGCCGCCCGGCGGGGCCCGCGAGATTGCCTGTCCCGGGATGCGGTACGGCCGCCAAATGCCGAGAATGGCGTTGACAAGGCGATCTAGGCCCGAATAGACTCCCGCCACGCTTTGGGGCGGCCGTTGGGGGAAGGGGACGGACCACGAGCGTTCGGTCGTCGGTCGGTTTCACGGGCAGGTCAAGCGTCCCATTCACTTCGTCATCCACGCCTGCCGGGGCGAAAGGAGGAGCTGTCATGTCACGAGACGGGAAAGGGAGAACGCGGCGCGAATTCTTGTGGGATGCGGCATTGGCGTCTGGGGTGGTTATGGGTGGAATTGCGCCGACGCTCTCCCTCGCCGGCCAGGCGGGAGAGCCGAAGCTCGGCGCCACGCTGATCGGGAAGCTCGAGGGCCCGGAATACATCCTGGATCCCGCCCAGTGGCCCAAGAAGTTCGGCGAGGCGCCCATGCTGGCGGACCTGGTGAAGCAGGGGAAGCTGCCGTCCGTGGAGAAGCGGGTCCCGGAGGAGCCGATGGTCATCAAGCCGGTGGAGACCATCGGCCGGTACGGCGGGACCTGGCACCGCGGCTTCACCGGGCCGGGCGACGCCGAAAACGGCAACCGCATCGTCTCCGCCGACAAGGTCCTATTCTGGGACTACACCGGGAACAAGGTCATGCCGTGCATCGCCAAGGGGTGGAAAATGAGCGATGACGGCCGCAGCACGACCATCTTCCTGCGCAAGGGCCACCGCTGGTCGGACGGCCAGCCCTTCACCGCCAACGACTTCGTGTTCTGGTACGAGGACGTCTATCTCAACAAGGACCTGCAGCCGGTCCCGCACCCGGACTTCATGGTCGGCGGCAAGCCCGGCACCCTCAGGAAGCTGGACGACTACACCGTCGTCTTCGAGTTCCCGGAGCCGAACTTCCTCTTCGTGGACATCCTGGCGGGGAGCACCGCCATGGGCGGCGGGCAGGCCCTGCAGCAGATGCAGGGCCGGACCATGGGCGCCTACATGCCTGCCCACTACCTGAAGCAGTTCCTGCCCAAGTACACGGCCAAGGACGAGCTGGAGGCCAAGGCCAAGGCGGCAGGCTTCGACGGCTGGCTGAGCTTCGCCAAGAGCCGCTGGGACTGGAGGCTGAACCCGGAACTGCCGGTCCTCACGCCATGGAAAGTCGTCACCCCGATCAACAACCCCACCTGGGTCATGGAACGGAACCCCTTCTTCTACCAGGTGGACACCAGCGGCAACCAGCTCCCCTACCTCGACCGGATCAACATGGGAATCGCCGAGAACCTGGAGGTGCTGAACCTGCGGGCCATCGCCGGGCAGTACGACCTGCAGGAGCGGCACACCAGCATGGCGAAGATTCCCGTCTTCCTGGAGAACCGCAGCAAGGGCAACTACGACGTGCGCCTCGACCCGGCGCTCAACGGCTCCGATGCCACGCTGCAGATCAACCATGCATACGAGGCCGATCCCGAGGTAGCCAAGTGGCTGCTCACCCGGGACTTCCGCCGCGCGCTGTCCCTGGGCATCGACCGCGACCAGCTCAACGAGACCTTCTGGTTGGGGATCGGGGTGGCCGGCTCCATCATCCCGGCGGAGAGCTCGCCCTACAGTCCGGGCCCCGAGTGGCGGAAGAAGTGGTCGGTGTACGACCCGAAGCAGGCCAACGAGCTGCTGGACAAGATCGGCCTGGCGAAGAAGGACGCCGAAGGATATCGACTCCGCACCGACGGCAAGGGGCGGCTGCGGATCGAGCTGATGACGTCGGCGGGGTCCTTCATCCCCCACACCCAGATCGCCGAGATGATCAAGGAGCAGTGGAAGAAGATCGGCATCCAGGCCGACGTGAAGGAAATGGAGCGCAGCCTGTTCGAGACCCGGATGCGGAGCAACGAGCAGCAAATCAGCATCTGGGCGAACGATGGGACGGAGGTCCTGTACCTCTTCCCGCGGCATGCCCTGCCGGTGGATCCGGTCGAGGCGAAGATGGGGCACCCGATCGCCGACTGGTACGCGAGCAACGGGGCCGCGGGGAAGGCGCCCAAGGACCCGCAGATGCGAAAGGCGCTGGACCTCTTCCGGTCCGCGGGCAGCAAGAAGACGACCGAGGAGCGCTACGCGCTTGCCCAGGAGATCTTCAAGCTCATCGTGGACGAGCAGTTCTCCATCGGGACGGTGGGGCAGTCGCCCGCCACCATGGGCGTGCGCATCGTCAGCAAGCGGATGGGCAACATCCCGGCGCGCCAGATCAACGCCCAGCACTGCCGGACGCCGGGGAGCTCGCAGCCGTCCACCTTCTTCTTCAAGTCGTAGCTTGACGTCGCCCGGCGGCCGCCCGGATCGTCCGGGCGGCCGCCGCGGGTCGAGCGAGGGGGCCATGCTGGCCTACCTGATCCGTCGCGCCTTCCTGGCCATCCTGACGATGTGGGCGGTGTCCGTCCTCTCGTTCGTCGTCATCCAGCTGCCGCCCGGCGACTACATCACCTCCTACATCGCGCAGATGTCGTCCTCGGGGAGCTTCGTCTCCCAGCAGGAGGCCGAGGCCCTACGCGAGCAGTACGGCCTCAACAAGCCGCTCTACATCCAGTACATCCGCTGGATGCAGATGGTCTTCCAGGGCAACTTCGGCATGGCCCTGGAGTACGGCCGCCCCGTCTCGGAGGTCATCGGGGACCGCCTCTGGCTCACCATGGTGGTGTCGGTGGCGGCCATCATCTTGACCTGGATCGTGGCGCTGCCCATCGGGATCTACTCGGCCGTGCGCCAGTATTCCATCGGCGATTACATCGCGACCTTCGTGGGGTTCATCGGCCTGGCGGTCCCGAGCTTTATGCTGGCCCTGATCCTGATGTACCTCGGCTTCACCCTGTTCAACGCCAACATCGGGGGCCTGTTCTCCGACGAGTTCGCCGAGGCGCCGTGGAGCCTGAGCAAGCTCTGGGACCTGGCCAAGCATCTCCCGTTGCCCGCCCTGATCCTGGGCCTGGCCGGGACGGCTCAGTTGATCCGCATCATGCGGGCGAACCTCTTGGACGAGCTGGGGAAGCCCTACGTCGTCACCGCCCGGGCCCGGGGGCTGGCCGAGCGGCACCTGATCGTCAAGTACCCCGTGCGCGTGGCCCTGAACCCCTTCGCCAGCACCATCGGGTACCTGCTGCCCTACGTGGTCTCGGGGAGCATCATCGTGTCCCTTGTGTTGAGCCTACCCACGGTGGGACCGCTCCTCCTCAAGGCGCTGATCGCCCAGGACATGTTCCTGGCGGGGACCATCGTGCTGCTGCTCGGGATCATGACGGTTATCGGCACGTTCCTGTCGGATCTGGTGCTGATCTGGGTGGATCCGCGCATCCGGTTCGAGGGCAAGCGATGACGGATCCGAAGGACGCAAACCCGCCGGCCGCGGCCGCCGAGGAGGGAGGAGCCGTCCTTCCGGCATCTGTGGCCGAGGAGCGCGTGTCCGTCGCCACCCAGTGGCAGCTGATGTGGTGGCGGTTCAAGAAGCACAAGCTCGCCATGGCGAGCAGTGTGATCGTCATCCTGTTCTACCTGGTCGTGATCTTTGCGGATTTCCTGGCGTACTCCGACCCGCTGGCCTCCGAGGCCCAGCGCTCGCTCCTCTCCCCGCAGCGGATTCACTGGTTCGACAACGGGCGGTTCGACCCCTTCGTGTACGGCCTGACCGGGATCCGGGATCCCGTCACCTTCAAGCGCGTGTACACGCCCGATCCCGAGAAGAAGATCCGCGTCCGATTCTTCGCCCCGGGCTTCGAGTACCACTTCCTGGGCATGATCCCCGCCGATCGGCATCTGCTGGGCGTCGTGGACGCCAGGGCCGAGGACACGCTCTTTCTGCTGGGAACCGACGAGCAGGGGCGCGACCTCTGGTCGCGCCTCATGTACGGCACGCAGACCTCGCTCTCCATCGGCCTGGCGGGCGTCTCCCTCAGCCTGTTCCTGGGGGTGCTCCTGGGCGGCATCTCGGGCCTGAAGGGTGGCTTCATCGACACCGTCATCCAGCGCGTGATCGAGATCCTGCGCTCGATCCCGACCATTCCGCTGTGGATGGGGCTGGCCGCGGCCCTGCCCAACGACTGGAACGTCATGCAAGTCTACTTCGCCATCACGCTCATCATCTCCCTGATCGGCTGGACGGAGCTGGCGCGGGTCGTCCGCGGCCGGTTCCTGGCGCTCCGCGAGGAGGACTTCGTGATGGCGGCAGAGCTGGCGGGATGCGGCCAGATGCGGATCATCTTCACGCACCTGGTCCCCTCGTTCCTCAGCCACATCATCGCCGCAACGACGCTGGCCATCCCGGCCATGATCATTAGCGAGACCTCGCTGAGCTTCCTGGGTCTGGGCCTTCGCCCACCAGCCATCAGCTGGGGGGTCCTGCTGCAGCAGGCGCAGAACATCCAGGCCCTGGCGATCTCGCCCTGGCTCCTGATTCCTTCCATTCCGGTCACCATTGTGATCCTGGCCTTCAACTTCATGGGGGACGGCTTGCGGGACGCGGCGGATCCGTATGGGCACTGAGAACAAGAGCGTTCGGCGGTTCGAGTGTTCGAGAGTTCAAGGGCAGTACAGAAAGAAGGTTCGGCAGTTCGGTGGTTCGGGGGGCAAGCGAAGAACGGTTTGGCTGTTCAAGGGTTCTTTGGCCCTGGGGTCCTCTCGAACTCTCGAACCATCGAACTCTCGAACCATCGAACGCGTAGAGGTACCGATCCTCTGGAACATGACGCATGACTGAGCCAATGGCAGCATCGACACCGGTCCTGTCGGTACGGGACCTGAAGACGTATTTCTTCCCCGACGAGGGCACGGTCAGGGCCGTGGACGGGGTGAACTTCGATCTCTATCCCAAGAAGACCCTCGGGATCGTGGGCGAGAGCGGGTGCGGCAAGAGCGTCACCGCCCGGTCCATCCTGCGGATCGTGGAGCGGCCCGGAAAGATCGTGAGCGGCCAGATCATGCTGCAGCGCAAGTCGGGCAACGGGGCCGGGGGAATCGTGGACCTGGTGCAACTTGATCCCTCCAGTCTCGAGATGCGCCAGATCCGTGGCGGGGACATCGGCCTGGTCTTCCAGGAGCCGATGACCTCGTTCAGCCCGGTTCACACCATCGGCAACCAGATCATCGAGACGGTGCAGCTCCACACCCGCGCGGGCCCGAAGGAGGCGCGGGAGCGCGCCATCGAGATGCTGCGGCTGGTCGGCATCCCCAAGCCGGAGCGGCGCGTGGACGAGTACGCCTTCGAGCTCTCGGGCGGGCTCCGGCAGCGGGCCATGATCGCCTTGGCCCTGGCCTGCGGCCCGCGCATCCTGATCGCGGATGAGCCCACCACCGCCCTGGACGTCACCACCCAGGCGCAGATTTTGGACCTGATGCGGCAGCTCCAGCAGCAGGAGGGGATGACGATCATCCTCATCACCCACAACCTGGGCGTCGTCGCCGAGATGTGCGACACGGTCGTGGTGATGTATCTCGGCCGGGTGGTGGAGCAGGGGCCCGTGGACGCCATCTTCCACGCGCCCAAGCACCCCTACACCCGGGCGCTGCTCCGCTCGATCCCGAGCATCCATGCCACGACGCGGACGGCGCTGCCGACGATCGCCGGCTCCATCCCGCACCCCTACAACCGGCCGGCCGGCTGCCCGTTTCACCCCCGCTGCCCGGAGGTCCTGCGCGGGGTCTGCGACGCGAGCGAACCGGAGCTGCAATCCATCGCCGAGGGACAGGAAGTGAGCTGCTTCCTCTACGGCAAGTCATAGCCATGGGATCCCGCATGCGCCTGCTCGAGGTCAAGGGCCTGAAGAAGTTCTTCCCCATCCACCGGGGAATCCTCCAGCGCGAGGTGGGCCAGGTCCGCGCCGTGGACGACGTCACCTTCTACGTCGAGAAGGGCGAGACCCTCTCCCTCGTGGGCGAGAGCGGGTGCGGCAAGACCACGACGTCGCGCTGCATCCTGCGGGCCATCAAGGCCACGGCGGGCCAGATTCTCTTTCGACCCGAGGACGGGTCGGTCGTGGACGTGGCCACGCTGTCCAAGGGCCAGCTCCGTCCCCTGCGCCGCCAGATGCAGATGATCTTCCAGGATCCGTTCTCCTCGTTGAACCCGCGGCGGACGCTCCTCGACATCGTGGCCGAGCCGCTGGTGGCCAACGGGGTCGGGAGCCGGAAGGAACAGCTCGACCGGGTGGCGGAGCTGCTCCGCTTGGTGGGCCTGCGGCCCGAGTACATGCGGCGGTACCCGCACGCCTTCTCCGGGGGCCAGCGCCAGCGCATCGGCATCGCCCGGGCCCTCGCCCTGAACCCCAGCCTGATCGTGGCGGACGAGCCGGTCTCGGCGCTCGACGTCTCGGTCCAGGCGCAGATCCTGAACCTGATGCTGGCCCTGCAGGAGCGGCTGGGGCTCACCTATTTGTTCGTGGCCCACGACCTGAGCGTCGTCAAGCACGTGAGCGACCGCGTCGCCGTCATGTACGTGGGCCGCCTCGTCGAGATGACCGACACCCAGCGCCTGTTTGCCGCCCCGAAGCATCCGTACACCGAGGCGCTGCTGTCGGCGGTGCCGGTCCCGGATCCGCGCTGGCGCTCGAAGCGGATCGTGCTGGAGGGCGAGGTGGCCGATCCGGCCAATCCCCCCTCCGGCTGCTACTTCCACCCCCGCTGCCGCTACGCCGTGGAGGCCTGCCGGACCGACACGCCTCAATTGACGGAGACCCAGCCGGGACACTTCGTGAGCTGCCACCGGGCCAAGGAACTCACCCTGCACGGCATCGCCGCCTGAACAAGAGCCGCCCCGCGCCGCCAATCCGGAAAGTAACACGAACCGCCAACACGCCATGGGCGCCAAGGCACGGGACACGATTCTCACGCCAAGGCGCAAAGATCGCCAAGAAATACACGATTATTCTTTGGGCCACGGGACCGAAGGGAGGAGAGGCAAGAGACAAGGCGCAGGAGAAGCCGAGGGAGCGGGTTTATCCGCAGATTTTACAGAATTGGCGTACTTGGCGTCATGGCGGTTCTAGTGCCCCCCATGAAACCCCTTGACGCCTTCCGCCCATCGGCGCTACGTTTCCACTCGACGGCCCCGTCGCCCGGAATCCCACCCGGTGGCGACCCCGATGCCGGCCAACGCTGCTCACATAGGTGAACGGCTCCGCGCCTTTCGCGAACGCTTCCATCGTGCCCGCGGTGCCTTGAGGGTCTCCCATCACCGTCAAGCCCGAGCAACTGGAGGCAGGCCGTGGAATCCCGCTCGTGTTCAAAGGCGCCTCCGGTCGCCGTCGTCCTGTCCCCGGGGTCGGAGGAGTCTTAGGCGGTCTGTATAGCCGGGATCTGGGAAAACGGGCCGAACCCGGGCAAACTGCAGCACGGGCAGAAGTTGCGCGATTCTCTTGCGGATGTCTTTTGCAGAAACGAGCCGTCTGCGATAAATGCTTTATGCAGACTGGATCACCGCAGTTAGGTGGCAGTCCCCCCCTGGCGCAGAATCCTCATGGCGGAGGGCTCCCCATGAACCCAGGTTCCTTTTTCGTCGCTTCATACGAAACCGAGCGGCTCAAGACCCTCAGTGTCTGGTCATGCTTCGCCGACACAGATCTCCGATTCCGTCCCGCCCCTCGGGCCCGCACCCCCCTCGAACACATGGTTCACCAGTGCGTGTCCGAGGACACGTGGATGCGACAGATGCTCGGCATCGCGCCAGACGCCTCCGCGCTGCCCGCGGTGGAGAGCCGCCTCGCCTTCCTTCACCATTACGCCGCTCTCTCGACGGCCCGCAGGGATCTTCTCTCTGCACAGCCCTCGGAGTGGTGGGCGGGTGAGGTGCAGTTCTTTGACGTGGCGCGCGATCGGGCCTGGGTATTTCTCCGCCGTCTCACCCACTCAGCCTACCACCGCGGCCAACTGACAGTGTACCTTCGCTTACTCGGTCGGCCGGTGTATTCAACCTACGGCCCGACCGCCGACACCGGCGGTCTCTTCCAGAACCACGCCCCCACGATCTACCGGTACGCCTCTCTCGGTGCCCTGCTTGCGGGCGAGGACGCTGGCGGCGAGTGGCCCCAGCTTCCCGGTCCGGGGCCCGCCTCGCCGACCGAACGGTCCTAGGAGAGGGTTTGCCACCTGACTGGGGGTTCAACCGGCCTCGCTCGCTCAGCTCGCTCGCCGGTTAACCCAGTTCGTTAGCCGGACGCCTCCTGGAGACGAAACAATGATCACGCCGCGTCCCTTCACGATTCAGGTCGCCGACGAAGTACTGGCCGATCTGAGGTTGCGGCTCGAGCGGATCCGCTGGCCGGATGAGAATCCCGGCGGGGGCTGGCAGTATGGCAGCGACCTCGCATACATGAAAGCACTGGCGGCGCACTGGCGCGAGCAATACAACTGGCGCGCGCACGAGGCCCGACTCAACCGTCTCCCGCAGTTCGTCGCCTCCGTCGACGGGATCGATCTCCACTTCATCCACGTGCCGGGGGTGGGACCGCATCCCTTGCCCTTGCTCCTGTCGCATGGCTGGCCGGGCTCGATCGTCGAGTTCGAGCGGCTGATCCCGTTGCTGACCGACCCCGGGCGCTTTGGCGGCGACCCGGTTGACGCCTTCACCGTCGTGGCGCCCTCGCTCCCGGGTTACACCTTCTCGTTTCGGCCGGAGCAGCCCCGCTTCAACCTCGCCCAGATCGCCGACCTTTTCGCGCGGCTCATGGTCGAGGGACTCGGGTATCGCCGCTTTGCCGCGCAAGGCGGCGACTGGGGCGCCTACATCAGCGCCCAGCTCGGCGCCTCCCATGCCGAGCGCGTGCTCGGCATCCACGTGACGCTGCTGTCGGGACCGCGGGAGGCCACGCCCGCGCCCCAGACGGACGAGGAGCGGGCGTATGTCGCCGAGTTGCAGCACTGGCTGCGCGAGGAGCAGGGGTACGGGATGATCCAGGGCACCAAGCCCCAGACGCTTGCCTACGGGCTCACCGATTCGCCGCTGGGACTCGCGGCCTGGATCGTGGAGAAGTTCCGGACGTGGAGCGACTGCGGGGGGGATGTCGAGCGGCGCATCTCGAAGGATGTGCTGCTCACCAACGTGATGCTGTACTGGGTCACCGGCGCGATCAACTCGTCCTTCTGGCCGTACTGGGCGCGGCGTCATGAGCCGTGGCCGCTCAGCCAGCAGACTCCGGTCCGCGCGCCGACGGCCTATGCCTCGTTCCCGAAAGAGATCCTGCATCCGCCGCGCGCCTGGGTGGAGCCGGTGTACCCGAACCTCCGCCGCTGGACCATGATGCCCGCGGGCGGCCACTTCGCCGCGCTGGAGGAGCCGGAGGCCCTCGCCACCGACATGCGTGCCTTCTTCAGAGAGCTCCGCTGAGATTCCCTGCCGGAGTTCTCTGGGCTTTCTGTTGATCGTCATGGATGCTGCGTCTCGCTTACCCAGCAGGAGGCCGGCTAACTTCAGACTGCAGAGGACCAGGGCTGCCGCGGCTCGCCCCGGCCGCCGAGCACGGGCGTTCACCCTTTGTCCACAACCCGGAGGAACGCACGCAATGTCCGATCACAAAGCGAGCCGCACGGCGCTGGGGACCGCGTACATGCGGGCTGCGCATCAGGTACTGGACGCCGAACCTCGGATCCTTGATGATCCGGTTGCATTACCGTTGCTTGGACCGGCGGCTTTGCAGCGGATCAAGGATGCGGCGGAAGAATATCGAACGCCCGAAAGCCTCGCATTGCGCTCGCATGTCGTTCTGCGCTCCCGGTTCACGGAAGACCGGCTCGTCGCGGCGGTGCGCCGTGGAATCAGACAATACGTCATCCTCGGCGCGGGCTTTGATACCTTCGCACTCAGACAGCCTCCATGGGCACAGTCATTGAGGATTATCGAATTCGACCACCCGGGGACGCAATCCATGAAGCGCTCCCATCTGGCCGCAGCGGGCCTCGTAATGCCGGAGAATGCAGACTTCGCGGTCATCGACTTCGAACACGGATCATTGCGTGATGGACTCCTCAGATATCATGGCTCGAGGGGCGGGCCGACCTTCTTCTCCTGGCTGGGTGTGACGATGTACCTCAAGGAAGA
>Ga0335085_10010731_pt1 | contig 13668 bp, 7 predicted proteins | sample Lox_Sample_45_FD_206712 | JGI IMG/M metagenome (GOLD analysis project Ga0335085, IMG submission 206712) | Soil microbial communities from Loxahatchee National Wildlife Refuge, Florida, United States - Lox_Sample_4.5 | ecosystem: Environmental > Terrestrial > Soil > Wetlands | place: USA: Florida...
ACTCGATTGCGTATCAGAGCGTAGGCAAATGGGAGAACGATCCGGTGGCGCCGCTGTCAGCGCGGTTCGCTGGACTATTTTCGATCCTGTTGTGGTTCGGCATCGTCGCCGCAGGCCGGTGGATCGCCTATGTATAGCAGGAATCATTCCATTCATCGTTTTAGTTCGGAGGAACAAGGTGAGCAAGAAAGTCCTGTTTTCGGCCCTCGCAATCATTGCAGCGCTCGCAATCTCTGTACCGGTGTTCGCCCATCACGGAGGATCGGAATTCAATCTGACGGAGGTAACCACCGTGAAGGGCGGCGAGATTACGCGTTTTGAGTTCATCAACCCGCACATCGAAATTTATTGGGACGTAAAAAATGAGAATGGCGTGGTCGAGCACTGGCATGCAGAAGGAACCACGCCGAATATTCTGTTTCGGAATGGCTGGACCAAGGATTCGCTGAAGCCGGGCACGGAATTGCAGCTCGTCGAGGGGAATCGCTGCAAGAATGGCGACACTTGCATGCGTCTCCGTCGAGTCATTTTGCAAGGCGGACAAGAGCTGCCGGTACCGCAATAGGAACGGGAAATAAGGCGCGACGGTTGGGGTAGGTTGAAGTGTGTCCAGGGTGCGAAGTTCAGCTCCAAAGGAAAACTTGAAGGAACAACGGGGGGGCGTTGAAATACCAAATTGCTCACAGGGTGCAGTTTTTGATTGCGGCCATTCTTCTTTTCCACTGTCTGCCAGCCAGGTCTCAGACCGCAAATGGAAGCATTTTGGGAACGGTGAAGGATGCGACCGGGGCTGTAGTGCCCAATGGTTCGGTCGTGCTTCGCGATGTAGACAAGGGCACTCAACAGACTGTTCAGACGAACAGCGACGGTGCCTATGTTTTCCCAAGCCTGCCATTGGGGCATTACGAAATTGGCGTTACAGTCCCCGGTTTCAGACCCTATCGCCGGACCGGGTTGACCATCGACGTGGGTACGAAACTCCAGGCGGATGTCACGCTAGAGATTGGCGAGCAGAGCGAAGAGCTGACAGTTTCCGATACCGGGATACACGTCGAAACTGAGAGCAGCCAGATGGGCGACGTGCTTGACAGCGTCAAAATTACGGAAGTTCCCTTGAATGGCCGGGCCTTCACCGATTTGTTGAATCTGCAGCCGGGAGTGATTCCCGTCAGCACGGGACAACAAAATCAGATCATCATGGCTGGCTTGACCAATACCCCGCCCTCAGGGGATGCGAACCCTGGAAACCAATCCATCAACGGCCAGAAAGAAAACGCCAATGGCTTTGTCGTCAATGGAAGCAACGTCGAAGAAGCAGTCAATATGGGTGTCGCCGTGCTCCCCAACCTCGATTCCATCAGCGAATTTCGCATCCTGACCAACAATTTCGACGCTGAGTACGGTAACTACAGCGGCGGCCAGATTATCGTCGCCACCAAATCCGGAACCAACCAACTGCACGGGACTGCTTTTGACTTCGTGCGGAATACAGTTTTTGATGCTACTCCGTTTTTCTCGCTGGAACGGCCAAGGTTCGATCAGAACCAGTTTGGGGGGGCCGTGGGTGGTCCGATCAAGCACGATAAACTCTTTTGGTATGCGGACTATCAAGGTTCGCGAACAACACAAGGACTTGACACCGGTGTTCAATCTGTTCCGTCCTTGGCGGATCATTCCGGCAATCTTTCGGACCTCGCCAGTTCGCTGACCGGCGCGGTTTCCACCACCTACCTGGCGAATGTACTTACCAATGAGCTGGGCTACACAGTTTCACGGAACGAGCCGTACTACAATCCCGGGTGCGCCTCGACGGGCGTTAATGCATGCGTGTTTCCGGGAGCCGTCATTCCGAAAAGCGCCTGGTCCGCTCCGGCGGCGTTTCTAATGCCCTACTTCCCGTCGCCGAATATCGGCACCAGCCAGTTTGACAGTGCCTCGCTCAACCAAGCCGTTCGCGACGACAAGGGCGGCGTGCGGGTGGACGCCAATACGCGGTGGGGCAACCTTTCCGGCTATTACTTTGCCCAATTCTACGGCGCATCGTCCGTAAATGGCAGTGTCGGCAACCCCGCATTCGGCCAAATCGTGGGCGTGGCGCCCCCGAGAGTCTTGCAAATGGGGGCCAAGTTTTTCTTTTGAACTGGGACACCTCCCCGAGAGAACCTGTTTAGGCAAAAGAGAACAGGTCTGACGTGAGCCACTATCCGAAAAACGGATTGCCGCTGTTCAACACTTTATTATTTCCGTTAGGCGCTCTGAATGCTCCTGAGAGCTATATTTCTGCGAGCCGGGTTTTAGCAGCGACCTCGGTTGCTGAAACTCGTCCCTCTGTCGGAAACAGAAAAGCCTCGCCACCTCGACTGATACAACTTGCGAACAAACGCATGTTCCAGGCCGCAGGCGGCCCACACGGGAATCCTGCAGTCGACGCGTGCCAGTCCCGCATACGAAAAGCCGGCAGACCGGCGCAGGGAGGGAATCGAGGAGAAGGGCTGCTGCCTTGCTATTATCCTTTCGAACTTCGGAGGCAGCAGCCTCTAGAAAGTTCTGGTTCAGCTTTTTTTCTTGAGTTCGTTGTAGACGACTTCTGTAAAGCCGGGCGAACCGAAGGGGCCCGACTGCGGTTCTTCCGGACCTGCCGTCGCCTTGATCTCCTGGAGTGACTTTCCGGCTGCCACCATTTGCTCGATCTTTGCGCGCCGCGCTTCTACGGCGGCGAGGCGTGTCTTCAAGGACGCCTTGGTTTCCAGTCCGCCGTGGCCGGAGACGAACGTGTCAGCATTAAGAGCCACAATGCCTTTCACCGTTTCAATCCAACCCGTTGTCGTGCCACCCTTTTGCGCGTGAACGTACCCAAACTGAGTCAGATCGACCATATCTCCGCCAAACACAATCTTGTCGTCCGGAAGGAACATAACCAGATCGCCACTCGTGTGTGCCGGCGCCCAATGCAAAAACTGAATCCGCACGCCGTTAATCGTCATGTTTAGTTCTTTATCGAACGTTTTCGTCGGAAGGTGATCTTGCGGAGCGGCATTCGGAGAGCCTTTCGACTCTTCCATCTCCCTCTTGCAATTCTCTTGGGCAATGATGGTCAGGCCCGCCGGAAACGCGGCGAGACCATTGACGTGGTCTGCGTCGCTGTGCGAGAGGACAACCGTGGTGACAGGCTTGGGCGTGATTTTGGCGATTGCCGCCAGCATATCCTTGGCAGCATCCGGCGTCATTTTCGCGTCAAACACGATCACTCCGTCTTTACCGACGACGAACCCGGTATTCCCTCCTGCGAAGCCCGTCCCCCCTCCCTGCGTCCAATAAACATCGTTTTTGATTAATTTTACGGATAGAGGCTGGGTGGGCGGAGGAACTTGCGCAGCGACGGAGACGGCAGCAACCGACACGAACGCAAGAACAAAAAAGCATAGCGCAAACCTTTGCTCATTCCTCATGTTTCGTTGTTTCCTTTCTTTATGCGACTGACTTGCGGGCACTGCGGGTCGGAACCGGAAGCCGACGCGAGCGAAGCAACACGTGAACCCTATCGTGGTCCGTAGAATGCGCCACGATAGGGAATCGCCAAAAGCCGCTCCGTCTAGCGCGGAACGGGCAGCTCTTCTCCGGTCGCCAGAACAATCTTGCGAAGCCGCATGCAGTTGTCGCCGTTCTTGCATCGATTGCCGCCCACGGATTGCAACTGCGTGCCCGGCTTCAAGACGTCTTTGTTCCAACCGTAGCGATACAGGAGGTTTGGGGTCGTACCTTCCGCCCACCACTTCTGGACGACACCCTTGTCGTCCTTCGTCTCCCAAAAGATCTCGATATGGGGATTGACGAATTCAAAGCGCGTAACCGTTCCACCCATCACGGTTGTGACTTCTTTGTCGTCAAATTCAGACCCGCCATGGTGGGCGAACATCGGAATCGAAAGGGCGAGTGCAGCGACCGCTGCAAGCGCAGAAACTGCGATTTTGCTTTTCACCTTACTCCTCCCCAAAATGGACTTACCAAGCAATTTCGACTGCTTCCACCGGCCCAGCACCATGCGGACATCTCGGCCCAGGGCTGGTACTACTTTGCTCCGTCTCCGTTGAAATAGCCGTCCGGATAGTACTTCTTCAATTTGTCGCTCCACTCGTCTTCGCAAACGTATTCCATGACGTGCCAGCCCGGTTTCAGTTGGTACGTCTTTTGAATGCTAAATTGTTTGGTGTAGGCACCGGGATCATCAACGGTCACGGTGTCATCCAGGGTGTTCGCGTCCACGCGCTTGATGCGCTCGATCAAATGTAGCTGACCCGTATGTGGGTGCCCCGCGCCGTCGAGGAATGTCTCACCGTGAAGTGCGACCGTATCCACCACAAGCGTGTCTCCCTCCCAATGGCCGATCGAATGGCCCATCCAGGTTGGGCTTAGATCCTTTGGATGCTCCGTCATATTCAAAAAAATGTGACGATTAATGTGGTCGTTTTCAAGGAGTATGACCACTTGATCCGGACTTTGCAGGATTTCCAGCGGCACAGGCTCGTACATGTCGCGAGGCATGCCTAGAGGGAAGCAGTCGCGGCGCGGGTCCATCTTGTAGCGGTCATCGCCGAGTTTTTGGTAGGCGTCAAACTTAGCTTGTGCCCACGCGGTCATCGGAAGGGGCGGTCCCTGTCCAGGGCCTGCGGGTGCTGCCGGTTTTTGCCCCGGACCACCCTGCTGGCCATCCAAGATGATATTGCCTCCGAACCGTAGACCCATCCAGGTTCCGGACAAGTCACGCGTGTCAAACGGCTTTGTCGAAGCAGTGGGTTTGTTGTCCTGGGCATAGGTGATTCTCCCGCAGACAAAAAGCGCGATGCCTCCCAAAACCATAGCGATCCTGCGGTTTCGCAATTTAAATCTCCTTTCCTTGGTTACCATGATCATAGGTATGCAAGGGAGAAAAGCAGGCACCCCGCCCGTAGCGTGAACAATCGATCTAGGCGACCCGTTTTTGCACGCATCCCTTGTCCGCTGCGCGCCTCAATTTCCAGCCGGTCTGGGCGCCGGAGGAGCGGGCTTCATGAATTTTGCATCCTCCACGGGGGCATTGGCATCGACCTGTTCCCACTTGTACGTCCGATTTCCCTCCGCGCTTACAATGCGTACGGTGAAGGCTACTTTGACGCCGCCGGCGTCACGATAATCTTCGTAAAAAGCATCCTCCGGAAACGCCCCGAGAACGCTTTGCATCGTCGTATAGGAACGTACGAGCAGTCCCGTCTGCGTATCGAAATTGAGCCGGTCGATCACTGGGAAACCCTCTTTGCGAGTGCCGACCACGCGATACGTATCGCGATCGCCGATTTTCTCCATCGCGTCAACCTGAACGTTCGTATGTTCCTCTCTGAATTCAAGGCCGGGAATTGTTTCGCCGAGGTCCATCACCATGACCAACTCGTCCCCTGTATCTTCCCGAAGCGGCGCGTTATTCCAGCCGATGTTTCCGTCGTAGCCTTCCATCACCGGTCCCCGGCCCGGAAACGAAATCGAAAGAACCCCCTTCGGGGATTTGACGTCATGCTCAGCTGGAACCGTGCCCATCATGGGAGGTCCTGACGGCGGCGTGCCTGGAGGACCCGGAGGCGGCGGTACGAGCATATCCACGGTGCCCTTGTAGGAGAGAGAAGTGATCTTGCTGATCGCGGCTTTGCCTCCAACCGCTTGCTCGTACTTGGCGAAAACCTCTTGTACGGAGGGAAGAGGGCCTGCGGGCACTGCGGCCGGTTTCGGCGCCGGAGCGGGGCCGGAGATGACCGTCGCGGGGGCCTTGCTCGGCGCCATGCGGGGATCGAGATTCGTCATACCCGTGAGGGCCGTGGGCGGAAAAAGCTCCATGGCGGACGGCTCGGCAGGCATTTTGTCGCCAGCGAGCAGTTGCGTCGACGCAGCCTTCGGTTGGCCACGATGGCAGGTGTAACAGGTGAGCTCACGCTTCCCATCGAACACGGTATTGTCCAGAGCCATGGTCATCGCGATCATGCCCCGCGCCACTTGTTTTTCGTGTTTGTCGTCGATATCGAACTTTCCGATTACGTGGCAGTATCCGCACCCGACTCCGAGCGCGACCGTGATGTATTCCATCGCTGGGTGAACTTGCTCGGCTGGAATGCCCTTGAGCACATCGATCTTTTTGTAGAATTGATCGGCAGTCTTGCCCTTCATACCAGCAGCTGTCGCCGCTGCTGGCGGAGGGCCGGCTGCAGGGCCTTGCGCGTAAAGGTTCGGCGTGCTCACGCCGACGGCGCCAAAAGCAACCGCAATCATTACAAGGATTCCGTAGAGGCCGCGGACAGACCATTTCTTATTCATAGGTTTCGGTATCCTCTCGCAGAAATTTCTTTGTGGGCCGGAATTGTACTTCTGCAGCAAAGCGGCACGTGTAAAGAATTGTTAATCCCATACATACAAACGAAAGAAAATCCGCTAAATCTGCGGCGATAGGAAACCCTCACTTTTTCCGGCATTTTCATTGGAAGGTGATCCCCGCTCGTCATCGCAACTCGCAACGAACCCCGTCACGACCTGCTTCACCTCAAAATAACCAGCGCCTTGTACACGCCAACCCTGATTCGTCCCGCAATGTTTGGATCTGCGCTAATCGTAAACCATCGTCAGGCTTAAAAGCAATGAGTAGGTAAGCAGTCGTCATGCGAAATCTTCGAGAGTGATGCTGCTTTCGATTCATGGCGCGTTCGTAGCCGATCGAGAGCCCTTAAGAGCCGTGCGGACCGCGAAAAATTGCGTGCGCCGCCCTCGTTGTCGCGTGTTTTGGAGTTGTGCAAAAAACTACGGCGGCCCAAAGCGGGCCGCCGTAGAAGGTTGGATTTCAGCGCCCTCAAAAGTCGATCAGAAAACGAGCTTCAGAGCGAGTTGAATGTCTCGCGAGTCGGTTGCCGTGGACAAGATTTTTCCTGGAGTTGCTGAAAAAATATTGGACGTTCCACCGCCACCGTATGTCGGGAAGCTAAAGTTCGGGTGGTTAAAGATGTTGAAGAAATCCGCCTTGAATTCAACCATGCCCGCTTCGCCGAGGAAGGGAAGCCGCGTGTCTTTGTTAACTGAAAGGTCCCAATCGAACAAGCCAGGACCACGCAAAATGTTTCTGCCCTCGTTGCCCAAAAATCCGGCCGCCTGTTGTGCGAACATGTTTTGGTTGAACCAATGAGATGGATCGCCCGTGATGACCGTGCTGGGATTGTAGACCACGGCGTTGGGATTACAGGTCCAACCCGCGTATGGGCCACTAGCGACGGAGCCACCGACCGCGCAAGAGGTAATGGCGGGCAGATTGGCGCTCGTCACCAGGCTGGCACGGTCCGCGTTGCCGGGACCGCCGCCCTGCTGACCGTCGAGCGAGCGGTTTGTTCCCAGTGCCGGATTGAACGGATATCCACTCTGGAAGGCTATGATGTTGGACACCCACCAGCCTTTTACAAAACCTGACCCGACGCCGTCTGACTTGATATCCGGCACGTGATAGATCGTGTTGAAACGCCAGTTGTGTGTCGCATCGAACGCGCTTGGTCCCTTGTCAACCAGAGGCAGATTGAAATTGACGGTCGTATAGTTCCCCTCCACGAGGAGCATTCCCTCCGTCGTGTCAAGCGACCTCGAATACGTGTAGGCGCTTTGGAATTCCAACCCGTTCTTCAGCTTTCTCGTCAAGCTCACCTGTAAACCGTTATACCAGGATTCGGAACCCGTGGTCATTTGGGTCATAGTCCCGAAATTCTGATTGAACCGTCCGTTCACCGGGGCGGTTGTATAGGGGTAAGCCGCCTGGAGCGGGCTAACAGGACACGAGGTGTTAGAAGAGTTAGCCCAATTCGGAAACCCGTTGACCACAGCCATGGGCACACATCCGTTGTTGTCCTGATAGTCGAATAGATGAATGCCGCGGGTCCCCACGTAGCCGACGCTGAGGGCTGTATTCCAAGGCAATTGGCGATCCAAGGTTAGGTTCCATTGCATGAGGTACGGCTGTTGAACATAGTAAGAAGGCCCAAACGGAGTCAGGCTTCCACGCGGGAAAGCTGTGCAGGCAGCATTACCGGGAGTGCCGCAACCAGGCAGATTGGTGAAAAACAAACTAGGATTGGCGTACATCGCCGGCGTAATGGATTTGAACAGCGGGTTGGGGCTCGCCGATTGCAGGAATCCTGGCGAATAGGTCTGGCCATTGATGGTTTGAAGAGCAGAGAAGGGCGGAACGGTTGCCGCAGTGTTGAACAGGATCTGGCCCATGGCGGCACCAACATCGTAGTAGATGCCAAAGGCTCCGTGGACTGCCGTCTTTCCATCCCCGAGGACGTCCCAGGCAAAGCCGAGGCGCGGACTAAAGTTCTTCTTCGAAGGATTGACCATAATCGGGCCAACCGTGGAAATCGCGTTCACGTCGGTAAATAGGTTTCTGACATTGGCCTGGAGCCCGTTGTGCTCAATCGGCGTGGTATTGAATTCATACCGCATACCCAGGTTTACCGTGAGCCGTGAAGTGACGCGCCAATCGTCCTGCACATAGAAGCCGTACGTGTACCAATTGAAGACTCTGCCCAGTTGCGAGCCCGGGACCGCGCCTACTTCCTGGGCGTTGATCCCATGCAGGAAATCAGAGAGCCCCGTTGTCGTAGAAGTCCCATTGAACTTCAGTTGTCCTCTAACCGTGCCGTTCTCCCTGTCCCGAACTTGAAACTTGTTGCCCAAAAAGCCGAATTTGAACGCATGCTTTCCCTTGGTATAGAACATGTCCTCACTCAAGGTGAAAGCGCTTTGATAGTGATAATTCGGTATTGGGTTATCCGGCCCAAAAATGGAGATACCGCCGACGAAGACATCTCCCATCGCCTGCAGGCAGGGAGCCGTCCCAGTCGGACAGGACCAAGCTACACTCGGAGAATAAAGGGAAGAGTCGATCGACTCGCCGGTCGGGATCAATGTCCGGGTGTATGACAGGTGAGCGGTATTCAGGAGGGATGGAGAGAAGATATGAGTTTCTCCCAACGTCAAATACTGTTCGCGGCTGGTGGAGGTTTCGGTAATCTGAGGCCCGGCAAAGGCGGGCTGTTGGCCGCCAATCGTGGTGGCCGAATCCGTGATGGTATACCGGCCAAAGAGGCTGTCGCTTGCGGAGAGATTTTGGTCGACTCGAATTTGACCATAGTCCACGGACGTGGGATTCGTGAACGTGTAAGAAAAACCAGTGCTGCCGGAATTCGGAACGGGATACAACGCGAGAATTGGCGCAATATTTGGATTGATCGCGTAGGTAGCGCTTCCCGTCAGACTTGAGTCGCACGCGCTTGTAATCGTACCGTCGTTCGCGCCCGTCCCGGGATTTGCCACAAAGGATTCGCCCGGCAATTGCTTCAGAAGCGGGGTATTGGCCGGGTGGCACGCCGCTGCCGGAACCACGGAAGTGTATACAATCCCCTTTTCCTGCCGAAGCCCCTCGTACACTCCCCAGAAGAACGTCTTGTCCTTCTTGATCGGTCCGCCGAAGGCCCCGCCAAAGTTATTTCGCTGGTATTGAGGATTCCGCTTGCCCGGATGAGATTGAGAATAGGTGTCGAAATAGTTTCTGGCATCGAGGACGGCATTTCGCATGTACTCAAATGCGTCACCATGGAACTGGTTGCTGCCGCCCTTGCTCACAAGAGTCATCTGGCTGCCCATGGTCATGCCATATTCAGCGCCGAAGGCGCTGGTGACTACTTTGTATTCGCGGATTCCGTCCACGCCCAGCGTTGTGCCGACGGCGGATGCTCCGTTGAGGCCGAAAATGGTGCCCATCGTGGCGCCATCAATTAAGTAGTTATTCGAGGTGATAGGTGCTCCGTTACTGCTGTAGATGGTGCCCAGCGTCCCGCCGCCGCTCGGGTTAATCACTGTGTTTCTCGTGACGCCCGGTTGCAGCAACGTCAAGTCTTCATAGTTGCGGCCATTCAATGGGAGCTCGGCTATTTTTTCCTCATTCACCAAGCCGCCTAGCGTGCCGCTGGTCGTGTTCACCTGGGGAGCCTCGCCCGTGACCACCACCTCTTGCGTCGCCGTTCCAATTTCCAGTCCGAAATTCACAACGGCTTCCTGCCCGATGTCGAGGACCAGTCCACTTTGCGTCAGCGGCTTAAAGCCCGCATGCTCGGCTTTCACGTCATAATGGCCGACCGCCAAACCAGCAAAGCGATACGCGCCGTCGTCCCCCGTCGTTGCAGAGCGCGAGGCGGCCGTCTCCGCGTTGGTGGCCGTCACCGTAGCACCGGCCACGACTCCGCCGGAGGAGTCCTTTACCGTCCCGAAAATCGTTCCCACAGGCCCTTGCGCCAGCGCTGGCATCGCGCTCCAGAACGCGAGTATTAGAAGCGTTCCCAATGACCGGCGCACAAGGACATACACCCCCCTCAATCCCCCCATACTTCCTCCTCAATTTGGATCAACAGTTAAATCGAAACGTGAATGGATACGACTCTACCGCGTACTGCGCGAGAGGATAATGTAACGTACAGTATCTGTCAAGCGCGGATGCCTGGCCGGAACCTTAAAAAAATACGGCGGCCCGATTCGGGCCGCCGTAGGGATGGTTAGATTTTGGAAATCTCGAGAATTGGGTTAGAAGGACACCTTCAAAGCCAGTTGAATGTCACGTGGGTCGACCACTGTGGATGTTATCGTTCCATTCCGACTGAACACGGACGTTCCCCCGCCTCCGTAGGTTGGCAAGCTAAAGTTCGCGTGATTGAAGATGTTGAAAAAATCCGCCTTGAACTCAACCATGCCAGCCTCGCCAAGGAAGGGAAGCCGCGTGTCCTTGTTCACGGAAAGATCCCAATCGAACAATCCAGGACCATACAACAGGTCTCTGCCCGAAGTGCCCAGAAATCCAGCCGGCTGTTGGTAGAACATATTTCCGTTAAACCAACCGTTCGGGTTGCCTGTGATGACTGTCTTGGGATTGTAAACCACCGCGTTAGGATTGACTGCCAGAACCGATGCGAGATTGGCGCTCGTTACCAGACTAGCCCGATCTGCGTTGTTGGGCCCGCCTCCCTGCTGCGCGGACTGGGAGACGTTGCTTCCCAGAAACACACTGAACGGGTAGCCGGATTGGACGGAAATGATGTTAGACACCCACCAACCCTTCAAGAATTTTGCCCCGAAATTATCTGACTTGACGTCAGGAACATGATAGATGGTGTTAAACCGCCAGTTGTTAGTCGCGTTAAACTGGCTCGCGGCTTTTTCAACCAAGGGCAGATTGTAGTCGGTGCTGGTAAAACTCCCACCGACGATGATCAGCCCTTCCGTCGTATCTTCCGCCCTCGAATACGTATAGGCACTCTGGAATTCCAACCCATTCTTCAGTTTTCTGGTCAGGCTTACCTGTAAGCCGTTATACCAGGATTCGGAGTTCGTCTGCTGCCCTGACATATTCGAAAAGTTCGGATTAAAACGGCCGTTGATCGTGCACTGAATGTTAATGTTTGTCCCAGCAGGGCATGGGCCCAAGAGGGCGCCGTTGGTACTCTTGTTGGGGCAAGACCCAGCACCTACCCAGTTGGGAAAGACAGTCGGGTCGCCCAGTGCGGCCAAGTTGCTGGGTATGCACGGATTGTTGTCCGTGTTGTTGTAGAGATGGACTCCGCGAGTTCCCACGTATCCCACGCTGAGGGCGGTGTCCCAAGGCAATTGACGATCCACCGTAAGGTTCCATTGCATGAGGTAGGGCTGTTGGATCGGATAAGACGGCCCGCTCATGTTGAGGGTTCCTGGATTGAACGTCGATACGAACAAGGCCGGGCTGGCATTCATTTGCGGCGTGATGGTATGGAAGCCGGGGTTGGTTGTAACAAAGCCAGCCGTGTAGGTTTGGCCGTTGAGTGTTTGCTGGGAGGAGAACGGGATAGCCGACGTCGTTTGATTCAAGATTGCCTGGCCGAGCGCCGCCGCGATGTCATAGTAGATGCCGAAGGCGCCGTGGACCGCCGTTTTTCCGTCTCCAAAGACGTCCCAGGCAAAGCCGACCCGGGGGCTGAAGTTCGTCTTGGACTGGTTGTCTGCGATCGGGCCAAACTGGGGAATCGAGTTCTGGACGGTGAATACGTTGACGATTGCGGAGTCGAGACCGTGCTCCTCCCGCGCCGTGGTATTGAATTCATACCGCAAGCCCAGATTTAGCGTGAGCCGCGGGGTTAGGCGCCAGTCATCTTGCGCGTAGACCCCATAGGTATACCAACTGAAGGTTCGATCCGTGAGGGAGTTTACGTCCTGCGCGACTTCCTGGGCGCCCGTATTTTGCAAGAAAGAAGTAAGACCGCTATTGAACCTGACTACGCCCCTGCGCGCGGCCGACTCGATCGCCCGGGCTTGGATCCGGTTGCCTAGGAACCCGAACTTCAAAGCGTGCTTGCCCTTGGTATAAAACACGTCGTCACTGAGCGTGACGACATTTTGCAGGTGGTAATTCGGGATCGGATTGTCCGGCCCCCAAATGGAATAGCCACCGATGCTGATATCGCCCGTACCCTGGAAACAAGGAGCCGTGCCAGAGGGACAATTGAACGACACGGTCGGATCATACAAATTCGAGGCCAGCGTGTTGATCGTCGGGATGATGGTGCGTGAGTACGACAGGTGGACCGTGTTCAACAGCGACGGAGAGAAGATATGTGTCTCACCCAGGGTCAAGTACTGTTCGCGGCTGGTGGAGGTTTCTGTGATTTGAGGTCCCGCGAATGCCGGAGCGGCGCCCGCGATGGTCTGGAACGAATCATCAATCGTGTAGCGGCCAAAAAGAGTGTCGTTTGCAGAAAGATTTTGATCGACTCGGATTTGCCCGTAGTTTACGCTGGTGGGTTGAACAAACGTGTAAGAAAAAGTGTTACCTGGAGCATTCGGGAGCGGGAAGAGCGCAAGCAAGGGCGCAGTTGCCGAATTGATCGTGTAGCTCCCACCGGCCGCACCCGTTGGGTCGCATGCCGTCGTAATAAGCCCGCCTACAGTGCCGTTCGTTACTGTCGGTTGGCTAAAGGATTCGCCGGGTCCGGCAGGCACGCCTGTCGAGCCGTTCGGATGGCAAGCAGCCGGTGGAACAGTCGTATTAACCGGAACGCCCTTGGACTGCCGTAGCCCTTCGTAGACGGCCCAGAAGAACGTCTTGTCCTTCTTGATCGGTCCGCCAAAGGATCCGCCGAAGTTGTTGCGTTGGTATTGCGGGCTGCGTGGGCAGGCCGCTGCATTGGTAGTGAGAGGATTCGTTTGGCACTGGGATTGGGACTGATCGAAGAAGTTTCTGGCGTCCAAAACTCGATTGCGCAGATATTCGAACACGTCGCCATGGAACTGGTTGCTGCCGCTCTTGCTGACGATGGACATCTGGCTGCCCATGGTCATGCCGTATTCGGCGCCGAAGGCGCTGGTGACCACTTTGTATTCGCGGATGCCGTCCACGCCGAGCGACGTGCCGACCGCCGAGGCCCCGTTGAGGGCGAAAATAGTTTGCATCATAGTGCCGTCGATCAAGTAGTTGTTCGAAGTGATCGGCGCGCCGTTGCTGCTGTAGATGGTGCCGAGCGTTCCGCCGCCGAGGTTGACGGTCGTGACGCTTCTGGTGACGCCGGGTTGCAGGAGCGTGAGGTCGAGGTAGTT
>Ga0335085_10010733_pt1 | contig 13668 bp, 9 predicted proteins | sample Lox_Sample_45_FD_206712 | JGI IMG/M metagenome (GOLD analysis project Ga0335085, IMG submission 206712) | Soil microbial communities from Loxahatchee National Wildlife Refuge, Florida, United States - Lox_Sample_4.5 | ecosystem: Environmental > Terrestrial > Soil > Wetlands | place: USA: Florida...
GTTCAGGAAGTGCAGCTTCTCCCGCCCCCGCCACGTCGTGCTCACGAGGTTCGCGTCTTCGAGCACTCCCAGATGCTGCGCCACCGCCTGCCGCGACATGCCCATCTCCCGGCCGAGCTCGGTCAGGGTGAGACCGCTTCGGGCGAACAGACGATCGAGCAGCTTGCGCCGGCCGGGATCCGAGAGTGCCTTGAAGACCTTGTCCAATGATAGGTGCCCCAGGGCAATTATGCAAGCGTATGCTTGCATGTCAAGACCGAGCTCGAGTGGGACCGCGCTCGAGGTGTCGGCTCTAGCGACGCCTCAGGTCCAGGCCGCCATTCGTGGTCTCCACCCGGAGGAGCTTCCCCCCGTGGCCGAGGTCGGCTTCGACCCGGCCACCGGTCCAGCGGCTGCGCGTCGCGAGGGGCAGGTCGCTGTGGATGCCGCCGTGGACCGTGCCCGTCTCGAGGCGCGCGTTGTAGTTCTCGGGGATCACGAGGTGCAGCCCGCCGTTGGCGGTACGCAGGTCCAGGCCCTCGCCCCGCCACTCGCTCCCGGCGAGCTGCACGTGGACCCCGCCGTTGACCGTCTCGCCGTGGACGTGGCCGCCCGAGCCCACGAGATGGATCCCTCCGTTCACCGTGTGCAGCTCGACGTCGCCGGTCAGGCCCTCGAGGTGCAGGCCGCCGTTGTCGGCCTGCAGCCGCAGCGGCGCGGCGCGCGGGACCTCCAGCCGGAAGCTCGCGTACCAGCCGTGGCCGCGGCTGCGGTCCGGACCGACGGCCTTGACGGTCCCCGAGGTCTCGACGCGCACCTCGCCGGCCAGCGCCCTGGCATCGGCATCGCTTGCGGCCTCGGCCACGACCTTGACCCTCAGCCGCACGTCGCCGCGGTCGGAACCGACCACCTCGATCCCCCCGTTCGGCCGGGCGTCGACGGCCAGGAGGCCGCGCGCGGGGAGCGTGGCCTCCCGCACCTCACAGTGACGGGCGCGCTCGCTCCCGTGATCGTCGCGGCACCAACCCTCGTCGTCGGCGACACGCACGCTCGAAGCGGCGAGAGCCGGGAGCGGCGCGAGCACGACCAGGCCCACGAGTGTCCAGACGCTTGAACGCATGGCGAACCTCCCCGTCGCTCCGACGCCGGAAGCGGCGGAAAGGTTGGGCCTCGATCCTCAGGCGACGGCTTCTCGCGCTTCCGCCGGCGCCGGCGGCGGCTCGACCCAGCGACAGGCCGACGCTCCCCGGGCGACCACCTCGGGCCGGCCCATGGCCGGCGGGTTCGCCTCGTAGAACGTGGGGGGCTCGTACGTCCGTCCGCGGCGCAAGCGACGCTCCTCGCGCCACAGCGTCGCGAGCACGAGGGGGCCGACCAGCCGGGCGGCGACGCGCGCCTTCCAGCCGAACTCCCGCTCGATGCCGCGGCGCGTGAGCCGCAGCCGGGCGGCGAGGGCGGGATTCGTCCGCGCGAACCACCGCTCGGACGCCCACAAGGCGCCCGCGTAGTCCGTGGCGAGATCCCGGGTCTCGAAGGCCACCCGCTCGCGCACCCGAGGGTCGGGGTGGTCCTTCAGGGCGAGCCGTCCCCGGAGAAGCGTGCGCGCGATGCGCGCCACGCTCGGGCCGTTCACCTCGAAGTCGCGGCGGAACGCCTGCAGCAGGTACTCGTTCTCCTCGCCGGCACGGATGCGCGGGTGGCGGTAGTTGAAGCGGAGCTGGCCGTGGGTGTCGGCGTCGGGACACTCCTCGGCCGAGAGCAGCGTGCCGTTGGCGCGGTGCTCGGCGTAGAGCGGAGTCCCCGGCACCGGGGTGTAGAGCATGAACTGATGCAGCTCCGTGTCGTGGGCCACCGCGTGGTCGATCGCGAGGTCGATGTTGTCGGCTCCGTGCTCGGGGAGGCCGACGATGCTGGAGCCGAGGACGCGGATCCCGAGACCCTGCAGGCGCCGGACGAGTCCCCGCGTGTCCGTGCCCTTCAGCTTGGCGTAGGCGCTGTCCGCGCCCTCGAGGCCCAGCCACACCCACGACAGGCCGAGGCCGGCCAGCTCGTCGTCCGTGTACTGCCGGAGGGCGTTCGCCGAGCTGAAGACGTAGAGCGCCCACGCCTTGCCGTGCTCGCGCATCCGCTCGAGGAGGCGCAGGGCGCGCTTGCGGTGAAGGAGGAAGTTCTCGTCCATCACGAAGAACGACCTCGTCGCCAGGCGCTCCTCGAGGCCCCGCATCACCTCGAAGAGCTCGTCCCCGCCCTCGTAGAAGCTCACGAAGCGGCCCTTGCCGCCGAACATGGCGGAGGTCGAGCAGAAGTTGCAGCCGAGCGGGCAGCCGACCGAGGGGATGACCGTGGCCGCAGTCGCGCCCCTCCCGCGTCCGAAAGGGACCCCCATCGCCCGCGCCCCGAAGGCCGAGACGATCAGCGGGTGACGGACCGGGGCGTCCGCGTCCTCGCCGAGGAACCGGCGGAACCAGGCGACTCCCTCGCCAGCGACCACGTGATCGGCGTCGATCACGTCGCCGAGGCCCGGCCGGTTGGCGACGTGGCCGCCGACGACGATCGTGGCCGCCGGCTGGTGCCGGCGCACGAGCTCGCACATGAGCTTCACCTTGCCCACGTTGGGCAGGATGGAGCTGATGCCGACGACGTCGTACGGCACGCTTCGGATTTCCTCCTCGAACCGCTCGAGGGTGGGGAAGTCGAGGAGCGTCGTCGGGGCTTCGATGTTGGCCTGGATCAGCATCAGGCCCCACGAGCGGTGGAACATCCGGATCGAGAAGCCGCCCTGCGCTCTCGTCACCTGGTTGTGGTAGAGCTCCATGGGGTTGATCGCCCGGCTGCCGTGCTCGTCGTCGCGGGCGTAGGGGCCGAAGACGCTCGTGAGCAGCACGCGGGCGCGGGAGCCCATCGGGTGGCGGGTGGTGGCCGGTTGCTCCATGTTCCGCCTTGTAGCACCCGCGCCGAGGGCCGACCGTCACAGTTGTGTCAAAGCCTCCGTACGCGGCCCGCGCGTGGAGCGTTCGCATCACGCGGCACGGACGAATGGATCAAGTGGCCCAGCTTCTGGCCTGGGCTCGAACGGGGGAGACCGGCCAACGGACCGCGCGGACTCTCTCGGGACCGGTCAGGAACGCGGCCCCTCCGGGTGGAGAATCCCCGCGAGGAAGTCGAGCGCGACGGGCAAGCCCGCCTTCACCGTCTCGCCGCCGTGGGGGCCGCCGGGAATCGTGACGAGGCGCACCCGGACGCCCGCCTGGCGAAGCGCGGCCTCCAACAGCTCGCTCTGGTGGTGCGGCACCAGGGAATCGGCGTCGCCGTGGACGATGAGGAACGGCGGGTCGTCCCTGGTGACGTAGGTGACGGGGTTGGCGCGCGCCACCCGGTCCGGGTGATCACGGATGGGGCCGCCCACGAGCTGCGACTCCGGGGAGTCCGGCGTGTCGTGAGCCATTGCCTGCGGGGACAGGCGGTGGGCGTCCATCTGCAGGAAGTCGGTCGGCCCGAAGAAGTCCACGACCGCCTGCACGCGACTGGAGAACCCGAGGTTCCCGCCGACGTCGAACGCCTTCACGTCGCCGGTGGTGCCGAGCATCGCGGCCAGGTGGCCGCCGGCCGAGGCGCCGCAGGAGGCGATGCGGTCCGGGTCGTAGCCGTACCTCGACGCGTTTGCCCGCAGCCAGCGCACGGCCGCCTTGGCGTCCTCGATCTGAGCCGGGAAGATCGCGTGCTGGCTCAGCCGGTAGTTGATGGCGGCGACCGCGAACCCGCGCGCGACGAAGGCCCCGGCCGGCTCGCCTTCCTTGCTCCCCATCCGGAAGGCCCCGCCGTGGATCGCGACCACGAGCGGCCACCGTCCTCCCGCCGCGGGCGGCAGGTAGAGGTCCAGCTTCTGGCGCTCGTGACCGTCGAGGACGTAGGCGAGATCCTTGAGAACCTTCGTGCCCTCGGGCAGCGGAACGCCCGGTCGGGGCTGAGCGTCGGCGTCCCACGCCAGAGTGCAGAACGTCAGGATGAACGCAGCCGCGCCAACCTTCATCGCACGCTCCTCTTTGACGCCGGCGGGACCCATCCCTGGGTGCTGGCCGGCCGCGCCATTATGCCCCACCGTCCCGCCTCGTCACGGCCCGCCTGCTAAGATCGCCGGGTCGTGATCGATCCTTCCGCGTTCTTCGGCCCCGACGGTCCCCTCGCCCGTGTGCTTCCCGGCTACGAGGAGCGGCCGGCGCAGCGGAAGCTGTCGCTGGCCGTGGCCGAGGTCCTCGACGCCGGCGGGCTGCTCCTCGCCGAGGCCGGCACCGGCACCGGCAAGACGCTCGCCTACCTCCTGCCCGCGGTCGACCTGGGGCGTCGCGTGGTCGTCTCCACCGGCACGAAGAACCTGCAGGAGCAGCTGGTCCAGAAGGACATCCCGATCCTCGCCCGAGCCCTCGGCCGCGACCTGAGCGTCGCGGTGATGAAGGGCCGGGCCAACTACCTGTGTCTCCTCCGCTTCTCGTCGTTCGCGAAGGCCGGGAGCTTCCGCCGCCTCGAGGAGGTCCCGATCTACCGCGCCGTCGAGGCGTGGGCGTCCGGGACCGAGACCGGCGACCGGACCGAGGTCCCCGACATGCCCGACAGCGTGGATTTCTGGCGCGAGGTCTCGGCGGCGAGCGAGAACTGCATCGGCCAGTCGTGCTCCCTCTTCGACTCCTGCTTCGTGACCCGGATGCGGCAGCGGGCCCTCGAGGCCGACCTCGTGGTCGTGAACCACCACCTCCTCTGTGCCGACCTCGCGGTCAAGGACGGGAGCTACGGCCGGGTCATCCCCCCCTACGACACTCTCGTCCTCGACGAGGCGCACCTCATCGAGGACGTGGCGACCCAGTACTTCGGCGTCCAGGTCTCCTCGTACCGGGTGGAAGAGCTGGCGAGGGACGTGGAGCGGGAGCTGAAGGCGGCGAAGCTCGACGCGCGGGACGTGAGGGCCGAGGTGGAAGGCGTGCGCCTCCGCGGCGACCGGCTCTTCGGCCTCCTCGCCCGGAGCCGCGCCTCGCGCCTCGGGCCAGGCTGGATGAGCACCCGCGTGACCGAGGAGTCGCTCGGCCTCCTGCAGCGGCTGGAGGGCCTCCGCACCGCCCTCCTCGCGGTGCCCGACCGGCCCGAGCCGCTCGCCGCCCTCGCCGGCCGCGTCCTCGCCCTCGCCGCGGAGCTCGCCTTCCTCTTCCGGGCGGAGGCCGACGACCATGTCTACTTCGTCGAGACCCGGGGCCGGGGCGTCTTCCTCCGGGCCACACCGATCGACGTGTCGGAGCGGCTGAAGGGCCTCCTCTTCGACGAGGTGCGGGCGGCGGTGCTGACCTCGGCCACCCTGGCCGTGGACGGCGGATTCACGTACGTGAAGGACCGCCTCGGCCTCCAGCCGACGGACGAGCTGCTCCTGGCCTCGCCGTTCCGCTACGAGGAGCAGGCCGTCCTCTACGTCCCGGAGGCCATGCCGGCGCCGCAGTCGGCGGAGTTCGTGGTCCAGGCGGCGGAGCAGGTAGTGCGGCTGCTCGAGCTCTCGCGCGGCCGCGCCTTCGTCCTCTTCACCTCCTACGCGAACATGAACGCGGTCGCGGAGCGGATCGCGGGCCGGGTCGACTACCCGCTGCTCATCCAGGGCGAGGCGCCGAAGGCGCAGCTCCTCGACACCTTCCGCGGAACGCCCCACGCCGTGCTCCTCGCCACCGCCTCGTTCTGGCAGGGCGTCGACGTGGCGGGGGAGCAGCTCTCGTGCGTGATCATCGACAAGCTGCCCTTCGCCTCCCCCGGCGATCCGGTGGTCGCGGCGAGGATCGAGCGGCTGCGCAACAACGGCCAGAACGCCTTCGGCGAGTACCAGGTCCCGGTGGCGGTGCTGATGCTGAAGCAGGGCCTCGGCCGCCTCATCCGCAGCGCGACCGACCGCGGCATCCTCGCGGTCCTCGACAGCCGGCTGCTGCTGAAGCCCTACGGCCGCCGCTTCCTGGAGAGCCTGCCCCCGGCCCGTCTCGTTCACGACCTCGGCGAAGTGGCGGAGTTCATGGGCTGAGGAGCCCCGGCCCCGACCGGTTGGGGTGGCCGATCGACCGTATCCAACATCCGGTGTCTGCTATACTCTGGTCGCGATCCGGATCGAAGTCGGCAAGCAGGTTCAGGAGAGGGTCGACCCGGCGACGAGGCCGCCGCCACCGCGGCGGATCCCTCGGGTGCCGGCCGGGAACCACCCTCGGGATGACATGGAGGTCCGATGAGTCTGGCTGTCCGGGGCCGTGCGCAGCGGGCGCTCCTGGCGCTGCCGCTTCTCGCCTTTCCCGCCGCCGTCCACGCGTCGGGCTTCGCGCTCGAAAGCCAGGGAGCCCGGGCGATGGGCTTCGCCGGCGCGTACGTCGCGCAGTCCTCCGACCCGTCCGCCATCTACTACAACGCCGCCGGGATCGGCTTCCTGAAGGGCAAGCAGCTCTACGTGGGGGGGGCCTTCGCCAGCCTCTCGACCCAATTCACGGGAAGCGGGCCGAACCCGCCGGCGGGGACGATCGAGACGTCGGACGTCGGCCTCGGGCTCCTGCCCTCGCTCTACTACTCCCAGCAGGTGGGGGAGAAGACGGTGATCGGCCTCGGGGTCTACCGCCCGTTCGCCACCCACTCGAAGTGGGACAACCCGGACTCCTTCACCGGCCGCTACATCTGCGTCGACTGCCAGATCCAGTCCTGGTCGATCAACCCCACGATCGCCTACAAGCTCGCCGACCGCTTCGCGGTGGGGGTGGGCCTGGACGTGCGCCTGTCCGACTTCCGCCTCGCCCGCCGCCTCGCGGCCAACCCCAACCCGTTCCCCCAGCCCAAGGACGTCGCGGAGCTGACCCTCGACAGCAGCACCCGCACCGCGGTTGGCTTCGACGTGGGCATCCTGGCCAGCCCCAACGAGAACCTCTCGATCGGCCTCTCCTACCGGCACAAGGTGACGGTGGACCACGCGGCGCAGGCGAACTTCGTGCAGATCCTCACCGGGGACGCGGCGGTGGACTCTGCCGTGGCCGCCGCCCTTCCCGCGTCGCAGCCGACGACGGCCACCTTCACCTACCCGGGCAGCTTCGCGGCGGGCATTGCGTTCCGCCGCGGCTACTGGACGGTCGAGGGCGACGTCCAGTGGATGCTCTGGTCGAGCTTCGACAACATCGCGATCACCTTCGCGAACTCGCCCGCCTACGACACGGTCCTGCCCCAGAACTGGACGAGCACCTGGCGGGGAGCTCTCGGGGTCGAGTACCTGATCGGCAACGACTGGGAGCTACGGGGCGGCTTCGGCTACGACCACAGCCCGGCCCCCACGCCGACGATCTCGCCCTTCATCCACGACGCCGACCGCTACACCTTCGGGGGGGGCGGCAGCTGGAAATACGAGCGGCTCCGGATCGACTTCAACGTCCGCTACGTGGCCTTCCGCAGCAGCTCGACCCTGGGCATCAGCCAGTACGGCTACGACGGGAGCTACGAGACGCACAGCCTGCAGCTCGGGGCGTCGATCGGCTACCGGTTCTAGGCCACGGCCGGGTCGGGCGGTGAGGCGGCGGGACTTCGTCCGGGCGGCGGCCCTTCCGCTCGCGAGGGCCGCGGCCGCGGCGGACCACGGGCCCCCGCCTCCGCGCGAGCCCCGGGAGCCGGGTCCGCCGGTGGCCACCCTCGCCCTGCACTACATGACGTGGCTCGAGCAGAGGAGCTGGTCCCTCGCCAGCACCTGGCCGGTCCTCCACGATCCCGCCTACCCCCTCCCGCGCGGGTACGACTCCGACGACCCCGTGGTCTTCCGCGCCCACAACCGGGCGGCGGAGCAGCACGGCTTCTCGTGGCTGTGGTCGTGGTGGGGACAGGCGAGCGTGCCCGGGGGCGACCCCACCCTCCGCCGTTACCTCGACCTCGACCCCGGCGCGACGGTCCCGCTCATCGTCCTCTACGAGGCCACCGAGATCCTGATCCCCGACCGCGGCGGCCTCTTCGACTTCGACGACCCGGTGAACGCCCGGCGCTTCGTGGACGACGTGGCCTACCTCGACCGGACCTACTGGTCGAACCCCCGCTACGCGCACCGCTTCCTGCGGATCGACGAGCGTCCCGTGCTCTTCGCCTGGGTGAGCCGCAACTTCACCGGCGCGTGGCCACGGGCGGTGGCCGCCGCGCGGCAGCGGGCCCCCTTCTACATCGTGGGCTCGGAGTTCCTGCTCGACCTGCGGGCGGACGGGCATCCCCTGGTCCGCGACGACCTCGCCGAGGCGCTGGCCCCCCTCGACGCCGTCTCCGGCTACGGCATCTACGACCCGCGCTACGTGCCCGCCTCGGGCCGGCTCGACGCCTCCTACCGGTCGCGGTACGAGCAGTCGCTGCGCGGCTGGGCCGAGCTCGTGACGTCGCTGGCCCCCGCGGTGCGCTTCGTGCCGCCGCTGCAGTTCGCGTTCGACGACCGGTACGTGCGGCCCGAGGCCCGCCACCCGCCGCTCTCGTCGGGGGTCGAGGAGGCGATCGCGGTGGCCAAGGCGACCCGCCGGCTCCTGGACGACGCTCAGGCGGGAGACGCCCGCTTCCGCTCGGTCCTCCCGCTGGTCTTCCTCGTTTCGTGGAACGAGCACCTCGAGGGATCGGCCGTGGAGTGGACGGACGAGCACGGCTACGGCTACGTGATGGTGGCGGCGCAGTCCTTCCGCTGAAGGTCCCGGCCGCCGCTCAGCGCGCCGCTCCGAACGCCGCGACGGCGTTCATGCCCCCGAACGCGAAGGAGTTCGAGAGCGCGTACTCGATCGCCGCCCGCCGGGCCTCGTTCGGGACCACGTCGAGCGCGCACTGGGGGTCGGGCTCGGTGCAGTTGACGGTGGGCGGCAGGACGCCGTGGTGGAGCGCGAGGAGCGTCGCCGCCGCCTCGAGCGCGCCGGCGGCGCCGAGGGCGTGGCCGTGCATCGCCTTCGTGGAGCTCACCGCCAGCGCGTCCGTGTGCCCGCCGAACACGGCGCGGATGGCCCTCGCCTCGGTGAGGTCGTTGGCCGCGGTGCCGGTTCCGTGGGCGTTCACGTAGCCGATGGCCTCCGGGGCCAGCCGGGCGTCGGCCAGGGCCTGGCGCATGGCGCGCGCGCCGCCCTCGGCGGACGGCTGGGTGATGTGCCCGGCGTCCGAGGACATCCCGAAGCCCAGCACCTCGCCCCAGATCCGGGCCCCCCGGGCCCGGGCCGCATCGCGGGGCTCGAGCACCAGCATCGCCGCGCCCTCCCCGAGGATCATCCCGCTGCGGTTCCTCGAGAACGGGCGGCAGGTGTCGGCGGAGACGACGCGCAACGCGTCCCACGCCTTCAGGATGCCCACGCTGAACGGCGCCTCGCTCCCGCCGGCGAGGGCCATGTCCACCACCCCCGACCGCACCAGCCAGAAGGCCTGCCCGAGGGCGTGGGTGGAGGAGGCGCACGCGGTGGAGACGGTGAAGCTGGGGCCGGTGATGCCGAACTCCACGGTGACGTGGCTGGCTCCCGCGCTCGCCATCGTGCGCGGGATCGTGAGGGGATGCACGCTGGCCCGGCGCTCGTGGTAGAGGTGGAAGAAGCCGGCGTCCTCCGACGACTGGCCGCCGATGCACGAGCCGGTGACCACCGCCGTGCGCTCACGCAGCTGGGGCGTCCACTCGACGCCGGCGTCGGCGACCGCAGCGCGGGCCGCGATCACCGCGAACTGGGCGAAGCGGTCGAGAAGGTCCGCGCGCCGGGGGTCGAAGTGCTCGAGAGGTTCGTGGCCCCGCACCTCGGCGCCGCGCTTGAAGCGGAAGAGGGCGGGGTCGGCCAGCGTGAGCGGCGCGATGCCCGAGGTGCCGTGGGTCAGCGACGACCAGAAGTCCGCCGTGGTGTTCCCGATCGCGGAGACGACTCCGATGCCGGTGACCGCGACGCGCTCCAACGCCGGGCTCAGGACCCGTCCGCGGTCGCGACCCGGGGCGCTTCGGACTGCAGGCTCTCGAGCTGCTCGGCCAGGGCGCGGAGGCTGCGCGTCGCGTCCATGCACTCGTCGGGGATCTGGACGTGGAACTCGTCCTCCAGGGCGAAGACGAGGGTGGCGGCGTCGAGGGAGTCCGCGCCGAGCTCCCCGAGGGGCTTGTCGAGCGACACCGTCTCCACGGGCACGTGATAGACGGACGCCACGATGCTGCGGACCTTCTCGAACCACTCCTCGGACATGTGCCCCCCGATTCCCGGGCGCGGCCCCCAACCGCCTGCCGCAATGAGATCTCGATCGGCCGGTGTGAGTCAGGTTTGCCGAAACGCTAGTCCGAGGCCCGGAGGTTGTCAAGGACGAGGCCCCGGGTTATGGTCGCCGCGCCCCGGAGGAAGACATGGCCCGACGCCGCGCCCCCGTCCTCATCGCCGTCGCCGGTGTCGCTCTCGCCGCGACGGTGCCCGTCGCCGCCCGGGCGCAGGCTCCGGCCGAGGTGCCCTTCCGCAACCCCGACCTGCCGATCGAGAAGCGGATCGACGACCTCCTCGGCCGGCTCACCCTCGACGAGAAAGTCTCGCTGCTGGTCGAGCGCGCCCGGCCCGTCGGGCGCCTGGGCATCCCGGAGTTCCCCTGGTGGAACGAGGCCCTCCACGGGGTGGCGAGAGCGGGGCGGGCCACCGTCTTCCCCCAGGCGATCGCCCTCGCCGCAACCTGGGACGACGGCCTCATGCTGCGCGTCGCCACCGCCATCTCCGACGAGGCCCGCGCGATGAACAACATGTGGATCGCCCGCGGCCGGCGGAACCTCTACCAGGGCCTCGTCTTCTGGTCGCCGAACATCAACATCGTCCGCGACCCGCGCTGGGGCCGGGGGCAGGAGACCTACGGCGAGGACCCGTTCCTCACCGGCGCCATGGGGACGGCGTTCGTGAAGGGGATGCAGGGGACCGATCCTCGCTACCTGAAGACGATCGCCACCGCCAAGCACTACGCCGTCCACAGCGGACCGGAGCCGCTGCGCCACACGTTCGACGCCCGCGTGAGCGAGAGCGACCTGCGCGAGACGTACCTCCCGGCCTTCCGGGATCTCGTCGTGAACGGCCGGGCGGAGTCGGTGATGTGCGCCTACAACGCCTTCCGCGGCCAGCCGGCCTGCGGGAGCGGGGAGCTGCTCGGGAAGGTGCTGCGGAAGGAATGGGGCTTCACGGGCTACGTCGTGTCCGACTGCGGAGCGGTCATCAACATCCACGAGAGCCACAAGGCGCGGAGGACCGCGGCGGAGGGGGCGGCCATGGCCCTCCTCGCCGGGACCGACCTCGAGTGCGGCTCCGGCTCCTGGGAGCCGGGCTCGCCCGACTCCTTCCTGTACCTCGGCGACGCGGTGAGGGAGGGCCTGGTGAAGGAGAGTGACCTCGACCGGGCCCTCCGCCGCCTCTTCCGGGCCCAGATGAAGCTGGGCGTCTACGACCCGCCCGACCGGCTGCCGTGGGCGGGCTACACCTACGAAACGATCGTCAACTCACCGAAGCACCAGCAGCTGGCCCTGGAGACGGCGAGGGAGTCGATCGTCCTGCTCAAGAACGAGAACGGGACGCTCCCCCTGAGGAAAGGCCTCGGACAGGTCGCGGTCATCGGGCCGAACGCCGACGACCTCGAGGTGCTCCTCGGAAACTACAACGGCACGCCGTTCGCGCCGGTCACCGTCCTGGCCGGGATCCGCGCCGCGGCGGGGGAGGGGACGAAGGTGACGTTCACCCGTGGCGCGCCCCTCGCGACCGGACTCCCCGACCTCGGTGTCGTTCCCGGCTCGGCCCTCTCGACCGCCGCCGGCGGCGAGCGCCGGCCCGGCCTCACCGGCGCGTACTACCGCGGCCACTTCGACGGCGCGCCGTCGCTCACGCGGGTCGACGCTGCGGTCGACTTCGACTGGGCGGACCGGGCGCCCGACCCCTCGCTCGGCGACGGCTCGTTCAGCGTCCGCTGGACGGGCGAGATCACCGCCCCGGTCACCGGCCGGTACACGCTCGCCCTGCGGTGCGCGACCGCCTGCCGCCTCCTGGTGGACGACCGGCCGGTCGCCCAGGGCCGCTCCGACCACGAGCCGACCACCGTGGTCGGAGGCGTGACCCTGCGCGCCGGCCAGTCGTACCCCGTCCGCCTCGAGCTGGAGCACGAGAAGTACGACGCGGTCGCGCAGCTCCTGTGGGAGGTGCCGGGAGGTCGGGGCGACGAGGCGGCCGAGGCGGTGGCCGCGGCGGGGGCGGCGGACGCGGTCGTCCTGGTCCTGGGTCTCTCCTCCCACCTCGAGGGCGAGGAGATGCCCATTCAGATCGAGGGCTTCGCCGGCGGCGACCGGACGAGCCTGGACCTTCCGAAGGTGCAGCAGGCCCTCCTGGAGCGGGTGGTGTCCGCGGCGAAGGGCAAGCCCGTCGTCCTCGTGCTCCTGAACGGCAGCGCGCTCTCGATCGGCTGGGCGGACCGGAACGTCCCGGCCATCGTCGAGGCCTGGTACCCCGGCCAGGCCGCGGGCACCGCGGTGGCGGACGTCCTCTTCGGGAACGTCAGTCCTGCCGGCCGACTGCCGGTCACCTTCTACCGCTCCTTGGACCAGCTGCCGCCGTTCGACGACTACTCGATGAAGAACCGCACCTACCGCTACTTCACCGGCGCGCCGCTCTATCCGTTCGGCCACGGCCTCAGCTACTCGCGCTTCACCTACGCGCGCCTCGCTGTGCCGCGGAAGTCGGCGGTGGGAACCCCGGTGGAGGTCTCGGTCGAGGTGCAGAACGCGGGAAAGACGCCGGCGGACGAGGTGGTCCAGCTCTACGTGAGCGGCCAGGCGGGGTCGGGGCCGCGGCGCGCGCTCAAGGGCTTCCGGCGCCTGCCTCTGAAGCCGGGGGAGAAGCGCCTCGTGCGCTTCACCCTCGACGAGCGTGCGTTCTCGCTCGTCGGAGGGGACGGCCAGCGGACCGTCGCCCCCGGCCGGTTCACGATCGCCGTCGGCGGCAAGCAGCCCGGGCTCCGCGACACGGCCGACGCGGCGACGACGATGGTGCTGACCGGCGAGGTGGAGCTCACCGGCGCCGCGAAGACCCTCGCCCCGTGACCCCGGGGCTCACCACTCCTCGCGCTCGAGGCGCAAGGAGAAGCGATCGGCGACCCGGCCCACGTCGTCCATGGCGTCCGGGTTGCCGCAGGTGAGCACGACGGTGCGACGGGGGTCGACGCGGGCTCGCACCGCCGCGGCATCGATCCCGGCCGGGAGCCGGGGCCGGGTGGCTCGCTCGAGAGCGGCGGTGGGAGCGGCCAGGTCCGCCCCACCGGCCCGCGCCTCCGCGAGCGCCTCCTCCTCGCGCAGCGGCAGGCCCAGGACGTGGCGCAGCAGGTTGCTCGCCCGGCCCTCCCCGACCTCGGCGTCTCTTCCCGGTCCCGGACGGCTGACCGACGGCAGGTAGACGAAGTCGAAACGCCGGGCGGCGGCGATCGCCGCGAGCTCCTCGTGGAAGGCGAGCTCGGGCCGGGTGCGGTTGGCGAAGAAGAGGGTGACCGCCCAGGGGACGGGCCGCCCCTCGAGCGCGTCGTGGTCGAGCGCGCGCAGCATCGAGACGAAAGGGGCGAGTCCGGTCCCGGTCGCGACCATCAGGACGTGGGGGACGCCGGCCGCCCGCCGGGCGAGGGTGAAGTCGCCCGCGGTGCGCTCGACGTAGCCGAGCGGGCCGCCCTCCCGCTCGT
>Ga0335085_10010734_pt1 | contig 13668 bp, 13 predicted proteins | sample Lox_Sample_45_FD_206712 | JGI IMG/M metagenome (GOLD analysis project Ga0335085, IMG submission 206712) | Soil microbial communities from Loxahatchee National Wildlife Refuge, Florida, United States - Lox_Sample_4.5 | ecosystem: Environmental > Terrestrial > Soil > Wetlands | place: USA...
CGATGTCGGCGAAGAATTCGTCATAGCCGGGATAGACATCCTTGCTCACCATCGCGCGTCCTTGCCGAAAGTGGAAGGTCGACGGCGCCGGGATGCACATTTTCGGCGTCACTTTGCAATGCGCCTTGAGGAACTTGAAATGCTCGAGCATCGGATGGCCGGTAAAATCGACCTTGCCGACGATCTTGAGCGCCTCGGCCTTGGTCTCGACGCCGTGGAATTTGATCGGCGGCGCGCTGATCCGCTCGACGCCCTGCAGGCCCCAGAAAAAATCGAAATGCCACCAGGAGCGGCGGAACTCGCCGTCGGTCGCGAGCTTGAGACCGACCTCCTCTTGCTTCTTGACGGTCGTTTCGATCTCGCGGTCCTCGACCGCTTTCAGCGCCGCGGCGTCGATTTCGCCCTTGGCGAATTTGGCGCGCGCCTCTTTCAGCGGCGCCGTGCGCAGCAAACTGCCGACCATGTCGGCGCGAAACGGCGGCGTGGTGCGTGGGGACATTTTTGTCTCGCTCCCTGACTCTCGATTGTCATGCCCGCGAAAGCGGGCATGACAGCATCATTTGCTGCAGCTACTTCCCCCACACCTCATCGGCAAGTTCCACGATCATCTTCAGCTTCGCCCATTGCTCCTCTTCCGCCAAGACATTGCCCTCCTCGGTCGAGGCAAAGCCGCACTGCGGCGACAGGCACAACTGGTCGAGCGCGACAAATTTTGTCGCCTCCTCGATACGCTTTTTGATATCCGCGCGCGGCTCGAGCCGTCCGGATTTCGAAGTGACGAGGCCGAGCACGACGATCTTGTTGCCTTTGGGCAGGAAACGCAGCGGCTCGAAACCGCCGGCACGATCGGTGTCGTATTCGAGGAAGTAGCCGTCGTAGTTGCACTTGGCGAGCAGGGTCTGCGCCACCGGCTCGTAGCCGCCTGAGGAAATGAAAGTCGAGCGGAAATTGCCGCGGCAGACATGCGTGGTGATCGTCATGTCGGCCGGCTTGGCGGCGAGCGCCTTGTTGATGCAAGCCGCGTAGCTCTCCTGCAAATGGTCGACGTCGAGGCCGCGGTCCCTCGCCTTCTGCAACTCGACCTGCGAGCACAGATAAGCCCAGGAGCAGTCGTCGAACTGCAGATAGCGGCAGCCGGCGTCGTAGAACGCCTTGATCGCCTTGCCATAGGCTGCGGCGAGATCGTCGAAAATGGCGTCGCGGCTGGCATAGACGTCCTTGCTGACCGCGCCTGGCTCGAGGCGGAAATGCATCTGGCAAGGCGATGGAATGCACATTTTCGGCGTCACTTTGGTGTGCGCCTTGAGGAACTTGAAGTGCTCGATCATCGGGTGATTGGAGAAGCCGATCTTCCCGTTGACCTTGATGCTCTGCATCTTGGTCTGCACGCCCTGAAACTGGATGCCGTGGTCGAGCTCGTAGAGCTCGACGCCGTCAAGCATCGAGAAGAAATCGAAATGCCACCAGGCGCGGCGAAATTCGCCGTCGGTGGCGAGCTTTAAGCCGACCTCTTCCTGCTTCTTGATGATCTTCTCGATCTCGCGGTCCTCGACCTCCTTGAGCTGCGCGGCGCTGATCTCGCTTTTTTCGCGCTTGGCACGCGCTTCCTTGATCGGCGCGGTGCGCAAGAGGCTGCCGACCATGTCGGCACGGAAGGGCGGCTTGGTCCGTTGCATGAGGGTTCCTCCGAGTGGCGCCCGCGCGCCCGGCCGGCCGCGGGTCTTAATTGGAATTCGGCTTTGCCATAGCACGGCCGGCGGCGAGCCGTCTTGACGTTGAGCAAGCATAGCGGGCCGTCGCAACCGCCCCGCCGAAGGAGAAATAATGCGGCGCGGCGTCGCCGAGTTCGCCCGCCTCGCTCAGCGTGTCGACGATGCGATCGGGGCCGACATGGCCGATGAGGCCGGCCGCGGCGCCGGACATGAGGCCGCGCAGCGAGGCGTTGACGCCGCAGCGTTTGGCGTAGCGCAAAAGCGCCGGCACGCTGGTCGGACCGGCCATGCCGACTTTGACCGGCTTGGCGATGCCGCAGGCACGCAGTTTCGTTAGCCATGCGAGGATGCGTTCCGGCGAGAAGCTGAATTGGCTGACGATGTGCACGCCAAGTCCATGCGCTGCGGCAGCGGCGATCTTCTCGTCGAGCGCAGCCTCGAGCCGCGCGGCCGCAATGCGGGCGTGCCCTTCCGGATAGCCGCCGATGCCGATTTCGCCAATGCCCGCCTCACGCAGGCGGCCTTTCTGGATCACGGCAAGCGCGTCGGTAAACGGCCCGAGCGGATCGATATCGCCGCCGACGATGAGCAGGCGGCGAACATCCGCCTCGCCATGCAGGCTGGCGAGCAGGTTCTGCAAATCGCCAGGCGTGCGGATGCGACGCGCGGCGATATGCACGACCGGTTCGAGGCCTGCTTTACGCAGCAAGGCCGCAGCGGTGATCAATTCCCGCGGCGTGATCGTCGGCACGGCAGAAAAATAAACCGGCGTCGCGCGCGGCAGGATGTCCGCCAACGCGACGATCTCGGCGGCATTCGGCCGCGTCACTTCCATGGAGAAGCGCTGGGCGAAGGCGGTTGGCATGTCACATCACCCGTTCGTCACCGGGCATGTCTCTCACTCGCGCCGGCGCGAGACCACGAAGGATTCATCGTGAAACCACAGGCCGCCGTGCTGTTGCAGCACGGCGCGCGTCGCCTCGATGTAGCGGCGATCGCTGTTGACGTCGGACAAGCGGTCGTCCTCGATCTGCGCCACGTAGATCGCCGCGTTCCAGGCGGCGAGCAGCGTCGACGTGCCGATGGACGAGGAAATCTCAGACGGCAGCGTGTGCATGTCGTAACGGAACAGCGAGCGCTGGTCGGAATAGGCGTTGAAATTGAGGTCGCGGCCCGCCGGGCCCAATTCGTGCTTCACCTCCTTGAGCAGGTCGTGGCGGCTGTGCACGAACGGATTATCGTTGGGCCAGATCTTGTGAATGATTTCCATGCCGGGATCGCGCCCATAGGAATGGATGGCGATCATGCGCCCACCCGGCCCCAGCGCACGGGCGAGCGGCGCCAAGACGCGCTTGGCCTTGAACTCGAGCGAAGCGCGCGCGCGATAGGGCTGCGAGGCGATGACGAGATCGTAGTCGGCGACGGTGCCGCCGGGCTTGGGCACGATCTGGTCGAGCAGGAACTTGTGATCGCCGCGGTAGAGCACCAGGATGATCGGCCGCTCGTAGATCGGGTTGCCGCTCTTTGCCGACACGCGTGCCTTCCAGTTCTCGGCGAGAAACGGCTCGAGCGCGGTGATCTGTTGTTCGAAGGAATGCGCGGTGCTGCCCTCCATCGCCAGTTCCTTCCACACCAGGCTGGTAGCGGCGGACAGCGACTTCACCGCAAGCCACGGCGCTTCCGCATAGGCGAGATTGGTGAGCACCAGCACGGTCGAGGGATGCTCGACAAAACGGTCGGCCATCTTGTGCAGGGTCAAGCGGATGTCTTCGAGGCTGATCTCCTTGCCGACGATGTAGAACGGCATGGTGGGAAATCGGTCGTGCATGGTGCGCATCACGCGCGCGAGCACGGTGCCGTCGCCGACGCCGGCGTCGAACACGCGCACCGCCGGCGGACGCGGATGGATATTGGCGAGCTCCATGCCGACGCGATGCGCGATCTCCCACTTCTCCGAGCAGGTATTCACGAACAAAAGATATTTCTGCCGGTTGTCGAAGAAGCGAAAATTGCGCTGCGGGTCGTTGCCGCTTGCGCCGGGGGCAACCGTCGGCGCCGCCGGCTGCACCATGGGCAGCACGGTGGCCGGCGGCGGATCGAACAGCATGCGGCGGCGCGCCGGCGCGGCGTCGGCGTTGCGCGCCATGAAGGTACGGATGCGGTCGAGCGTGTCGGTGGTGATGCGGCCGCCATTGCGCAGACGGCTCGCCAGCTTGCCGTCGTTCACGGCGCGGCGGCCGAAGGTCGATTCGGCGAGCCCGCGCTGGCGACAGAATTCGCTGATCTCCTGGAGAATCTGGTCGTTCATGGCGCTTCCCTGCCAGCCGGCTCTGACGGCCGGCTCAGGGACAAGCGAACCAATTCCGATATCGCTCGTCAAGCGATGAAAAAGGTGGGCACAGTGGGTGGTTATTGCCCACATTGAAAAATATAAGAAATCCTTGGAACGAAATTCGCGCACTGCAAAAAGGCGGGTCGAATAGTGGGAAATATCCCTCATTCTGCGCTAGGGGTGGGCGCACGGTGGGCAAGCGCGCTTGCCGCTAATGTCTTCAGATATCGAAGAAAACCGTCTCGTTCTCGCCCTGCACGCGGATGTCGAAACGATAGATCGGCTGACCACTGCCGCTCTGCTTGTGGGCAATGAGCGTGCCGCGCCGGTCGGCCGGCACCAGCGCGAGGATCGGATCGGCTTCGTTCGCCGCCTCGTCGGAGAAATAGAGCCGCGTATAGACCTGCCGCAGCATGCCGCGCGAGAAAATGCAGACAACGATGTGCGGCGCCTGCGCCTTGCCGCCCGGCCCCGCCACCTGCCCCGGCTTGATGGTGTCGAAGCTGAACACGCCGTCCTTATCGGTCGCCGACCGGCCGAAGCCGGTGAACTTGGCGTTCGGCCGCGGCTTCTCGCCGCGCGCGTGGCTGTAACGGCCCTGCGCGTCCGCCTGCCAAATCTCGATCATGGCATCGTTGATCGGCTTGCCGTCGCCGTCGGTGATGCGGCCGTCGATGCGGATTTTCTGACCCGTGGCGTCCGGCGTGATCAGGTTGGCGCCGACGGTTTCCTTCCAGTCGTAGATCTTGCTCGGCTGCCAGTCGCAGCGGCTGTGCGGCGCCAGCCCATAGGCGAAGAAGGGACCGACCGTTTGCGAGGGAGTGATATCTGACATTGTCGTTGCTCGTTAATGCTTGTCGGGATCCTGCGGCGTTGCCTCGCGGCCGCGCAGCACGATGTCGAAGCGGAAGCAGAGCGCCCAATCCGGAATTGTGTTCTCCAGGTCGAAGCTGGAAACCATGCGCTGCCGCGCTTTCTGGTCGGTCACCGAATTGAAGATTGGATCGAACGGGAACAGGTAGTCGCCGGGGAAATACATCTGCGTGACCAGCCGCGACAGGAACGAATGGCCGAACACCGAGAAGTGGATGTGGTTGGGCCGCCACGCATTGGGGTGATTGCCCCAAGGGTAGGCGCCCGGCTTCACGGTGATGAATTTGTAGTAGCCGTTCTTGTCGGTAACGGTACGCCCGGCGCCGGTGAAATTCGGATCGAGCGGCGCCGGATGCTGATCGACATTGTGCACGTAGCGGCCGCAGGCATTGGCCTGCCAGATTTCCACCAAAGTCTCCGGCACCGGCCGCTTGTCCTCGTCGTAGACATGACCGTGGACGATGATGCGCTCGCCGAGCGGCTCGCCCTTGTGCTGCTTGGTGAGATCGTTGTCGCCGTCCTGGATGGCGTCATGGCCGTAGACCGGACCGGTCAATTCCGACAACGTCTGCGGAATGATTACCAGCGGCCGCGACGGCGAGCGCTTCACCGTGCTCTTGTATTCCGGGGACAAGTGCTTGGGATAAACGCTTAAGCTCTCCTTGGGAAAAACGAGAGTCATTATTGTTGTCCTTCGTTACGAAACCCGTTCCAGCGCCAGCGACACGCCTTGCCCGACGCCGACGCACATGGTGGCGAGACCGAGCTTGCCGCCGTTAGCTTCGAGCGCGTGCGTCGCGGTCAATGCGAGCCGCGCGCCCGACATGCCGAGCGGGTGGCCGAGCGCGATCGCGCCGCCATGTGGATTGACCTGTTCGGCGTCGTCGGCAAGCCCAAGCTGGCGCAGGCAGGCGAGCGACTGCGAAGCGAAAGCCTCGTTGAGCTCGATCACCGCATAATCGTCGATTCTGTGGCCGAGGCGCGCCATCAGCTTGCGCGTCGAAGGCACCGGGCCGATGCCCATGATGCGCGGTGGCACGCCGGCCGCGGCCATGCCGAGAATGCGCGCGCGCGGGGTGAGCCCGTGCTCCTTGACCGCCGCCTCCGAAGCGACGATCAGCGCCGCGGCGCCGTCGTTGACGCCGGAGGCGTTGCCGGCGGTGATGGTACCCGGGTTGCGCACGAAGGGCTTGAGCTTGGCGAGTTGCTCGAGCGTCGTCTCGCGCGGATGCTCGTCCTTGTCGACCTTGACCGTTTCCTTGCGCCCGGCGATTTCGACCGGAACGATTTCCTGGCTGAAATATCCCGAGGCGACCGCCTGGGCGGCGCGCGCTTGCGAGCGCAGGGCGAAGGCGTCCTGGTCGGCGCGCGTGATCTGGAATTCCTCGGCAACGTTCTCCGCCGTCTCCGGCATCGAATCGACGCCGTATTGGCTCTTCATCAGCGGATTGATGAAGCGCCAGCCGATGGTGGTGTCGAATATCTCCGCCTTGCGCGAAAAAGCTTCGTCCGCCTTGCCGTGAACGAAGGGCGCCCGCGTCATCGATTCGACGCCGCCGGCAATGGCAAAATCGATTTCGCCGGCACGGATAGCGCGCGCCGCGGTGCCAACCGCTTCAAGCCCCGAAGCGCACAGCCGGTTGAGCGTCACGCCCGGAATGCTCGCCGATAGGCCCGCCAAGAGCAGCGCCATGCGCGCGACGTTGCGATTGTCCTCGCCAGCCTGGTTGGCGCAGCCGAAATAGACCTCGTCGAGCTTGTCCCAACTGGCCTTGGGATTGCGCGCCAGCAGCGCCTTGATCGGCACGGCGGCAAGATCGTCAGTGCGCACTTTTGCCAGCGAACCGCCATAGCGCCCGATCGGCGTGCGCACCGCGTCGCAGATGAAAGCTTCACGCATGGCGTCCTACCTTATTCTCTTACGCCGCCGCCGCATGTGCGCGGTCGGTGCGGGCATGCAGCTCGCGCAAGACTTCAAGCTCGTTCGCCGTCGGCGCCGGCGTCTCGGCGACCTTTGTCGCGAAGCGCAGCTTCCAGCCGGCATTGTCCTGCACCTGCTCGCGCCTGACGCCGGGATGGATGGAGACGACCGTCATCTCCTTGGTCTCGGGATCGGGCTCAAACAGCGCGAGATCGGTGATCAACCGCGTCGGCCCCTTGGTCGCAACGCCGAGCTTGGCGCGGCTGTCGCCGCCGGTGACGTGGCCGATCGAGGTGACGAAGTCGAGCTTATCGACGAAGCTGCGCTTGCCTTGCGCCATGATGATGAAAATCTCGCCGCAGCTGATGGCGATCTCCGGCGCCCCGCCGCCGCCGGGCAGACGTACCTTCGGCTTGTCGTAGGCGCCGACCACCGTGGTGTTGAGATTGGCGTATTTGTCGATCTGCGCACCGCCAAGAAAGCCGATCTTGATGCGGCCGCCTTGCAGCCAATAGCGGAACATTTCCGGCACCGGCACCGTGGTGAGCGCGGTCTCGCACAGCTCACCGTCGCCGATCGACAGCGGCAGCACGTTGGGCTTGGTGGCGAGCGTACCGGACTCGTAGATCAGCGTGATATCCGGCGCGTGCGTGAGACGCGCCAGATTGCAGGCCGCCGACGGCTGGCCGATCCCGACGAAACAGATGTCGTCGTTCTTGAGCGCGCGCGCCGCCGCGATCGTCATCATCTCGCGCGGTTTATAATCGGCCATCGTCGTCACTCCGCCGCCGCGCGAACTTTGCGCGCATATTGTGCGAAGGCCTCGGGGCCTTGCTCGAGCACGTTTGTCTTCATCCAGACGAGGAACGTGTCGCGCTCGCGCGCGATCTCGTCCCACTGCTTGTAGTAGGCATTGTTGCGCGGGTAATAGCCCTGCGCATAGGAGGGAAAGGCGCCGCCCGGCACTTCCACCACATGGCCGACGGTCCAATGCGGCAGCAGCACCGCATTGAGGCTGCGGTCGAGCGGAAGCTCGTCGACGATCTCCTCGACCGTCACCACCGAGCGTTTGGAGGCGAGCACCGCCTCCTTCTGCACGCCGAGCACGCCTTCGATCATGACGTTGCCCTGCCTGTCGGCGCGCTGGGCATGGATCACCGCGACGTCCGGCCGGATCGCCGGGATCGCTGCCAATTGCTCGCCGGTGAACGGACAGGTCACGCGCTTGATGTTCGGATTGACCTTGGGCAGATCGACGCCGACATAGCCGCGGAAAACGGCGCAGGGCAGCCCGGCGGCGCCCGCCTCGTAGGCGTTGGCCATGGCGGCGTGCGAATGCTCTTCGATGGCGAGCGGCTGCGGCCAGCCGTTCTCCACCGCGTCGCGGAAGCGGTGCAGCGAGCCGACGCCCGGATTGCCGCCCCAGGAGAAGACCATCTTGTCGACGCAGCCCATGCCGATGAGCTGGTCGTAGATCAGGTCCGGCGTCATGCGGATCAGCGTCAGGCGCTTGCGCCCCTGGCGGATGATCTCGTGGCCGGCGGCATGCGGAATGAGATGCGTGAAGCCTTCCATCGCGACGCTGTCGCCGTCGCGGATGGTGGATCGGATGGCTTCGGCAAGCGACGATAGACGCGCCATGCGCTTAAGGGTTCCCGGTTGGCGCCCCGTATTTACGGCCCGGCAAAGGCAGGGTCAAATGGCGGAATCGGGACAAGTTGGGGCTCCAACGACCATGCTGAGCGCAGAACCGATCTTCACCATCCACGCCGAATTGAGCGCGATCCTGAATCTTGGCCACACGCCCTACGGCGAGCGGCGCATCATCGACATCGTCGGCGGTAGCGTGCGCGGACGCAAGCTCAACGGCCGCGTCCTGCCCGGCGGCGCCGACTGGCAGATCGTGCGCGCGGACGGCGCCGCCGACATCAAGGCGCGCTACACCATCGAGACCGACGCCGGCGCGCGCATTCTCGTTAACAGTGACGGCCTGCGGCACGGGCCGCCCGAGGTGCTGGAGCGGCTGGCGCGGGGCGACAATGTCGATCCCTCGCTCTATTATTTCCGCACCGCGATGCGGTTCGAGACGTCCGATCCCGCTTTCGACTGGCTCAACCGCATCCTCGCGCTCGCGCGCGGCAAACGCGAGGCGCGCGCCGTGCAAATCGACGTTTATGAAGTTGAGTGAAGCTGAACCATGGCCATCGATCCGCCGATCGGCGAAAAAGACGTCCTCTTGGTGGTCGACGTGCAGAACGATTTCTGCCCGGGCGGCGCGCTCGCCGTGCCGCAGGGCGATCAAGTCGTGCCGCTCGTTAACCGGCTGGCGCAGCGCTTCGCCCATGGCGTCCTCACGCAGGATTGGCACCCGCGCGGACACCAATCCTTCGCCTCCTCGCATCCCGGCCGCAAGCCCTATGACGTGATCGAGGTCGCCTACGGGACGCAAGTGCTGTGGCCAGACCATTGCGTGCAGGCAACGCCGGGCGCGGCCTTTCACGCGCACCTCGACATCCCGACGGCGGAGCTCGTGCTGCGCAAGGGCTACCGGCGCGCCATCGATTCCTATTCCGCCTTCTACGAGAACGACCACACGACGCCGACCGGCCTCGGCGGCTATTTGCGCGAGCGCGGCTTGACGCGCGTCGTGCTCGCCGGCCTCGCCTTCGATTTCTGCGTGCGCTATTCGGCCGAAGACGCCCGCCGCGAAGGCTTTGCGGCGATTGTCGTCGAAGACGCTTGCCGCGGCATCGACATCGGTGGTTCTATGGCGGACACGTACCGCAGCCTTGCGGCTTGCGGCGCGCAGATTGTCGATGCCGGCGCGATCCTTGGTGCATGAGCGGTCCTCCCTCTCCATTCCCCCATTTACCGGCATCGCTCGCCGCCGAACGGCAGGGTAAAGTCGCCGTCCTGCGCCTCAAGCGGCCGCACAAGCGCAACGCTTTCGACGACGCCACCATTCTCGGCATCGAGACGTTCTTTAACGCGCTGCCCGACGACATCGGCGCCGTGCTGCTCGTCGGCGAGGGCGAGAATTTCTCCGCCGGCCTCGATCTTTCCGAATTGCAGGAGCTCGACGTCCGGCAGGGCATCGCCCATTCCGACATGTATCACCGCGCCTTCGACAAGGTTCAGTACGGCAAGGCGCCGGTGGTCGCCGTGCTGCACGGCGCGGTGGTCGGCGGCGGGCTCGAGCTTGCCGCCGCCGCGCATGTGCGCGTCGCCGAACGCTCGGCCTATTACGCGCTGCCGGAAGGCAGCCGCGGCATCTTTGTCGGCGGCGGCGGTTCGGTGCGGCTGCCGCGGCTGATCGGCGTTGCGCGCATGATGGACATGATGCTCACCGGTCGCACCTATTCCGCCGAGGAAGGCCAGACCATCGGCATTTCCACCTATCTCGTCGACGCCGGTAAAGGCTTCGCCAAGGGCCTCGAGCTCGCCAACCGTATCGCCGCCAACGCGCCGCTGACCAATTTCGCGGTGATGCAGGCCTTGCCGCGAATTGCCGAAATGGAGCCGGCGGCGGGCTATGCGGTCGAAGCGCTGATGTCGGCGATCGCCCAGGCCGATCCGCAAGCCAAGGCGCGGCTCAAGGATTTTTTGGAAAAGCGCGCGGCCAAGGTGATGACCGAGCGCTCTTGACGCCGCCGCGCCGCCGCGCCGTAGTGTCTGCAACGAACAAGTGCGCCTAGGGATGAAATGCCGAGCCTGACCCGCATGGCCGAACCGGTCGGCGCCGCGCCTTTGCGTGCGGTGCGGCTCGGCCAATTCGATGCGGTGCTTGAGCGCGAACCGGATGGCGTCCTCCACATCCGCACCGCGCAGGTGCTTGCCCCCTACCACGCTACTCTGAGCGAGCCGCTCGAGCACTGGGCTAAGGCTGCGCCCGAGCGCACCTTTCTCGCCGCCCGCGATGCCGACGGTCGCTGGCGCAAGCTCAGCTATGCCGAAGTGCTGGTGCTGACCAAGCGCATCGGCGCCGCGCTGCTGCGGCGCGGTCTGTCGGCGGAGCGCCCGATCGTCATCGTCTCCGGCAACGACATCGAGCACGCGCTGCTCGCCCTTGCCGCCATGGGTGTCGGCATTCCCTATGCGCCGATCTCGGCGGCCTATTCGCTGCTGTCGAGCGACTTCGGCAAGCTGCGGGCGATCCTCAAGCTGCTCACCCCCGGCATGGTCTTTGCCAATGACGGCGGCCCGTTCGCGCGTGCGCTCTATGCGACGGCGGCGGACGACATCGAACTCGTGGTCGCGCGCAACCCGCTCGGCGACCGGCCCGTCACGCTGTTTGCCGATCTCATCGGCGAGGAAGACGACGTCGGGGTCGCCGCCGCGCGCGGTAAGGTTTCGCCCGACAGCATCGCCAAATTTCTGTTCACCTCCGGTTCGACCGGCAATCCCAAGGCCGTCATCAACACGCATCGCATGCTGTGCTCGAACCAGGCGATGATCGCCGCGGGCTTTGCCTTCGTCACCGACAAGCCGCCGGTGGTGGTCGACTGGCTGCCCTGGAGCCACACCTTCGGCAGCAATCACAATTTCAATCTGGTGCTGGTCAACGGCGGCTCGCTCTACATCGACGACGGCAATCCGACGCCGGCCGGCGTTCAGAAGACCGCGCGCAACTTAAGAGAGATCGCGCCGACCATCTATTTCAACGTCCCCAAGGGCTACGAGGCACTGGTGCCCTATTTCCGCGCCGACGAAGGCTTGCGCCGCAATTTCTTCAGCCGGCTGAAGGTGCTGTTCTATGCCGGCGCCGGCTTGAACCAGACCACCTGGGACGACCTGACCAAGCTTGCGATCGAGACGACGGGCAAGCGCATCATTTTCCTCTCCTCGCTCGGCTCGACCGAAACCTCGCCGCTGGCGCTCGCCTGCACTTGGGATTTCGACAAAGCCGGCAATATCGGCCTGCCCTGCCCGGGCGTCGAATTGAAGCTCGTGCCGAACGAAGGCAAGCTCGAGGCGCGCCTGCGCGGTCCGCACATCACGCCGGGCTACTGGCGGCAGAACGAACTGACGCGCGAGGCCTTCGACGCCGACGGTTTCTACAAGATCGGCGACGCCTTGAAATTCGCCGACCCGGCGGATCCGAGCAAAGGCTTCCTGTTCGACGGCCGCATCGCCGAGGACTTCAAGCTGTCGACCGGCACCTGGGTCAGCGTCGGCCCATTGCGCGCGCGTTTCATCGATCACTTCGCGCCGCTGGTGCGCGACGTCGTCTTCGCCGGGCCCGACCGCGACGATATCGTCGCGCTGGTGTTCGCCGATGTCGAAGCCTGCCGCAAGCTCGCCCCCGAACATGCCGCCAACGCCGCGCCGGCCGACGTATTCCGCGACATCGGCGTGCGCAACACATTCGCCGCTTTGCTCAGCGCGCTCGCCGCGGCGAGCCCGGGCTCATCGACCCGCATCGTGCGCGCGTTGCTGCTCGCCGAGCCGCCCTCCCTCGACAAAGGCGAAATGACCGACAAGGGCTCGATCAACCAGCGCGCCGTGCTGAAAAACCGCGCCGTGCTGGTGGACGAGCTTTATGCGGCGCCGCTATCTTCCAACGTGATCGCGATCGAGGTAGCGGTAGGGACATAAGGCCATGGAGATCAAGGGACAAAGCGCCGTCGTCAGCGGCGGCGCCTCGGGACTGGGAGCGGCGACCGCCCGCGCGCTGGGCGCCGCCGGCGCCAAAGTCGCCGTGCTCGACGTGAACGAGAAAGGCGCCGCCGAAGTCGCGACCAGCGTCAACGGCATCGCGGTCGCTTGCGACGTCGCCGATCCTGCCTCCGCCGAGGCAGCGCTCAAGCAAGCCGCCGCCGCCCATGGCCCGGCGCGCGTTCTCGTCAATTGCGCCGGCATCGGCCCGGCCAAGCGCATCGTCGGCCGCGACGGGGCGATGCCGCTTGCCGACTTCGAGCGCGTCATCCGCATCAATTTGATCGGCACCTTCAACATGATGCGGCTGGCCGCCGCCGCCATGCAGCCGCTCGCCCCGCTCGCCGACGGCGAGCGCGGCGTCATCGTGTCGACCGCCTCGGTCGCCGCCTACGAGGGGCAGATCGGGCAGTCGGCATATTCCTCCTCGAAAGGCGGCGTCGCCGCGCTGACGCTGCCGGCGGCGCGCGAATTCGCCGCGTTCGGCGTACGCGTGCTGGCCATCGCGCCGGGGATTTTCGCCACGCCGATGCTGCGCGGGTTGCCGCAGGAGGTGCAGGATTCGCTCGGCGCCTCGGTGCCCTTCCCCAAGCGCCTCGGCGAGCCGCGCGAATTCGCCGCGCTCGTCCTGCATTGCGTGCACAATTCCTATCTCAACGGCGAGATCATCCGCCTCGACGGCGCGCTGCGCATGGCGCCGCGGTGACGTTTCTTGCCGGCGAATAAAATCATCGCGCTCTATGAGCGGCGCGCGCTGGACTGGGTCGGCGAGCGCAGCCGGCAAAGCGTGTTCTTCGAAAAAGCATGGCTCGATCGCTTTGTCCCATTGATCGCCGCCGGCGGAACGGTGCTCGATCTCGGCTGCGGTCCGGGCAAGCCGATGGCCGCTTACCTGCTGGCGCGAGGGCTCGATATCTGTGGCGTCGATTCCTCGCCGACCATGATCTCGCTGTGCCGGCAGAATTTTCCCGACCGCGAATGGATCGTCGCCGACATGCGCGCCCTGGCGCTCGGCCGCCGTTTCGCCGGGGTGCTGGCCTGGGACAGCTTTTTCCATCTCGACTTTGACGATCAGCGACGCATGTTTGCGGTCTTTGCCGCGCATGCGGCGCCCGGGGCGCCCCTGCTGTTCACCAGCGGGCCGCGCCACGGCGAAGCGATCGGCAGTCTCCACG
>Ga0335085_10010735_pt1 | contig 13667 bp, 8 predicted proteins | sample Lox_Sample_45_FD_206712 | JGI IMG/M metagenome (GOLD analysis project Ga0335085, IMG submission 206712) | Soil microbial communities from Loxahatchee National Wildlife Refuge, Florida, United States - Lox_Sample_4.5 | ecosystem: Environmental > Terrestrial > Soil > Wetlands | place: USA: Florida...
CTCTTGGTTCGAGTGGTCGCCCCTTTCCACTCTCCCGCCATCAGGCCAAAAGCATTGGCGAAGAGGATACTTCCTGAGGTGAAAAGCATATAACCGATGGACGTTCCATCGGGTCCGATGACTGTGGCGCCAATTCCGTAGCTTAAAACAGCGGTAACCCAGGCGAGGCCCATGACCACTCCCAGTGCGGCCTCGCGGCTCCAACCCCTCTGGCCGAACAGGCTTGCCGTCCGGTTTTTCGCCAGGAGGTATAGACAGTAGGCGAGGTTGGGAATGAATCCCGCTCCCAAGACCAATGCCCATATGGCATAGGTCGAGGTCAGTGGGCCGGCGCCCCGGGTCTGGCTGGCGCGAACCACCTCGCCACCGAAAGCAAACCCCAAATTATAAAAAGAGCCGAAGATCCCCGTGAAAATGGACAAAATGAGCCCGATCGCAAAACTGTTTCGCGGCGACGCGGGGCCGGTGGTAACACCGGCCTGCTCCTTTTCCCTCCTTCGGCCGGCAATGGCATAGAACGTGAGCCCGACGATCAGGAACGGAATACTGAGCAGGAGCATTAGCCCTCGTGCTTGGAAAATCTCTCCGGGATGAAAGGTCAGCATCGGGATCAGCGATCCCGACAGGCTGGCAAGGCCGGACACGACAGCAAACGTCAGGGCGACACCCACCATCCGCAGGCTGACCCCGAATGTGACTTGCGCAATTCCCCAGAGCAGACCGAATAACATGGGCAGATAGAGCGCACGCGGGGCTACCCCAGTGTAGACGCTCAGCAGCCCCGGAGTCAGCCCAAAGGCCAACGCGCAAGGAACCGCGAGGATGCCCACCACGGAAAAAACCAGCCAGAGGTTTTCCCACTTCCAACTACGGGCGTACTTCATGGGCAATGCAAAGGAGGCATTCAACGCGCCACTGACAAGAATAATGGCCATGCCTAGCCAGAAATGATTGTTCATAGAGTCAATTCCCGTGACGAGTGAAAAGTTGACAATTACGATTGAGGGAAATAGTGGCCATGCTTGGTGATTACTCGTCGCTCCCCAATTGCCGCAGCATTTTGCTCACCATTCGGCCACGGAGCCATCGGCGTGGAAAACCCGCTGCTCAAGGATCTCTTGCTGGAAGGGATGCTTGAGCGCCTCGGGTTCGTTGATCTCTACGCCCAGCCCAGGTTCATCAAGTGGCAACCAGTAGCCGCCTACGGCTTTCAGCTTGGTCTGAACGACGTCGAAGCGCCATGGAACATCCCCGACCATGTCTTCCTGAATCAGAAAATTCGGGGTTGCCAAATCGAAATGTAGCGCCACCACATTGGCGACGGGGCCGTTGGGATTGTGCGGAGCAATTCCCATCAGATAGGTTTCCCCCATGGCGGCAATCTTACGGGCTTCGAACAACCCCCCGCAATGGCAGAGATCCGGCTGCAAAACGTGGCAGGCTTGCAACTCGCAGACGCGGCGGAAATCCCAGCGCGTGGCCAGGCGCTCTCCGGTGGCAATGGGCACCCGGACGCTGCGCCGGACCTCCAACAAGGCGTCGGGTTGCTCCGGCGGGACGGGTTCCTCGCAAAAGAAAGGGTGAAACTCCTCAATAGCGCGAATGTATTCGATGGCCTGGCCCGTGGTAGTACGGCCGTGGAAATCAATCATAATGTCCATATCCTCGCCCACCGCGTCGCGCAGCATGCCGAAGAGTCGCGCAAAATGTCGTACTGCCGGGAGCCCCATCAACGGCTCCGATAGGGGAACTGTAACGATTTTCACCGCACTATAGCCCTTGGCCCGCACTTCCTGCGCCCGCTCGATAAGCGGTTCCGCCGCAGTCGTTTCGTATACCGCTTTCATTTGACCCATGCCGAGGTGGGTGTACATCCTCACCTTGTCGCGCACGCGCCCACCCAACAGCTTGTAAACCGGGACCCCGAGCGATTTACCAGTGATGTCCCAGCACGCTTGCTCGATGGCGGAGATGGCGGTGGTGCCGATTACCCCAAGACGCCAAAAGGAGTGGCGGTACATGATCTGCCAGAGAAACTCGATGCGTGTCGGGTCAAGGCCCAGCACAAGGGGCTTCAGATCTTCCACGCATCCAGCCACTGCGCGGGTCTTCCATTCCAGCGTCCCTTCGCCCCAACCGTACAGTCCGGGAACATCGGTCACAACCTTTACGAATACCCAGTTGCGCATCTGGGCGTTGACCACGAGGGTTTTGATGTCAGTAATTTTCATAATGAGGCTCGCTCCAATTCGGCCTGCGGCGGACTAGCTAAGATTGCAGACTATCACTGGGGTCTGTACCCGCAGCGCTCGGTTGATCTCAAACCTGAGCTAACGAATCCATTATGGTCCATCTCGGTGAGTGATTTGGACTAAAATCATAGTGGACTTGATTTGAGTAAGTCGGGGGCTACTCATGACATTCGCATCGAATTGTCTTCAAGGTAAAGCCATCCTGATTACGGGAGGACTGGGCGCCATTGGGAAGGTTGTTGTTCAACAACTGCTGGCGCACTCAGCCCGCGTGGCGGTGAACGACATCGTCGCGGAACGTGAAGCGCAGGAATGGATACAGGCCAACGGCTGCGCTCCCGATCGATGTGTCTATATCTGTGCTGACGTGACCACCGCCATGGGGGCGCAGGCCCTATTGGAGAGGGCGGTACAATCCTTCGGCACGGTTGATGTGGCCTTGTGCCACGCTGGCATGGCGCAGTCCTGCTCGATCCTCGATTATCCCGAGCAGGATTGGGACCGCATCGTGCGTGTCAATCTGCGCAGCGCGTTTCTGGTGGCGCAAGCGGCGGCCCGTGCCATGGTGGCGCGCCAGGTCAAAGGGAAGATCATCTTTACTTCGTCGTGGGTGCAAGACACTCCGTGGCCCGATATCACTCCCTATAATGTGACTAAGAGTGGAATCAAGATGTTGATGCGTGGGATGGCGCGGGAACTGGCGGCGAAGGGAATTCGCGTGAATTCTATCGCGCCTGGAATCGTGGCCGTAGGCATGGCGAAACGGCAGTGGGACACCGAACCTGATTACCGCCGCCGCGCGGAAAAAGCCATTCCCCTCGGCTTCATGCAACCCCCAGAATCAGTCGCAGACGCGTTCCTGTTTCTCTGCTCCCAGGCTTCTGATTATATGACGGGCGCGACGCTGATGGTGGACGGGGGTTGCAGCCTCTATCCCATGGATTAAGGTGCATGAGACCGAAATTTTTCTCAAGGGTCGCTCAGAAGCGCGTGCCGCTCTTCATCCCGTGCAACCGTAGGTGAAGTCGTCCCGCAGTCTGCCTTAACAAAAAGGACGCGATGAAGGTTATGCGCCCGAGATGCCAACACTCACGGAGGTTGTCGAACGCTTCACTATGAGTACACAACAAACGCTCAAGATAGACGGAATCATTCCGATCATTCCCACTCCCTTCGATGAAGAGGAACGGATTGACTGGGACGCCCTGAGCCGGTTGCTGGATTTCGCCTGTAAAATAGAGGTCTGTGCCGTCTGCTTGCCGGCGTACGCGAGCGAGTTCTACAAGCTCTCCGATGCCGAACGCCGGCAGATTATCGCGAACGCCGTCGAGCTAGTCGACGGTCGGCTTCCGGTGATCGCACAGGCGAATGCCGGCTCGGCAGTTCACGCGGCAGAGCTCTCGCAATTCGCGCAGGATGCCGGCGCGACTGCGGTGTCGGTCGCCACTCCCCGTCTGTTCGCCGTGACCGAGAAGGACCTCTTGCGCTATTTCGACCGCATCTTAACCGCGATCGATGTGCCGCTGGTAATCCAGGATTTCAATCCGGGCGGGCCGACGATTAGTACGAGTTTCATCACGGAGCTCCATCGGCAGCATCCACATTTTCGCTGGGTAAAGTTGGAAGAGACCCTGATGGCCACACAGGTCCGAGCGATTCTCGACGCGACTTCCGGTGATGTCGGGGTGATCGAGGGTTGGGGTGGCATGTATGTGCTCGAGTTGGTCGCTGCGGGAATCTGCGGTGTCATGCCCTCGCTCTCAATGGCGGACTTGTTAGCGCGCACTTTCCGGCTGGCGAAGGGCGGCCGCCTGCAGGAAGCATACGAGGTGTTTACAGGTGCGCTTCCACAGATTCTCTTCAGCCTCCAGAACATGGAGCTGTATCATCACGCCGAGAAACGGCTACTCGCCGCTCGCGGCATCATCAACGCATCCTTCGTCCGCGACCCAAGCCGCGATTTGGACCCACTGGATGCTGCGCATATCGATTTTCTGAACGCCAACATAATGGCTTTGCTCGATCGCCTGAAGCTGCCGCGTTGCCCCTCCTCACTCGATGTAGTCGAAACCGCCCGACAATGCCGAGAACCGGAGGGGCAATCCAAGTCGGCAGCACGCAGGGCCGGGCCATCCTAACCGCGGATAAGGGGCAGCACGCGGCTGTCCCAGTCATCCTCAGAGAGGATTCACAAAATGCCGAAAGCGGAAATCTTACATCCGGACAAGAAAGTCTCAACGGGAGCCTACTCAGCCGGCGTTCTGGTTGACGGCTGGCTGTATATCAGCGGTCACGGGCCGCTCGACCTTGCCACCGGTGAGGTGAAGCACGGAACCATCGAAGAAGAAACCCGCCTGACGCTTGAAAACATCGGTAAAGTACTGAAGGCCGCGGGTATGACATTCGATGATGTGGTGAAATGCGCATGCCACCTCTCCGACATCAGCGAGTTTACGCGTTTCAATGCAATTTATCGTGGGTTCTTTAGTGGCATTCTGCCTGCCCGAACGACCGTGCAGAGTGTGCTGGGAGACGGAATCAAAGTGGAGATCGACGCCGTAGCCCGAAGGCCTTCAGAGGCCTGAAATCTCATCTTTCCACCGGGGTTGCCTTGCTGGGGAACGTTGCGGAGCGGTTGGGCATGAAGTTAACGTTCAATCCCGCAACGGAGTGCTTCATCGCCGATGCGGAAGCCGACCGGATGCTGAAATGTGAACACCGCCGGCCCTACGCGCTGCCCGACAAGGTATAGCGAATAGAGGAGTCCCCATGAACCGCAGAGAATGGATGATGCTTTCCGCGGCGGCTGCGGGAGTTCCGCCGGGGACCGCGCGGGCCCAGCAAGCACCGGGCCCGGCGGACTCGTCCCCGACATCACCGGAAAGGCTACTGCTAAAGGATTATCGCCCCCGATCCATCTACAAGATTCCCAAAACCAAAGTCAACAAGGCCAAGTATCCAGCAATTGATGTGCATTTCCATGCCGAGTGGGTTCGCAGCCCGGAACACCTTGATGAGATGATCGAGCTGATGGACGAGGCCGGCATTGCGAAGACCATCACCTTCGTGAGGACGGGGTCGCCGGAAAAGTTCGCAGCGATGAGCCAATTGCTGACCAAGTATCCCGAGCGTTTCGATCTGTGGTGCGGCTTTGACCTCTCCGGCTGCGACCAGCCGGGATTTGGGCCGAGCGCCGTAAAAGCCCTGCAGGAATGCCACCGCCTGGGCGCCGTTGGAGTCGGAGAAATCGGTGACAAGGGCACTGGCATCTGGGGCGCACCCAAGGGCTCAGCCCTGCACCCGGACGATTCGCGCATGGACCCTCTCTACGATCAATGTGCGCGCCTGGGAATGCCCATCAACATGCATGTTTCGGACCCGATCTGGGCCTATGAGCCTATGGATAATACCAACGACGGACTCATGAATTGCTACACGTGGAGGATCACGGTGGGCCCGGGGGTTCTGGGGCACAATGAATTGATTGAGAGTCTGGAGGGCGCTGTAAAGAAACACCCCAGGACGACATTCATCGCTTGCCACATCGCCAATCTGGAGTACGACCTGACCCGCCTGGGCCAAATGCTGGATCGAAATCCCAATCTTTACGTCGACCTTGGGGCCCGCTTCGGGGAAATGTCTCCGATTGCGAGGTTCGCAGGCCAATTCATCCAACGGTACTCCACCCGAGTGCTCTACGGGACGGACATGGCTTACACCCGCCCGATGTTCCGTACCACCTTTCGGATACTCGAAACTCTGGACGAGCACTTTTACGAGTGGGACCCGGAACTCCAGTCAACCACCGGCGGTTTTGGATACCATTGGCCGCTGTATGGGTTGGGCCTGCCGGATGACGTTCTCAAGAAAGTGTATGGGGACAACGCCCGGAAAGTGTTTCAGATAGCACGAGAGAACGCCGCCTGAAAGTGTGCGGCACGTTCCCATTCCTCAGTATTTACCCCCCGAGGCCGGGTTGCGAACTGCGAGGGCTCTCCACCCTCCTTGTAGACAAATTACCCTTCGAGGACATCATGATGATGAAATCAGCATGTAATTTCATTCTGGCGGCCATTTGCATGGCTGGGCAAGTCGCCCCATGCTTGGCAACGTCTGACACCGTCGCTTCGTTGATCTTCCCGGAGCCGAGAGAAATCTCGGCCGCAGGAAAGGGGTTCGTCCTGGATAATCAGGTTACGATCGCCATTCCTGCCGCGGCGTCGCATGAAGACCTGTTTCTGGCGCACTTTCTTGCGGACGAACTCGGGGACCGCTTTGCGATGCATCTCAAAACAGAGCGAGTTACACATCTGGAATCCGGGAGACGCATGATCCTGATGGGATCGGCCGCCAACCCCCTGGTGGCGGCATATTGTGCGCAGAATCATATTGAAGTGAGTGCGCAAAACCCTGGGGCCGAAGGATATGTCCTCGTGGTTTCCGCCAACGTGGTTCTCGTCGCCGGCAGCGACGATCAAGGGGCTTTTTATGGCTTGCAGTCGTTGCGCCAGTTGGCCTCAAATGAAAACGGCCAGTTAGAATTTCGCGGCGTGCGCGTCCGCGATTGGCCCGACAAGCCCTTCCGCGGCCTCAAACTTTATCTTCCCGGACGCAACAATATCCCGTTCTTCAAACGCTTCATCCGCGACTTCATGGCTCTCTACAAGTACAATGCCCTGATCATGGAGATGAACGCCAGCATGCGGCTGGATAGTCATCCCGAGTTGAACTCCGGTTGGCTGGAATTCGCCCGAGACGTCAACTTCAGCCGGCGGAACTACCCACCCGGTATGCCGCATGAACTGGTTCCCAATTCCTCTCATCAGGACACGGCGGACGGAGGCTTCCTCGAAAAGGAGGAAGTGGCCGACCTCGCACGCTGGGTGAGGCAGAATCACATCGAGCTGATCCCCGAGCTTCCCGCGTTTACCCATAGCTACTATCTTCTGAGCAGGCACAAGGAGCTTGCGGAAGTGCCCGGCGAGAAATGGCCCGACACCTACTGCCCCTCCAATCCGCAGAGTTATGAACTTCTGTTTGCTGTGTATGACGAATACATCGATCTCTTGAAGCCGAAAATCATCCACGCCGGGCACGACGAACTGTTCGCCCCGGTCGGCCTTTGTCCCCTGTGCGGGAGCAAGGACATCGGCGAGAGATACGGCGAGGATGTCAGAAAGATTCACGACCATCTCGCGGCCAAAGGTATTCAGTTGGCCGTCTGGGGTGACATGTTGCTGCAGGATGTTCGCGGCGTGGGCTTGCAGGAGAGCCACGCCCCTGACGGCTGGAAATACTATGCAGCCGGCGGCATGACTCGCGAACAAGTGGAGCGGTTGATTCCCAAAGACACACTGATCTTCAACTGGTTCTGGGATGAAACGAAAGGAGAGCAGACCGAAGCCCAACTCGACCAGATGGGGTTCAAGCAAATCTACGGAAACTTCACGTCCGGCATCCGGAATTACGAAAAGCGAAGTAAGCGCGCCACCATCATCGGGGGGGCACCCTCTGCCTGGTTCGCCACCAACGAAAATGGCTTCGGCAAGGAAATGATGGCCGACTTCATCGGCTGCAGCACTATCCTCTGGAACGGGAAGGTTATCGACGGCAAGGAACTTTCCGGAGTGATCCAGTCCATGGTGCCCGAAATTCGCGTCCGGCTTAGGGGGAATCCGCCGCCGAGCCAGACCGAAACATCGCTCGGGCCTGTTGACATTCAAGCCAGCTTCAATCAGGGATCCAGCGAGCCAAAACTGGGATTGGACCTCAGCGGGATGAAATCTGGAATGGTCTCACCCGGCAAAATTTCGTTTGACCTCAATGCGTCCGGCGCAAAGAAAGCGATCCTGATTGCTGCCGACGGCAAGGAAAGCAGCGGCTTGTCGAAGGAGGCGGATATCCGCATCGGTGTGGACGCAACCAGCTTGATCTTTCTGCACGCCACGGCCAAGCCCGCGGCCAACCTGGAGAGTTTCCGGTTAATCTATGATCCCGAGGACACCGCCGATATGCTTGGGTGGTACGAGGTTGTCTACGAAGACGGGTTCGTAATCACCATCCCCATCCGTTACGGTGTGAATATTGCGGAATGGAACTGGGACAAGCGCAGTTCTTCGCACGACTATGCTTACGGCGCAGATGCCGTGGAGGTCGGCGAATCGAAAAGCAGTCCCATTACGTTCTTCGCGTTCGAGTGGGTTAATCCACGACTGGGCAAGGTGATTAAAGAAGTCCGTTTGAAGGGTACGACGGGTTTCCGCGGGGGCGATCCGGGATGGACCAATGATTTTGGCCCGGTGATTCCGAACAATGGCGTAATTCTGACGGCCATCAGCGTCGTCAAGAAACGGCAATGAGCGCGCCCAGGCATGAAATCCGCAACGAACATTTGCGCCGAGCAAGACCCCAACTCGACGATTCGAACGGGCGATGACCACTCGCACCGCGGCTGGTTTGACTCTCGCCCGCCGCGCTGAGTGGGGGAAAGGTCGCAGAAAGGGAGAAGGGACAATGAAAAACCAGAGCTCTGACCGCGTGTCACGAGGTACGGTAGTTTGGCTATGTAACTTGGTCGTCATTTTGGGCATGGCTTCGCTAGCCAGCCGGGTGTCCGCGCAAGTCGTGCCCTACGCCAAGCCGGAACAGGTGGGCTTCTCCCCTGAGCGATTGCAGCGCCTTGATTCGGCAATGCAGCAAAAGGTGGATGAGAAGCAATTCGCCGGGATTGTGACCATCCTAGCGCGCCACGGCAAGGTGGTGGAATTTAAAACCTACGGCAAAAAGAATATCGCCACTGGCGCTCCGATGGAAAAGGACACTATATTTCGTATCTATTCCATGACCAAACCGGTCACGGGCGTCGCCATGATGATGCTTTATGAAGAAGGCAAGTGGCAGCCCGACGATCCCATTTCAAAATACATTCCAGAGTTTGCCAACCTGAAGGTTTTTAAAGGCGTCGACAATAGCGGCGAACCGATCCTGGAGGATCCCGTCCATCCGCCCACGATGCTTCAGTTGATGACGCACACGGCGGGTTTCACTTACGGCTTTGGCAAAGACTTGGTGGATAGGATGTACCACGATCAGCAGGTCCAGCATTCCGCCACCCTGCAGGAGATGATCAACAAGCTGGCTAAGCTGCCGCTGCTTTATCAACCTGGGACGCGATGGGTCTATAGCATTTCGGTGGACATTCAGGGGTACTTGGTGGAAAAGCTCTCCGGCAAGTCTCTGCCGGATTTCATGCGCGAACGGATATTTGAGCCGCTTGGCATGAAGGACACGGGCTTCTACGTACCGGAGGAAAAGATGGATCGTTTGGCCACTCTGTATCGGGTGAGTGGCCAAAACGAGTGGACTCCCGCCTCCCCCGAAAACGATCTGGCCCCTGATCTTTCCAAACCGCCCACCATGCCGAGCGGCGGGGGCGGTCTGCTCGCGACGGCGCAGGACTACCTACGGTTCGCACAGATGCTTTTGAATGGCGGCCAACTGGATGCCGTGCGCCTGCTGGCGCCTCCCACAGTGAAACTAATGACTTCGAACCACCTACCGGATAGCCTTATGACTGGCGAATTCGGAATTGGACTCCAGCACATTCGTCCAGGCATGGGCTTTGGCTTCGATGTCGCGGTGTTTAGCGATCCCGCAAAAGCTGTGGACATCACGGGCAGAGGCACTTATCTCTGGGACGGGGCTGCCGGCACCTGGTTCTGGATTGATCCGGCCGATGACATGACTTTCGTAGGCATGGTTCAGCGCATGGGAGGCCATGGACCGAACATGCAAACGTTCAGTCGTGCCATGGTATTTCAAGCCCTCACGGGACCGTAATCTCCCACTGCTTCAGGAAAGCAGATGAGCAGTAATTTTTATGCACAGCCGCCGGGGGGATTTGCCGAAGGCCGAAAGACGTCCAAGGCGCACACCCAGACGCCTTCACCGGCCGCATGGGTTGACAACCCCTGCGGCCGGTGAACCCGCTCTAAAACGTGAGGCGTAAGCTGAACTCGATATTCCGAGGAGTGGTGGTCGACAAGATCTGCCCAAACGAAGGCGAAGTCAGCGTGCTGACGGGTGCGCCCAGATTGGCGTGGTTGAGGAAGTTATAGAACGAGGCTCTAAATTCCAGGCGATAGCCCTCTCTGGGCCTGAAGCTCCGCAGCGCCGCAGCATCCCAGTTCCAATAGCCGGGACTGCGGAGTGAATCTCTTCCCACCGTACCAAACGTGCCGGTGGCATTGGGGACAAACGCCGCAGGATTGAACCACTCCTGAATTTCCGCAGCCTTGCTTCGGCCTCCGGGTACTTGCCAACTCGCCACCTGGTCTGGTGTGTCACTGCCGATATTGGTAAACGAATTGTCCACACCGGACGCGAGGTTAAGCGGCGGCCCGCTCTGCACCGTGACAATACTGGTGAGACCCCAGCCGTTTGCCAGCGTGCGAACCCTCCACGGTAAGATCAACCACGAAGGGCTGAATCAAGGTGAAGCGACTGAATGTGATCCCGCGCGTCAGCGGAATGTAATAAACTCCCGCACCCGCCCGCAGAGAGGTTTTACCGTTTCCGAACACGTCCCAGGCTACGCCCAGGCGCGGCGCAATGTTGTCATAGCGCGAACCCACAATGTTGAACGGAAGGCCAGCGTCGCCAGGATACAGCAATCCCGGTGAGGCGAGTGGAAACAACGTGGATTGTGCGCCCGGCCGAAATGTTGAGAGTTGGCTATCTTCCGAGTTGTAACCGGTAATAGGATCCCAGCGTAGACCGACGTTGACGGAAACCCTCCGGGTCAGCTTGATATCGTCTTGCACGTAAGCGGAAGGCAGAGTTTGATGGAGCCGCGAGGTTAAAGCTTCAATCTGCTCATAACTGCTGGCCGGTAGCAGGATTGATGATGGGCGTACTGAGTGCGGAAAAGTCTCCGGTTCGTTCTGCCGCAGTAAGGGTGGTGTAGGCATTGGCGCCCAGAGCGCCCCTCACTTACGTCCCCTGGTAACTCGCAAAGAAGAAAAGCTTATTCTTGCGGATCGGGCCTCCGAATGTGCCCCCGTATTGGTTTCGCTTGTAATCAGGAACGCTCGATGAGAAGAATGGGCGGGAGTCCAATACGTTGGTGCGCAAGAACTCGAACGCGTCGCCAGGTCTGGAGGCTTATACCGGGGGAATACCTAACTTATACAACCCAGGGCCACCGGGGGGGAAGAAGAACTGGCCGCACGGTTTTGTATCCGTGCGGCCAGTTCACCATATCTAGAACGTGAGCCGCAAGCTGAACTCGATCTGACGCGGTGGTAGGAGCGAGTTGGTGGTTAGGATTTTGCCGAAGTTGGGTGAAGTGAAAGTGCCAGTTGGCGCGGCAAAATTGGCGTGGTTGAAGATGTTATAGAACGAGGCGCGGAATTCCATGTGCAGGCCCTCATGGGGAGTAAAGGTCCGCAGTGCCGCCGCGTCCAAGTTCCACAAACCGGGGCTGCGCAGGGCGTCCCTCCCAAGGGTGCCGAACGTGCCAACGGCATTCTTTTGGAAGGCCGCTGTATTGAACCACTGTTGGAGCTGCTGGGCTTTGGTGCGGCCACCGGAAAGCTGCCAAGCCCCAATCTGGTCCGGGGTATCGGCACCGATCCCGGAGAATGAATTGTCAACGCCCGAGCCCAGGTTGAGAGGTGGTCCGGACTGGACCATTAAGATGCCATTAAGCCCCCAACCCTTCACCAAACTGCTGACGACACGGTTGGACGGCTTTAGGTCGGCCGTTGGATCCCATAGCATGGAGTTGACCCAGTTGTGCCTGAGGTCGAAGGTGGTTGGACCGTAATCGAGTTCCCGATTAAAAGGATCGCGAGTACCGTTCGAGCCTTCGCCTTCGGCGGCGATTATCCCCAGTGTTTTGGAGTAGGTGTAGTAGCTTTGAAGGCTCACACCGTGGGAGGCACGCTGCCGGAAAGTGATCTGCAATGAGTTATAGTTGTTGGTTAAGACGTCAGCAATGTTGTTGTTGGCGCCAATCAGTGGATCGAGGCGCCGGGATAGGGTGTTGGCAACGGTGGAAGCTCCAGCAAGGTAAACTGCCGGGTTGCCGTCGAGAGAAGTCATCATGTGTTCGGAATTAGAGCCAATGTAATTGGCTTCTAAAACCGCATTACGCCAAAGTGCTTGTTGTATCGAGAAACTCCACTGATGGTAGCTCTCCGACTTGAAGGGCAAAGACATGGCGCTCTCTCCCGCGCCAGTTATGAAGGGCAGGGCTTTAAGCGCACTGACGTTGCCGGCCGGGGGGCGCGGGAACGGACTTGTGCCATTGAAGGGCGGGGCGGCCCAAATGTTGGCTGCGCTGCCTCCGCTGACCGTGTAGTCCAACACAAAGGGCTGGATCAGAGTGAAACGGTTAAAGGTAATTCCGCGCGTCAGAGGAATGAAGTAAACTCCTGCGCCGGCGCGGATCGATGTCTTCCCGTCTCCAAATACGTCCCAAGCCACCCCCAGGCGTGGGGCAAGGTTGTCAACCCGACTACCCACAATATTAAAGGGAAGTCCGTTGTCGCCGGGGTACAGGATCCCAGCAGTTGCCAGGGGGAACAACGTGGATTGCACGCCCGGTCTGAAGGTGGACATTTGCCGGTCTTCGGAGTTATATCCCGTGATCGGATCCCAGCGCAACCCCGCATTGACCGTAACCCTTCGGCTCACCTTGATGTCATCCTGGACATAAAAAGAGGGTAGGGTCTGGTGGAGGCGCGAAGTCAAAGCTTGAATCTGCCGATAGCTGAACATGTCACCGACCAGGAAATCCGCCGCCGCATTGCCGGTAAATTGGCCGTTAAACGTCAGCGCCCCACCCGTATAGTAATTCTGGATTTCATTGATGCGGTTGCGATAGAGCTCCATTCCGGCGTTAATGGAATGGATGCCTCGCACCCAGGACAGATTGTCCACTAGGTGCCATACCGGCATCACATCGCGCGTTGGCGCATTCGGATAGGCGGAAAAGAAACCGGTGAGTGCCAGGGCAGAGTCGGGCCCCAAACCGAAAGAGCTGACCGCACTGGGCTTGACCGGATAGCCAAGATCCGCGAGGGAGAAATTCACCAGGTTGGTATCCCCAAACGCCGCGCGGTCGTAGGTGATATGGGCGTCATTGAGCATGGTCGGTGAGAAGGTGTGAACATAGCTCAAGGTCGTTTTCTGAAAGCGCGTGGGAAGCTGGCTTCTCCATGTCGAATCAAGGCCGGAGCCACCGCCCAGAGCGGCGATCTGAGGGATGTTGTCAAAGAACTCGCTCACCGAAAAGTGATTTTTGTCGTTGGGCGTGTAGTCGACCTTCGCCACCACTTGATTCTCATCCGTTTGGTTTGCCGGCGTGTAATTGTAGGCATTACCGTTGCGATTCGGGAGGGGGAGCCATTT
>Ga0335085_10010736_pt1 | contig 13666 bp, 6 predicted proteins | sample Lox_Sample_45_FD_206712 | JGI IMG/M metagenome (GOLD analysis project Ga0335085, IMG submission 206712) | Soil microbial communities from Loxahatchee National Wildlife Refuge, Florida, United States - Lox_Sample_4.5 | ecosystem: Environmental > Terrestrial > Soil > Wetlands | place: USA: Florida...
CGCTACACCCGCGATTTGATTGGGATGTTTTCCCGCGAGGTAAGTGGCCACACCCGTTCCCAGCGATTCGCCGACAAGATAAATGGGGCGATTCGTCTCGATCAGTCCCAATGCTTCCTCAGCTGCCTGGTCCAAACTACGTTCGCTCGGCTTGCCCGGGCGGTTTTCGTATCCCGGATATTCCACAATGAACATATCGAACGGCGCAGCCTGCTGAATGACGTCCGCGTAATGGCCGCATTGAAAAGCGCAACCGGCATTGCCGTGCATGATGAGCACCTGGCCTTGCGCCGGCTGGACTGGCGACATTCGCTTCCAGCCAATCGGTGCGCCAGTCGGGCTTGTCCATCGCTCCAGATTCTGCGATTCCGCAAATCGTTTCACCTGGCCGGGTTCGGCCGGCGGCGGAAAATAAATCAGGCGCCGCTGAAAGCTCGCGCAACCAATGCTGATCAGAAGGTAAACAATGATGCACACTCTGACGGCCCGCCAGAGAAGCTTCCGAAACCACCGGTTGAATTGAATCATTGAGAACCATTGAATACGACCGGATCCATTCGCAAACCAATCGAAAATTTTTGAGGGACATCGAAAATAATGAAGGAGATCCCTGTTTCGCGAAGTCGTAACCTCATTTCGCGCGGGTTCGTCTGGTGCAAACAAACACAACCCCTAAACCCCTATGAAACCAACCCATTGGCTCATTCTGGCCTTTGCCCTGACCACAAGCACCTTCGCACAAAACGCAACCAAATCTGTTGCGGCGCCCCCCACAAAAACAACCGAGCCGCTGTCGCAAGCCACGGTCGAAAAAATCGCCGCCATGACCCCAGTCTTGGATGGCAAAACGCTCGATGGCTGGATTCAATCTCCCATTAATTACAATCTCGCCGCCGGGGACATCTCGAACATGGGTGCGTTCGCCAAGAAACTCGTCGAAAAATCGGACGCCGTTTCGGCATTTCTTGATCAGCAATTGGATGACGCGGCAATAAGGGAATTGGCTGAATTATCCTCCGGCACCGCCACAAATACGAAAGCAGCCGCTTCCACGCTGATGAAAGGCATCAACAAAGTTGTCAACGGCCCGTGCATCTTCGATGAAAAACGTTTCGCCGCGGTTCAACTCAGTCCGGACGCAAAAGAATTGCTGGCGCAACAACCTACGGGTCCGCAGTCGGCGCATCTGAATCGATTGTTGCTTGAAGACGCTTATCCTTCTGAAATCGCGAAGAGCCAGAAAATGTCGTGGATCGTCAAAGACGGCGCCATGGCGAGTACCGGCGCGGGCAGGGGAGTGATTTACACGAAGAACGATTACACGAACTACCGGATTATTTTCAACATGCGCGAGATCTCGGGCAATCATCAGCCGTGCGTGCTGCTCTTCTGCACGCGTCCCGCGCCCGGCGAAAAGGGCCTGGACGCACTTGGAGGCATTCAATTCCAGGTGCCCAACGGCGGTCATTGGGATTATCGCCCCGGCTTTAACAAGGGTGGAACGGGATTCACTAACCCAACCAAAACCAAATACAACAATCACGAATGGAGCCAGGTGGAAATTCTGGTGAACGCAAAAAATGGCACGGCTCGCATGGCGGTCGCGCAACCGATCGGCACGAAAGGAATCGAGAACCTGGATTACAACAATCCCGAAGCCGGCAAGACGGGACCATTCGCCCTGCAAATGCACAATGGCGGCTTGTTCGATGAATACAAGGACATCCGCATCGAACTCGACCCGAAGGAAGATGAATTGATTACGGCAGAGTAGGGGGAATTCAATCCCTCTTCTCCACCTTCACGTCCACCGTGAGCGTCCAGTCCGTGATGCCTTTGTAAGTCCCGCGCACGGGCGGCACGTCGCCGTAATCGCGGCCCACGGCGATTTTCACGTACGTCTCATCCGCCGGGCGATTATGAGTTGGGTCCAGCGCCTGCCAGCGGTGTCCGGGCACATAAACTTCCACCCAGGCGTGCGAGGCGCTGGCGGTTTCGGTCGCGAGATAACCGCTCACGTATAGTGCGGGAATTTGTATCGTGCGGCAAAGCCCCAGCAAAATGTGCGCGAAATCCTGGCACACGCCGCGTTTTTCGACCAGCGCCTCCCGCATGTGCGTGTGGACGTGTGTCGAGTTGCTTTGATACTTCAAGTGCTGATGCACGAACGTCATCAGGCGCTGCGCGCATTGCCAGACGTCGTCCTCGTCCTGGATGACGTCCAGGGCCAGCCGCCACGTTTCCGGATCGGTATCCACGAACCGGCTCGGCTGGATGAAATCGTAACATCGCCACACTTTCACTGCGTCCTTCAGCAGGCGCCGGGATGTGGGCCGCGCGTTCAACGGAAGGCCAAGCAGCCCGTGAGTGGCTACCAAAGACCGGCTTTCTATGACCAACTCGTCATGCGGATGGGGAATTTCAAAGTTGTGGACATCGTTGGAATAAAAATCGTGATAATGCCGCACACGTGTTTCCGGTGAGACCTGCAGATCAAAGGACTCGAGCGTTTGCTCCTCGTTGGAAATCGGCTGGAGATGCAGCTCATTGAAACTTCCGTGGACCGGCGCCGCGTAGCGATAAGAAGTCCGATGCGTGATATGCCAATTCATTCGGATTTCGGATTTCGGGTTTTGGATTTTGGTTTTATTCGCCCCGTTTGTTCCATCACGCCTCCATAACATCCACAGACACCTTTACTTGATGCGCCCCACCACCAGTGATGACGCCCGCGACCGGACTCACGTCCGCAAAATCCCTGCCCATGGCCACCGTGATATGTTCCTGGGATGGCTGCACGTTGTTAGTGGGATCAAAATCCACCCAGCCCACGCCCGGGCAAAAGATGGCAAACCACGCATGCGAAGCATCCGCGCCGACAAGCCGCGGCTTGCCCTCCGGCGGACGTGTCCGCAAATAACCGCTCACGTAACGTGCCGGGATGCCGATTGACCGCAGGCAGGCAATGCCGAGGTGGGCAAAATCCTGGCAAACCCCGCGCCGCTTTTTCCAAACCTCGTCCAGCGGCGTCGCCACCGTAGTCGCCTTGGGATCATATTTAAAATCCTTGTAGATGCGCCCGGTCAAATCGCGAACCCCCGCCAGCAGCGGCGTTCCCTCCGGAAAGCTTTCGCGTGCGTAATCAGCCAGTTCAAACGAAGCCCGCGCCTGCGGTGAATCAAAAATAAATTGGTATGGCTCGACCACTTCCGGCGAGACCGGATCGCGGAACATCGCGGCCACCTCTGTCCACGGCGTGGAAGGCTCGGCATCGCGGGATTTGTGCGGCTCCACGGAAACGCGGCTGTGGGCAATGATTTCCAGCCGACTATGAATCTCCTGGATGCTGAAAAAGCAAAGTCGATTGTCGAAATAATCCGGCCGCGCTTTTCGCAAGGTCGGTTCAGGAAAAATTTTCAGCGAGAATTGCTCGCGTTCCTGTGCCGCTGTGCTCCGTGGCTCCAGGCGTGCCACGTGATGCGAGACCGTGACTGGCGCGGCATATTCGTAGAGCGTGCGATGAAGAATCTGGTAGGTCATCAGGAATTCCCCTGCCCTGTCCGCGACGTTGCCGAATGCGCAAAATAACTCGCCGCAATTGCGTCTGACAATCGCGGCAAATCGCGCAGCGTTTCTTTAATGGCGCGGCCCACTTCGCTTTGCGACCAGCGTTCACGAGGCGATGCGAGTTCGCGCGTGTCGAGCCTGTTCAACCGGTTCAGGCAATCGCGCAAAAGATTTCTTCCCGAATCCGGGACCGTGTCGCGTTCGCGCGGCAAATGCTCGAAGTGCTGCCCGAGTTGCGCGATTTGGAACAAGACCGAGCGCGGATTTTTGTCGTCGAGCAAAACCAGGTCGAAGACCGCCGGGACGTGCGGCAGCAAATTGTAGCGCGAACGGAAAGTGATGGAGCTGTCCGCCACTTCCAGCACGGATTCCAGCACGCTGGGGTTTTCCGCGTCCGGCGAATGCAGTGTCGCATCCAGCAGCGTGCACAAATAAACCGCGCGCTCGATTCGCAGTCCCATATCGAGGAACCGCCACGCCTGCGCGCGGGTCATGTTCTCGCGCGCCAGGCCGTGGAACGCCGCAAGACCGAGTAACGTTTGATTCAGCACGCCGACAGCGTCTCCCGCCAGAACAACCGGGCTGCTCATCGGCGCCGTCAACCCATGATGAAGCTGGTTCAAGGCGCGCCACATGTCGTGCGATGTGCGGTCGCGCACGAGCATCGCAAGCCGGTACAAATGCTCGACACTGTCGTGCAGGCTGCCGGTGCGGTCCGGGTCGAAAATCGCCGCAAGCAATTCCGCTTCGAGCGACTCGGGATTCTGCCGCAACTCAGGCTTTTCCAGGATGCCGGGCAACTGGCCTTGCACGTGCAGGCTTTGCAGCAGGGGCGCGAGCAATGGAGTCGCGCCCGTCGTCCGTTCCGGGCTGAAACGCTGCAGTGCGCTCCGCAACAGGCGCGCGGTCGCGTCCGCGCGTTCGGAATATCGTCCCAGCCAGAAAAAATTGTCCGCCAGCCGCGACGGAAGATTGTTCCCCGTCCGCCGCAGTTCGATGTTTTGGGTGGAGGCGTGCAGGAGTGTCAGTCCCTCGACCGGCGTTTCCGAAACCACCCACGTGTCCTTGCTGCTGCCGCCGCGTTGCAGGGAGATGAACTGGCGTTCCGTGTCCGGCAAAACCCGAGTGAGGCCACCCGGCATCACGGTGTAGCTGTCACCGTTGGCGATGAGATAAACGCGCAAAGCGATTGGCCGCGGAACAATGGCGTTGCCGTCCCAGCAAGGCGCCGTGGACAACTCCACGCGTTCCTGCGCCACAAAAAGGTCGGGATCAAACTCAATGCGGCGGCGCAGCAATTCGCGTTCGTCTTCAGGAGGTTTTTGGGAAGTGAGAAATGACGCGTACGGGCGAAACGCCGGTTTCACAATCAGCTTGTCCAAATTCTTCAGGACATGTTGCTGGGCGGTCTTTTGGCCGCACCACCACGTCGCCACCGAGGGCAATTTCAAATCTTCGCCGAGCAGATGCTTGCATAAGCCGGGCAGGAACGACATGAACGCCGGGCTTTGCACCAGTCCGCCGCCGAGCGCGTTGGCCACGGTGACATTTCCCGCGCGAATCGCCTCCACGAGCCCGGGCACGCCGAGCATCGAGTCATTCCGCAACTCGAGTGGATCGCAAAAATCATCGTCCACGCGCCGCAGGATGACATCGACGCGCTCAAGCCCGCTGAGCGTTTTCAGAAAAACGTAATTGTCGCGCACAGTGAGGTCCTGCCCCTCGACCAGCATGTAACCAAGGTAACGCGCGAGATACGTTTGCTCGAAATACGTTTCGTTGTGCGGCCCCGGCGTGAGCATGACCACGCGCGGATTCTCGCCCTTGCGTGGGGCGATTTGCGAGAGCGTGTTTTGCACGTCGCGAAAATATCCGGCGAGCCGATGAATATGATTCTCACGGAATGATTCGGGCAGCACGCGCACTGACACGAGGCGATTGGCCAGCGCGTAACCGGCGCCGGTGGGAATCTGCGTCCGATCCGAAATCACCCACCATTGACCGTCCGGGGACCGGCCTAAATCCGCCGCGTAAAAATGCAGCATGGTGTTTTGCGCCACGCGGGTATTGTGGCAGGGCCGCAGAAAATCCGGCTGCGCGAAAACCAGCGCGGGCGAGAGCCAGCGCGAATAAATTAATTCCTGCGGGCCGTAGCAATCCGCGAGAATCATGTTGAGCAGTCTCGCACGCTGAATCAAACCCGTTTCAATCGCCCGCCATTCCTCCGGCGCGAGAAGAAAAGGGATCGGGTCCAATTCCCACAACCGTTCCGTGCCGCGCGGATCGGTGTAGACGTGATAGGTGATGCCCTGTTCCTGGATGAGCAGCTTGGCCGTCTCAGCGCGCCGGCTCATCTCCGGGGCATCGAGCACTTCGAGCGCGCTGAGCCATTTCGCGTAGTGCGGCCTCAACCGGCCGTCCCTGTCCATCAATTCGTCGAAGGCTGTGCCATCGCATGGATAATTTGCGAGCAAACTTCCGCCGCCCGGCGTGGCTTTTTGGGCCGCGTCGGTTTCGCTCGCCGCTGGTTGCGCTTCAGACATGAGTGGTTTCGTCCGTTTGCGTGGTGATTTATCTGCCTCAGACATTGCGCAAATCCAGCGTAAAGGGAAAGTCAGGATTCGGCCCCAGTGGAGGAATTTTTATTTGACCCGGCGTGTGGCCGTGGCGGAAAAAGCGCGCGAGCCTTCGCGACTCGGCCTCGTAGCTGTTCACCGGAAATGTGTCGTAACTGCGCCCGCCCGGGTGCACCACGTGATAAGTGCATCCGCCGAGCGAGCGATGGTTCCATGTATCGACGATGTCAAAAACGAGCGGTGCGTGCACGCCGATGGTCGGCTGCAAACATTCCGGCGGCTGCCACGCGCGATAACGCACGCCCGCCACGCCTTCGCCGTTCGTGCCGGTCGGATGCAGCGGCACGCGCCGGCCGTTGCACGTAATGGCAAAACGATCCTCAACCAATCCGCGCGCCTTGATTTGCAGCCGTTCCAGCGAGCTGTCCACGTAACGCACCGTCGCGCCGCCGCCTGGTTCCTCACCGAGCACGTGCCACGGCTCCAGCGCCGTGCGCAACTCAATCTGGATATCGCGTTGCGCCAAATCACCAATGCGCGGAAAACGAAATTCAAAATGCGGCGCGAACCATTCGAACTCGAACGGATAACCTGCCTCGCGCAAATCGCGGATGACATCGCGAAAATCCGTCTCGCAAAAATGCGGCAGCATCCAGCGATCGTGGATATCCGTGCCCCAGCGCACGAGGCCATTTTTGTAAGGCTCGCCCCAGAATTTCGCCACCAGGCCGCGCAACAACAGATGCTGCGCCAGGCTCATTCGCGCGTGCGGTGGCATTTCGAACGCGCGCATTTCCACGAGTCCCAGACGCCCGCTGTTGCTTTCCGGCGCGAACAATTTATCAATAGAAAACTCCGCGCGATGCGTGTTGCCGCCCGAGTCGATAAGCAGGTTGCGGAACAGCCGGTCGGCCAGCCAGGGCGGCGTGTAGCCGAAAGTTTGCAGATTGCGATCCAGTTCCTTGAAGGCGACTTCGAGTTCGTAAAGCGAATCGTTCCGCGCTTCATCCACTCGCGGGGCCTGCGAGGTGGGTCCGATGAACAAACCGCTGAACAGCCAGCTCAGCGACGGATGATTCTGCCAGTAGGCCAGCAGTGAGCGCAGCAAATCGGGCCGGCGCAGGATGGGCGAGTCCTGCGGCGTTTCACCGCCGATGATGATGTGATTGCCACCGCCAGTGCCGGTATGCCGGCCATCCACCATGAATTTTTCCGTGCCGAGCCGTGTCTGGCGTGCCTCTTCGTAAAGCACCGTGGTGCGCTCGACCAGTTCGTCCCACGAATGGCTCGGATGGAGATTTACTTCGATGACTCCTGGGTCAGGCGTGACCGCGAGTTTGTTCAGGCGCGGATCGCGCGGCGGCGTTTCGCCTTCAATAATGACCGGGGTGCCCATTTCGGTGGCGGCGGTTTCAACGCCAGCAACGAGGTCCAAATAATCCTCCGTGGTCGCAACCGGCGGCATAAAGATGTGCAAACGCCCGTCGCGCGGCTCCACGCAGAGCGCCGTGCGAACAATCCACGGCGCGCTCTCGCCCTGCATCGGACGGCGCGCCGGATCGAATTCCTTTTGCAATTCGGGCAGTTCGGGTTCTTTTTCCAATTTACCCAGTTGCTGTGGTCGTTGTCCGGGCCCATAACCCGCCGGCGCCGGCTCGCCGCGCCCGCGCAAAAATCGTTGCCCGCTCGTCTCCGGCCGCGAACGATACGGAAATTCTCGCGGCAAATCGGGAAGTTTCGGCGTCGAAGGATCCCGCTGCCAAATCCACGGATAATCTTTTTCTGCGACCCATGGAATCGAATCGATCGGCAGTCGCAGGCCCATTGGGGAATCGCCGGGAATCAACCAGAGAGTGTCATCATCGCGCAAAAACCACGCGCCGGACATCCAGCCCTGCTGGTTGCCGTCAGAGGCGCGTTTGATCGGCAGCGCGTATCCGGTTACTTCACCCAGACCTCTCTGGAAAAGTTTTGCGATGCGCTCACGCTCCAGCTTGTCTTTGAGATTTGATTTTTCCGGCGTGACGTTCGGGGGCAGCCGCCGTTCCTTCCACGTGTAATAAAACGCGTCCTCATAACCCGGGAGCATGTATTTCGGGTCCGCGCCCACGATGCGCGAAATCCGCGCCAGCAATTCCTTTGCGTCCTTCGCGCTGTGGCCGTAGTCGCGCGATTCATCGGCGATAAGCGAATCGTCGTTCCAAATCGGCACGCCATCCTTGCGCCAATAGGCCGCCAGCGCCCACCGCGGAAGCTGTTCGCCCGGATACCATTTTCCCTGGCCGTAATGAAGCAGCGCACCCGGCGCGAATTTTGTTCGCAGCCGCTTGATGAGTTCGCCGGAAAGAATTCTTTTCTTCGGGGACACCGCCGTGAAATTCCATTCCGCGCCGTCCGGATCATCGATGGAAACAAACGTCGGCTCGCCGCCCATGGTGAGGCGCACGTCGTGTTTGTTCAGGTCGGAATCAATCGCGTGCCCGAGCGATTCGATGTGCGACCATTGTTCGTCCGTGTAGGGCAAAGTAACGCGCGGCGATTCGTAAACGCGCGCGACCGTCATGTCGAAACTAAACTCCGCCTTGCATTCATCGACCGCGCCGGTGATGGGTGCGGCGCTCGTGGGATCCGGCGTGCAGGCAAGGGGAATGTGGCCTTCGCCGGCGAGCAAGCCGGACGTCGGGTCCAGCCCAATCCAGCCGCCGCCGGGCAGATAGACTTCCGTCCACGCGTGGAGATCCGTGAAATCCTTTTCCGCGCCGCTCGGGCCGTCGAGCGCTTTGATGTCGGGCCTGAGCTGAATCAAATAACCGCTGACGAATCGGGCCGCGAGGCCGCAATGCCGGAGCAACTGGCACAACAACCACGCCGAATCGCGGCACGAACCGCTTAATTGCGTCAACGTTTGCTCAGGCGTTTGCACGCCGGGCTCCAGGCGAATCAAATATTTGATGTCCTTCCAAAGCCGTTGATTGATGGCGACGAGGAAATCAATGGTGCGAAGAGTGGAAGCCTTTCTTTCCGCCGGTTCAGATTTTTTCGCGCGGCCTCGCTTCAGCGTTTTTTCCCCGAGAAGCTCCGCGCGCAGCGCCTTCAAATATTTGGTGAATTTCGGCGTGAGCCAGCATTTCAGCCGGAACGGCTCCAGCTCGTGATCCAGAACAGGGTCGTAGTCAAACGGAAATTTCTCCGCGTCCGGCTCGAGAAAGAAATCGAACGGGTTGAGCACCGACATTTCCGCGACCAAATCGACTTCCACGAGGAACTCGCGCGTTTTTTCCGGAAACACCAGCCGCGCCGCGTAATTTGATTGCGGATCCTGCATCCAGTTGAGGAAATGCTTTTCCGGCGCAATGCGCAGTGAATAGCTGAGAATCCGCGTGCGCGAATGTGGCGCCGGTCGGAGCCTCACCACCTGCGGCCCGAGATTTACGGGCCGGTCGTATTGGTAATGTGTTTTGTGGTGAAGTGCGACGTGGATGGACACAGTGGTTTACGATTTCTGATTTGCGAACGGGAAAAAGTGTCTGGTTTGGGGGTTCATGCGTGCTTTAAATACGCCTCGATCGGTTCCACGCCGATGGTGCCGCGCAGGGATTCCAGATACGCCGGCGAATCCACCTGTCCGGCGGTTTTGCGCGCGCACTCCAGTTGATGGGCAATCCCAAGCCGGTCCGCTTCGTCTGCGTGGCTCGGGCGCTTGAGGAATTTATCGAGATACTCGATGTTCCGGCGCCACAGTTTGCGGTCCAGTTTCTGTTTGGCGACCAGCCGCGCGGCGTACCAGTCGCTGGCCAGCAATGATTCGCGCGTGAAAAGTTTGCGGAATTCCGGGTTTTCCAATCCCTTGCCCTCCCACTCGTCCTTGAGCATGATGTGCAGCAGGGCCTTGAGCGGCGGACATGCCTGCTCGATGCTGCGGTCGTCAAAATACATCTTCGCCACACGTTTTTGCGTGGCCACGATGTTTTCCATGCCGTCCACAAAAACGTCCATGCCCTGCAATTCCGGACGCAACATTTCATCCGTGCAGACCGCTTGCGGATGATTGAAGACACGTCCGAAGAACCGCCGGACAAATCGCGCATTGATGCGATAACCAAGCCGGCCGGCAAGGACTTTTTTTCCGTTGTGTTCAAAGTCGGCGCATTTCTCCAGGCATCTCTCGGAAATCAGGAAATTCGGATTGCGTTCATTGCTTTGCATCCGGCACCAGACTTCGGGCACGAGCAGGCTGATGTCGTGATCGACGCGCACTTTTGGACCGACGAACCCGGCGGCAGTGACAAATCCCTGGTGGCCGGTGAGGATGTAGGAGACGAGCGCGTTGTTGAGGTCGATGATCGGCGGCAACGCGTTGAATGGTCCCTTCGTGAGCGCGCCTTCGGAGCCCGCGCCGGTCGTGGAAGGCGATTTGCCGGTCATGCTGCAAATGAATTCCATGAACAGCTCCGGCAATTCGAAATAATGAATCGGATTGTAAACCGCCAGCGAGCGGATGCCCGGTTCCGGCGGATTGTTCCGGCGGCCGGGGAGCACCGCGTTTACCGGGTTGAAAACCGGACGACTCAGCGGCAGGCGGCGATACAATCGCGCGCCCATTTCAGCCAGGTAAACTTCGCGCGGAGTGAGCAGGTCAGGCCGGACCTGCAGATAACGCGGGTTTTTGGTCGGCTTGCCGTCCACCAACCGCGGATTCGCTGAGCAAACAAAATAACCTGTGTTGCCATTCTCCATGACGCCCTGGATGAGCGACTGCATCGGCTGGGTGAACTGGTAGAAATCAATGGCGTTATTAAAGATTTCGTAGGATACCTTCGACGGCAGCGGTTCGTAATTCGAAAAGAAATTGTCCGGGCGCGCGAAGTCAGCCTCCGTCACTTTGTCGTAGCCGCGATGAATGGCATCATCGGGGCGTTGGAACAACCGCCGCTCTGTGTTCTGGACAAATTTAAGCGAGTTCGTGCCGGAAACGCCGATCGCGCCCGGCGGCACCACGACCGAGGCAGTGATGTCGTCCTCGGTCTGAATCTTCATCGCCGGGTGGAAGTCCTTGCGCAAACCGAAGGTGCGCCAGGAACCATCGGCCTCAAAACCCACGCGCAGACAGGTCGTCACCAGCTTGCGATTGTCGCACTTCAATTCGTTCGCGGGCGTGCCGTTGATGATGTCCACGCTGAAGTGATCGCGCCAATTCCCGTTCCATTGGGGTTTGTAATAGCGTTTCACCACGAACACGAGTTCCTTGAGATATTGCGGAACGCTATCGAGCCAGGCGTTGTATTCCGGCGTGTAGTCGTACTCATCCGGCGTGAGCAGTTTGATCACCGAACCGAGCGAACGCTCTGCCGCGAGAATGGGTCGCTGGTCTATCCGCGAGGGATCTTTGAAACGCTTGCTGTAATCGCGGTCGATCAATTTCTCAACCTGGTCAAAGTCATTTTTGAAATCCGCAACGAAGACCGGGCCGACAATAATGGCGTCGGTGATGGGTTTGGAGATTTCCGATTTGCCTCCGCCCGAAACTGTGCACGGCTTATGACAGAGGGTTCCTTCAGGCCGGGTGCCCACCAGCCGCCAGCTGCGGTTGATGGCGGGTTTTTCCATCCGCACGCGGTAGCCGGATGGGCGGACGTAGGTTTTTCCGGGAAGCATCGTGATCGCATGCTCGGACTGATCCGTTCCCCAGCGCACCTTCTGCGCGTTCAAATCAAAGTGCGCGTCTTCCGGGACATAAAAGATGTCGGGAAACCTTTTGTCCGTGCCGTATCCCTCCGGCTTGACGTCGATCAACTCGCCATAAAGTGAGGCGACTTCCTCAAAGGTGTGCCCCAGGTTTTTGACGTGCCGGTCACCGCTGAAATCCTCGCCCAGATCGAATGAAGGAAAGACGAGCGCGCCGCCGGCGTGTTCCTCCTCGCACAAGCCGTAAAGATTCGCGGCGTAGCTGATCTGCGTCTTCACCTCTTTTTTGCAATAGCCGTAATAATTGTCCGCGATGAGCGTGATCATGACGCCGCTTTCATCGCGGCAGGTGAGCTTGAATGCGCCTCCGTTGTTGTAGAGTTCGGTTTCGCTCTTCCAGCACATGCCGTCCCTGCGCTGGCGTTCGGTGGCTTCATCCCAATGTGGCAGGCCCGCGTCTTTCCTGGTGATGGTGATCAGGTGCGGCGCGAGAATGACGCATCCCGTGTGGCCGGTCCAATGTTCGGTGTCGAGACCGGCGTCATTCTCCGGCAGGTTCGGATCGCCGGCGTTGCCAAAAATATTCTCCACGAAATCCAGATTGCTGACGAGGTTTCCCGGCGCGAAGAAGCGGACCTCCATCGTTTTCCGCGGAATGAAGCCCGGCACTTCCGGGCAAACGATCGGGCGGAGCAGCAATGAAACAAAGCATTCCACCTGCTGCGGTTGCGTGGCGGTGAATGGCAGGCGCATGATCTCCCGCGGAGGATTCAAGGCCGCCGCGAGCATTTTGCTGAAAGTGACCTTGGGCACTCCAAGCTTGTCTTCCGGAATCGGCAGTCCGCCTTCGGTGACGTGGAAGATGCCATGAGTCGTGCGGCGGTCGCTTTTGGGATTGTGCAGGACGCCCTGCTTGACGCGGTACGAGTGCAGGATGCTCGAAGTGAATTCATCGCTGTCCACCGGCAACGACAACGCCCGCGCCATGCCGGGCCGATCCAGCGTCAGCGTGCGCGACGGCAGCCGTGTGACGGGGATGTCCTGAAGATAATCGTAAAGAAAAGTCTGGATGCGCTGGTCAGCAGGACAAAAGTACGAAGCGAGCAGGCGCTCCTTTTCGCGATATTGTGCCACCAGCGAGGAGGTAATGGCCGTCAACTCCCCCCCATTTTCCGTTGCCACCGGCTGGAATCCCAGCAGGGCGAGTTTGAGATTGATGTAGGAGATGAGCGGGTCTGTCGATGTCTTGGTTTTGAATTCTGCGGAAATCATGGGCGGTTACATTAATCAAAGCGTTACATTTCATGGCCCTTCATCGGCGATGGCCTTGCTGTTGCTGTTCCTCTTGCTGAACAAGCTGGTCTTCGCCATCGGCTTCAAAGGATTGGAAAATATACGCATTAAACAGCGCGTCGCCAATGTTATTGAGTTTGATTTGCACCTGGTCCAAATAATCGTGCAATCCGGCGTCGAATATTTCCTCGATCGTGCAAAACTGCAGTTCCGCCGCGAGACGCCCGCAAAGTTTTTCAGCCTCGTTCGAAAATCTTCGCTCTGAAACCCCCGAAATTCGGCGCAACGCGTCATTCAGGCGGTCCACGCAAAAACGGATCGAGCGCGGAAAATCCTCGTTCAACATCAAAAGATCCGCCACGTTCCTGGGATGAACCTCCGCGCCGTATGTGGATTTGAAAACATCCCATGCGCTGCATGAGCGCAGGATTGCGGACCACTCCAGCGCCTCGGTTTGATTCACCGTCTTGGGCAGGCCGCGAGCGGGCAGGGTGTGATAGCGCACGTCCAGGATGCGCGAGGTCTTGTCCGCGCGCTCGATGTAT
>Ga0335085_10010737_pt1 | contig 13666 bp, 8 predicted proteins | sample Lox_Sample_45_FD_206712 | JGI IMG/M metagenome (GOLD analysis project Ga0335085, IMG submission 206712) | Soil microbial communities from Loxahatchee National Wildlife Refuge, Florida, United States - Lox_Sample_4.5 | ecosystem: Environmental > Terrestrial > Soil > Wetlands | place: USA: Florida...
AGTGGCTACGCTACGAGGCCAGACGCGCGCCCTTCATCGTCCACGAAATCGAGGCAATGCGGCCGGCAAACGTCGCCGGGCTTTCGCTCAATCTGCGGCTCGACCGCACCGACCGCCTGCATGACGGTACCCTGCTCGTCATCGACTACAAGACCGGCGATGTTTCACCTAAATCCTGGCGGTTGCCTCGCCCCGACGATGTGCAGCTTCCCCTTTACGCTGCCTTCGGTCTTGAAGGTGAACCAGGCGGCCTGCTTTTCGCCAGACTCCGCGCCGGCGACTCCTGCTTCAAAGGATTTGTCCAGGATGCCATCGGCACACTCGACCCCACACTGAGCAACAGAAATGCGCTGGTGAAACAGCCGCTGACAACCATGCAGCTAGACGAGTGGAGAGACTGCATCGAACGGCTCGCTGCGGATTTCCTGGACGGCCGCGCCGCCGTGAACCCGCGCGACTATCCGAAAACCTGTGAGCGGTGCGGGCTGCAGACGCTCTGCCGAGTCAGCGAGAACAGGATCGAGACAGAAGACGACGCCGAGACGGCGGAGGAGAGCGATGAGTAAGGCCATCGTATCGCCGCCTCCCGACCAGGCGCAGCGCCGTCAGGCTCTGGATGCCGGCCGCTCGGTTCTCGTGCAGGCGCCTGCAGGCTCGGGAAAGACGGATCTGCTCACACGACGATTTCTGCGCCTGCTCGCCAAGGTCGAGGACCCCACACAGATCGTCGCCATCACCTTCACCAAAGCCGCTGCCGCCGAGATGCGGAACCGCATTCTTGCTGAACTCGACAAAGCTTCCCAGTCCGATGATCCTGCCGATCCTGACAACGAGTTCGAGATGTCCGCTCTGGCCCGCCGGGCCCTTGAACGCGGCAAGGCCCAGCATTGGCGGCTCACCGATCTGCCCGCACAACTCTCCATCTCTACGATCGATTCCTTTTGCCGTGACCTCGCAATTCAGCAGCCGCTGCTCTCCGGCTTTGGCAGCGAACTGTCAATCAGCGAGCAGCCCGGCGATCTCTACCGGCGTGCGGCGCGGCGAGCTTTGGAGCAAATCGACGGCGCTGACGCAGAACTTGCGAACGCCATCGCCACATTATTGCTATGGCGCGATAACAACTGGCACGAGATGGAAGAGCTTCTCGTCACAATGCTCGCCCAGCGCGACCGCTGGATGCACGATTTTCTTGTCAATCGACAGCCCGATTGGGATCAACTGCGCGCACGCCTGGAGCGCCCCTTTGCCGAAGCGGCGCGCAAGATCCTGCACAACCTCGATCAGCTTTTCGATCGGGCGCCCGATGCTCGCCCCGAACTCCACGATTTCATTCGCTTCGGATTTACGAACTGCGGCGACCCGAGATTTCAGGACCTCGCCGAGATGGCGGACTTCCCGACGGGGCCCTTCGATGGAGCAGAGTCACTTGATACTGCTATTCGCAGCTTCCACAGCCTCGCCGCGCTTCTACTGACCAAGGATCGCGTCTTCCGCCAGCGAATCGATAAGAGCATCGGATTCCCCGCGGATCGCAAAGCGGAAAAGGCTCGCCTCGCAGGCCTGATCTCCGCTCTTAGGGCCGTGGAAGGACTCCAATCAGCATTCTCTGCCCTGGAGGATGCGCCTCCCGCGCGTTACACCGACGACGAGTGGCAAATCGTCCGCGCCTGTTTCATCCTGCTGCGCCACGCCGCAGGTCAGTTGCAAGCCGTCTTCGCTGAAGCCGGATCCGTCGACTTTATCGAAGTGGCACAGATCGCGATGCGCGTTCTGTCCAGCGAAGATGGCCGGCCCAGCGACACCGCGATCAACACGGCGGACCGGATCCATCACCTGCTCGTCGACGAGTTTCAGGATACGAGCCGCCGCCAGCACGCGCTCATCGCGAGCCTCACCGCCGCATGGCCTGAACCTGCCGGCCGCACAGTCTTCGTCGTCGGTGATCCCATGCAATCCATCTACTTCTTTCGCGATGCCGACGCCGAACTTTTTGCGCGCGTGAGAACTCTCGGTTTGGAATCTCCCAACGGCGATTCCCTCCCCCTGGATTTCGTTCCGCTGTCCGCAAACTTCCGCACCCAACCGGCACTGGTCAACGATCTGAACGATCGCTTCAAGACCATCTTCACAACCAACGATGGCAGCGGCATCGAATTCAGCCCTGCCACGCCGGCCCGCGAGGCATCCGCAGGCTCACCGGCGAGGACTCAGCTCCACTTCGAGTTTGTGCTGCAGGTACAGCGCGGCGATCGAACCAACTCCGGCACGGATGAGCGTCGTGAGCAGATTGCCGAACAGCGTGAAGCCGCGCGCGCAACCCAGATCGACAAGATCATTTCACTGATCCGCGAACACTTGCCGCGCCTGGAGTGGGCCCATGCAAGTGGCAACAAATATCGCATCGCCGTGCTGGGCCGCACACATAAATCCCTTGCGCCGATTGCGCAGGCGCTCCACAAAGCCGGCGTTCCCTTCCGTGCCGTGGAGTTGGAGGGACTGAAAGATCGGCCCGAGGTCCTGGATGCGCTGGCGCTGGCCCGCGCTCTATTGAATCCGATGGACCGCGTCGCCTGGCTTGGCGTCCTCCGCGCTCCGTGGTGTGGCCTGTCTCTTGCCGATTTGTATGCGGCCACCAGCGAAGACGATCCCACGCGAATGAAGCAGGCCATCCCGGACTTGCTTCGGGAACATGTTGACCGCCTCACCCCTGAAAGCCGCACTTCCGTTGATCGCTTGCTCAACGCAGTCGCGTTCGCATCACGGCTATGCGCCACCGCACCCGATGCCTCATTAGGAACCTGGCTCGAGCAGATTTGGCTCCAGCTCGGCGGAGCATCCTGCGTCGATGCAACCGGCATGGCCAATCTGGACCTTCTCTGGAGCTGTCTCGACCGTCTGCCCAATGGCGCGCAAGATCTGGTCGGCCCTGCAATCGATGCAGCCCTGCAACGTCTCAAAGCGCTGCCCGATCCCGCGGCCAGCAGCGACTACGGCGTCCAGCTCATGACGATTCATAAGTCCAAAGGCCTGGAATTCGAAGTCGTAATCGTTCCGGACCTCCAGGCTGCCAGCGCCAGGACGAGGCCGGGGCTGCTCTCGTGGCTCGAGCGCGGCCTCACCGAGCCCGACGCATCCGGAGAGGCCACCGAGTTTCTCGTTGCCCCTCTGCCGACAAAAGGCGGCAGCTCCGGTGACGCCAAACAGTGGGTCGATCGAGTCATCAGGAACCGCGAACTCCAGGAGACGCGGCGGTTGCTCTATGTGGCTGCCACACGCGCCCGGGAAGAACTTCATCTCTTTGCCCGCCCTGAAGTCAAGATTGTGGAAGGCGAATTCACGTTAGTCGAACCCCGAGACAGCCTGCTGAAGACAGCGTGGCCGGCCCTTGCAGACGAAGTCCAGGCACAATTTGAGTCGTGGAAGCTCAATGCCGCAGTGGAAGAATCTGAAGAAGCCGTGCAGCTGGCTGCGTCAGGTCCATCGCCGCTGGCAAATATCAATGAAATCCAGCCATCTCGGCTGCATCGCCTACCTGCTCATTTCTCGCCGCCGCCGATCAACAGCTTTACCTCCTCCAGGAATGACGGTCCTGTCGACCTGGAGCGGGTTGAGCTCTTCACTCGCCATGAAGGCGGTTTACTGTCGCGCGCCTTCGGCACTGCTGTTCATATCTATATGGAAGAACTGGCGCGGCTGCGCACAACGCGGGATTGGGTGACTTCGTTGGCTGCGCTCGAGTCGATCGCTTTCCGCATCGCATCCGAAATTCGTGCCACTGGCATCAGCCGGGAAGAAGCCGAGCCTCTCGCGTTGAATGCGCTGCAAGTTGCCAGAAAGGCTGCCGCTGATCCAACGGGCCAGTGGATCCTCTCACCGCATGAGCACGCTGAAAGCGAAGTCTCCTGGACCGGCATGGCCGAAGGATCATTACGCACGGTTCGCGTCGATCGCGTCTTTCGCGCGGGCGCCACTCCAAATTCTGAAGGCAATCGCACCTGGTGGATTATCGATTACAAGACGGCCCACGCCGACGACCTCGATCCCGCTAGGGCCAAGGCGGAGCTGCGCGCTCTCTTCGCGCCACAACTCGAAGCATATGCAACGGTGCTGCGCAACATACACGGCACGGAAACGACAATCTTTGCCGGCCTTTATTATCCGCGCATGCTCTGGTTTGACTGGTGGCAAGTCGCGAACTAGGCCTGCGAATTCTGACTTGCAGCCTTGGCCTCCGCCTGCTTGGCCACGCTCTTCGAATGCCGGACATCCTCCGCCTGCACCCAGAAGATCACATCTTCGGCGATGTTCGTCGCATGGTCGGCCACGCGCTCCAGCGCCCGGCAGATCATCAGCGCATTCAGCGCCTGCGGCGCAATGTGGCTCTGTTCTTCCATCACAAGAGTAAGAGCCTTATAAGCTGCGCGGTTCATCGCGTCCACGGCGTCGTCCATTGTCAGCACTGACCGTGCAATCTCCGCGTCGGCCTCGATAAACGCCTGCAGGCTCTTGCGCACCATCTCGGCTGAGAGCGTCGCCATGCGCGGAATATCCACGGGCAGATCGGCCGTAGCCATCTGCTCCATGTTACGCACGCGGTCGCTGATACTCTTGGCCGCGTCGCCCACACGTTCAAGGTCTGCATTGATCTTGATCACGCTCAGGATAAAGCGCAGATCGATGGCCATGGGCTGCTCCATCGCCAGCAAGTCGAGCGCGGCCTGATCGATATCGCGTTCGAGCCGGTTGATCGCATTCTCGCTGCGGCTCACCAGGTCGCAGATCGACAGATCGCGCACGCGATAGGCTTCAATGGCGCGTTGAATGGCCTGCTCGGCCAACCCCGCCATCACCAGCAGGTTTTCTTTTAGTTCGTCGAGGCTCTTCTGAAACCGTATGCGCGTCATCCGAATCTTCCCGTGATGTAATCTTCCGTCCGTTTGTCGCTCGGATTCGTAAATATTTTGTGCGTTGAATCGAATTCGACAAGCCGCCCATTCAGGAAGAACCCGGTCTTCTCTGCCACGCGGGCAGCCTGCTGCATGTTGTGGGTCACAATCACGATCGTGTACTGCGACTTCAGCTGGAAGATCAGGTCCTCAATCTTCGATGTCGATACCGGATCGAGCGCCGATGCCGGCTCGTCCATGAGCAGCACTTCCGGGTCCACAGCAAGCGCGCGCGCAATACACAAACGCTGCTGCTGGCCGCCAGAGAGGCTCGCACCGGATTTCTTCTTGAGGTCGTCTTTCACTTCCTCCCACAGCGCCGAATTCTTCAGCGACTTTTCGACAATTTCATCGAGCACGCGCTTATTGCTGTAGCCATTCAGTTTCAAACCGGACGCCACATTGTCATAGATCGACATCGTCGGAAACGGGTTCGGCCGCTGGAACACCATTCCTACCCGGCGGCGGATCTGCACCGGCTTGGCGCCTTCATAGATATCGAGATCGCCGATGCGCACCGACCCGGTGACGCGCGCAATCGGATTGGTTTCGTGCATGCGGTTAAGACAGCGCACAAAAGTGCTCTTGCCGCAACCGGACGGCCCAATCAGCGCGGTCGCATGGTTCGCTGGAATATTGAGGTTGATGTCCTGCAGCGTGTGGTTTGTCCCATACCACGCATTCAGGTTGGTGACTTCAATCCCGACGCCCACTTAGCTTGCTCCCTTCAATACTCCGCGGCTGGTTACGTAGCGCACCAGCGAAACCGCCAGCACAATCAACACAATCAGCACCAGCGAGCCCGCCCATGCCAGCCTGTGCCAATCGTCATAAGGCGAAAGCGCATAAACATAGATCTGCAGCGGCAGCGCAGCAATCGGAGTGTTCAGGCTGGCACTCCAGAAGGCATTGCCGAGTGCTGTAAAAATCAACGGCGCCGTCTCGCCCGCCACGCGAGCAAACGCCAGCATGCATCCGGTAATGATGCCCGGCGAGGCCGTCTTTACGGTGATTGACAGCACCGAACGCCAATTGGGCACGCCAAGACCCAGCGCCGCTTCGCGCACTGCGTGCGGCACCATCAAAAGCATCTCTTCCGTTGTCCGGCAAACCGTGGGAATCATCATGATGCCCAGTGCAACGCCGCCAGAGAATGCCGAAAAGTGTCCTGAGAAGGGGATGATGGAATTCTGCGGCTTCACGATCAGCACGTAGATTGCCATGCCCATGACAATCGACGGTACCCCGTTCAGCACATCGGCCGTAAAACGCACAGCGTTCGCGAGTTTGGTACCGCGCCCAAACTCCGCCAGAAAGATGCCACCGCCGATTCCAATGGGAACGCCGATGGCGCTGGCAATCGCCAGCAGAACGCCAGACCCTACAATCGCATTCGCCATGCCGCCGCCCGATTCGCCTACCGGCTTCGGAATCTGAGTAAAGAACGCCAGATTCAACGAACTGGCCCCCTTGTATAGCAGATAAGCAAAGATGGCGATCAGCGGCGCTACCACAATCACCGTGGCCAGGATTGCAAGAAGCGTGACCGCGTTATCGGTCACTGCCCGCATCCGGGATTTGAATTTGAACGTCTCTACACTCAACGTCGTATCCTCAACGCGTCTGCGACGGCGTCCCGCGCGTCACGACCCACATCAAAAGCTGCGCCAGGGCATTCACCAGAATTGTCACAATAAAGAGCGCCAGTCCAATTTCGGTCAGCGCGCTGTAGTGCATGTCGCTGACGGCTTCGGCGTATTCATTGGCAATCACTGCGGCCATCGTACTTCCATTGGATAGAAGCGAGCGATGAATCTCCGGCGTGTTGCCGATAACCATGGCCACTGCCATCGTCTCGCCAAGCGCGCGGCCGAGGCCCAGGATGATTGCGCCCACAATGCCGATCCGCGCATTGCGCAGCACCGCCATCCGGATCATCTCCCAGCGCGTCGCCCCGAGCGCCAGTACCGCCTCGCGCTGCGAGTGCGGCACCGTGCTCATCACCTCACGGCTCAACGAGGAAATGATGGGCAGGATCATGATCGACAGAATCACCCCGCCGGCCAGGTAACCCAGTCCCGTCGGGTTGTCATTGTTAAACAGACCGGTCCAGCCCAGCCAACGGGTCAGCGGAGGATTTACATGAACTCTTAGAAGTGGCACCAGCACCGTGACCGCCCAGAAGCCGTAAATCACGCTGGGAATTGCTGCCAGGAGTTCAGTGAGAAAGGCCAGTGGGCCACGCAGAGCACCAGGACACATCTCCGTGAGAAAAGTGGCCAGGCCGAGCGCCAGAGGAACCGCGATTAACAGCGCCAGAAATGAGGAAACCAGCGTGCCGTACACAAACGGCAGGGCGCTGAATCTCGCGTTCACGGGATCCCAGAACAAAGGCAGATTGGTTACAGGATCGGAAAAGACCTTGTAGAAAAAGCCGAAGCCGAACTTGTGCCAGGACAGCGCAGAACCCAGCATCAATGCGTAGACGATCAGTAGAACGATGCCGAAGATGCTCAGTCCGCAAACCACCATCAGCACGTGAAATACGCGATCCGCCAGGGCCGAATTCCCTCGCGAAAGCAGGTACTTCCGGACCTCTGACGGCTCGTGAGCTACCGGCCTGCCCCGGTCCCCCCCCTCGGGCGTCGTAGACTCTGGCTGGAACTGGGATTGAGAGATGCGGATCTCTGGCACGTGGACGCTCACCGTGAACAGGCTACCGGGCTAAGATGAATAGGAGGTTACAAGGCTGCAAAATCAGATGCATACGCCGCTGATTTTCCACTGCTTTAAACAATTGCGTGCGGGCGGCGCTTCATGGCGCCGGTCTGGTCCAACTCAGTCTCTGATCCCGGCGGTCAAGAGCTATGGGCTGCTCCCCACCGCAGTCACCACTTTCAGAAATTATTTCCCCATTGGTTTCCTGATCCGTTAGTCTTGTGCACTGGTAAACCCATGAAGACCCTCCGCTGCCTCCTTTTTGCGCTCATCGCCCTCAGTTTCGCTGCCACCGCTTCCCTCTGCGAGGACACAACTTCGCCGGATCCGCCCCACCACGTCTGGCACGCCGCCTGGATCACGCACCCCACGGCCCCCCTCCGCGAGCCCATCATCCTGCATTTTCGCCGTACTCTCCGCTTGCCCTCCGTCCCGTCCAGCTACATCGTCCGCGTCAGCGCAGACAACCGGTTCATCCTCTATGTCAACGGTAAGCGCGTCGGCGACGGCCCCGCCCGTGGCGACTTGAACCACTGGCGCTACGAGCGCTTCGACCTGGCTCCTTACCTCAAGGCCGGCTCAAATCTGATCACCGCCACTGTCTGGAACTTTGGCGTGTTTGCACCGATCGCGCAGATGAGCGACCGCACCGCCTTCCTGCTGGAAAGTGAAGCGGAGGGTGACAGCGGCATCAGTACCCCCAAAGGCTGGCTCGTCGAAGACGACCCCGGCCAACACCCGCTCGACCGCTCCTCGGTCAAATTGCAGGACTATTTCGCCTCCGGCCCGGGCGAAGTCATCGATGCCGCGCATTACGACTGGAACTGGGACAGCCCCTCCGCCTCCGGCTCCGCCTGGGTCACTCCCGGCACTCCCATGCGTGACAGCATCTTCCCCGTAAACGGCGCTCACTCGGCCGACACGACGGGCGATAACCCCTGGTGGCTGGTGCCCGACGGTCTGCCCCATATGGCCTATGAACCCACCAGCCCAGGCGCCGTTGTCCGCGCAGACCTCTCCACTCTTCGTGTGTTTCCCGAACATTCCGCCGTCATCCCCGCCGGCTCGCACGTTCACATCCTTCTCGATCGCAAGACCCTCACCACCGCCTATCCCTCGCTCACCGTCTCCGGCGGCAAAGGCGCAAAGATCTGGCTCACTTACTCCGAGGCCCTCTATGACAACAAGCATCGGAAAGGCGATCGCGACGCGCTCGACTATACCGACGCCAGCGGAGTCAAACACCCCCGTGTCGCCCTCGGCCTGCGCGACGAGTTCCTGCCCGATGGCGGCCCAGACCGTACCTTTACGCCGCTCTGGTGGCGCACCTGGCGCTATCTCGACCTCGACATCACTACCGGCTCCGCGCCGCTGACCCTCGATTCCTTCGCCGCCGCCTTCACTGCGTATCCCTTCGCCGAGCGCGCAAACTTCAAATCCGCCGACCCCGATCTCGACAAGATCTGGGACATCAGCTGGCGCACGGCCCGGCTCGACGCGCATGAAACCTACATGGACACGCCCTACTACGAACAGCTTCAGTACATCGGCGACACCCGCATCCAGGCGCTCATCTCTTACTCCGTCACCGGCGATGACCGTCTCGCCCGGCAGGCGCTCGATGCCTTCAACGACTCACGTATCCCGGAAGGCATCACCCGCAGCCGCTATCCCAGTTCGCTGCCGCAGAACATCCCCACCTTCTCCCTGTTGTGGGTCGGCATGCTCCACGACTGGTGGATGTACCGGCCCGATCCCACACCCGTGCACGAATCTCTGCAGGGCATTCGCTCCGTACTCGCGTGGTTCGGCGGCTATGAGCAGCCCGATGGCCTGCTGCGCGAAGTTCCCTGGTGGAGCTTCATCGATTGGGTCCAGGAAAAGCAGGAGATCCCCACCTATAGCCAGAGTGGCGAGTCTTGCATAACAACCCTCGAGTATCTCGGCGCCCTCGACGACGCCTCCGACCTCGAGCGCGCTCTTGGCGACCCCGTCCTTGCCGACCGCTACCATTCCCGTGCCGCGCATGTCCGCGAGGGCCTTTACAGCAAATGCTGGAACGCTTCGCGCGGCCTGCTCGCCGATAACCCCGACCAGAAAATCTTCAGCCAGCAGGCCAACATCCTGGCTGTCCTTTACGACGTCGTGCCCAATAACCAGCAGCAGGCCGTGCTCCGCAAGATGCTGGCCATTGAGCCAGGCACCTCGCCCGATGGCCTCATGAGCGCCTCTTACTACTTCCGCTTCTATCTGGCGCGCGCGCTCGACCACGCTGGCATGGCCGACGACTACATCAAGTCGCTCGAACCCTGGCGCGAGCTGCTGCCGCTGCACTTCAGCACCTGGCCCGAAACCCCGGGAGAAACCCGCTCCGACTCGCACGCCTGGTCGGCTCATCCCATCTACGACCTGCTCACCCTGGTAGCCGGTGTCGAGCCCGCCAGCCCCGGCTTTGCCACGGTCCGCATCGCTCCGCATCTGGGCAATCTGAAGCAGATCACGGCCACCTATCCCCATCCGAAGGGTGAGATCCACATGGAATATCGCCGTCAGGGGGCCGGTCTGGATGCCACCATCACCCTGCCTCCGGGACTCGGCGGTACGTTTGTCTTCGGTGGAAAAACCTGGCCGCTTCAACCCGGCGCGAACCATATTGAGGCTCAGTAACCGGGTGAGACTTGCAGGGCCGGCCATGCCCGGCCCAAACCTTTGATGTATCTCTTGATAACCTCTCCATCCAACCCGAAACATCCTGCGTGTTCCCCGCTGTTCACCGATCCGGGAAACGTGTTACAACTCCTCCATGGCAAAGGGTAAGGGTTCGACGCCATCTGGGCACGTCAACCTGCGGATGCTCGCCGAGCACCTGGAACTCTCACAGACCACAGTCTCTCTGGTCCTGAATAATTCCCCATCGGCAAAATCGATTCCACAGGAGACGCGGGCGCGTGTCATTGAAGCCGCGGAGCGGCTCAACTACCGTCCCAACTACTTCGCTCGCTCGTTGCGCCAGAGCCGGTCGATGAGCGTCGGCGTGCTCGCGCCCGATCTGAGCGAAGGCTACTTCACCCGCGTAATGAGCGGCGTCGTCGCCGAACTCACGAGCGCCCACTACTTCTACTTCACGGCATGCCACGATTGGAAGCGCGAGCTGATCGAGCAATATCCGCGCATGCTGGTGGAGCGCGCAGTGGACGGATTTCTTCTGTTGAACACGCCGGCCGATCAGATCGACGTACCTGTGCCGGTCGTGGCGATCTCAGCCCACAGCAAAGCTGAAAACGTGACCAATATCGTGCTCGATCATCACTGCGCCGTGGAGCAGGGGCTCAAGCACCTCTACGACCTGGGCCATCGCCGCATTGCCTTCATGCGCGGCCCCAAGGCGATTCCCGACTCAGAGTACCGCTGGGAGAGCATCCAGCAGGTCGCGCGAGAGATGGGCCTGCGCATCGACCCCAACCATGTCATCCGCATCGACGCAGCCGGCTGGTCGATGAAGGCCGGCTATCATCCCATGGCCCCTGAGATCGGCTACAAACCTATGCAGGCACTGCTCGAGAAAGCCCGTGACTTTACCGCGATCTTCTGCTTCAACGACATCGCGGCCATCGGCGCCATCCGCGCCCTCAAGGACGCTGGCTTGTCGGTCCCGGGCGATGTCTCTGTCGTGGGATTCGACGATATCCTCTCCGCCGCCTACTACTCGCCTTCGCTGACGACGGTCCGCCAGCCGCTTACAGAGATGGGCCGCCGCGGCGCCCGCATGTTGCTCGACCGCATCGGCAATCGCGACATGAAGTATCCGGGAGAAGTCGTCGTTGCACCGGAATTTGTAGTGCGCGAGTCCACCGGGCCTGCGCCACCCCGGCCCTGAACCCCCGTCACTTACAGTACGACTCCAGCCACCGGCTGATGTATACCTGCGCATGCGCTTCGCCGCAGTAGTGGCGCGCGCCTTTGGTATCCGCCGCTTCCTTCGTCCACTTGAAGATCGTCAGTTGCGCATCGCTGCAATGGATCACGATCCACCGAATTGGCCGATCGCTCTCCGTTCCGCAAATCTCACATCGATAGATCGTGTCGATCAAGTCTGGTCCGACCTCCGTTGCGTAGTCCTGTCAATTGCAATAGGTGAAATGGATTCCCGGCCCAATTTTCATCTGCGGCTGTGGGTGTGCCGCCGCAGTGGCAATACTACCATTTCGCAAGAACTTCATACTCGGTTCTATTTTGTTGGATGACCCGGCGGATCCAGGAGTTGGGATTGCCCTTCGGTCCCGCTTGCAATGTGGGAGGAACTCGGCGCATTGAGCATACAGCTCAGCTCTCCGGTTTCGAGCATCCGGCGCGCGACAAGCTTTGACCCTTCCTCACTCAGGTGATCGGCATCGCGGAGAAGCGGAACTTCCTGCTTGTCATCGGCAAACTCGAGACATTGCCCCTTACTGCAAGAGGCCCGGTACAGGGAGGCGTAACAAACATGCCAGTCCCGCTGAGAAACGTCCCGCATTTGGGCATCCAGAGAACCGGAGAAGGCCGAGCGATGGTGTTCAGCCAGGTCTGGCTGGCGCCACGCGACCGAATAGGCCAACAATCGGGGCAGCGATGAGTCGTACTCAGCCACAGGGCCAAATATTGTCACTTTCGTCCCATGAGCTTTGGCCCACGCAACCACTTGGCCGATTCCTCGCAAATCGTCGCCACTCCAGCGCGCTTCAAGCAACAGGCCTTTCACCGGATGCGCAGGCAAATACTTATTGAATACAAAGTCGAGCATGCGGCGGCAAGTCTCGTTCCCTGCCGGCCGGATCGAAGGCAGACAGGTCCACACCGCGGCCAACAGAACATTCGAATTCGGCAGTGCCGATTCCAATCCCTCCCAGAGGGCGCCGGCGTGGCTGTCTCCCACCAATAAGTAGGTGTCGCGTCCCGCGGCCGTCTTCATGCAGGCATCGCTGGTGAAGACCGACTCCTGATTCCCCTCGGTAATCACGCAGTTTCCTAATCGACCCAGGGTTGGCGAAACGTGGCCTGCGTTGGCAGAGGCAAGCTGAACGGCGCGCGCCGGGAAGCGCCCGGGAAAACCCTGCGCCTCGACGATCGCAATAGCGGCAATCGACAAGACCGCCATGACTGCGGCAGAAGCTATAAATAGCGGTTTACGCTCGATACGCCGAGGACGGCTTCGGAACGGCCTCTCCACAAAACGCCAGGACAGGGTCGCCAGCACGAACGCGACGATAAGGTCTGCGGCGCGATTCATTGTCTGCGGAGACATATGGGCCGTGAGTATATGAGGCAACCGCGACAGGAGGCTCACAGAAACTCCATACCCATTGAGCACGATGAGAGGCCAGTGCCAAAGATAAAGCGAGTAGGAGATCAGTCCGACAAAAACGATGGGACGCAGCGACAGTGCTTGCCCAACCAGGGAGACACCCGACTCGCCCGCGGCAATAATGATCGCGGTTCCAACGCAGGGCACCAACGCCGCGAGTCCCGGAAATGGCGTTTGCGAACTGAATCGAAAAACCGAATAACCGACAAGACCGATGCCAACGAGCGTGGCGGCCTCGCGGTACCACCGGGCGCGAAAGCGCGGGAACAGACCTAACGATATGATCGTGCCGAGCAAAAGCTCCCAGGCACGAGTGTATGGCATATAAAACGCAGTCGACGGGTGCTGGCGCACAACAATCGCGCTTGCTGCGAGCGAGATGAGAAAAAGCGCAACCACTCCATGCTTGAGTTTCTGGGGCGCAAAGCGGCGAGTAATAACGAGAAAGATTGGAAAGAGAATGTAAAACTGCTCTTCAACCGCCAGGGACCAGGTGTGTAACAGCGGATTGGATGTCGGATTGTCGAAGTATCCGCTGCGCGTCCAGAAAAAAAAGTTCGACGCTGAGAACGTCGCTGCAAGTACTGACTTGGCGTACTCGCTAAATTCGATGGGCAGCAGCAGAACGCTCATGACCACGGTGATCACGAGCAACATCGCG
>Ga0335085_10010738_pt1 | contig 13666 bp, 14 predicted proteins | sample Lox_Sample_45_FD_206712 | JGI IMG/M metagenome (GOLD analysis project Ga0335085, IMG submission 206712) | Soil microbial communities from Loxahatchee National Wildlife Refuge, Florida, United States - Lox_Sample_4.5 | ecosystem: Environmental > Terrestrial > Soil > Wetlands | place: USA...
ATGTGTTCCATCATCTGGTGCACCGCATTGACCTTCACTTCGCCGCGCTGGAAGCGCTCCAGCGCGAAGCGGATCGCCATGTGCTCCGCCGCTTTCATCAGCAACGGCGTATCGGCTTCATCCGCGTTTGCATTGGCGGCCAGAGAACTTAACAGTTGTTGCAGGTTAACCCGGGTATTGGGGTCGGTCTGGCTCAGCTCCTGCTGCAGAAATTCGGGCGTCGTGTTGGGATCGTTCCCGGCTTCGCCGAAGCGGGTGAGCAAGCGAATGGCTTGCATCACCTCTTCTTCCTGCAGCGGCACAACGCCGCCTGCCCAAACGCCTCCGTCGGCGCCGGCTGAGCCCGCTGGAGCGCTGCCCATGGGAACGCCGGCTCCGCCGCTCTGGGCGCCCTCGGCCGCCGCGATCAGTTGCAGCAGTTTCTGGGGGTCATTCAGCCAGTCTTTGAATTCCGGGCCCAGAGTTTGCGCCGCAATTTGTGCGGCAATCGAGATGTCGCCGGTGGCCGGATCGGCAGCCACAAACTTGACTTCGTTGATCCTGATCGGAGCCAGCTTGTTATCGCCAAAAATGGCTTTGATATGCTTGGTAACGTCTTGGGCTTTCGATCCGCTGGAAGCGAAGGCTTCGATGAGGCGGGTAAAATCCTCATTGGTGATCTGGTTACAAAACTGAATGCTGGCCAGACCGGCGGTGTTCAGAAGCTGAGCGAAGCTGCGTTCTGCCTGCCCGGTCTCCAGGGGAATGCCGTCCACCAGAAGCCGGTTGTCGGAAACTCCCAGCAGGAAGCTGCCGTCGGGGCCTTTAGGAAGCCCTTGCTGCAGTTCGTCCCAGGCGATTTTGAACTGTCCCTCGGTGCGTTTGTGCTCCAGGCCATAGAGCCTGACGTACTTGACCAGGATGTTCAGGCTGTGCACAAAAGCGCGTGCAGAGGCTATCCGGCTCTCTCGTTTGGCGTCGGCGGTGAGGATATGTAGCTCCTGGTTCTCTCGTTTCCGCCTAAGCGTAATGCGAAACGGTCAGTGGTGCACATTACGGAGGTAATTGAGCAATTTCCGCCTCGCAAGCCATCTCGGTGAAGGCCGCCTCGTCAAAAGAAGTTCGCAAAACCGGCCTCGCATACTGGATGCAGCGCGTGCTCGAGGAATGCGACCGCGCCAGTTCCGGCTTTGCGCCCGATCCAGTGCATGACTTGCGGGTTGCGCTGCGTCGCTGCCGTTCCATGGTGGACGGTCTGATGGCCATGGATCCCCACCCGGCCTGGAAGCAAATGAAAAAAGCCGGCAAGCGCCTGTTCAGCAGCCTGGGAGAGTTGCGCGATGTGCAGGTGATGGAGGAATGGGTTCACCTTTTCGATTCTCCCGGAGACGCGGTTGCGAGCAGGCTGCTCGAATTTCTTGCCATGCGTGAGACTCACTTGAAACAACAGGCGGCGCAGGCGCTGGAGGAATTCGATCGCAAGCAATGGCGCAAGTGGAGTGCGTCCTTGCCGCTCCGGGCGGCGCGTTTGCGCGCGGGCAGTCCACTTTTCCGGCACCTTGCGTTGGAGCGCTGGTTGAAAGCTTATGAGTTGCATCGCCGCGCAATGCGAAACCGCTCACAAGTGGCATGGCACAATTTGCGGATCGGCATCAAAAGATTCCGCTACATTGTGGAGAATTTTCTACCCGAGCAGCATGCGGCCTGGGGCGAGGATCTCAAGAAGCTGCAGGATCTGTTGGGCGAAGTGCATGACCTCGACGTTCTGTGGTCCACGGCCCAGCAGGCAAATGCCTTTCCCGAAAGGGAGAGCCGCACTCGCTGGCAAAGCCGCATCCGCGACGAGCGAGCCCGTCGCATCGAGAGCTACCGGAAAAAGATGACGGGCGAGACGGCTCTTTGGCGGGTCTGGCGAGCGCAACTACCCCAGGGGAAGGAGGTGGAGAGCATTGCGATACAGCGCCTGAAACGCTGGGCTTCGGCGCTCGATCCCGATTTTCGGCACTCCCGCCATGTTGTCCGGCTGGCGCTGCAGTTATACGACGGATTGGCCAAGGGTGGGGAGAGCGCGAGACCTCCGGCAGGCAAGGCGCGGGAGATCCTTCGCCTGGCCGCCATGCTGCATGACGTCGGCGCACGGAAAGGGGACGATCACCACAAGAAGAGCTTTTGGTTAATCCATGACTTAACGCCGCCTTTTGGTGTAGACGCAGGCGTCCTGCGCATGGCCGGGGTAGTGGCGCGCTATCATCGCGGCGCGTTGCCGCGAACCGGACAGAGCGCATTGCACAATTTATCTCTGGCACAGCGCAAGGAGGGCGTGTGGTTGGCCGCGATTCTTCGTCTCGCCAACGCCTTCGACAGTGACCACCGTGGCCGCATTTCACACCTTACGGTTCACCGGCCGGATGGATTCATTACCATCGCAGCGCAAGGCTACTCTGCCCGCGGCCGCTCCGCCGAGAAAATCGCCTCCGCCCGGCATCTGCTGGAAGTAGTTTGCCGTCAGCCGGTGATGGTGAAACCCCTTCGGACATCCAGGCAATCGGCAGGACCTAAGAGCCCGAGAGCTAGAAACTAGAAACTAGAAACTAGAAACTAGAAACTATTCCATCACTTCCACCGATCCGGTTCCTGGCGTACCTTCAATGCGATGACTCATCCTCAATTAGTCGAAAAAGCGGTCGCCTGGCTGCGTTCGTATCGTTGTGGTGTCGTGCTTGCCGAACAAGCTTGCGCCAGCGGCGAGGTGCCGGACGCCATCGGCTGGAAGCGTGCATGTCACTCTGTGCTAGTTGAGTGCAAGATTTCCCGGGCGGACTTTCTTTGTGATCGCGAGAAGCCATGGCGGCAGAAAGCGAAAATGGGAGTGGGCTGCGAGCGCTTTTACCTGGCTCCGGCTGGCTTGATTCGAGTACGGGAATTGCCCGAGGGCTGGGGGTTGTTGGAAGTTCGCGGCCGTGAGATTGTGAAGGCAAAGGAATCCGCGAAAGACCTGCGCACGGCCACCGGATTTCGCTACGAGATGAATCTGCTGCTGGCCAGTCTGCGGCGGGTCGAAGTCCGGATTGAGCCGCAATCCATCACCGATTTTCTGAAGTGGAAGAACCGCATGGCGGAGTACAACCGGGGAACGCTGCCGGAGGGGCTCGTCGCGGCGGAGGAAGAGGGAAATTGCTTCCTGGAGAGGGAGAGCTAAAAATCTGAAGCCACGGAAAGCACGGAGGGGCACAGGAAGCATTCTTGCAAAAAGAAAACCGGGCTGGTTGGCCCGGTTTCTTATGCGTCGTGTGGGATGCGGCCGGACGCCCGACGCGCGACGGTTTTCGCGCTCGGGGCAGGGTCACATCGGCAACGCGGCGCGGCCTGGCGAGGGAAAATGCGTTTGGCCGGGTCGAGGCCTCCTGTTCAGCATTTCCTCGCGCCAGCCAGGAGAAAAGGAAAGCGGGAGACGAGGTGCTTGGCAGGAGAGAATGCAAACCTGACGCCAATTTGGGAATCCCGATCCGGCCGGAAGTCGATGAGTCTAATTATCTGACCGTGAAGGGCTTACAGGAGCCACCTTAGCCAGACGACATCGGCGCGCCCCAGGCGTGTAAGCAAGTTTTTGCAGATATTTTCCCGTCGCCGCATGAATCCCCATGGCTACAGCTCGCGCCGGCCCTCCATGGCCTTGAGCATGGTGATTTCGTCGGCATACTCGATGTCGCTGCCGACCGGGATGCCCATTGCGATGCGCGTAACTTTGAGTCCGGCGCGCCGCAGCTGCCCGGAAAGATAAACCGCCGTGGCTTCGCCCTCTACGGTCGGGTTGGTCGCGATGATGACCTCATCCACGCCTTCATCTTCCACTCGCTTCATCAGATTGGAAATTCGCAACTGTTCCGGACCGATACCATGCAGCGGCGAAATGGAGCCATGCAGCACGTGATACACGCCATTGAAGTGCTTGGTCTTCTCGATAGCGGCGATGTTGGTCGGCTCTTCGACCACGCAGACCAGCCGCTGATTGCGGGTCGCACTGCTGCAATACACGCAGGGATCCACGTCGGTGATGTTGTTGCAGACCGAGCAAAGCCGCAGGCTGGCTTTGACGTCGCGCACCGCGACGGCCAGGGCTTCGGCGTCGTCATCGCTGGAACGCAGGATGTGAAATGCCAGCCGCTGCGCCGTTTTGCTGCCGATGCCCGGCAGCTTTTTCAGTTCGTCAATGAGCCGGGTCATCGGCTCGGCAAATTTGGACATGATCGGTTGTGTGTTGAGAGTTCCAGTTGTTCGGTGACGTAAGGATTCTTAGCTTCGCTCCGAATGATAGTCAGGGTGCTCTACATTCCCGGAATGCCCATGCCGCCCAGCATGCCGCCCATGGTGGACTGCATGGCATCGTCCACTTTTCTGCCGGCGCCGTTCACGGCGGCAGTGATCAGGTCCTGCAGCATTTCCAGATCACCGGCCTTCACCGCTTCGGGATCGATCTTGATGCTCAGCACCTGCTTGCGTCCGTCCATTCGAACAGTGACGGTGCCGCCGCCGGAAGAGCCTTCGACTACCGTCTCTTCCATCTTTTTCTGCAGGACTTCGTACTGCTTCTTTGCCTGCGACATCAATTCCTGAATGTTGAATCCACCCATCGTTAGTCCTTGTCCCTTAACCTGCCCGGATCGGCCGCGCGCAAACAAGCTTTCCTCTGTGTCCACTCTGGTAAAGCTTTTCAGCGCCTCTCCCGGTAATCAATAATGGTCCGAATCTCCGCCCCGAATTTCTCCTGCATGCGGCGGACGATCGGGTCCTGCTCCGCCCGGCTGCGGCCTGCGCCACTGCTATTGCTGTTGAATGAAGCGCGTGGGGAAGCCGTGGCCGGCGCTGTCCCGCCCGGTATTACTTTGAATTTTGCGGGCCTCCCTATCACGCCGCTGGCTGTGGCAATCGCCAGCCGCTTGGCTTCCGCGCCGATCGACATGTCAATTAAAGATGCTGAGGCCGCCACTTTGATCTGCACTTCGTTTCCCAGAATCTGCCACTCGCCGGCATCCAGCATGGAGACCAGCATGCGATGACCGGCGCCTCCTAATTCATTGAGCACCGCTTCGCGTACCCGGTCGCAAGGGGAATCGGCGCTCCCCTCCGCGACCTCTGTGGCTGAGCTTTCCACAAGCGGAGGAGGAAGCGGCTCTGCCGGAACCGCTGCACCCATTACCACCGGAGGATTTGAACTCGCCGCCACCAGCCTGGGCCCGGATTTGGGATTATCTTCTGCCAAGAGCTCGGGCTTGCCAACGCTCTTGCGCGCCGAATCCGCGGCAAACGGAGAAACCTGGCCAGAGCGCGGCGACGCAGGCAACTCCTGCCTTCTCGCCTCCGGCACGGGTGTGGGACGCGCGACAGTTCGTGGCGCGTTCCCGCCCGATCCCGCCGCTTCGCTCAGCAACTGCTCGATCGGCAACAGGCGCTGGGCGTGCGTCATCTTCAGCAGCCCCAACTCCAGGTGGAACCGCTGCTCCTGCCGGTACCCCAGCTCGCCATGGGTGCGCAGCATGATTTGCAGGTGCCGCGATAGGTCCTCTTCGCTGAACAGTTCGGCCACCCGCGCCACACGCTGCCGCTCGTCGCTCGAAATCTGCAGCAGGGAAGAGTCGGCTCCCGCCGCTTTGGCGACCACCGCATTGCGCAAGAAGCGCACCAGCTGCCGCGCAAAATGGGTTGGATTTTGGCCGTCGGTAATCAGCTTATCCACCAGCCGCAGCACAGTTTCACTGGAACTTTCGGCCACTGCCTGCATGACTTCTTCGAGGACTCCTGAGGGCGCCGTTCCCACCAATTGGCGGACGGATTCTGCCGTCAGCCGACCGTCACAGGAGGCAATGGCCTGATCAAGAATGGACAACGCGTCGCGCATCGAGCCGTCGCCCGCCTCCGCCAAAAGCGCGAGCGCGTCCTCGTCGGCCTGAATCTTCTCGCGCGAAGCCAGGTCTCGCAGCTGCCCCAGAATTTCCTCAAAGCGCACGGCGCGAAAGCTGAAGTGCTGGCAGCGCGAGCGAATGGTTTGTGGAATATCTTCCGGCTGGGTTGTGGCCAGCATGAAGACCACGTGCCCCGGCGGCTCCTCCAGTGTTTTCAGGAGGGCATTAAAGGCGGCATCGGTAATCTGGTGAGCCTCATCCAGGATGTAGATCTTGAAGCGGTCGCGCGCCGGGCGGTAGCGCGCCGCCTCTCGTAGTTCTCGGATCTCGTCAATTCCGCGATTGGTGGCCGCATCAATTTCAATGACGTCCACCGAATTGCCCGCACGAATTTCCGTGCAGGAATCGCATACTCCGCAAGGCTCCGCTACAGGATTATCCGACGAGCGGCAATTCAAAGCCATCGCGAGAATGCGTGCTACCGTTGTCTTTCCAATGCCACGGTGCCCGCTGAAGATATAGCCGTGCGCGGTCCGACCCTGCTCAATAGCGTTCTTGAGCGTGCGAGTGACGTGCTCTTGCCCAATGACTTCGGAAAATTTCTGTGGGCGGTATTTGCGCGCCAGGACCTGATAGCTCATGTGCGGAATCTTCGATTATACGTGATGCCACGGCCGCGGGACCGCTTGCGGGCAAAGCCTGCGGCGGGATACCCTCTTTAGGTTAGTCCTGTCGAGCGATAAAGGAGACAGCATGGAACTGAGATTGAGCGTACGCAATGCGGACGGCATTGTCGTGGTGGACTGCGCGGGTCGTCTGGTCTTTGGCGAGGAAGCTGCCAGCCTGCGCGAGACCGTCAAGAAACTCATTCCGGAAAACAAGCGCATCGTTTTGAATTTGGGCGATGTCACTTACATTGACAGCGGCGGACTGGGCACTCTGGTTGCGCTCTATACCACGGCGCGCAACGCCGGAGGTACGATCAAGCTGGCCAGCCTGACCAAACGCGTGGGCGACCTGCTGCAAGTGACCAAGTTGCTCACCGTGTTCGAGGTGTACGACAACGAAAAGCAGGCGCTGGACTCGTTCCGCAAGGGCGAAGCCGCATAGGTTTGTGTGGCGCGGGCACTCCTGTCCGCGCTGATGGAATTCCATGCGCAACCGCATTTTGGCTGCAGTCCGCAGAATTCCTCGCGGCAAGGTTTCCACCTACGGCGCGGTGGCTCGTGCCGCCGGATATCCGCGCGGCGCCCGGCAAGTGGCGCGGGCGTTAGGCGGCGGCGTGGACGTGCCCTGGCACCGGGTTTTAGGCGCGGGCGGATCCATCAGGCTGTCGGGAGACTCTGCCTTCGAGCAGCGCTTCCGGTTGCAGGCGGAAGGCGTGACATTCCGCGGCCGCAAAGTGGATATGGCGGCCCACCAGTTTCAGTTCAGTAAGGCGAGGCGAAGTACCAAAAAGAAGGCGCGCTAGCGCTGGCTGGCCTCACCGGCAGCAACTTTTTTAAGGAACTCCGCTGACTTGCCACGCGGTATGCTCAACGACTGCCACTCGGAGTTCTGCAGATGCTTCGCCAGAAACACAATCTGCCCCACATGATAAGAATAGTGCGCCATTTGCCGGTTAATCGCCTGCATTACGGAGTGTGCTTCGCCGCGAATCGTGACCGTGCGGTTCATATCCTGCTCCGAGAGCGGGCGCAATGCGGCGAACACATACTCCCATCCTTGCTCCCATAACCTTATCAGCCCATCGCGGGTCTCAGGAGGAGCTTCAAATTCCGTGTCGCGATTGCGGTTGGGCTTCTCGCCATCGGTGGTTAAAAAATCCGTCCAGCGCGAGCGCATGTTGCCCGCCATGTGCTTCACGATGATCGCCAGCGAATTCATCTCGGGATCGAGCGCGGTGAACAATTGCTCGTCCGTCACCTGCGCGAGCGCGCCTTCCGCCAGCTTCTTGTATGCCTGGAAAACCGAGATGGAATCTCTGAGGTAAGAAGTTGTGAATTCGAGCGCCATGGTCACACCTTGAACTGCTCGTCGATTTCCACCTGATAGCCGGCGGCCAGCCGGTTGCTTTCGTTGGCCATGCCCACCACGGCCATCAGTTCCTTGAACATGGCATCGGTCATGCCTTTTTTCCGAGCCCCGGCGGTGTGCGAAGCGATGCAGTAGTTGCACTGATTGCTGACGCTCACCGCGACATAAATCAATTCTTTGGTGAGCGGGTCGAGCGCGCCGGGGCCCATGATCTGTTTGATGTCCTCCCACGTGCGCTTCAGCGTGGCTGGGTCATTCGCCAACGCTTTCCAGAAGTTGTTGATCCAGTCGGTCTTGCGCGTGGCCATGATGTCGTCATAAACGGCGCGCACTTCCGGGCTGGCATCTTTGTATTCGATGAACCCAAGGGTCGGCATGAAAACTCCATTAGAAGGACTTACCGCCGAGTAGGCAAGCGCGCAGAGGAAAAGAACAATCGCTCCTTCTCTGAGTTCTCGGCGAACTCGGCGGTTCAAGCTTTCGGCAGTTCGCCGCTCAGCAGTTTTCCTAACTCCCCCGCCGGGCAGCGCAATCCGACATAAAAATGCCCAAACAGCGCATACACCGCGCTGACTTCGTCAAACCGCATTTCGTAGATCAACTTCTTGAACACCAGTGGATCGGCGGCAAACAAATCCACTCCCCACTCCCAGTCGTCGAAGCCAATCGAGCCGGTAATAATCTGTCGCACTTCGCCGGCATAGCGCCGTCCCACCAGGCCGTGCTCGTTCATCTGCCGCGCCCGCTCTTCCATCGGCACCATATACCAGTTCTTGTCCTCGCCACGCCGCCGGTCCATGGGGTAAAAACAAATGTAACGATGCCTGGGAATCTCCGGAAACAGCCGCGGGCGCATTGCCTCTTTCTGGCGCGCCAGGGTTTCGGCCACTGCGCTATTCCACTCTTCAGTGTGAGGTGCGACCCCGCGTTCCGAAAGCTCCCGATAGGTTTTGAGGGAAGATTCGTAGAGCCCAAGCTCAATCACGGAAAGATACGAGGTGGTCGCTTCCAGATAATCGCTGAGTCGCAGTTGCGCCAGTTGCAGTTCTGCCTGCTTCAGGGCGTCAAAGGACTCGCGAAAGTGAACGAACATCAGATCGCCCTTATGCCCGAGCAAAGAGAATAGAGCGGATTGTCCCGTTGGATCCTGCTCCAATTTGCCCAGCAGGCCGCTCGCTTCGGCGATGATGCGCGCTTTCTCGGCGGGAGGCACGTCGCGCCACCGCTCCCAGCGAAAGCGCATCATCTGGTGCAGCACGCTGTAACCTTCGATGGTTAGCGGTACGGCTGGAATGCCGGACGAAGCGGTCTGCGGCGGAACCGTGTGCGTGGCTGTCATAGATCATCCCCGGAATCTAGCTGCTCAAGTGGTATGTGCCCATTTAACCACGAAGGACACTAAGTCAGCACGAAGGTTTGGTTGTGCCGTTTCCTTCCTGCTCCTTGTGTCCCTGGTGGTTGAAAACAGAAGACAATTATTTCGACACTTCCTCGATGTATACGCCAAACGGCTGCAGAGTCATGTCATGCAAGCTGGCCTGCTGTGAAGGGTCGGTGCTGAGCAGCGTGCCGATCTTGGCGGAAGGGAAGCCTTGTGCTGTAAGATCGAAACTAGCCTTCCGCTCGCTGCCCGACATATTCAAAACCACCAGGACAGCCTGATCTTTGTAGCGTCTCAGATACGACAGGACGTTGGGGTCATCCTGATTGAGCGCAACGTAATCGCCGTCGAGCAGCGCCTGGTTCGTGTGCCGTAGTTTCAGCACGTGCTCGTAGAATTCCAGAATCGAATTCGGATCCTTGCTCTCCGTCGCAACATTGTGAGTCGCGGTGCTGGGCGGTACCGGCAGCCATGGCTTTCCGGTCGTGAACCCTCCGTTGGGCCCGCTGCTCCACTGCATGGGGGTGCGCTCACCATCGCGCCCTTTGTCCTTTGGCCAGCCCAGTTTGCCGATCGGGTCTTTTACATCTTCCTTGCGCTTGGGATCGTTGTTCTCCATGCCAAGCTCCTCCCCGTAATACATGATGGGAGTGCCGCGAAGGGTCAGGTAGAGCCCGGCCATCAGTTTGGCGATCGCATCATCGTGTTGTCCATCGCCGTAACGATCGTAGGACCGCTCGATATCGTGATTGCTGATCACATACGTCGGCCAGCCGCCCGAGGACTCCGCCAGGGCAATCTGCCTGCGGAACGCCGGCGCCGAGATTTTATTCACCATGGCAAACATGAAGTCCATGGGCAACTGCAGTTCGTCGTGGTGCGGCCCATAATATGCTTTCAGTTCGTTAATGTTGTCCGTCCAGGTTTCGCCGATGAGCACCGCATCCGATTGGTCCGCCACTTTGCGCAAGTCGCGCAGCACATCGTGCACTTCGGGCAGGTTGGTATTGTACTTATCGGTTTCCCGCGGATCGCCGTACTTGTTCTTTCCCGGCAGCACCGGATTGTCGTGCAGATCAGGATCCTCAAACAGCGTATCCACCGCATCCAGCCGGAATCCCGCGACGCCACGCTGGTACCACCATCGCGTCACATCGAACATGGCGGTCTTCACTGCCGGATTGCGCCAGTTCAAGTCGGGCTGCTGCGGATAAAAGTAGTGATAGTAATACTGATCGGTTGTTGGATCGAATTTCCAGGCGGATCCACCGAAGATAGAAATCCAGTTATTGGGCGGCCCTCCATTCTTGCCGTCCCGCCAGATGTACCAATTGCGGTGCGCCGAAGTCCGCGAAGCACGCGAATCCAGGAACCACGGGTGCTGGTCCGAGGTGTGGTTCATCACGAAGTCCATGATGATGCGGATACTCTTCTGCTTCGCCTCCTTCTCCAGGCGATCGAAGTCCTGCAGCGTGCCGTACATTGGATCGATGTTTTCGTAGTCGGAGACGTCGTAGCCGAAGTCCACTTGCGGCGAGGGATAACAAGGGGTGATCCAGATCGCATCCACGCCCAGCTTCTCCAGGTAAGCGAGTTTGGAAGCAATCCCGTTGAGCTCGCCGATTCCATCGTTATTACTGTCGGCAAAACTGCGGGGATAAATCTCATAAAACACCGCATTCTGCCACCATTGATGACCAGCCGCGTCAACGGGTCCAGTCTGTGCGGAAAGTGGCAGGATCAGGAGGGTAAAAAAAGTGCTTGCTGCCAGAAACAGGAAATTGCCGGAACCCCTTCGCATTCAGTTTCCTCTTGCGATGAAAAGAATCTGTCCCGGACAGTATATAAGACAGCCTGTTGCCATCCAGGACAGACGATGTGAGAGGAACCCGCAGGAGAAATCAGACCGCCCGCAAAAGCTTCGCTCTAGTGATGATCATGATCATGGTCGTGGTCGTCATGACTGTGGCGCCAATCCCAGTATTGCTTCTGGTCATCCTTGTCGAGTTTGCGATAGTCGCGATCTTGCCGGTGGTTATCTCTTTCCCACTGCTGATAATAACCTTCCTCGCTAGCATCCCAGCGGTGGTAGTCCTGGTGATACGGATCGTACGCGCGGTAATAGACATGCCCGCTGCAGCCGGTGCCGACCAGGGGCGAAATCAGCGCGAGGGACAACAGCAACGAGCCCAGGTATCGCGAAACAAGATTCATCACAGCCTCCTTTCCATGAAAACACAGAACACAAACATTTGTTGCTCCGGGGGGCCGTAGAGTTGGTTGGAGCTGCGCGAAAGGCGAACGCGATCAATCCTTTTGATTAACCCATTCCCACCCGAACCTTCCCTTAATGCACAAATGACCGTGTGTGACCTGCTGATCGAGCGGGGACGTCACCTTCACAATTTTCTCGTCCTGTACATGCACGGTGAGAGTACAGCCAACGCCGCAATAAGGACAGATCGTGTCGGTCGCCGTCTGTTGGGATTCGTCCCAGGTTCCTGCTTTGCGCATTTCATGTTCGCTGCGGAACATGAGCGCGCCGGTCGGGCAAACGCCAATACAATTTCCGCAATACACGCAAGCCGAATCCGTTAAGGGAACGTTGTATTCGGTGGAAATGCGCGCGCCAAAGCCGCGTCCGGCTACCGCTATGGCAAAGGTGTTCTGCGCATCGGTGCCGCAGGCCTCTACGCATTTGTAGCAGAGAATGCACTTGCTGTAGTCGCGTACGTACAGATCGTTATCCACTTTCACCGGCTGGCCCACGGTGGCCGCGCTCCCGTTCAACGGCAGCTGATGGTGGCCAGGCTGCTCCTCGTCTCTCTCTCCAGCCTCTGCCGGCGGCATCTGTTCGCCGAAACGCTCGGGCTTAGCGCCATAGCGCTGCATATACTCCTGAAGTTTGGGCGCGGTCGAGACATCTACCGAGGACGCCAGAAACTCCAGCACCAACCGGCGGCTCAGGCGCACCCGTTCGGAATCGGTCTTGACCACCATTCCCGGCTCGACTTGACGCGAACAGGCGGGCACCAGAATCCTCGATCCTTCCACTTCGACCACGCAAATGCGGCAGACATTGACCGGTGTAAGGTTCTCCAGGAAGCAAAGCGTCGGGGTATCGATGCCCAGCCTGCGCGTCGCATCCAGAATAGTTGCGCCTTCCGGCACCGAGATGGACTTACCATCAACCGTGAGTTCCACCATCCGCTTCGGCCGCTCCGGCGGCAGGATGGGGAGAGGCCCCGGTGGAATCGGAATCGTAGCCGTGGGCGCTTTCTGGGAACTCACGCCGCGCCTCCTGAATTTTTGTCCTGGAATACCGGCAATCGAGCCAGCGCCGACTCAATCGCGCTGGACGCCGTCTGCCCCAGTCCACAGATCGAAGCATCGCGCATTGCCTGTCCCACTTCTTTCAGTAGCGCAACTTCACCGTCGCGCGATGTCAGAGGCCTGCCAATCTTCAGCCGATGCAGAATTTCCTCCTGCCGCACCGTTCCCACCCGGCAGGGAACGCACTGCCCACAGGATTCATCGCGGAAGAACGCCGCAATGCGCAACAGAATGGGGCGCAGATCGACGGTGTCATCAAAAGGCATCACCACCGCCGAGCCCAGGGTCGCGCCCGCCGCGCGTGTGCCCTCAAATGTTAGTGGGATATCCAAATTATCGGGGCCTATAAAAGCTCCTGCCGCGCCACCCAGCAGAATCGCCTGCAATTTCCCGCTGCCGCTCACACCGCCCGCCAACTCCAGAATCTCGCGCAATGTAATCCCAAACGGCGCTTCATAGACGCCCGGCTTGGTCACGTGGCCGGAGAGGCAATACAGCTTGCTTCCCGTGGATCGCTCCGTTCCCACCGAGGCAAATGCCGCCCCGCCTTCCAGAACGATATGCGGCACGTTAATGAGCGTTTCTACATTATTAATGACCGTAGGCTTGCCGAACAGCCCGACCTGCGTGGGGAAGGGCGGCTTGTTACGCGGCTCGCCACGTTTGCCCTCGATGGAATTCAGCAGCGCCGTCTCTTCGCCGCAGATATAAGCTCCGGCGCCGATTCGCATCTCAATATCGAACCGCACTCCGCTGCCCAGAATATTGTCACCCAACAATCCGCGCAGCCTGCACTCGCCGATGGCATGCTCCATGCGCCGCGCCGCCACCGGATACTCGCCGCGAATGTACAGATAACTCTCTTCGCACCCGGTAGCGAATCCGGCAATAATCATGGACTCGACCAGCGCGTAGGGATCGCCTTCCAGGATAGCGCGATCCTTGATGGTGCCCGGTTCCGATTCATCGGCGTTGCAAACCAGATAGCGGGGCAGAGAAGTGCTGCGCACGGCATTCCATTTCTGTCCCGTGGGAA
>Ga0335085_10010739_pt1 | contig 13665 bp, 9 predicted proteins | sample Lox_Sample_45_FD_206712 | JGI IMG/M metagenome (GOLD analysis project Ga0335085, IMG submission 206712) | Soil microbial communities from Loxahatchee National Wildlife Refuge, Florida, United States - Lox_Sample_4.5 | ecosystem: Environmental > Terrestrial > Soil > Wetlands | place: USA: Florida...
CGCGACCGAGGTGACGATCGCCGGCAGCGACAGGAGCGTCGGCCAGTGAAGGAAAGCGGTCACCGCGATCGAGGAGCCCCGGCCCAGCAGAATGCCGACGACACCGCCGGCGAGGCAGAGCACCACGGCCTCGATCAGGAACTGGCGCAGGATGTCCCGGGCGCGCGCGCCCACGGCCATGCGGATGCCGATCTCGCGGGTCCTCTCGGTCACGGACACCAGCATGATGTTCATGATGCCCACCCCGCCGACGACGAGCGAGATGAGCGCCACCACCAGCAGCAGGTTGGTCATCACCTTGCTCGTGGCCGCGAACGTCTGGGCGATCTCCGTGTGGTCGCGGACCCGGAAGTCGTCCGGCGCGCCCGGCGCGATGTGGTGGCGGTCGCGCAGCAGGGCCGTCATCTGCCGGATCGCGAGCGGGATGTTCTCCGGCGAGCCTGCCGCCACCCAGATGTCGTCGAGGTCCGTGAAGCGCACGAGCTGCGGCGTGTTCGCCGCCTGGCTGGCCTGCTGCGGCGGGTAGAGCGGAGCCTGACTGCTCGGATAGACCTGGCTGCGCGTGTTGGCGGCGACCGCCGAGACGACGGCCGGCGCCGGCTGATTGCCCTGTCTCTGCCCGGTGATGCGGAACTTGACGGTGGTGAGCGGCGCCAGCACGAAGTCGTCCTGATCCTGGCCCATCACGTTCGCGCCCTTGCGAGCCAGGATGCCCACGACCTTGAGGCCGACGCCGCGCATCCTCAGCTCCTTGCCGAGCGGCGACTCGCCGGCGAAGAGCTTGTCCACGATGGTCTGGCCGATCAGACACACCGCCGCGGTGGAACGCACGTCGTCCTCGGTGAACGGCTCGCCCTCGGCCACCGGCCAGTTGCGCACCGCGAGGTAGTCCGGCGTCGCGCCGAGGATCCGGCCCGGCCGCCAGTTCCGGTTGCCGTAGACGACCTGCCCCCAGCAGTCCACGCTGGGGGCGACACGCTGCAGGACCGGGCACTCGCGGCGCAGGGCTTCCGCGTCCTCCATCGTCATCGTGGCGCGTCCCCCGCGACCGGAGTTGACGCCGCCCACCGCGATGTCAGCGGGGTCGAGCTGGATGACGCTCGCGCCCAGGCTGGCGATCGCCTGCTGGATGGAGCGGGAAGAGCCGCCGCCGAGCTCCATCATGGCGATCACGGCGGCGATGCCGATGACGATGCCCAGGCAGGTGAGCATCGAGCGCATCACGTTGCGGCGGAGCGCCCGCAACGCCATGCGCGACGTGCGGGCCACGTTCTTGACGCGCCGGAGACCGCCGTGCTGCGCCGCGCCCGGCGGCGGCGGCAGGCCCCGGGCACCGTCGCGACCCGCCGTGCCCGTCCGCACCGGCGGCCCCTCGTCGACGATCACGCCGTCCTTCATGCGAATGATCCGCTGCGCGTGGGAGGCGACGTTCTCGTCGTGGGTGACGACGATGACGGTCAGGCCCTCCTGCTCGTTGAGCTGCTGCAGCATCCGCAGCACCTCCTCGGCCGTGCGCGAGTCGAGGTTGCCGGTCGGCTCGTCGGCGAGGAGCAGCTCGGGGCGGTTGATGAGAGCACGGGCGATGGCGACGCGCTGCTGCTGGCCCCCCGAGAGGGCGGCCGGCTCGTGGTCCATGCGGTCACCCAGGCCCACGAGCTGGAGCATCGCCTCCGCGTGACGGCGGGTGTCGGCGTCCGAGGGATGCGCGGGTGAGTAATCGAGCGGCATGCGCGAGTTGTCGAGCGCGCTCGTCCGGGAGAGCAGGTTGAAGTTCTGGAAGACGAAGCCGATCTTCGTGTTGCGCAGCGCGGCGCGCTCGTCGGGGGTGAGCGACGCGACCTCCCGGCCCTGGAACCGGTAGCTGCCGGAGGTGGGCCGGTCCAGGCAGCCGAGGATGTTCATGAGCGTGCTCTTGCCCGAGCCGCTCGCGCCCACCAGCGCGACCAGCTCGCCGCGCTCGACCGTGAGGGACACGCCCTGGAGCACCGGGATCTCGAGCGCGCCGCGCCTGTAGGTCTTGCAGAGGTTCTCGAGCCGGATGACCTCCATCGCTGCGCTCAACGCCTCAGGATCCGGGGCAGGAAGGGGTTCTTCACGTCCGTCCGGGCCGACGCGGCCTCGCCGGTCACGACCTCCAGGCCGTCGCGCAGGCCGTCCGCGGTGACGGCGGTGTTCAGCCCGTCGGAGATCCCCGCCGTGACCTCGAGGGGCCGGACGAACTCCCCGTCCTTCACCCACAGCGTGCGGCGGGAGGACCTCGGCCCGGGCGGGTCGCCGGCCCGCAGGCCGGGGGGGTCGGCGAGCGCGGCGGGGCGAACGTCGGGAGCGATCAACGCGACCGAGGACGGCGACCAGCGCAGCGCGGCGTTCGGCACGATCAGGACGCCCGTCTCGCGGCTCAGGACGAAGCGGACGTTGGCGGTGAGGTAGGGCAGGAGCACCCGGTCCGGGTTCTCGATGTCGACCTCGACCGTGTAGAGCACGACGTTCTGGGTCATCGTCGCGTTGAGCCGTACCTTGCCGACGGTGCCCCGGAACTCCCGGCCGGGGAACGCGTCCACCGTGAACGTGGCGGCCGAGCCGAGCCGGATCCGGCCCACGTCCGCCTCGTTGAGCGCCACCCAGATCTGCATCTTCGTGAGGTCACGCGCGATCAGGAACAGGCTCGGGGCGTTCAGGCTCGACACGACCGTCTGGCCGATGTTGACCCGGCGGTCGATGATGACGCCACTGACCGGCGAGTTGATGGTGCAGAAGCCCAGGTTCCGCTCCGCCTTCTCGAGGTCGGCCTGTGACTGGGCGACGCCCGACCGGGCGACGGAGACGTTGGCCCTGGCGACCGCGTAGTTGGCCTTGGCGGTGTCGTAGTCCACCTGCGAGATCAGATTCGCCTTGAAGAGCGCCTGGGCGCGGTCCCACTCCGCCGTGGACTGTTCGAGCTTGGCGCTCATCTGCTCGAGGTTGGCGGCGGCGCTCAGCTGGCCCGCCTTGGCGACAGAGAGGTCGGCGGCGTAGACCGAGTCGTCGATCTTCGCGAGCAGTGCGCCCCGTTCGACGACCGAGCCGTAGTCCACGGTCCTGCCGTGCTGGTCCGCGCCGAACGCGGCCACGCGCCCCGCGATCTGCGCGCCCACGTCCACCACCTCGAGCGGCTCGATGGTGCCGGTGGCGCTGATCGTGGCCGTCAGGTCGCCGCGCTTCACCGCCGTGGTGGTGAGGGACAGCTTGGCCCCGTCGCGCGACAGCCACAACCAGACCCCGGCGCCGAGGAGCAGAAAGGCGCTGGCCCCGACGATCAGGGATCTCTTGAGGATCCGAGTCATGTCGAGAGTCATTCTACCGATCGCCGGGCCCCGAGGCTCCGGAAGGGCAGCGGTTGATGTCGCCGCGCCGCACCGACTACACTAGAGGGGAGCTCCATCGGGCCGCCTCCCACCCCAGTGACGTCACGACGAGTCGGGGACGCCCCCTGGACCGACGTCATCTCTCTCTGAGGAAGCAGCGAGTGCCTCTCTACGAGTACGAGTGCCCGAAGGACGGGACGTTCGAGAGGATGCAGAAGTTCTCGGATCCGCCCGTGACCGCCTGCCCGACCTGCGGCGGACCGGTCGAGAAACTCCTCTCCGCCCCCGCCATCCAGTTCAAGGGCACCGGCTGGTACATCACCGACTACGCCCGCAAGTCCTCGGGAGAAAAGTCTTCGGGAGATGGCGGGAAGGACAAGGGCGCCAAGGAGTCGTCGAAGGATGGCGGCTCGAGCACGTCGTCCGAGACGAGAGGCGCCTCGTCGGATACGAAACCTCCGACCACGTCCGGCGACAAGAAGTAGAGGGGACGAGACCGTCCCTGCCGTTCGGCTCCGACTAGAGGTGCAGGGACTTCAGGTAGTCGCGGAACGGGCCGCCCAGGTCCGCCCGCTTGAGCGCGAACTCGACCGTCGCCTTCAGGAAGCCGAGCTTGTTGCCGGCGTCGTGCCGCACGCCCTCGAACTGGTAGCCGTAGAGCGTCCGCCGCTGCTTCAGCTGGCGCAGCCCGTCGGTGAGCTGGATTTCCCCGCCGAGGCCGCGCTCCGTGTTCTCGATCTCGTCGAAGATGTCTGGGGTCAGGATGTAGCGGCCGATGATGGCGAGGTCGCTCGGCGCCTTCTCCTCCCCCGGCTTCTCGACCATGTCCCGGATGCGGAACAGCCGCCCGCTGTCGCCCTCCGGCACGCCGTCGATGACCCCGTAGGCGGAGATCTCGTCCCGCGGCACCTTCTGGACGGCGATCACCGGTCCCCCGTAGCTCTCGAAGACGTTCATCATCTGGCGCATGCAGGGCACGGCGGAGTCGATGATGTCGTCGCCCAGCATCACCGCGAAGGGCTCGTCGCCCACGAGGTCGCGGGCCTGGAGGACGGCATGCCCGAGGCCGAGCTGCTCGCCCTGCCGGACGTAGGACACGCTGATCATGGTCGAGATGGCCCGCACCTGCTCGAGGACGTCCATCTGCCCGCGCTGGGCGAGGTGCCGCTCGAGCTCGTAGGACACGTCGAAGTGGTCCTCGATGGCGTTCTTGCCCTTGCCGGTGACGATGATGATGGCGGTGAGGCCGGAGGCGACCGCCTCCTCGATCACGTACTGGATGATGGGCTTGTCCACGAGGGGCAGCATCTCCTTGGGCTGCGCCTTAGTGGCGGGGAGGAACCTCGTTCCGAGACCGGCGGCCGGGAAGACGGCCTTGCGGATCTTCTGGGGCGCCTTCATCACCCGGAATGCTACCACGCACCCCCGGCGGGCCCGACCCGGCGTGCTATCCTGCCCGGCCAATGCTCGACCTCAAGTACGTGGTGGAGAACCGCGAGGCCGTTCTCGCCCTGCTCGCGAGCCGCGGCCTGAGCCTCGGCCACGTCCAGGCCTTCCCGGGGCTGGCGGGGGTCGACCCCTGGGCCAAGGACGCCGAGCGCCGGGCCCTCATCCAGGAAGTGGAGCAGCTGCGCCACCGCCAGCGCCTCGTGGGCGAGGAGATCGCGCGGCGGGGCAAGGCGAAGGAGGACGCGTCGAGCCTCAAGGCGGAGATGAAGGGCGTCGCCGAGCGGATCAAGCAGGGCGACGCCCGCCTCGACGAGGTCAAGGCGGCGATCGAGCGCTTCCTCCTCGTCGTCCCGAACCTCCCCGACCCGAGCGTGCCCGTCGGGAAGGACGCCCAGGACAACATCGAGGTCCGAAGGGTGGGCGAGCCGCGGGCCTTCGATTTCGAGCCCAAAGCGCATTGGGACCTCGGCCCCGAGCTGGGCATCCTCGACTTCGAAAGGGCGGCCCGGATCTCGGGGGCCCGCTTCGCCGTGTACTGGGACCTGGGGGCCCGTCTCGAGCGGGCGCTCATCCAGTTCATGCTCGACCTCCAGGTCTCGCGGGGCTACCGCGAGGTGATCCCGCCCTACCTCGTCACCGCGGAGACCCTCACCGGCACCGGCCAGCTGCCGAAGTTCGAGGGCGACCTCTTCAAGACCTCGGCCGGGGACCGCGACCTCTACCTGATCCCCACCGCCGAGGTGCCCCTCACCACCCTCCACCGCGACGAGATCCTCGACGCGGCCGCGCTCCCGAAGAGGTACGTGGCCTTCACGCCCTGCTTCCGCTCGGAGGCGGGCTCCCACGGCAAGGACGTGCGCGGGCTCATCCGCCAGCACCAGTTCCACAAGGTGGAGCTCGTCAAGCTGACCACACCCGAGTCGTCGATGGACGAGCTTGAGGGGATGGTGGGAGACGCGGAAGAGGTCCTGAAGCGACTGGGCCTTCCCTACCGGGTGGTGGTGCTCTCGACGGGCGACATGGGCTTCGCCGCGGCCAAGACCTACGACCTCGAGGTGTGGCTGCCCGGCCAGCAGGCCTACCGCGAGATCTCCTCCTGCTCGAACTGCACCGACTTCCAGGCCCGGCGGGCCAGCCTCCGCTACCGGCCCGAGGCCGGGGCCCGGCCCCGCTTCCTCCACTCGCTCAACGGCAGCGGGCTCGCGGTGGGACGGACGCTCATCGCCGTCCTCGAGAACTACCAGCAGGCGGACGGCTCGGTGCTGGTCCCCGAGGTGCTGGTCCCGTACATGCGGGGAGTCGAGCGGATTACGAGGCGGTAGGCGGCGGGCGCCCGTCCCACGGCAGTCCCATGGGCCGAGCCCACCGGTCGACCGCGACGGAGACGGCGAGGAAGAGGAGGAGCGGCAAGACGAGGCCGCGGAACCACCGGTCCACGCCGTCACGCGAGCGGGCCAGGCGGTCGAGGAGCAGCACCGCGCCGAGCGCAGCCACCCACACCCCCGCGACCCAGGCCTCGCTCGCCGGTGGATCCCACGGAGGGGCCGCCCTCCCGGCCCGGGTGCTCAGGAGGGGAAGGTAGCGCGAGAGCGTCACCTCTCCCCCCAGGAGCTCGTAGACGCGGGGCGGCCCGTCCCGCCCGTTCATCATCCGCATCGCCCGCGGCTCGGCGAACATGAGGAGGGCGAGGACGAGGCCGGCGGCGACGAGGGCCCACCGCCAGCGGGCGAGGCCCCGGTCGGGGGCGGCGGAGAGGCGGGCCGCGACGGCCAGGGCGAGCACCGGCACGAGTGGAATCGTGAAGCGACCAGGAGGTGAGGCGCCCCACCAGTTCCGCCACGCCAGCACCGGCAGCAGGGCGCCGAGGCCGGCGAGGGCGAGCGCCCAGCGCTCGCGGCGCCGCCGGCCCAGCGCGATCGGCAGGCCGGCGAGGGCGAGGAGGTAGACCGGCGCGTAGGGGAGAAGACCGTAGCCGCCGTCCACGACGAGGCCGAAGAGAGTACGGACCGGGGTGCGGTCCAGCATCGGGCCCGGCACTCCCCGTCCGTAGCGGGTGAGCGGCGAGAGCGTGGCGAAGACCGAGTACTGGTAGCCTGCGTAGGCGGCGGCCATCGCCCCCGCAGTGAGCAGGAATGCCATCCGGGAGCAACCACGCAGGCGAAGGACGGCGAAGGCCCCGAGAGCCACGGCGCAGAGCATCAGGCGGACGTGCAGCCAGGGAAGGGCGGAGAGCGCGAGGGCCGCGGCGACCGCCGCCCTGGGGCCGGGGGCGTAGAGGACGAGGCGCAGCGCGACGGCGAGGGCGAGGGCGACCGGGACCTCGGTGTAGAGGAAGGCCGAGTAGTAGAGCACCGGTGGGCCCACCGTGGCCGCCCAGGCGACGAGCGCCGATCCTTCGTCGGCCCCGCCTCGCCGGGCGAGATCGCGGACGACGAGGCCGAGCGCGGCGGCGAGGAGAGCGAGAAAGACGGCACAGGCCCGGCGTCCCCCGAGGGCGTAGGCGGGGGCGATCAGGACCGGCAGGCCGGCGCTGTGCAGCGGGTACGAGCGGCCGTCGGCCCGCCGCGCTCCGCCCGGCATCCGGTCGTAGCCGCTCATGTACTCGAGGTAGTCCCCCCGCTCGAAGTTGTCGCGCAGGTCGAGGTCCCCCTCCCGCCACACGCTCTGGGCCATCATCAGGTAGTCGACTTCGTCGCCGATCGGCTCGACGGCCCGCACGTGGTGAAGGGCGATCCCCGAGGCGAAGAGCGCGGAGGAGGCGAAGAGGGCCCAGGCCGGGGGCGCGGGCCAGCGGCGGGGCAGGGGCCACGTCCGGCCGAGGGCGAGGAGGGCCCCCGCGCCGAGCAGGACGAGGCCCAGCGGCCCCGCGAAGACGCCGAGGCCGGGCACGACCGCCCGCGCCGCGGGGAGATGGGCGAGGGCCAGGACGCCACCGGCCTGCAGGACCGGGGCCGCGCGGTGGAGCACGGTCCTCACCTCACGGGCGGTCCTTGTAGCGGTCGTAGAGGCGGGTGTGGCGGGTCTCGAGCGGCTGCGCCACGCCGTCGATCCAGACGCGGGTGACCTGCCTCCGCGTGTCCAGGATGTCGCCGGCCTCGATGAACCCGTCCCGGATCACGATCGTCGCCCGCGCGTACGACGCGCCCGAGACGGTCAGGACGCGCGCGCCGACGATCGCGTGGGAGTCCGCCTGCCGGGCGAGGGCGGTCGCGGGCAGCGCGAGGGCCGCGGCGAGGATCGACAGGGGTCTCATGAGGCCTCCGTGCCGGTGCGGGGAGAGCCGAGTCTATACCCGCTCAGCTCCGCCCGCGGTGCTGGGTGGCGTAGCGCCAGGCCTCGGCCGCCCGCGACGCGTAGGACTCGATCAGGCGGTCCTCCGGGGACTCGCCGTTCGGGTCGAGGAGGGCGAGGCAGCCGACCCAGCCGTCGGCGGTGGCGAGGGGCACCAGGTACACCTGCTCGGCCGGGAGCTCCACGCCGAGCAGCTCCGCGACGTCGAGCATGCGCTCCGGGGACAGCCGCCGCGTCGCCGCCGAGGCCAGGTCGGAAGGCGCCGGGCGGCCGAGCGCCCCGGCCAGGGCCTCGCCGGTGGCCCCGGCCACGACCGGGCCGCGGGGCGTCTGGAGGACGAACAGCCCTCCCCGATAGCCGCCGATGCGGCAGGCTCCGTCCACGATCGCCGGGCCCAGCATCTCCGGGCCTTCGCCGCGAAAGACCCGCTGGTCCAGCTCGACCACCTGCTCGAGGACGGTCGTGTAGCGGCGCACCTGCTCGGCCAGCTGGACCCGTTGGAGCGCGGCCGCGGCCCAGAACGCCACCACCTTGGACCGCTGGACCTCCTCGTCGGAGAAGCTGTCGAGGGCCTCGCGCCCGGCCACCAGCACCCCCACGACCTCGCCCTCGAGCAGCAGCGGCAGGGCGAGCCACGAGCGCAGCGGCGGCAGGCCCGCGAGCGTCCCCTCCGCCACGGCGTCCGCCACCTGCACCGCCCGGCGCCCCTCGCGGGCCGCGGCGAGCCTCGGGTCGCCGAGGACCAGGCCCGCGAGGCCGTCCGCGCCGGCGCCGCGCGCCGCCGCGACGCGCAGGGCGCCAGCTGCCTCCGCCGCCGCGGCCAGGGCGAGGTCCACCTGCACCACCCGCCCCAGCTGCTTGAGCGTCTCGGCGAGGGCCTCGTCGGGACGCACCGAGCCGTGGACCGCCTCGACGGCCGCCCGCAGCTCCTCCGCCAGCTGGCGCCGGTCCCGCTCCTCCTCGACGCTGAAGGAGGGGTCCAGCCCGCGGCGCTCGCGGGCGATCGCCTCGCGCAACGCGTCCATCACCTCGCGTCGGAACTCCGGGTCGGCGCCGCCCAAGGCGGACAGCCGGCTCTCGACGTCGCGGAGCAGGCGGTCGATGTTCAACGGCGTGAGTGTACACCGCCGAGACCGTACAATGAGCGGCGGTGGCCCTGGAGCACACGCGCCGCGAGCGCATCCTCTTCGTCTGCACCGCGAACATCGATCGCAGCCGGACCGCCGAGGATCTCTACCGCAACGACGAGCGCTACGAGACCCGCTCGGCGGGGGTCGCGCCCTTCGCCGCCCAGCCCCTGACCCGCGACCTCCTCCTCTGGGCCGACCGGGTCTTCGTGATGAACGAGCACGAGGACCAGCACCGCACCATCATCCGCATCCGCTTTCCCGACGTGGACCGGCCGGTGGTGGACCTCGACATCGAGGACCGCTGGCCGAGGGGCGACCCCGAGCTCGTCGCCCTCCTGAAGCGGCGCCTGCGGCCTCATCTCGGCCCCCCGCGCGGCGGCCAGGGTGGCGCATAATCGGGGAGACGGCCGCGGAGGGCTAGTCCTAACTGGTAAGGCAGGAGCCTTGAAAGCTCCCGGGCTTCACGGCCCTTGGGGGTTCGAGTCCCCCGCCCTCCGCCACCTGCTCTTGATTTTCTGCGGTCGCCGGAAAAGAATCCCGGTCACCCCCCGCGCAACGAGCGGCCGTCGTCCCCGTTCGCGCAGGCAACCCAGCAAGGAGCCGAACCATGCGCTTCCGTTTCCTCTCCCTCTTTCTCGTCGCCGCGCTGGCCCTCGCCGGCGTGGCGTACGCCGGCGAGACGGGATCCGTCTCCGGCGTGGTCATGGACTCCCAAGGCGGCGTTCTGCCCGGAGTGACGGTCAAGGTCTCCGGGGACATGCTTCCCGCCGGTCGCGAGGCGGTGACCACGGGCACCGGCACCTACGTCTTCCCCCGCCTCCTGCCCGGCGTCTACAAGGTCGAGGCCACCATGACCGGGATGGGCAGCGCGGGGAAGGAGGCCCGGGTCTACGTCGACGTCGACACCCAGGTCGGGCTCATCCTCAGCCCGACCGCCGCGGAGGCGGTCACGGTCGTCGCCGACGTTGGAGCCGTCGACCTCAAGTCCACCGAGGTCAATCTCAACTACCGCGCCGAGCAGTACCAGGAGCTGCCCCTCGCGCGGAGCTACAACGGCCTCTTCCAGCTCATCCCCGGTGTCGCCGACAACCGCACCGCGGGCGGGATCTCGGCCGGGGGCAGCCGTCAGGACAACACCTACCTGATGGACGGGGTCAACATCACGAACCCCGGCTTCGGCTACCTCTCGACCGAGATCAACGAGCTGGACGTCAACGAGTTCAACGTCAAGCGGGGGGCGGTGTCCGCGGAGTTCGGCCGCTCGGCGGGCGTGGTCACGAACGCGGTGAGCAAGTCGGGGACCAACACCTTCGCCGGCTCGGCCCGGATCGAGTACATGCCCGAGCAGTTCGTGGCCGGCTTCCGCGACAAGGCCTTCAGCGATCCGGTCCCGAGCATCTTCAACCCGGCCATCGGCCTGGGCGGGCCGCTGGTGAAGGACAAGCTCTTCTGGTACGCCTCCGCCCGATACTTCGAGAACAAGACCACGGGCTTCGAGAACAAGCAGGGAGCGCCCCTGCCCGACTCGAAGACGACCGGCCACGAGCTCTACGGCAAGATCACCGCCACGCCCACCCCCAAGCACCTCCTCTCGTTCGGCTACCGCGACCGCCCGTCCGAGTCGACGAACGCCGGCCTCACCGCGGACAACACCGCCAGCACGGCGGACAGCGTGAAGAGCGGCGGCCGGGTGGCCACCGCGAGCTGGAGCTACTTCCCGACCGACAAGACGGTCGTCGAGGTGAAGTACCTCTACCTCTTCGAGAAGAACGAGGGCCGCCCGGTCACCGACCTTGGAAAGCAGCCGACTCCGTTCAAGACGAACGACCTCGCGAGCATGGGGCTGTACTTCGATCCGGTGCAGGGGCTCTACATCGGCGGTGACCAGTTCTCGCAGCGCGACAACTTCACCCGGCACCAGGCCCGCGCCCAGCTCAGCCAGTACTTCGACGTCGGCAAGACTGGCCACCAGCTGAAGGCGGGGCTCGGGTGGGAGTGGTCGGAGGAGGACCTGCTGCGGACGACGAACGGCTGGGGCATCCTCGCCAACAGCACCTTCGGCGGCAAGAAGGCCTACCGCGCGCGCTACTACCCCGACCAGCCCCCGCAGCTCGGCCAGGGCACCACGTGGTCGATCTTCGTCCAGGACACGATGACCATCGGCCAGCGCTTCAGCCTGAACGCAGGGGTGCTCCTCAACCGCGACGCCTACGCCCAGGACCTCGCGGGCAGCGGAGGCTGCCCTGCGTCCTACGTCCCGGGTGGTGCGGCGATCTACGAGTCGAGCGGGGACAAGTGCACGTTCCTCCGCTTCGACTTCGGCAAGGAGGTGCAGCCCCGGGTCGGCCTCAACTACAACCTCCGCGCGGGCAAGGGCGACAAGATCTACGCGAACTACGGGCGCTACTACAACCTGGACCAGAAGTCCTCGACCCGCAGCCTCGCTCCCCGGCGCATCTTCCAGAACCAGGCCTACTTCGACGCGGTGACGGGAACCGAGCTGTCCGACGCGCCGCGCGCCGCGACGACGGGCAAGCTCATCGATCCCGCGATCAAGCCGACCTACAACGACGAGTACCTCGCCGGCTACGCCACGCCGCTGGGGCGGAACTGGGCCCTCGACCTCTACTACCAGTACCGGACGACCAAGAACTTCATCGAGGACGTGCCCTCGTCGTTGCCCGCCAACGGCCCCTACGTCGCCACGAACATGCCCTGCACCAGCTACGAGGCCTGCCAGGGAGCGGTCGCGAAGCGGACGTACTCGGCGTTCACCGTCGAGATGACGCGGAAGATGGCCGACCGCTGGAGCCTCACCGCGAGCTACACCTACAGCCAGTTCAAGGGCAACATCGACTACGACTACGGCTTCGAGCTCTTCAACACCTCCTCCGCCATCCAGGACAGCCCGGGCACCTTCGTCCAGGACCCCGGCCGCGACGGGGTGCTCCTGGAGGACCGGCCGCACGTCTTCAAGGCCTTCGCCACCTGGGAGCCGATCGACCGCCTGACCCTGGGCGGGTTCTTCCGCGTCCAGAGCGGGACACCCTGGAATGCGCGAGGCCTCTCGTACGAAGGCTATGACTTCAACATGATCGAGCCCGCGGGAGCGCACCGCAACCCGACCTGGGCGAACCTCGACCTGCTCGCGTCGTACCGGATCCCGGTCGGCCCGAAGCGGGGCCTCACCGTGGAGGGCCGCTTCCTGAACGTGTTCAACACCCAGACGCAGCTGAGCGTGGACATGTTGAAGTACCAGGACGTGAACACCTACGACACCCCGACGTGCGGCGGGACGGCTCCGCAGTGCTGGTTCGACTACAACGGCATCCCGGTGAACTCGTTCTTCGGGAAGGCCAACAGCTACGCGCCGCCGTTCCGGTTCGTGGTGGCGGTGAGGTTCGACTTCTGACGCCCGGGTGGGGTCCTCCTGGTCAGCGTGCCCGTTCGAGCTCGGCCAGAAGACCCCGGGCGTGCGGGTAGTCGGGCTGGAGCCGCAGGGCCTCGCGCGCGAGGGCCCGCGCCGCTTCGAGGCGCCCCCCCTGCGCCTCGAGGACGGCCAGGTTCAGGCAGGCGCTCGCGCTCGCGGGGTCGAGACGATGCGCCTCCTCCAGCTCGGCCCGCGCCTCCGCCCTTCGCTCGAGCATCGCGAGGGACAGGCCGCGCTTCTCGCGGATCGCGGCCATCCGGGGATCGGCGGCGATGCCGCGGTCGAGGAAGCGCAGGGCGAGGTCGGGGCGGCCGATCTGCAGGGCCACGTTGCCGGCCGCGAGCAGGCTCGCGGCGTCCGTGCCCGCGGGCAGTGACAGCCGCTCGAGCCGGGCGACCGCCTCCGCCGGCCGGCCGGCCGCGGCCAGGGCCTGGACGAGCCCGAACCCCGCCAGGTCCGGTCGCACGTTCGCGGCGAGGGCCGCCTCGAGGTGCGGGATGGCGTCGCCCGCCTGTCCCGCGTCGAAGAGCGCCTGGCCGAGAGCGAGGTGCGTCTCCGCCCGCGGGTCGAGGGCCAGCGATCTCTGGAGCAGTGGAACGGCGGCCGCCGCCTCGCGGTTCTCGTCGAGGGCCTGACCGACGCGGAAGAGGAAGAAAGCGGGCTCCGGGTGCGCCGCCTCCACCGCCGGGAGCCGTCGCCGCGCCTCCTGGCCCTGGCCGTTGTCCACGAGCCAGAGCAGCATGACCGTCCGCTCCTCGGACCGCCCATCGTCGAGCCGGTGCGGCCAGAACGCGAGGGCGAGGAGCGGGGCAAGGGCCGCCGCGTACGCCGCGAGCCGGAGGCGGTCGCGCCCGCGGGCCGCCTCGGCGACGCGCACGAACGCGAAGCCGGCGCCGGCGGCGAGCGGGACGAGGAGCGGCAGGCGATAGCGCGAGGAGACGAAGAACGTCGCCACCGAAAGAGCGTAGACGGGGACCACCAGCGCGAAGACCGCAAAGGACCGACAACCGCCGCCGGCATC
>Ga0335085_10010741_pt1 | contig 13665 bp, 12 predicted proteins | sample Lox_Sample_45_FD_206712 | JGI IMG/M metagenome (GOLD analysis project Ga0335085, IMG submission 206712) | Soil microbial communities from Loxahatchee National Wildlife Refuge, Florida, United States - Lox_Sample_4.5 | ecosystem: Environmental > Terrestrial > Soil > Wetlands | place: USA...
GGCGCGGGTGATGGCTGGGTGCAGGGCTAGCAGGCTGGCCTCATTGAGAGTTTGATCAAGCAAGTCCGCCAGCCGGGCGCTCGTGACGGTCGCCACGGTCTTGAACTGAAGACCGATCGAATTGGTCAGCGCCCCCTTCTGGACAAAAAAGACGATCATGAGGGCGATGGTGATGGACAGGAGGCCGGCCCCCACGATCAGGGTGACCAGCTTGGGAGTCAGCCGATATGTTTGCTTCATCGGTGCGACCGGCCCCGGGTCAGGGAAGGGGGAACGCTATTCATTATAAAGGTGAAAACGGGTCTTGTCAAAAAACCGTGAGAGGACCCGCCCGACGAGATTTGAAGGGGGAACTGCCGCGGGTAACGTGTTCGGTCAGACGGATTTGATGAGATCGGACAGTTTTTCGAGAACTTTTTTGGGGCTGAACGGTTTGGTGACGTAATCGTCGGCGCCGCTCGATTTGGCCTCATCAAAGTCGTGCTGCTGCCCCTTGGCGGTGAGCATGATGATTTTTGTCCCGCGAAAGGCCGGGTCGGCCTTGAGGGTCCGGCAGACCTCAAAGCCGGTTTTCTTTGGCATCATGATGTCCAGAAAGAGCACTTTTGGTTGAAATCGTTTGACTTTTTCGATCGCTTCCTCGCCGTCCCTTGCCGTTTCGCAGGCGTAACCCTCTTTTTTCAGCACAAACGACAGCGAGCGCAGAATGTAGGGCTCGTCGTCAGCAATCAGAATGTCCATTCCTTCCCCCCCCATCGCCCCCCCAGTACTCCCGATGTCCGTCACCCATTCTTCGACTGCCGCCGAGCTGAAATCGTCGAGCCTCAAAGCCCAGGACGATGATCAGTCTAGCATCGAACCCCAATGATGTCAAAATGCGCCGGCATGACTGGAGCGCGGGACCGGGCCGTAGTAAGGCCCGTCAGAACATCATCATCGCGACCGCAAAGCCGGCGTAGAATGTTGCTCCGAGCATCAGTTGCCACGGATGCCAGGTCCGTTGGCGGAGCAGGAGCGACAGGTAGGCCGCCGCCGCGGCCAAGGTGCAGAGGCCGGTCGTCCAGCCGTGCCAGTCGAGCTGCCAGGTGGTGCCGATCAGTCCGATCGCAACGGGAAATGTAGCCTGGAAGACCATCGCGCCCGTGATGTTGGCCACGGCCAGCGCGTCCCTGCGTTTGAAGAGCCAGATCAGACTGTTGAATTTCTCGGGTAATTCAGTCGCCACCGGGGTGATCAGCAGGGAGAGCGGCAGCGGAGAGACGGTCAGAGCGGCCGCCGCGGCTTCGACGGCATCGACAAACAGATCGGCCCCCGCGACAATGCCGCCAAGCCCGGTTACGACCTGCAGTAGCACGATCATGAGCGGCGGCTTCTCGGACCGGCGCAGGAACAGCAGTGGCTCCACGTCGCCGAGGTCGGCGGCGTGCTGGCGGTCCAGCCGCTGCAGGCGCCAGAGATAGTGGCCGTAGAGAAAGGGGAGAACGAGCGCGATCAGCCGGCGAAGGCCCGCAACGGGAATCAGGGCCGCCGCCATCGCCAGACCGTAGCCGAGGAGAAAATAGGTCAGATCCAGCTGCACGAAAGTGGGTCTCAGATGGAGGTCTCTGCCGCGCCGTGTGAATGCGGCAAACCCGATTGTCGCGGCGCCGAGCAACGGCAGCGTGAGCGTCGTTAACATGAAGGGGGCGCCCAGGATGGCCCCCACGCCGATGGCGACGTGGTCCTGCTGACCGCCGCTGAACAGGATGGCGATCACGGGGATGATGGTCTCCGGCAGCGCGGTGCCGACGCCGGCCAGAATGCTGCCGATGATGCCGTGCGAGAAGCCGAGCCGTTTGCCCAGCCATTCGACGCCATTCGTGAACAGGTGGGCGGAGGCCAGGACCAGCAGCAGTGAGCCGATCAGCCAGGCGAACGTGATCATCGCTTGCGAAGAGCGCCGCGGGGTCCTCGTCGGCTCGGGGCAAGCCGCTGTTCGGCCAGCTGTTCGAGGCGCTTCAGGACCGCGCGGAGCGGCTCGCCCGTCCGTTCGGCGATGGCGCGGCCGTCACGATATTCGGGCCTCGCTTCCCATCCGCGCGGCGAACGAACCAGCTTGACGCGGACGGAGCCGTCCGGCGTTTGTAGTCTGACCGACCGGCGCGGCAGGACCCAGCGCCGGATCTCATGCAGCCTGACGCCGAGCGTCGGCGTCTCCTCGTACAGCAGGGGAATCAGTTCGGCGGCCTGCGCGGGCCTCGCCAGCAGCGTAATGTGCGTCGCCGGCCGCCCCTGTTTCATGATGACCGGCGTCAGATAGACGTCGAGCGCGCCGCGGGCAAAGAGCCGGTTGCGGAGATGATCGAACAGCTGTGGATTGCAATCATCCACCGTTGTTTCGATCTCGACCAGCGATTCTTCGATCATGAACGGATGGGGCGGCGCCGCCGTGGAGTCGGAGAGCCCTTCGCCGACCAGCAGGCGCACCAGATTGGGCCAGGGATCGAGCCGGCGGCGGCCGGCGCCGTGGCCGACCGCGGAGAGCCGCATCAGCGGCAGGGACGGGGAAGGATGCGCCAGGGTCCGGACCAACGCGGCGGCCGTCGGTGTCGTCAGTTCGGCGGCCGGCCCGTCACTGTAGATGGGAAAGCCCCTGAGCAGGCGTGCGGTGGCCGGGGCGGGGACGGGCAACGGGCCGTGGTGCACCATGCCGTGCGTGGAGGTCCGCCCGATCATCCCGCGGCCGAGATTGATCGGCGAAACCGTCAGGCGGGTGATCCCCAGCCGCTCGATCCCGGCGACGACGCCGATGACATCCACCAGTGTGTCGATCAATTCGACGCCGCGAAAGGCGTCGGGCAGTCCCGCGTGACCATGCAGCTCCGCCTCGGTGTCGCGCAGCGCCCGCAGGCAGACGAGCGCCCGCCCGATGACGGACGAGGGGAGGCGGCTTCGACGGATCAGGGAGGCAATGTTGGTAAATGTCGGCTGGCGGGACAAAGGACGTCGGACCGAGACGGTCGCCAGGCGCGCGCTTACCGAGCCCCGGCGGACAATCCGCGCCGTCAGGCTGAAGGGAGGCAGCCGGAGCCGGGCGAGATCCCGTTTGAGCACCCCGAGCGGCAGGCCGGCGTCGATCAGCGCGCCCAGCAGCATATCGCCGCTGGCGCCTGAAAAGCAGTCCAGATGGGCGAGTTGGGCTTTTGGGATCATGCCCGAGACGGCTTCCGGCGTGACGATCTGCTCGGTGCGGGCCGGCTGACGCGGCTGGTCCCGCCAGTCCGCCGCCGCGTGCCCGGCATCATCATCCGGTGCGCCAGGGCCGCGGCGCCGAAGCCGTTGTCGATGTTGACGACGGCCAGGCCGGGCGCGCAGCTCGTCAGCATGGTCAGCAACGGTGCCAGGCCGCCAAAGTGGGCGCCGTATCCCCGGCTGGTCGGCACGGCGATGACGGGCCTGCCGGTCAACCCGCCGACGATGCTGGGGAGCGCGCCGTCCATCCCGGCAATGACAATCACCACATCAGCCCGTTGAAATTGCCGCAGATGGCCGGTCAACCGGTGCAAGCCCGCGACGCCGGCGTCGTAGAGCGTATCGACCCGATGGCCGAAAGTCTCGGCCGTGATCCGCGCCTCCTCGGCGACCGGCAGGTCGGCGGTGCCGGCGGTGATGATCAGAATGAACGGCGCATCGTGGCGCGGCCGCGCCGCCGGTCGAAGGGCGGTCCGGCCGGCCGGCAAGACCGCCACGCGCGCCAGCCGATGGTAGATGAGACCCGGGTGGCGCCGCATCAGGTAGGCGGCCAGCTGTGGTGTGACACGCGTGGCCAGCACCGGATTGTCCCGCTCCTGCATGCGCCGCAGGATCGCGTTGACGTGCTCCGGCGCTTTGCCCTCGCAAAAAATGACTTCGGGCAATCCCTGCCGCAAGGGGCGGTGGTGGTCGAGACGGGCATAGCCGAGGTCCTCGTACGGCAGGTTCCGGAGGGCGTCAACGGCCTGCTCAAGCGAGAGACGACCGCGCCGCACGGCCGTCAGGAGCGAGCGCAGGCGGGGCTCAAACATCGGGGTGTCGGACAGACCGGCTGAGTGGGAACATGCGCGACGAGATCATACCAGACGGCGTTATGAAAAGTTGGGTTCGACGACCGCGTAGGCCATGTTGGTGATGTGCGAGTTGATCCGCTTCAAATTGGTCAGCACGTCCAGATGGATGGCGCTGGTCTCGATTGATTCGACCAGCCCTTCGTGCAGCCGCTTGATATGGGCCTGCTTGAGCTGCCGTTCCTCGTGGGCAACCCGGCTCTTGGCCTCGATCACCTGCTGCGCCAGTTCCGCGTTGCGGGTGGTCAGGGCGGTGATGACCAACTCGAGGTGGCGGCTGATCATCTGGTGGAGCGCGATGATCTCCTTCTGGCCGTCGTCGGAGAACCGGAGCCCCTTGTAGATTTTTTTCTTCGCGAGCTCCATCAGATTCTTGTCGATGATGTCGCCGATGTTCTCCATTTCGTTGATGATGGTCAGGAGGCCCAGCTCTTCCCGGTGCTGCGCCGGCGTCATGGCCGTTTCCGCCATCCGGGTGAGGTAGAGCTTGATGGCCTGGTTGAGGCCGTCGAGATAATTCTCCTGTTCCTCGATGTGGTCGACGACGTCCTCGTCGTCCCGCGTGAACGCGACCAGCGTCGCCTTGTACATCTCCTGGGTAATGTCGGCCATGCGCAACAGCTCCCGCGTCGCCTGGCCGAGTGCCAGCGCCGGCGTGTTCAGCACCAACGGATCAAGGTGTTTCGGCTGGCCCGGCTGGCCCAGCCTGGCGGGTTCGGCCACCAGCTTCGTCAGGACGGCGGCGAGCGGGCCGGTCAGCGGCAGGCAGAGCAACGCCAGCGCGGTATTGAAGAGCAGATGCGCGTTGGCGATTTCGCGGGGCAGCGTGTCGGCCGTCGTTGCGACCAGCTGTTGAAACGGGCCCATGAGCGGAAAAACCGCCAGCACGCCGGCCACCTTGACCACAGCGTGCGCGATGGCGACCCGCTTGGCCTCGGTCGGTTCTCCGATGCTGGAGAGGAGCGCCAGCGAGCAGGTGCCGATGTTGGCGCCCAAAATCATGGGCAGGGCGCTCTCCATGGAGAGCAGGCCGTGGGTGGCAAAGGCGATCATGATGCCGATGGTCGCCAGACTGCTCTGGAGCGCGGCGGTGACCAGCGCGGCCGTGACGAGACTCAACACCGGATAGTGGCTGATTTCGAGCAGCCACGCCTGCGCCGCGTCGTTCTCACGGATCGGGAGCAGGCCGACCACGAGCAGCTTCAGCGCGAGGAGAATGAAGCCGAAGCCCAAGAGCGACGAGCCCATCGAAATGACAACCCGCCGTTTGCCCAGCAACCAGAAGAGCGCGCCCAAGCCGACCACGACCAGCGCGTAATCATAGAACTGAAACGCGAGCAGCTGCGCCGTCAGCGTGGTGCCGATGTCGGCGCCGAGCATCAGCGCCAGCGCCTGATGCAGCGTCAGAAAGCCGGAGCTGGTGAAGCTGACCAGCATGACGAGAGTCGCCCCGCTGCTCTGGAGCATGGCCGCCATGAACGCGCCGGAGAGCAAACCCAGCACGCGGTGATGAGTGACCGATTGCAGCAGGCCGCGCAACTTGCCGCCGGCAACGCCCTGCAACCCTTCGCCGGCGAGCCGCAGCCCGTACAGCAGCAGGCAGAGGCCGCCAAACAGGTTCATGAGGGATGAAGCGGGCATGGGTGGTTGCAGCCTGGGAAGAGTGGTTATCCCCTTCCCGACACTCCCCAGTCGGCTGTTGGACACGTGTCAGGTGTCACGATGTGGTAAGGGCCGGGGGAGTTGCTCATCGCCTGCTCCTGATACCCTTCTCCGTGGTGAGCGCGCGCATGTGGGGTGCCATTCGGTGCCTCACCAGTTGTTTGGAGATTCGATCCCAATGGGATGAGCCATGAGATCCTCGAAGGCCCTTCGGGGCGCTTTCTGCTCGAACAGGACGGCATAGACTTCATTCACAATCGGCATTTCGACTCGTTGGCGTTTGGCCAATTGATAGGCCGCCTTCGTCGTGCTGACGCCTTCTGCGACCATCTGCATCTGGGAGAGGATCTGATCGAGCGGGCGCCCCTGTCCGATCTGAACTCCAACGCTACGGTTGCGGCTCAAGTCACTCGTGCAGGTCAGGATCAAATCACCGATGCCTGACAGGCCGTGGAACGTCCTCACTTCCGCGCCCATCGACCGGCCCAGACGGATGATCTCTGCCAGACCGCGGGTGATCAAGGCGGCCCGAGAGTTGTGGCCGAAGCCCAGACCGTCCGAGCCGCCGGCGGCCAACGCGATGACGTTCTTGACGGCGCCGCCCAATTGCACGCCGACCAGATCTCGGCTGAGGAACAGCTTAAAGAAGCCCGTGGTGAAGGAGGGTTGCAGTTTGACGGTCAGTGACGGCGCGCCCGCCAGCGTGACGGCGGTCGGCAACCGCTGGCAGACCTCTTTCGCAAAACTGGGTCCGGAGAGGACGGCCAACGAGCTGCGCCGCCGCCGCCGGTCGACGTCGAGCAGCACGTCGCTCATCAACAGCAGGCTGTCGTTTTCAATGCCTTTGGTGGCGATGACGATCGGGACATCCGAGGGGAGGTGGGGTTGCACCTGCGAGAAGACCGTGCGGGCGACGTGGGACGGCACGACAAAGACGACGAATCCGCATCCGTCCACCGCCTCCTTCAATGAGGCCGTTGGTGTGACGGCCGCTGGCAGCGTTACACCCGGCAGATAGCGGTCGTTCTCGCGTCTGGCGACGATGGTCTCGACCAGCTCCTTCTCGTACAGCCAGAGCCGGACCGCGCGGCCGTTCTCCGCGAGCAACCAGGCCAGGCTGGTGCCCCACGCGCCCCCGCCGATGACCGCGACCGTTGCATGAACCATGGAGTGTTCTGTTTTCTCGCCCATTGTGTTGGGTTGTCCTATGATGGCGGTGATGCCTATGCGGATGACCCGACCGATACAATGGCGATTGGATCAGATGCCTGGTTCGAGGCGTCGATCCTCGCCAAGGGCAGCAGCAGGCCAACCCTCTAATTCTATTTGGAAAATTCAAAAAAATTATACGGGCAGCTTGAAAGGGTGTCAAGCAAAGGGGGGTGAGTCAACTAGGAGGCAGTCGTTCTTCCCGTTTCATTGATTGGATTCGGATGAGACGGTCTCTATCTACGATAGGTCGTCATTTGTATTTGGGGGGAGACGATATCTCCCCCCAATACCCCCCATTTGGTTAGGAGGACGTAAAATATATAGGAGGACGTAATATAAATGACGAACGACAAAGATACGCAGAAACGTTCATGAGTGTGGTATGCTGATCAACTGTTATTCAACATGGACGACTTGGCTATACAAATCGGTCCTGAGGAGCTCCGCCGCCGGCTTGAGGCCGGCGAGACGATTCAGCTGCTCGACGTGCGCGAGGTATGGGAGCATGAGATCGCCCGGATTGAGGGCGCCAGGCTGATCCCGCTGGGGGAGCTGCCCGAGCGGGCCGGTGAGCTCGATCCGGAAAAACCGATTGTGGTTTACTGCCATCTCGGTGTCCGCAGTTTTCAGGCTGTAGTCTGGCTACGACATCAGGGCTTTTCACTGGCGCAGAATCTCGCCGGCGGCATCGACTGCTGGTCGCAAGTCATTGATCCAATGGTTGTACGCTATCAGTGATGTACCTCAGAATGCGGTGTGTAAACCCGATGAGGGGTGTGTGGGGCCACGGAGGACGGTTCACGCCTCCACACGGGCCCCACATACAATGCCGGGGAGGAATCGGAATCTTCCCCCGCGTCCGATCAATCCCATGGTTGTACGTTGTCAGTGATGGATCTCCAGAGACCAACAATCAATGGGGGTGGTCAGAGGGAGATAACGTCTCGATGGATCCGCTCGCGTCTATAGTTTGAGCCGCTCGCTCAAGTCGGGGGAGAGTGCCGCTTTCTCCCCCGCACCCCCATCGGCCGTACGCGTAATGGGTGAAGTTCCGATCATGAGTCCAACAATCAATGGGGGCGGTCAGGGGGAGATAACGTCTCCCCCTGACTTCAATAATCGGAGGGCGGGGGGAGAGCTGGAATCTTCCCCCGCATAGATCATCCCGAGGGTATACGACATCGGTGATGTACCTCATGAGCGCATCATGTAAATCCGATGAGGGGGCGGGGGGAGAGCTGGAATCTTCCCCCGCATACAATGACGCTGCCGATTTTTCCTGCGACTGAAGACGGTTTTGTCGCCGCCGCCCTGATGGAGGAGCTACCGGCCGGTGAAGCCCGGATGGTTCGGTTGACGGACCCTCGGGGCGAGGACCGGCTGATCGCACTCTACAATGTCGCCGGGACCGTCTACGCGACCGACAACAGCTGTCCCCATTCTGGCGGTCCGCTCGGGAAGGGAACGCTGAGGGGGGAGATGATCACCTGCCCGTGGCACATGTGGTCCTTTAATGTGCGGACGGGACTGTGCGATATTAATGAAGAGGAGCGGATCGAAACCTATATGGTGAAGATCATCGATGGCCGGATTTTCGTGAAGGTGTGATCGTTCCCCTTTGCCGCTCCGGGTTTCGGCTGACCCGCTGTCGCACCGTTCCCCTCGCCTGTGCTGCCGAGTAGAGTCCCAGCCCTTTACCTCGAATCGAAGATGAGCGGTCAACTTCCATGCTCGGTACAAGCGCCAAGTTGCAAGGGGCGGGATGACACCGAGTTTAAGGTTTGAGAACGAGCTTCCCGAAAAACTGCCGCTGCAGCATTCGTTCCTGGGCCAGTCGAGCTTCCCGCAGGGGGAAGGTGCCGCCGATCACCGGCGAAAGTTTTCCGCTGCCCATCAGCCGCGCGATGGTCATCAGCTCCGCGCGCGTGCCCAAATAAGACCCGAAGACGGTCAACTCCCTGGAATAGATGTACCTGAGATCGAGCGTGACCTGGGGGCCGGTCGTCGCGCCGCAGGTCACCAGCCTCCCGCCCTTGACCAGCGACTGCACGCTCTGTTCCCATGTCGACGGGCCGATGTGTTCGAACACCACGTCGACACCGCGTCCATTTGTCAGCTCGCGAACCCGCTTGGCCACGTCGGTCGTGGTGTAATTGATCGTGTGATCCGCCCCCAGCCGCTGCGCCTTGTCCAGATTTTCGTTCTGGCTGGCCGTGACGATGGTGGTCGCGCCGATCAACTTGGCGATTTGCAACGCCGCGCTGCCGATGCCGCTGCTGACCCCGTGGATCAACGCCGTCTCTCCGGGCGCGAGGCGGGCCCGGCTGATCAACATGTGCCACGAGGTCAAGTAGACGAGCGGAAAGGCGGCGGCTTCGTCAAACGACAGCCGCTCGGGTATCGGCAGGCAGTTGATGGCGGGCACGGCGACATATTCGGCGTAGCCGCCGTGAATCCCGGCGCCGATGATACGGAAGGTGACGCACTGGTTGTCTCGGCCCGACAGGCAGGCGTCGCAGTTCCAGCAGGAGAGTCCCGGCGACACGAACACCTTCTGGCCCATGACGATGGAAGCGACGCCGGGTCCAACGGCATGCACGATCCCCGCAATGTCGCAGCCTGAGATGTGCGGCAGGGTCAGCTTGTAGGACGGTATGCCCTGACGGACCCAGATGTCCAGATGGTTGAGCGCGCAGGCCTTGACCTGGATGACGACCTGCCCCTCGCCGGCCACCGGTTCGGGCGCGTCTTCGTATACCAGCTTCTCAGGGCCGCCGTGCTCGTAAAAGAGAACCGACTTCATGAGATCTCCTTCTCTATGTTTGTTGATGTGCAAAGCAAATCGGGGGCCATTATAGCGGGTTCCTATTCGCCGCGCAATCTGTCCGCTCGTGCTTCGCACTCGCTCACATCAAGGGGAGCGGCGCCGCTCCCCTTGAAAATCCCCACCGCCATACGTGTGATAGTCAAGGCTCGCATGTCAATTCGATGCTCGGCCCTTGGCCATCGTTATACTTCTGTTTGCTGAGCTTCGAAGTGATGGAGAAGAGTTTCTTCTTCTCTCCTCACTTGCGATCACCCCTTTGGCTGTGCTAGCACATGACGCTATGCGGAGCGATTTGGCGGAACGGCTGGAGCGCTGGTATCGGACTCGTGATCTGACCGCTCGTGTTGCCCACGATCCGGTCGCCTTTCCGCGCCGCTATCATGATCCCGATGATCAGGCGGCGGCGGGGCTGATTGCCGCCTCGCTGGCCTACGGCCACGTCAATGCCTTCCGGCCGACCGTTGAGCGGCTTCTTGCCGTGGCCGGTGATTCGCCGGCGGCCTATCTCCGTTCATTCGATCTGCAACGGGAGCGGCCGCGATTTATTCCGCTCTACTACCGGTTCAGCGATTCGAGTGATCTGCTGGCTTTTTTCCTGATCTTGCGCACGCTGGTCAACCGGCACGGGTCGCTGCGGACGTTGTTTGAATCACTTGCGCGATCTGATGAACCCGATATCGGGCCTCTCCTCGGCCGCTATGTCAATGAAGCGCTGGCGGTCGATACGCAACCGGTCTACGGGCACCGCCGGAAACCGCCCGGCCTGCGCCATCTCTTCTCTGGCCCCGCGCAGGGCGGCGCGAGCAAGCGCCTCTGCATGTATCTTCGCTGGATGGTCCGGTCGGAGGACGGCGTCGATCTTGGGCTGTGGCCGGCCATCGGCGCGCCGAGGTTGATCGTGCCGCTCGACGCCCACGTGGCGAGATTGAGCCGCTATCTGGGTCTGACAAACAGGAAAAGCGCCGGGTGGCTGATGGCGCGGGAGGTGACGGCCAGCTTGCGCACGATTTGCCCGGAGGATCCGGTCAAATACGATTTCGCGCTGTGCCATTACGGCATGAGCGGCGAGTGCCCCGTCACACCTCTGACGGCGCGCTGTCTTCGCTGCGACTTGCAGCCAGTCTGCCGGATCGGCAGGCGGCGCGGCCGTTCCGCCGTTACTCCTCGTCCTCGCGAAGCTTGGCGAGCACCGAAATATCCTCCAGCGTAGTGGTGTCGCCCAATGTGGCGCCGCCGGCCGCGATGTCGCGAAGCAGTCGCCGCATGATCTTGCCGCTGCGCGTTTTGGGCAGCGCGTCGGTGAACCGGATCTCGTCAGGTCTGGCGATCGGCCCGATCTCTTTGTCGACATGGGCACGGAGCTCTTTTTTCAGCGCGTCTCCGGCGCTGGCCTTGTGGTGACTTTCCAACGTGACGAAGGCGGCAATCGCCGTCCCCTTGAGGTCATCCGGTTTGCCGACGACGGCCGCTTCGGCCACGGCAGGGTGGCTCACCAGCGCGCTTTCGATCTCCATGGTACCCAGCCGATGGCCTGCGACATTGATGACGTCATCGATCCTCCCCATGACCCAAAAATAGCCGTCCTTGTCGTGGCGGCCGCCGTCGCCGGTGAAATAGACCCCCGGCAGCTGGCTCCAGTATTGCTTCACGTACCGCTCCGGATCGCCGTAGACCGTCCGCAGCATCGAAGGCCAGGGTTTCTTGATCACCAAATAGCCGCCCTGCTTGGGGCCGACGGGTTTGCCCTCTTTGGTCACGATTTCGGCCGCGATCCCAGGGAAGGGGAAGGTCGCTGAGCCGGGTTTGGTCGGCGTCGCGCCGGGCAGCGGCGTAATGAGAATCGCACCCGTCTCGGTCTGCCACCAAGTGTCGACGATCGGACAGCGCTTCCCGCCGATCACTTCGTGGTACCACATCCAGGCTTCGGGGTTGATCGGTTCGCCGACGGTGCCGAGCAGCCGCAGGCTGGACAGATCGTGCTTGTCGGGCCATTCCCGGCCGAATTTGACGAACGTCCTGATCGCTGTCGGCGCGGTGTAAAAAACGGATACGCGCAACTTCTCCACGATCGACCACAATCGGTCTGGGCCGGGGTGAAGCGGCGTGCCTTCGTACATGACGCTGGTGGCGCCGTTGACCAGCGGGCCGTAGACGATGTAGCTGTGGCCGGTGACCCAGCCGATGTCGGCCGTGCACCAGTAGGTGTCGTCATCTTTAAGATCGAAGACCCATTTCGTCGTGACGGCGACCTGGGTCAGATAGCCGCCGGTCGAATGGACCACGCCCTTCGGTTTGCCGGTCGTGCCGCTGGTGTAGAGAATGAAAAGCGGGTGCTCCGCGTCGACCGGGATGGCCGGGCACTCGGCCGACGCATTGTCCATCAGCTCGTGCCACCAGAAATCGCGGCCCGGTTGCATGGCGACCGGCGAGCCGGTGCGCCTGCAGACGACGACGGTGGTGACGCCGGGGCAGTGAGCGAGCGCCTCATCAACATGGGGCTTGAGCGGCGAGGCGGACCCCTTCCGGTAGCCGCCGTCGGCCGTGATGACCAGCGTGGCCTTCGCGTCGAGAATCCGGTCCTTCAGCGCCTCGGCCGAAAAACCGCCGAAGATGACGCTGTGGGTGGCGCCGATCCGTGCGCAGGCGAGCATGGCGATCGGCAGCTCGGGGATCATCGGCATGTAGATGGCGATCCGGTCGCCTTGCCGAACCCCGTGCCCCTTCAGCACGTTGGCGAATTTGCACACCTCATGATGCAGCTGCTGGTAGGTCAACGTTCGAGAGTCGCCGGGTTCCCCCTCCCAAATGAGCGCGGCCTTGTTGCGTCGCCAGGTGGTCAGGTGACGGTCGAGGCAGTTGGTCGACACGTTGAGCCTGCCGCCGACAAACCATTGGGCGAAGGGCGGCTTCCACACCAGCGTTTTCTTCCAGGGTGTGTCCCACTGCAAATCGTTCGCGATCGTCGCCCAGAATTTTTCGGGATTTTTCTCGGCCTGTCTGGCCAGTGTTTTGTACTGCGTCATGCTTTTGATGTGGGCCGTGGCGCTGAAGGCCTTCGGAGGTTTGAAGAGACGGCGTTCGTGGAGGACGGATTCGATATCGGGCGCTTGCGCCATGAAGGCCTCCGTGACGGGAACTGGAGCGGAACAGAAAAACGGTAGGGGATTCTAGGCAACGTCGGACGGAGTTGTCAATAGCGTGACGGCGGGCTTAATATGATGTGTATGACGATGACGCGCCGACTCTTTCTTCTGCTGATCGCCGCGGCCGGGGTGCAGGTGGCGGCCGGTCGCGCATGGCCGTTGCCGGTTGCGTCGGGCGAAACCTTTGAGGTGACCAGAACGGAGGAGGAGTGGCAGGCGATCCTGACGCCGGAGCAGTACCGCGTCCTCCGGTTGGAGGCAACCGAACCGCCGTTTCAGAACAAATATTACGATTACCATCAAAAGGGCGTCTATCACTGTGCCGGCTGCGACCAGCCACTCTTCTCCTGGCGGACAAAATATGACAGCCACACCGGCTGGCCCAGCTTCTGGCAGCCGCTCTTCTCCGACGCGATCGGGACAAAAATCGATCTCAAGGCCGGCTATCCCCGGACCGAAGTCCACTGTGCCCGATGCGGCGGCCACCTCGGCCATGTGTTTGATGACGGCCCGGCTCCAACGTACAAGCGCTACTGCATCAACTCCGCCGCGTTAGTGTTCAAACCCGTGACATGAGATATTCAAAGGGGAAAACAAATAACCGATGGGGGTGTCAGGGGGAGGAAACGGAACCTCCCCCTGACTTCAATGACGGCCCGGCTCCAACGTACAAGCGCTACTGCATCAACTCCGCCGCGTTAGTGTTCAAACCCGTGACATGAGATATTCAAAGGGAAAA
>Ga0335085_10010743_pt1 | contig 13664 bp, 13 predicted proteins | sample Lox_Sample_45_FD_206712 | JGI IMG/M metagenome (GOLD analysis project Ga0335085, IMG submission 206712) | Soil microbial communities from Loxahatchee National Wildlife Refuge, Florida, United States - Lox_Sample_4.5 | ecosystem: Environmental > Terrestrial > Soil > Wetlands | place: USA...
GGCGCTCGAAACCAAGAACCCGAACCCCGCGCTCGCCAAGAAGATGGTCCTGGTGCTCGGCGAAGAAGGGCTCAACCAGCCGGCCGCCGCCGTCCAGGCGCTCGAGATCTCGGTGTCCGCGGAACCGTCCAACAGATCGCTCTACGCCCTGCTCGCCCAGTACGCCTACGCCGCCGACAACGTGCGGCAGGGCGACCTCGCGGCGGAAAAGGCGCTGGCGCTGACGCCGAAGGACGAACAGGCCCGCCTGAAGGGCGTGTTCAACGCGCTCAAGAAGAACGCCGGCCACCCCAACACCACGGCGGCCGGCGAAGGGTCGGAAAGCATCGTCGGCGGCTAAGATCGTCGGTGATCCCGCGACGGGCCGTGGCGGCCCACTCGCGAGGCACCGCTGAGGCGACTGGCGAGGAGCCACGATCGCCGCTCGGGCCGTTAGCTCAATTGGCAGAGCAGGGGCCTCTTAAGCCCAAGGTTGAAGGTTCGATTCCTTCACGGCCCATTCCCCTCGATCGCCGCGGGCCTCGCGCCCGCCCGCGAGGTTCTCGGTTGGGGTCCGGCTGCCTGACCACCATGCGTGGTTCGGCGGGGATGTGCTGCGCCGCCGGCCGCTGCGACAGCTACCCTTACGCGCGATGCCGCCGAGGCGCCTCGCGCTTTCGCTCGCTCCACCGGCGGTCGCCATCGCGGCGGCCACGCTCGCCGCAGCGTCCCCCACGGCGGCCTCGGGGCCGACCACCAGCGCCAGCGTCTATCGGCCGTTCACCCAGGCTGGGGCCAGCCGGCTCGTGGGGCCGATGCGCAGGGGCCGCTGCTTCAGCTCCTCGGAGACCACGCCACGCCGCGACGCCTGGAGATGCATGACGCACAACAGCATCCTGGACCCCTGCTTCAGCTCTCCACGGGCCGCCTCGTTCGTCCTCTGCCCGAACGCCCCGTGGCGCAACGGGGGCGTCGAGCTGCGCCTCACCAGGCCGCTGCCGAGGTCGATGGCCAACCACGGGGCGCTCTCGCTGCGCAATGAGCCCTGGGCGCTCGAACTCCTCGACGGGCGCCGCTGCCTGTTCTCCGGTGGCGCCACCTCGGAGGTGGAAGGCAAGCGCCTCAACTACTTCTGCACCGCGGGAGGCTCCAGCGGCCTCTGGGGCTACCCCGCTCGGGGCAGCGAGCCCTGGACGATCCTCAGCGCGCCGGCCAGCGCCACGCACCTCAGCGAACGCCTGCCGATCCGCCGCGCCTGGATGTAGGGTCTCGGCGAGGGCTCAGCGGGCCAGGTTGCCGCCCGCGATGATCGTCTCATCCGCCGTGGGCGTCCAGACGACCTGGTCCTGTTCGGGTCCGACGCCGATCAGGGCGACCGGGACCCCGACCTGCTCGCCGATCAGCTCGAGGTAGTCCCGCGCCGCCTGGGGGAGGTCCGATAGCGAGCGGCACTCGCCGATGTCCTCCTTCCAGCCGTCGACGTAGGTGAGCTTGGCGGTGGCATGATGGAGCACCGTCTGGTGGTAGGGGAACTCAGCGAACTCCGCCTCCTCGGCGCCCTGGTAGCTGCTGCAGACCGCGATCCGGTCCAGCCCGGAGAGCACGTCGAGCTTGGTGATGGCGAGCGCGCCGAGCGTGTTGAGCCGTGACGCGTAGCGGAGCGCCACGAGGTCGAGCCAGCCCACCCGCCGCGGCCGGCCGGTGGTCGTGCCGAACTCGCCGCCCCGCTCGCGCAGCGTGTCGCCGAGCTCGTCGAGCAGCTCGCTCGGGAACGGCCCGGAGCCCACCCGCGTGGTGTAGGCCTTGGTCACGCCCCACACCTCGTCGATCGCCCGCGGTCCGACGCCGGCGCCGACGCAGGCCGCCCCGGCGATCGGGTTCGAGGAGGTGACGAACGGATAGGTGCCGTGATCGATGTCGAGCATGGCGCCCTGCGCCCCCTCGAAGATCACGGTCTGGTCGGCGTCCAGCAGCTCCCACATCAGGCGCGACGTGTCGGCGATGTGTCGCTCGAGCCGGTGGCCGTAGGTGAGGTACTCCTCGGTCATCGCGTGCAGGTCCAGCGCCGGGTTGCGCTCGAACGGGCGCAGCGAGAGTCGCTTGGGCTCCATCGCCGCCACGATCTTCTTCTTGAGGATCTTCTCGTCGAGCAGGTCCTGCACGCGGATGCCCAGGCGCGCCGCCTTGTCGGCGTAGCAGGGGCCGATCCCCCGCTGCGTGGTTCCGATCTGGAGCTTCCCCAGCTTGGCCTCGCCGGCCGAGTCCAGCAGCAGGTGGTAGGGCATGATCAGGTGGGCGTTGGAGGAGATGCGCAGCGCGCTCACGTCGACGTGCCTGGCCTTCAAGGAGTCGAGCTCGTCGGTGAGCACCTTCGGGTCGATCACGACGCCGTTGCCGATGATGCAGCGCTTCCCCGGATAGAGGATGCCCGAGGGGATCAGATGGAGCTTCCAGTGCACGCCTTGGCGCACGATCGTGTGGCCGGCGTTGTTGCCGCCCTGGAAGCGGACCACGGCGTCAGCTCGCTGCGCGAGCAGGTCGGTGATCTTGCCCTTTCCCTCGTCGCCCCACTGGGCGCCCACGATCACGATTCCTGGCATGTAGGGCGAAGTCTAGGAGACGGCCGTGGACGGCGAGCGTGGCTGGAAGGCCATGCGCATGTCCTCCCCGAAGAGCCGCAGCGGGTCGCCGCACATCTCGATCAGCCGTGACACGATGCGCCTGCCCACCTGCGAGGCCGCCTCCGCCCCGGGCGGGCCCTCCTCTCCATGGCCGGCGGCGGCGCTCATCTGTCTGATCAGCTCGTCCGGCATGAGGTTGGTGGTCGCCACGATCGGGCGCGCCGCCTGGTAGCGCGCGTCGACGATCGAGTAGAGCTGCTCGAGCCGCCAGGGCGTGGTGTGCTGCGCTCCGAGGTCGTCGATGTGCAGCAGGTCGACCCCGGCGAGCCTGTCGAGGAGCTCCACCACGCCGGATTCCTGACCCACCTCGTCGCGGATCAGGTTGAGCAGGCGCGGGAGCGAGTAGATCGCGACCGAGTGGCCCGCCTCGAGCGCCGCCTTCGAGATGATCATCGCGAGCGTGGTCTTGCCCGTCCCGACGTCCCCTACCAGCCACAGCCCACGCCCCTCCTCGATGCGCTTCGAGATGTCGTGCGCGTAGCTGCGCACCTCCGCGACGACCGGCTCGGGCAGGCTGGGCACCGGCGCCCGCTCGAAGGAGACGCCGCGGTAGCGCTTCGGGATGCGGCCCTCCAGCTGGGCTGCGCGCAGGTGCGCGATGCGCGATGCCCGGCAGCCGCAGTCGTGTGCGAGGTTCGTCTCCTCGTCGAGGATGAACCCACTGCCGTCGCAGATGCCGAGCGGGCAGGTATCGCGGAAGGCCGGCCGGCCGGAGGCGCGGGGCTCAGAAGGCATCGCTCGGCGGCCCCTCTGCGCGCCCCTCGCCGAAGCGCCCGGCGATCACCTTGCCGTCGCCGCCCGGGCGACGCTCAGCGGCGTAGCTCTTGAACATCGGGTACTCCTTGAGGAAGGTGAGCGTGACCTTGCCGACCGCGCCGTTGCGGTGCTTGGCTATCAGGAGGTCGGCCTCTCCGATCCGTTCGGACTCCTCGTTGTAGTACTCGTCGCGGTAGATGAAGATCACGAGGTCGGCGTCCTGCTCGAGGTTGCCGGACTCGCGCAGATCCGACAGCTGGGGCCGCTTTTCCTGCCCGGGCCGCTGCTCGACCGCGCGCGAGAGCTGCGAGATCGCGATCACGGGGACTTCGAGCTCGCGCGCCAGGATCTTCAGCCCGCGCGAGAGCTCGCCCACGGCGGTGACCCGGCTGTCGTAGCGGCTGTCCGTGCGCATCAGCTGCAGGTAGTCGATCAGGACGAGGCCCAGCCCACCCTCGCACTGGCTGTGCAGCCGCCTCGCCTTGGCGCGTATCTCGAGCAGGCCGACGTCGCTGGAGTCGTCCACCCAGAGCGGGGCCGCCGCGAGCCGCTGCGAGGCCTTCAGGATCTTGGGCCAGCGTGGCTCCGGCACCCGTCCCTTGCGCAGCTCCTCACCCTTGATCGGCGTCTGCGAGGCCACGAAGCGCTGTGCGAGCTCCGCCTCCGCCATCTCGAGGGAGAAGAGCGCGACCGGCTTGCCGTGCTGCACGGCGGCGTTCTCGGCGATGTTGCAGACGAGCGCGCTCTTGCCCATGGCCGGGCGCGCAGCGATGATGATCAGGTTACCCGGCTGAAAGCCCCCGGTGATCTCGTCCAGGTCGCGGAAGCCGGAGGGCGTGCCCGTCAGCGCCGTCTTTTCGATCGACAGCCGGTGCAGCTTGTCGAGCTCCTCGTGGAGCACTTCCTCGATCGGGCGGAAGTCCTGGCGCCGGTCGTCGCGGGCCACCTCGAGGATGGCCTTCTCGGCGCGCTCGACGAGCTCGCGCGGCGGCGCCTCGTGCTCGGCCACGTCGGACTGGATCTCGTAGGCCGCCGTCAGGAGCCGCCGCAGGAGCGCGTTCTCGCGCACGATCTGGGCGTAGCGGCGGGCGTGACCGGCGGCGGGTACGACCCCGGTGAGCTCGTCGACCGCACCGCGGCCACCCACCTCCTCGAGCCGTCCGGCGCGCTTCAGGCGCTCGGTCACGGTGAGCACGTCCACGGGCTCGCTTTCGTTGTAGAGCGAGAGCATCGCCTCGTAGATCAGCCCGTGCCTTTCGTGGTAGAAGTCGGCCGGGGTCAGGCCCTCCTCGATCACGAGCGCATAGAGCGAGCGGTCCGAGAGCAGGATCGCGCCGAGCACGGACTGCTCGGCGTCGAGGTTGTGCGGCGGCACGAGCGCCTGCCCGGCTCCGCGGGCGGAGCCGTTGACCGGGGGGCTCGAGGTGATCGGTGTCATCGGTGGCGCGAGTGTAGGCCGAGGGTTGCCGGGCCCGACCGGGCCATCCCGCTATATCGGGACGAATTCAGCGGCCTTCCGAAATGGTGCGCAGCCAGGCGGACGGCACGTTGCGAGGGCCTCGCCGGGGCGGCTCGGGAAAGCCGCAGGCGGAGAAGGGGGCGCCGGTCTACTTGGTGTCGCCGGCCGCCACGACCATGGTCTTGACCGTGGCTGTGTGACCGCCGGGCAACTCGACCACGACCATGTAGGTGCCGACGTTCTTGATCGGCTCGGGCAGGTGCACGCCGTGCCTGTCGAGTCGCACGCCGCGCGCCGCGCGGATCGCCTCCACGATCTCCTTGGAGGTGATGGAGCCGAACAGGCGACCGTCGGTGCCGGCCTGCCGCGCGATCGTCAGCACGGTCCGTCCCAGCATCGCCGCGTTCTCCTCGGCCCGGTCGGCCGCCTCGCGCGCCGCGCGCTCCTCGGCTTCCTGCTTGCGCGTGAAGGTCTCGAGCAGCCCGGGGGTGGCCTGCGCGGCGAGCTTGCGCGGGATCAGGTAGTTGCGCAGGTAGCCCTTCGAGACCTCGACCACGCTGCCGCGCTCGCCGAGGGACTCGACGTCCTGCAGGAGCACCGCCTCGGGCATCGCTCAGCGCCCGCCGCGCCGCGGCGGTCCCTCGGCGCCGGCGCCCTCGTTGACGTAGGGCAGGAGGGCGAGTTCGCGAGCGATCTTGACCGCGCGGGCGATCTGACTCTGGTGCTTGCGGCAGGCCCCGGTTATGCGGCGTGAGCGGATCTTGCCGCGCTCGGAGATGAACCGGCGCAGCGTGGACACGTCCTTGTAGTCGACCTGCGCGATCTTCTCGCGGCAGTGCTGGCAGGGCTTGCGCCTGCCGCCCGCTCCCATTCGCCTTTCACGCCGCCTGGTCGGCTTGCCGCGCGCGCTTCGCTGTTTCGCCACTGTCGGGTACCTCGTCGCTCTCGTTCGTCTTTGCCCCTAGAAGGGGATGTCCTCGTCACCGCCCTGCCCCGAGCCTTCGCCCTGGGCGCCGGTGGCTATGGGCACCGGCTGGAAGTCCTGGTCGTCGACCGCGACGTCGCCACCCATGGAGCCCGGGGCACCGGGGGCGCCCTGGCCGTAGCCCTGCGGGGCACCGTCGCGCGAGCCCAGGAACTGGACCGTTTCGGCGATGATATCGATTGACTGGCGCTTGGTGCCGTCCTGCGCTTCCCACTCGCGCCATTCCAGGCGGCCGTCGATGGCCACCGGGCGGCCCTTCGAGAGGTAGCGCGCCGCGTTCTCGCCCTGGGCTCCCCAGACCGTGACGTTGAAATAGTTGGGCTTGTCCTCCCATTCGCCGGTGCTGCCGTTCTTGCGACGCGTGTTGCTCGCGATCCGCAGGCTGCAGACGGCGGTGCCGCTCGGCAGCGAGCGCAGCTCCGGATCGGCGGTCAGGTTGCCGGTCATCACGACTCTGTTTATGTTTGATCCAGCCACGGCTTTCTTCTCCTATGGATTGGCCGGCGACTCCGTCCGGTCGGAGTATCGGCGGCAGCCGGCCCGTGGTCCTGCCGGCCGCGAGAGCGCCCGGCGCGCCGGGCCCCTGGCCCGGCTCGGGTGAGCCACCGAGTGTAAAGCAGGCGCCGGGCGTCAGCCGGCGCCGGAGGCGCCACCGGTATCAGGGGCGCGCCCGGCGGGAGAACGGCTGCCCTGGCGCGACAGGGTGCCGAAGATGACGTCCCAGTAGGGCGCGCTGATCCCGAAGCCGCGCGTGTCGTCCTGGAAGTGGTGACGCATGTGCAGCTCGCGCAGCACGCGGCCGGCGCGGGAGCGCGGCGTGAAGTGGTGCAGGTAGTAGTGGGTCATGTCGTAGGCGAGGTAGCCCGCGAAGAAACCCGCCGTGAGGGGCGGCGCGAGATCGGGCCCGCCGATCAGGTAGAAGGCCGCGAGGATGATCACCGCGAGCGGCACGCTCACGGCGGGAGGCATCACCAGGCGCAGCGGGTCGTTGGGGTGGTCGTGGTGGACGCCGTGGATGATCCAGTGCAGCCGGGCGCCGATGCCGTCCTCCGGTTCGAAGTGGAAGACGAGCCGGTGCAGCCAGTACTCGAACAGCGTCCAGAGCAGGTAGCCGCAGATGAACAGCCCGAGGAAGCCGAGCAGCGTGATGCGCGACAGCCCCCACACGGTCAGCACCGTGATGGAGGGAACGAAGATCACGACGGGCACGGCGGGGTGGACACGCGAGAAGAAGTCGAGCAGGTCCGAGTCGAACATGCGGGGCGAGGCGCGCAGCGCATCCGTGCGCGAGACAGTCGAGGAGCGATCGTCGCTGGGCTTCACAGGCCCGAGTGTAGTGCCTGGGCGGGGCGTGGCGCCGGGCTAGCGGCCGAACGTCCGCAGGAAGGCGCGTGAGTCCTCCGAGACGCTCGCCAGTGCCTGCCTGACCTCGGCCAGGCCGGCACGCAGGTCGGTGTCGCCGAGCTCGATCAGCATGAGCGAGTCCTGCAGCATGATCAGCTCGCCTTCGACCTGGCCGACCGTCTCGACGGCGCTCTGCACGAGCCCCTTCACGCCGATCGACGGGACGGGCGCCGGTGCGGCCGCCAGCGCGGGCGCCGGCATCTCGTGGCGTTCGGCGTAGGCGCCATAGGCGCGCTTGGCACGCCCGTAGGCGCGCTGGACGGGCCGGAAGAGTGCCTCCTCGAGACGCTCGGCCTGCTGATCGTCGAGCTGCTCGAAGGCCTCGGTCAGGAGCGCCAGCGCCTCGGCCAGCTGGTCGGCCGCCTGCCCCACGGCGCCGAGCAGCTGCTCGCGTGCCTCGCTGTCGACGGCGCTCATGGGAGTAAGGGTAGTTGCGCCGAGATGGCCAGCCGCTGGTTGCCCAGAACAGCCGCTACGCGGGGTCGCCCGCGTCCGTGGGGGCCTCGGCGGCGGGCTCGGCCTCGCCGGTCGCCTCCACCTCAGGGGCGGCCTCGGCACCGGCCGCATCGGCGGCCTCGTCTGCGCCGCTCTCACCCTCGCTCTCCGGTGTGCTCGCGGCGTCCGGCTCGGTGGCCGTGGCAGGCTCCGCTGCGGCCTCGGCAGGAGGTGTCTCGGCAGGAGGTGCCTCGGCTGTGGGTGCCTCGGCAGACGGCGCCTTGGCGGCCGCGGGCTCATCGCCGGCAGGCTCGGCTGTGTGGCCGGTGGGTGGCGGGGGCGGCGGCTCGGGCGTGCCGGGCTTCAGCTTGACGATGCGGAAGCGGATCACCCCGTCCGTGATCCGCAGGGAGCGGTCGAGGCTCTCGAGCAGAGTGGTCGAGCCGGGACGGAACTGCAGCAGGTGGTACTCGGCCTGGCGCTTGTGGTCGATCGGGTATGCCAGCTCGCGTGTGCCCCAGCGGTCGTGGCGCAGGAGCTCGCCGTCGCCCGAGATCGAGCCCTGCACTTCCTTGAGCACGCCGGCGCGCACCTTCTCCTCGGCGGCCACGTCGAGCAGCAGCATGAGGTCGTAGGTGGCGGTGGCTGTGGCGGAAGCGTTCGGGGCCATAGACGAAAACACCCCCGTCAGCGCGCGCGCTGCGGCGGTGGACGGCCCGGCATGATACCAGTGCCAGCCGGCCACGATCGACCGGGGGCCACACCCGCCGACCGGCGGGGCCCGGGTCAGCGTGCGTTGGCGAGCGCCTTGCGGCGGATGTCGGCAAGCTGGTCGTCGATCCAGTCGCCGGGGTCGCGCGAGGTGATGATGCACGAGAGCCCCTCGGCGCGGCGCCGGCGCTCGGCGGGGTCCATCGTCAGCGCGGCGTCGATCGAGTCGGCCAGCTCCTGGATGTCGAAGGGATTCACCGAGAGGGCGAACTCGCCAAGCTCCTCGTGGGCGCCGGTGTTCTCCGAGAGGATCGAGACCCCGTCGCGCTCGTTGATGATCGGACCCTCCTTGGCCACCAGGTTCATGCCGTCGAACATGGCGTTGACCAACAGCACGTCGTAGTGCTTGTAGGCGGCCACCGCCTCCTCGAGGTCGTCCCGGAGCTTGAGCTGGATGGGCATCCAGTCGGGGGTGCCATGGCGATGATTGACCACGGCCACGAGCGCCTCGATCCGCTCGAGGTACTCGGCGTACTGCGGGACGTCCGTTCGCGAGGGCATGAGCTGCGCCACGAAGGTGACCCGCTCGCGGAACTCGGGGTGCTGCTCCAGGAAGAGATCGAAGGCCGAGAAGCCACGCAGGACGTTCTTCGACAGGTCGGCGCGGTCGACGCGCAGGATCAGGTGGTCGCGCCGCCGGCGCAGCAGTTCGCCCTCGAAGGACTTCACGCGGTCTCCCTGGGCGAGTCGCTTGGCGGCGACGTGGTCGATGGGCAGCGGGTAGGAGCGCACCCACACCTCGCGCTCGCCAACCCGCACGAGGCCACGCTCGAAGTCGACGTCGAGCTCCATCAGGTCGCGGCAGCACTGCAGGAAGTTGTGCCTGTAGGAGCGGGTGTGGAAGCCGATGATGTCGTTCGCCAGGAGGCCGGCGAAGAGCTCGTGGCGGATGCGCGAGGGAAGCACTCGCCAGGCGTCGGGCTGCGTCCATGGTATGTGGATGAAGTGGTGCAGGAAGACGTCCGGCCGCGCGCGGCGCACGAGGTCGGGGAGCGTGTAGAGGTGGTAGTCGTGCACCATCACCACGGGTTCCGGCGCATCACCCAGCTCCTCGACGACCGCCCGCGCGAGGTCCTCGTTGACGACGTTGTAGCCGAACTCGAAGGCCTCGATCTCCTCGCGGCGGATGTCCGGCGCGTTGGAGAGGTCCCAGAGGTAGTGCTGGATGAACCAGAGCATCGGGTTGGCGAAGATGTTGTAGAAGCGGTCGTAGGCCTGCGGGTCTGAGACCACCAGCCTCAGTCGATACTCCCCGCCGGCGGGCGTGCGCACGGAGAAGGCCTGGTTCTGATGGTCGTCGGCCACGCGCGCGTCGTACTCGCTCATGGCGGAGGCGATCCAGAGCGTCTCGCGATGCGAGGCGAGCCCGGTGAGCGCCGTCACCAGGCCGCCGGAGCCGCGTTCGGCGTTGCCGTGCGCGTCGTAGGTGACGGGGCCGCGATGCGAGACGAGGACGAGCGGGGCTCGCCCGCCGGATCCGCCGTCACCGGCGCCGGCTACCGGGGCGGCGCCTTGGCCCTGTCCGCTGGTGTGCTCACTGGCTCTCATGGCGGTGGCTCTCCGCTCCCGCTCTCATCGACGGCTAGAGACCCATCTCGTTGAAGATGCGCAGATAGTCGCGCAGGTAGCGGGGCGTGAGGAAGTTTCGCCGAACGTGCTCCTTCGCGCGGCGTCCCATGTCGACGTCGAGCTGCCCGTCGCCCAGCAGCTCGGCGATGCGTCCCGCGCACTCGTCGACCGTCGAGACGAGGAAGCCGGTGTCGCCGTCGTCGATCTGCAGGGGAATGCCGCCGACCTTGCCGGCCACGACCGGCCGGGCCTTCCACATCGCCTCGGACACGGTGAGGCCGAAGCCCTCCCGCGTCGACTTCTGGATCACGACGTTGGAGCGGCTCTGAAAGGCGTTCACCTCGACGGCCCCGACGTTGTTGAAGTTGTTGAGGATGTGAACGTCGCGGTCGCCGTCGGCATGGGCGAGCGTTGCGTTGAAGAAGTCCCAGCCCTCCGGGTCGTCGCTCGCCATGGAGCCGACCAGCGCGAGCTGGACATCGGGCAGGTCGGCCTTGACCTGGCGGTAGGCGTCGATCACCCCGAGGGGGTCCTTCCAGGGGTCGAAGCGGGAGACCTGGCAGATCAGCGGTCGTGTGGTGTCGATCCCGAGCTGGGCGCACACGAACGAGGCTTCGTCGGAGGACAGGGCCATGTTCTTCGGGGCGAGCGGGTCGATCGCCGGGGGCACCAGGTTCACCTGCCCGCGCATCCCCTCGGGCACGTAGGCGGCGAGGTGGAACAGCGAGTGGGGGTAGTCGCGGATGTGCGGCAGGAGCCGCTCGATGGCGTTCTGATTGGGGGTCGAGAGGTCGATGTGGCAGCGCCAGACCCAGCCGGCGGACTTCTCCTGCGCGAGCTCGTACAGCGCGGCGGGCTGGGGGTCGTGCACGATGCAGATGTCCCAGCCTTCGGGGAGCTCGCGCGCGTTCATCTCGTTGTAGTGCCACCAGATCTCCCACTGCTCGTCGGTTAGGTCGGTGTCGGCTCCCTGGAGCGCGTTGTGCAGGAGCTTGGTGGCGTTGAAGAACTCCTCGCGGCCATAGATCACGAGCCACTCGCAATCGAGGCCGAGGTCGCGCATGAGCGGAACCAAGGTGAAGAGGATCTCCGAGACCCCGCCGCCGAAGGCCGTGGCGGAGACGTGAGCGACGCGCTTTCCCACGAGGGGCTCCGCGAGCGCGCGTATTTCGTCGATCAGCTCCTTCCCACAGATGTGGGTGTAGTCGGAAAGCGGCTTCTTGCCTACGTGTACCGGTTGGAGCACGAACGGACTATAGGCGCCGGAGCCACGACCTCGGCGCTCCGGAGCGGGGTCGCGGGCGCCCTCGCGGCGCGCCGGTCCCACCGCCTCCAGGCCGGAGCGACGGCGTTCGCGACCCGGCCGGCCGGCTGCACAGGGGACGCGAGCGGTTAAGGTTGGCGGGCCGCATGCTCAACGGACGCATATATCGCGCCGCCGCGGTGCCGCTGCTCGTGGTCCTCGCCGTGCTCGCCCTCTCGCCGACCAATCGCCCGTCGGCGCTCAGCCCGGCGCTCGCGCCGGTGGCATTCGACGGCTCGTGGACCTCCCAGGAGCTGGCGGCGCTGGCGCGCGAATTTCCCAACCGCGCGCCGGGCAGCCGCGGCGACGACGCGCTGGCGACCCGCGTGGCGCAGACGATCCAGGCTCTGGGAGGGTCCGGGGGGGGATTCCGCGTGAGCGTGCATCGCTTCCAGGGCCAGACCAGCGCGGGAACGCGCTCGCTGGTCACGGTGGTCGCGGAGCGGCCGGGCTCCTCCAGTGCCAGCCCGATCGTGGTGGTCGCCCACCGCGATGCCGGAGGCACGGGCGGCGCGGCCGAGCTCTCTGCCACCGCGGGCCTGCTGGAGCTGGCGCGGGTGCTGACGGATCAGCAGACGCATCGCACGATCGTGCTGGCCTCGACCAGCGGGGGCAGCGGCGGGGACGCAGGCGCCGAACAGCTGTCGGGCCTCCTGCGCAGCGGCGAGGCGCCATGGAGCAACGGGGCGGCGAGCACGCCCGTGCCCCAGGGCGCCGCTGAACGCGAAGGCGGGGCGGCTGGCGAAGGAGGCGCCGCTGCCGGTGGCGCCGGAGTCGAGGGCGGCTCGGTGGGCCCGCCGGTGGACGCCGTCCTCGTGCTGGGCGACCTGGCCTCGGCGAGCCTGCATCGACCGCTCGTGCTGCCCTTCTCGGATGGGCTCGGCAGCGCGCCGCCGCAGCTGGTCGAGACCGCCGTGAACGCGATCCAGGGTCAGGCGCAGCTGCAGCCGGGCGCCCCAGGCCTCACCGGCCAGATCGCGCACCTCGCGCTACCGCTGGCTGTGGGCGAAGAGGGAGTGTTCAACGGCCAGGGGCTGCCCTCGATCCTCATCCAGGCCTCCGGTGAAGTGGGGCCGCCCGCCGCGGCAAGGGTCAGCGCGGCACGCATGGAAGGCCTGGGCAACGCGGTGCTCGGCACGATCGACGCGCTCGACGCGGGCCCCGACATCCCGAGCGGCCCACAGGCGATGGTGCTGGTGGCGCACAAGGTGGTGCCGGGATGGGCGATCAGGCTGCTCGTGGCGGCGCTCCTGCTGCCCGCGCTGATCGTCACGGTCGACGCGGTGGCCCGCGCACGCAGACAGCGCGAAAGGCTCGGGGATCCGCTGGCATTCGTCCTCGCCTGCTCGCTCCCGTTCCTCGCCTGCATGATCTTCCTGGCGCTGGTCGAGACGCTCGGGCTGCTCGGCGCGCAGCCCGGTCTGCGTGCCAGTGGGGGCACGGCGGCGCTCCAGGGCTTCGCCCCCGCGGCGATAGCGCTGACGCTGCTGCTGTTCGCGGTCACCTGGGCCTACTGGCCCAAGCTGTTGCGCAGACTGGGCATCTCGGGGCGGATCGGCTCGCCGGCCGGCGGCGTGTCGCTGCTGGTGGTGCTCGACGCCGCGGCCTTGCTGACCTGGATCGCCAATCCCTTCGCGGCGCTCCTGCTCGTCCCGGCGGTGCACCTCTGGATGATCGTGGCCGCGCCGGAGCTTCGGCCGCGGCGCAGGTGGCTCGGGCTGGCGATAGTACTGTTAGGACTATGTGGTCCCCTGTTGGTAGCGCTCTATTACGCCCACCAACTCGGCACCGGCGTCCTGGGGGCGGCTTGGGCTCTGATCCTGCTGCCGGCCGGGCCACACCTCGGATTCGGGACGGAGCTGCTCTGGAGCCTCATGCTCGGCTGTCTGGTGGCTGTCACGCTCACCGCGCTGCGCGGACGCCGGCTGGAGCGCCTGCCCGCCGATCCGATGCCGATCACCATCCGGGGGCCGCTCACCTACGCCGGGCCCGGCTCGATCGGCGGCACCGAGTCGGCCCTGCGCCGCTGAGGACGGTCGCGTGACGCCGCACCCGCGCAGGAGCGCGCGGCGGGTGACGCCGCAGCAGCGTCACAGCGCGCGCCAGTCGATGCGCGCGGCGGCCGAATCGATGAGCGCCGCCTCGGATTCCTGCTCGGAGGCCTCGCACTCGCTGCGAGCGGCCTCGGAGTCGCTGCGAGGAGCCTCGCGCTCGGTCGATGAAGCCACCGAGAGCTTTCGCTCGGCCGCGGCGCTGCGCGTGGTCTGGTCGCTGCGCGCGAGCTGGGCGATGCGCCCTGCCGGTGCCCACGCCGGCCTCGAG
>Ga0335085_10010744_pt1 | contig 13663 bp, 17 predicted proteins | sample Lox_Sample_45_FD_206712 | JGI IMG/M metagenome (GOLD analysis project Ga0335085, IMG submission 206712) | Soil microbial communities from Loxahatchee National Wildlife Refuge, Florida, United States - Lox_Sample_4.5 | ecosystem: Environmental > Terrestrial > Soil > Wetlands | place: USA...
CGCCGGTGGTGAGCACCTTGAATTGCGAGAGCGCATCGAGCGAGGGAACCTCAGGCTCGGCGCGCTGCAAAGTGACTTCCTTATTCACAACGCCGTCGAGAGTGGAGCCCAGACCACCGTAGGCGTTACGGCTGCCGGTGCCAACTGCATAAGTGAGGCCCCGGACGGCGAGCTGGTCTTGCGCGCCGACGCCCTGCACGCCTGGCGAGAGCGCGATCAAACCCATGACACTGAGGCGGCCATTAAGTGGCGTATTCTGGATCGCCTGGCTATCGATGACCTGGCCGACCGATGAGTCTTCAGTTTGAATGACGGGGCCGAGGCTGGTAACTTCTACGTTTTGCGATGCAGAGCCCACCACCATTTGAGCGTTGATCTGCGCATCCTGGTCGATAACAAGTGTGATGCCGCTCTGAGCATAAGCCTTGAATCCAGTTTTCTCGACTTTCACGGCGTAGTGGCCGGGAGGAAGCTGAGTTACGGTGTATGTGCCAGCGTCGGAAGTAGTCACAATTCTGACTGAGTTGGTGTCAACGTTGCGCACTGTGACCGTGGCACCCGTGATCACTGCTCCGCTGGGATCAGTGACCGTGCCGGTGATAGACCCGGTAATGCCCTGGCCATGTCCGAATATTGAGCCGGCAACCAACAGGAAGACCAAGACAAGCAGCGAGCAGGCCGCCCTCAATCCAGGCACCCTCCAGATTCGAATTTGCGTCGATTCACTACTGGCCAATTTCATCTTCAATGTTCCTCCTAACGGAAAGGTTTTCGTGGGAACTCGTCCGCGCCTGTAGCCGGACCTCAGGTATTGTTTTGACATCGCGGCGTTCCGCGATGGGGGATTTTTCTGGCCGACGTTGCAGCGAAGGCGCGGTGGCTTTAAGGGACTCGATGGAGCCAAAAGGGAGCGGTCCGCGTTCTCGTGACTAGCTGGATAACTCTGGCTTAGTGGCCCGGGGAATTGGCAGTCAATTTAACGCTATGGTAATTGCGTTAGCGAATTCTTTACGTTAAGCTTCTTTGGATAGAATAAATTAGAGACCGGATTAAGAATCTTAGTTGTCAATTGGGCCACAATTCGGCCATAATCGGCGAAGCTTTTGGACGCTATTCTGTGATCACCCAGGGCAAGAACTCGGAAAGCCTCGGCGAAGACGCGCCGATTCTGGCGCACGATCCGCGCTGGAAACTCGCGGAGAGGGTTGCCCGGAGCCCTGTTCTTTATCGTGCCACCCAACTCCGCGACATGCTGCTGTTCATTGTTCGGCAGACTGTGCTTAACCCAGATGAAGCAATCCATGAGGCGGAAATTGCTCACCGGGTGCTGGGACGAAGGAGCGACTTTAGTCCTCTGGACGACAATATTGTCCGCGTCCAGATGGCCCACCTGCGCAAGAAGCTGGAGCTTTTTTTCTCAACGGATGGCAGCCAGGAAGACGTTGTAATCACGGTCGCCTTGGGGAGTTACCGGCCGATCTTCACAGAACGCACACGGCCGGCGCAACCACTCTCATTGTCGAGCAGCGCAGACGCACCGCAAAAGGGCAGCCAAACGGCGGCCGACGATGCGAGCGCCAGCACGACGCCATTTCGGACCGAGGAGGCTGCGCACGGGGTCAGGTCTGCTTCAGCCGGGTCCGGCAGAATTGCATTGTCTGTCGTGGCAATCGTTATGATTCTGACGCTTGGGGCAGGCTGTTTCGCGCTATGGCTCAACCTTCATGAAGAACGGCAGTCGCTGGAGACCATGCATCAATTGCTAACTCCATGGAAAAGCCAACCCGCCGTGTCGGCGCTATGGGCTAACTTTTTCGATACCAGCCGCGATACAGATGTGGTGCTCAGTGACGATTCATATCTGCTGATTGAGCAGATCAGCAAGAAGTCCACCTCATTTCCCAGCTATCTGAATCGTAGCTATGTTGACCAGTCTCAAGGACAGACTGCAGATCTCGAGAGCCGTTTCATTGAGAGCATGATCGCGACGAAGAGCCTGGGAAACGTGAGCGAATTCAAGCTGGCACAGCGCGTCATGGCTCTGGATCCACTGGCAAAGAATGTTCATTTGTATAGTGCGCGACAATATATGCCGGCGCTCGTCAAACAGGACAACGTCATCCTGATTGGAGGCCGCGTTTCGAATCCGTGGGTCGAGCTGTTTGAAAACCGGCTGAACTTTGTAGAGAACACGAAGTTTGAGGGCTACGGAGTTACAACGGTCACGAATCGCGCGCCCGTCTCCGGCGAACGGACGCTGTACACGTCGAACGACTCTGAAGGATATTGCGTCGTGGCATTCCTGCCGAATCCCGGCCAGGACGGCAAGGTCCTGCTCATTGAGGGTACATCGGCCGAAGCCACCGAGGCGGCCGGCGATTTTCTTTCGGGAGAGCAGTTTTCGGCTTTCCGCGGAATGCTGCATGCAACCGGCCTACCTTATTTCGAAGTGCTTCTGAAGACGTCGCAGGTGAGAGGCACACCTCTAACCGTGACCATTGAAGCGTACAGAGTGTATCCGACACTCCATTGAACGCTTGCTAAAGTTTACGGTGGCACATGTAGACAATCGCGTAAACCATGGTCGACTTTCGGTTGACCATCGATTCCGTTATGTTGAGGGCTTACGCCGGAGGCGCCAGTCGTCCCTTGCCACAGCCCCGCCCAAGAATTTAGCTTTCCTGAGGAGCTGATCGAAGCGCTTCGGAGAGCGAAGGAGTCAACATGAGCCTGGGTTCACAGCCATTCAAGGTATGGAAAGACACAGTCACGCGGCGCGACGCGTTAAAAGGACTTGGAGGAATGATCGCGGCTTCGACACTTCAAGCGCAGGCGGCGACGCCCGGGAGTGCTGCGAGCGGCAATACGCAAACTTCACCCGGCTTACTGCCCAAGCAGCCGAATATCCTGTGGATCACAGGCGAAGGTGTGCCGATCAGCGCCCTCAGCTGTTATGGAAGTAAATTGATCGAGACCCCGAATATCGATCGCATTGCAAAGGAAGGCGTGCGATTTGAAAATGCTTTTTGCACAAACGGTTTGTGTGCGCCGAGCCGGGCCACGCTGCTGACGGGAACCTACAACCACATCAATGGAATGCTCAGTAATCCAGACGTGGGGTACTTACCAAGCGACGAGATTCCGCATTTTGATGCGGCTCAGGAGACTTTGCCGAAGATTCTGAAACGCCACGGCTATCAAACCGGAATGGTGGGCAAATGGCACTTGCCCGTCAATCCTGCCAAAACGGGCTTTGACTATTTCATGTACAAGAATGGCGCTGGCGGGCCGTATTACGAACCGACCGGGTTTCTGGGCAATCCAAGCTTGGGCAGCGAGGAGATTCAGAAGTTTCGGTTCGAGGGCTATGAGACGGATGTGATGACCGATCTTGTGATCAAGGGATTGCAACAATTCAAGCAGCCATTCCTGATGATGGTGCAGTATTTCAATGCACACCGTCCTTTCGATCCGCCGCATCAATACGAACATCTCTACGACAAGGTGCGGATTCCTGAGCCGGGCACCTTTTGGGATGACTACGAGCATCGGGCAGGACCGGCGCGGGCAGCGAGGATGCGAATTGAAGACATGCCAGATTTCAACCCGCCGTCGGACCTGACCGGGCGGCAGCGAAAGCAATGGAACTATCAGCGATTCATGGAGCATTTTCTGGGCACGCTGCGATCCCAAGATGACAATATCGGACGCTTGTTGGAATACCTGGACAAAAACGGACTGGCCGAGAACACGATCGTTGTTTACACGTGCGACCATGGATTCTTTCTCGGCGACCACGGATGGTTCGATAAGCGATTCATGTACGAGCAGGCGATCCGCGTGCCATGGATGATTCGTTGCCCTGGGGTTGGCACGCCGGGCAGTGTGCGCCGCGATTGGGTGATCAACATCGACAATGCACCGACCGTGCTCGACCTGGTGGGACTTCCGGCACCGCCGGAGATGCAAGGAAAAAGCGTGGTGCCTGCACTGCACGGTGCCAACCAACAAAACGAGGCGCCGGCTTTCTACTACCACTATTACGAGTTCGGTGCGCCGCATTGGGTTGCGCCGCACTATGGAATTCGAACGGAGCGATACAAACTGATCAGCTACTACGATCGGAATGAATGGGAGTTGTTCGATCTGGAAAGAGATCCTGATGAGATGGAGAATCTGTTTATTGACAATGGCCGCAAAATCACGCCGGGATACGAGGCGATTGTCCAGGATCTGGTAGCGCAATTGAAACAACTGCGTGAGCGCTACAAGGACACGACTGGCGCGCCAGTTAGCTTGAGGCTGTTAGGGGATTAGGCAAATCCGATTTACGAGTTCGAAGTGTCCGACACGGCGCAGCTAAAAGAAGAGCGTAATGTGAGGAGCACAACTTACTTTGTCGATCGGATTTGGCTGCCCCCAAGGGATCAGGACAAGTCGTATTCTCAATGACTTGCCTGAACCTGGTTGGCAAAGTACCTACAAAACTACCTGCATTAAGCAGCCTTCTGTCTCTGCTGTTCGATCTGCTCCTGCAGCCAGGAGTCGATCTCCTCTTCGATCCAGAAGGATGCGTGACCGCCGAGTTTGATCGGTGTGGGGATGCGCGCCAGAACGGTGCGGAGATAGAGTTCCGGGGCCAGCCGTTGAGCTTCGCAGAGCCGATCAGGGTAATCGGACCGACGCCTCAAGCGTTGCAGGCATTCCCGGAAATTCTTGGAAAATTGCGTTGCAAGACGCGTTGGGGATCAAATGAATTTTAAATCGGTCGGCACGTTTAGTTTGATAGGAGTATATTCAGAAATAGAAGTTGTTCCTTCTCGCCTCTCGCATTCCAGGCTCTGCTTCAGACGAGCACCGTTAAAGAAATCAACCGAAACTGGAGCTGTGATGAGCATACTCGCGAAATGCGCAGCGAAGAATCGTCTATCTGTGTGTCGCAGCAATGGTCGAAATTCGTTCAGGCCGGTAGGACAAACCGATAAAGCCGTTCCTTCTGAGATCAAGCCGGACAAACTGCGGGCGAGCAGACTGGCTTTTGTCGAAGATTTCACCGGGGAACATTCTCTCCACGGCGAGTTCATTACTTCGATCGCGATTTCAAGTGTTTTTTGAACCACGACCGCATCGAGGTGACGTTCAGTGTGGCAGAACGCCAGAGGAACGTAAGAATGGATTGCTTAGTCTGTAAGAACCTAAAATGAGCTTATGAGGTTGGGCTAAGTGATTACACCGAAGCTCGTTCATCTGCTAGCTATGGGGTGAGCACGAATCTCGCGGCCTTCAAGAATGTCGAGATGGAGCGCGCCAAGAACGAACTGGAAGAGCATCGGCTTGTATGTTTCTCCGTCGTCCGGGTAACTGCACTCTCATACTAGCGGAAGTTGTCCAGGGGTTTGAGACAATTGGCGGTATTATTTCGTGCAGGTTTCTCTGTCGTCTACCCAAGTCTGACTGTTTTAGCGGCGGGGCCGTTTTCCCGATCGCGGCCTTGAGTCCAAGTTAACCGGTAGAAGACACTCTTTGAAATGAGCCCTTCAAATCTTGATGGGGCAATCTGCACAACGCTGTGAGCGCGGCAGACCCAACGCCTTACCGCACAATCGCGCGTGCTCGCCCGGGCTAACCCGTGGAATTGAGCAGATTCGCCCCAAGACTACTGCGAGAAGAAGACTGGGACCCTTGCTTCCTCTGCTGCAGAAAGGGAACTCGGCCTCAAGCTCGTCAATTGTCTTCTCACTCATTTGCTGTCTCGTGTGTCCTGTTGCTGGTCTTGCTTTAATGCTGCACTCTTTCGTCCGACGGCGATAGAATCCGCGAGCGCAAAACGGAGTACCTCTGACGCCATTGGGTCGGAGCGCGGCATCCATCATCCTCCTGATGAATCTGGCGCGATCCTACAGCACCGTGCGGGACAGCGATTGCGGCTTCGAGATGGAATACTGCACTGCCGACCTTGGGCAGAAGAAGAAGCCCCAATCAATCTAGGCGCAGGCAGTTGCTCCGAAGTATCTTTGTGATCGAACTCCTTGTATTGCTCCCATTTACGTACCCTCGAGCGATGTTTGTTCTAGGCGGCGGCACACAGAGCTTAATCGGCGTATGCTTGAAACAGCAGTCCGTTTATCCCTTCTCGCCTTCAGCATTCCAGGCTTCGCTCCAGACGAGCGTCTTTCAGGTACCCAACCTAACGACTGGAGCCGCCATGAGTCCCCTTAAGAGAAGCGATGTGCAGAACCATCTGCATCCCCCTTTCTTCACAAAAATTCATTTAGTTCAACCCGAAAGCCAACCCGATGCAACCGGTTTTTCCGTAGCCGAATCGGGCGCAATCAATACAAACCCATCGGGTATTGTTCAGGATTTCCTTGCGGACCATTCTTCATCCCCCGCTGCCCTCGCGCCGGCTGATCATGTGACCGGTTCCGGCAGTTCGCAGGCGTCTGCCGGCTCGAAAAGCGCGAAAGCGTGAAGCCACATTCCCTTTTCCTGCGTACCGGCTGCAGCTTGCCTGAATGTCTCGGTCCCCTCACAGAGCCAGTCGGAGAGAAGTGGGCGCTTGTAGAAGAGGTCACGGCGCCGGTTTTCGATGCCATGATTCGCCGGATGTGCTGGCGCTTCATGTGGGTCGGCCGCGCCTGCTCCCGAATGGGCCTTGGGACGACGGAGGAAGGTGCGATCAAGCGGGCGTTAGCGCGTACCCTGGCGGGAGTGACAAAGCGATTCAACGCGGCCGAGCTTGTTTCTGTCCAGGCGAACAGGAGCCTGGGTTTGCACATTGCCATCGTTACCGTCCAAGCCCGCCTCATCCAGCAGCACTCGCGGCTTGACATTGCCGGCGATGCACTTCCGCAAATAGTCCCCGCAAGATAATTCGCGCGCAACAGGGCACGGGGGTTGAGCCATGTGCAACGCGTCCGCATCGATATCAACGCAACGAAAGTGCGAATCACGATTGAAAAGAGGATAGGATGTCTTTCCCCGAACCAATAAGTTCCGAGGCACGAGTTGGAAGGGCGGGTAGGTTAGCTTCTTTGCCCTTCGCACTGAAAGCCAGAAGTCTTCCTTTGCCCACGCGCATTGCTCTTGTTGGGAATTATCTGCCGCGGGAGTGCGGCATTGCTACTTTCACGACCGACCTGTGCAACGCGCTGGCAGCCGAATACGGAGAACGACGCCTATTTGCCATTCCCGTCAACGATCCCGATTCGAGCTACGATTATCCGAAACAAGTGCGCTTGGAGCTGACGCAGGAGGACATTGCCTCCTATGAGCGGGCCGCCGATTTTTTGAACTTCAATTGCAACGATCTCGTCTGTTTGCAACATGAATACGGCATTTACGGCGGCGCCGCGGGCCGCTACATTCTGGCCTTGCTGCGCAGATTGAAAATGCCGCTGGTCAGTACGTTGCACACGGTTCTGCGTGAGCCGGACGCAAATCAACGGATCGTGCTTGAAGAGATCGCGCATCTCTCCGATCGCCTGATTGTCATGAGTGAACTGGCGGCTGAAATGTTGCGCGAGGTGTATGCGGTTCCCAGCGGAAAGATCGACGTGATTCCACACGGCGTGCCGGACATGCCGTTTATGGACCCCAACTATTTCAAGGATAGGTTTGGCACGGAAGGCAAGTCCGTTCTGCTTACATTCGGCTTGCTATCTCCGAACAAGGGAATTGAAAACGTTATTCGGGCGCTGCCGGCGATCCTGGCGCGGCATCCGAACGTGGTGTACATCGTCTCCGGAGTCACGCACCCTCATATCCGGCGGCGCGAAGGCGAGCGCTACCGCGAAGGGCTGCAGGCGCTGGCCGAGCAGCTTGGTGTTTCCTCCTATTTGATTCTCAACAATCGCTTCGTGAGTACAGAAGAACTCGTGGAGCAAGTGGGCGCAACCGATATTTACATTACTCCCTACCTGCAGGAGGCGCAGGTTGTCTCCGGCACGCTGGCCATCGCGCTTGGAGCGGGCAAGGCAATTATCTCTACACCCTACTGGTATGCGAAGGAACTACTTGCGGAGAAGAGAGGCGTAATTGTCCCATTTGAGAATCCAGATGCCATCGCAGGAGCGGTTGTCGCATTACTAGAGAACGATGCGGAGCGCCACGCGATGCGGAAGCGAGCCTATTTGCACTCCCGTGGAACAACCTGGCCGACGACTGCACGGGCCTACATGGCGACCTTTCAGCGGGCACGCTTCGAACGTTCCTTGCAGCCAAGGGCTGCCCAACCGGACGATGCCGTCTTAGAACTGATAGACCCGATGGAACACCTGCCGGTTCTGAACATCGGTCACCTGTTAACCATGACCGACGACACGGGCATGCTGCAACACGCGATCTTTACCGTGCCGAATTCACGTGAGGGCTATACAACCGACGACAACGCACGCGCACTGATTGTATCCACCCGTCTCGACGAGAGAGCTGCTTTCGAGCACAACGACGAGAATCGAAATCTCTCCCGCCGGTACCTGGCCTTTCTCTGGCTTGCATTTCATTCCGATACCGGACGATTCAGGAATTTCCTTGGCTACGACCGGACATGGCAGGAAGACGCTGGATCGGAAGACAGTCATGGCCGTGCCTTGTGGGCCCTGGGATCAGTGCTCGGTCATTCGCAGAATGTAGGATTGCGGGGGGCGGCAGGCAGACTCTTTGAGGCTGCGGTGCCGGCAGTATTAACGTTCAGCAGCCCGCGTGCATGGGCGTTCAGTATCCTCGGTTTGCAAGCCTATCTCGACTGGTTCCCCGGGGACAGGGCAATCCAGGGCATCCGCAACACGCTCGCCAATCGCCTGCTGGATATTTATGAGCGCAGTCATTCCCAGACCTGGCGTTGGTTTGAAAAGAGTCTCGCGTACTCGAATGCCAGGTTGCCGCAGGCGCTCATTTTGGCCGCTGGACGTAGCAATAACAAGAAGATGATTGCGGCGGGAATCGAGTCGCTTGAATGGCTTGTGGCTGCTCAGCATTGCGGTGACGGGGAGATCTTTGTGCCCATCGGCTCCAGCGGATGCTTCACAGAGGGGACTGAGAAAGCCCGCTTCGATCAGCAGCCAGTCGAAGCCTGTGCCACGATCTCTGCTTGTCTAGAGGCATACAGGCAAACGCACGATGAGCGCTGGCTTGACGAAGCCCATTGTGTTTTCAAGTGGTTCCTCGGCAAAAACGATTTGCGTGTGCCGCTCTACGATGCAATAACAGGCGGATGCAAAGATGGACTCCATCCCGACCGCGTAAATGAAAATCAGGGCGCGGAATCAACGCTTTCGTTCCTGCTGGCGCTCTTGGAATTGCAGGGGGCGAAAGTACCTCACGTAGAAGAAACGTACCAGGAAATGAGTATCTCTCTTTGAATCCACTTTTGCACCCAGCGCCTTTCTCAAGGGATATCGCCGCAGAACAATCCAAGCCGGCGGTATGTGCTGACCTTCCTCTGCTCACGCGCTATTCCGGCAATCCACTTCTTAGCCGTCAGAATTGGCCGTACGCGATTAACAGCGTGTTCAACGCGGGAGCCGTGCGATTACCCGACGGAGACACACTGCTGCTTTGTCGCGTCGAAGACCGGAGTGGCTTGTCACACCTTTGCGCGGCACGCTCGAAGAATGGAATCGACGGGTGGCGTATCGATGCTGAGCCGACACTGATGGCCAGTCCAAAACAATACCCCGAAGAAATCTGGGGAATCGAAGATCCACGCATTACTTATGTTCCCGAACTCGAGCAATATGCAATAGCGTATACCTCCTTTGCGCGCGGTGGTCCGGGGGTCTCTATGGCGCTCACCAAAGACTTCCGGAGCTTTAGGCGATACGGCGTGATCATGCCGCCCGAAGATAAGGATGCCGCTCTGCTGCCGCGAAGAATCAACGGCTACTGGGCCTTGATCCATCGGCCGATGACCACGCTTGGCGCTCATATGTGGATTTCTTACTCACCGGATCTGCAGCATTGGGGCAGCCATAAAGTCATCCTTGCAGCACGGCGCGGGGGATGGTGGGACGCAAACAAGATTGGCCTATGTTCTCCGCCCATCGAAACGGCAAAAGGCTGGCTGATGATCTACCACGGAGTGCGGCAAACCGCCTCGGGTAGCATTTATCGCCTGGGCCTTGCGCTCTTCGATCTTGAACATCCAGAAATCTGCCTGCAGCGGGGAGACTCATGGATCTTCAGTCCCGAAGCCCCCTACGAGCGCGTTGGAGATGTGCACGACGTCGTGTTTCCCTGCGGCCAAACCATCGGTGCCGATGGGGATTCCATCAATCTGTATTACGGAGCCGCCGATTCGAGCGTTGCTTTAGCCACGGGAAGCATATCTTGCCTTCTCACTTGGCTGGACGCGAATTCCAGCGCGGGAGACAGATCCGAACAGTGATACATTTCGTCCTTACTCAGAAAGGAAGTTCTCGATGCATGTTGAAACAATCACCTGGCCACGTTGGCTGCCGAGGGTACTGTTGATGCGGCGTATGTGCCCTTCCTGCACCAGCATCGAATTCCAGCCGGCCGAGTCGCGGCCCTACGATGGCATCCTCGCTCTATTTTTTCTCCAGCCCGTGCGATGCAAATCTTGCTGGCGCCGTGTCTACTGGTTCTCCTGGCAGGTAGCAAAATGAGCATCCCGCAATACGACTCCGGTCCTACGTCGAACGGTCTGCTGGAAGGACTTATCGCGGAACTCACGCCGGCGGTGCGGAACTGTCTGATCGCAGCCTAAAACGCGGAGGACATGCAGAACATCGAAAATGCTCCTGTGAATCGACAAAATCGAATCACTCCTCACTTGGCACAAGACTTCGGGCAGGCCACGGAAGCCCGCTACATTCAGGATTCAGCTATGGGCTTCAGGACAATTCCGGTCGGAATCTCAGACACATCCGAGAGATCGACAAAACACGCTAGGGTCTGAAGCGTTATGAGCAGAAATCGATTTCCCTTGTGAGGCCGGTCGAAGTGAGATCTCCTTCCGCACTGGCGGATACGGCAATCTAGCGAGATGACGGAGAGGAGGTGAATTCAGTGTAGTCACAATCTAATTCTGCGCATTCCCAAGTCTCAGCCTTCAGAGTGTGGTCCACTTCAGCGAGGTAGAGCGTTCCTCCACACGTGGGACACTCTCGAGAAGATATGCGCGATACATCAAACTGTCCATCAACAAAATCCGAATAGCCATGACCATCGCGGAAGATGCGGTTACAGTCGCGCCGTTCGCACTGGTGAAGTGATTGCGTTTCTTCCGAAGAGGACTCCTCCAGCATGATTCGTCGCATCGGACAATGGTGGAGATCACACAAAGGAAAGAATTTTGGCTTTGGATGGTGGTTCATGACTCCTCCATGGAGGTCTCCACCCCGCCAACCGCAATTGAGTGGAAAGGCAAGGTGGAATATGAGGGAGACTGAGCCTAGACTAATGCCCTGCGGCGGTATCTGCCGATGTGCGGAACGATCGAGGTAGATCTGCCGGATTGAACTCCACGCCGGCGGCAGCCAGTTCCTTTGCTGTCGCCGCAAGCGACAACCGTTTCGAGAGTAGCCTACCCTCCGCTTCCTTGCGGTCGTCTAGCGAAGCGAACTGGACATACTTGTCCAGATAGGCGATTTTTCGATCGTAGAGATCGATTTCCTGGTGGAGCGATCTGAGGAAGTATTTGTCGTGCGGCACTTGTTTCTTCATGACGAACTCCTCGCAGACAGATGAAATGTTGAAGATTTTCGAGCACAGGCCAGACGGTCGGTGGAGAGCATCGCTCGATCCGCCTGCCCATAGAGAGCTCGTGGGCGACTCGAGATACGCAAATGCAGTATCCTGTAATCGCGAAAGTCGCGTGATGTTACTGGGGCGATGTGGCGGGTTCCATTCACGCTGTAAGCACCTGTTCTATCGGCCACGACCAAAGCTTCGCCGATCGCCGAAGCTGCGCCGGCTGCCTCCACCTGAATCCTTACTCTTCCGGGCCCGGAAGCAGTTCTGGCAGTACACGGGACGATCGCCGCGGGGCTCGAATGGCACGGTGGTCTGTTGTCCGCATCCGGCACATGTTACAGATGTACTCCGTGAATCACTGCGCTGATATCCACCGCCTGGCTGCTCTTGTTTCTTGGCTTGACGGCACTGTTTGCAGCGCTTAGGTGTCGAATATCCGCGTTCATTGAAGAACGCCTGATCCTCAGCAGAAAACGTGAATGATTGCCCGCAATCGCTGCACATGAGATCCTGATCCCCAGCCATGTATGTTCCTTTCGTCCTTGCTTCAAGTGTGTTGAGTTCGAAATATATCGAACGGATGATTGGCGTTGGTTGCTGAAGATCCCAGTCCACCAGACCCTGCGTTTCCCGCCGCTGCAATGTCAAATGATGAACTGTGTCAGAACGGATGCGACAAATCATCAACCGTGTCTCGCTGGCAGGCGAGCGATTGAGAGGACCTCTTTTATCGCCGGAGATATCCGAGGAGCCGAGTGGCGGAATTCCAAATCAAACAATTGAGAAGAGAGAAGACTTCGAAACGATCCCTTCCCTGTGTTGCATTCAGCTAGACAACCCGGACGTTTTCGGCCTGAAGGCCCTTTGGCCCTTTCACGACGTCGAACTCAACCGCCTGGCCTTCTTTAAGCGAACGAAAACCTTCACTCTTGATGGCTGTCTGATGGACGAACACGTCCTCGCCGCTGGCTCGGCTCAGGAAGCCAAAGCCCTTCGCATCGTTGAACCATTTCACGGTTCCCTGTTCCATAGATATTCCTTTGTTGCGAAATGTATCGCTGAACTCAAGTGGAATTGATTGCGAGTTGAGCGGGAAGGCAGAACAGGCAAGAACGCCAAGTCGGATTCGACGACCAGTCTTGAGTATACACCCTTCCGGGGCAAATGCCCGGCTGCGACAAATTCAAGGTCGCAGTGGCATTAGATGAGGCTGCTCCGTGAATTGCAGAAAAAGCTCCAGACCAAGGCAATGATTAGGAGAATCTTCTCAACAAGCGTATCCTGATTGAAACGGCTATAGGAACCGTCATTCCTTTTTCAGCCCTCTCCTCCTTCTGTTTCCGGCACAGAACTCGACAACAGCTAGCGGGTTCGACGGATTGCACCAAGGCGAACTCGGCTCCGTAACGAACGCAAGGCTACCGAGGAAAGGGCACAAATGAGATCTGAATTGGTGTACTCCGCCGGGCTGAAGATAGGAAACCGGTTTCTGCTATCGGCCACAGTGATCCATGCGGCGCGCCTGCTGCACGTCAACTCCGGCAGGACTGAAGATACAATCAATCGCGTATTCACCGATGTGGCCGAAGGCCGCTACACCGACGTGAAATTGCCGGAGATCGCACCGCTTCCTACCATCGACGAGCTGTTGGTGCCGCTCGCCTGATTGGCTTGGATCCTTCATTGTTTCCGCATCCGGTTCGAGCGGGCGCTTCCCGAGACGGCGCTGCTATTCCTCTCACTGGTTCATGAAGGGGAACAACCGTCATAGAACGAAATTCGCGATCCCGGTGGGAGATCGCAATTGCTAATTCGAATTTGAGGCAAAACCCGAAAGCTGTACCAGTTGGAACTGGAGTAATTTGGCAGTTGAGGCCCTCTGGGGCGTAACCAGGAGGAGTCAACATGCCGAAGAAGCATCACTCGGAAGAGCAGATTATTTCCG
>Ga0335085_10010746_pt1 | contig 13662 bp, 12 predicted proteins | sample Lox_Sample_45_FD_206712 | JGI IMG/M metagenome (GOLD analysis project Ga0335085, IMG submission 206712) | Soil microbial communities from Loxahatchee National Wildlife Refuge, Florida, United States - Lox_Sample_4.5 | ecosystem: Environmental > Terrestrial > Soil > Wetlands | place: USA...
GGATCCGGATCGAGTTCGCGCCGGCGTCCGCCTGCTCGTGGAACCTCGTGCTGAACAGGAACCGGTTGCGCACCAGCAGCACGGTGAGCAGGACCGCGAACGGGGCCGCCCAGATCCACCACGGGCGGCGGCCCGCGGCGGGATGGCTCGCGGCGGGGTCCGCGGGCGCACAAGCGGCACCGTGCGCGACGGCCTCCGCGGCAGGGTCGGCGGCGGGGTCCGCGGCGGGCGGCCCGGCCGGCGCCGGCGTCTCCCGGTCCCCGCGGACGCTCACGAGGGGTTCCCGGGGATGTCCGGCAGCAGGTTCCGGTTCCAGACCATTACCGTCCACGGCCCGACATGGTACGTGCGCGCCGGGTCGCCGAAGTACCTATGCACCAGCGCGCGCGGCTCCCAGTGGTAGTAGAAGCCCGGCAGGCTCTCGAACACGATGAAGTTGGCGTACTGGCCGCCGGGGCCGCCGGGCACGTACCAGGCGTAGGTGGACTCCCACAGGTCCCGCTGCATGGTGAATTCGACAGCCGCAGGTAGGCCACGAACAGCAGCACCCCGGCGGCCGCGAGCCCGGCCGCCCAGAGCCACCGGCCCGGGCCGGGTGCCCGGTGCCTGCGACTGCCCGGGCGGCGAGACGACCGCTGCTGCGCCGGACACGGTCAGATGGCGCCGACCTCGACCGCGTGGCTGATCCACGGGATGACCTCGTCCAGCATCTGGTCCAGGCTGGTCGTCGCCTCGAAGCCGAGGATGCGCTTGGCCTTCCCCACGGCGGGCACCCGCCGCTGCACGTCATAGGTGAACGGCTCGTCGTTGACGATCCGCAGCGGCGTCCCGTTCCCCTTGATCTTGCGCCAGATCGCCTCGGCCAGCTCGAGCACGGTCGTGCCGTCGGCGGTGGACAGGTTGAAGTCCTCGCACCGGGCGTCGGGGTGCTCCATCGCGGTCACGATGCCGGCCGCGAGATCCCCGCCGTAGGTGTAGTGCCGGACCTGCTCCCCGGAGCCGAGGATGTGCAGCGGGTCCTGGCCCTTGAGTACCTTCTGCACCAGGTCCGGGACGACGTGGCTCATGGCCAGCCGGACGTTGCCGGACAGGATCTCCTCATCCCCCAGCGCCCGGCTCTCGCCGATCCCGACGCAGTTGAACGGGCGCGCGATCGTATACGGGAGCCGGTACTGATCCCAGGCCGCGTGGGCGAAGTACTCCATAGCCAGCTTCTGGAAGCCGTAGGAGGACAGCGGCGGGGGGATCTCCCGCTCCTGGCCCTCCTGCGACGGCCAGTCGCTGGCGGCCTCGAACACCATCGAGGACGACAGGTAGGTGACCTTGCGCAGCCGGCCGTCGCGGTTCGCCGCGATCGCCGCGTCACAAGAGGCGGCGACGATCCGCTCGTTGGTCGCGAGCAGGTCGTAGGCGTAGGTGTGGAAGTAGGAGATGCCGCCGATCATCGCCGCGCCGGCGATGAAGTGGTCGCAGTCGGACAGCAGGCGCGTCATCAGGCCCACGTCGCGGGCGTCGCCCTCGACCAGCTGGTAGTGCGGATGGCCGTCGTAGGACTTCTTCACCCGGCCGTACTTGGAGAAGTTGTCGACCCCCAGCACGGCGTAGCCACGCTGCAGCAGTTCCCCGACGACGTATCCGCCGATGAACCCGGCCGATCCGCTGACCAGAACTTTCTCCATCAGTTCCCTCTATTTCCCTTCTGTGTCGGACGACGCGTCCGGGCCGGACGACGCGCCGGGCTCGGCGGCCTGGGCGCGTATCCGCTCGGGCGAAAGACGCGGCCCGAACGCGAACCGGTACCAGCGCAGGTAGCTCGGAATCCACTTCGCGACCTTGAAGTTGGACACGCCGGCCTGCCGGTCCAGCCAGATCGTCGGGATCTCGGCGACCGGGCGGCCCAGCCGCTTGGCCTTGGCGGTGAGCTCGATGCCGATCTCGAAGCCGTCGCGGGAGTCGATGCCGACCTCCCGCACGAACTCCGTCGAATACGCCTTGAACGAGTTGGTGGCGTCCCGCGTTCCGACGTGGGCCAGGATCCGCAGCGAGCGGCCGGCCGCCCGGGACAGCGTGCCCTTCAGGACCGGGCCGCCGACCTGCTGGCCGCCGGCCATGTAGCGGGAGGCGGCAGCCACGGCCACGCCGCGTTCCACCAGCCGGGCCAGCTCGTCGATCTGCCGCGCGTCGTCGCAGCCGTCGGCCATGGTCACGACCGCGACCGCCGCCCGGGCCGCGTCGATGCCGAACCTGATCGCGTTGGCGGGCCCGCGGCCGTAGGTGTTGACCAGGCAGCGGATGCGGTGCTCCTTCTCGGCGTACTCCTCGACCACCGGGATCGTCGTGTCGGCGGCGCAATCGACGATGACCAGGACCTCGCACGGCAGGCGCACCGACTCAAACAGCCGGTCCAGGATCGGGACGATCTGCTCGTCCTCGTTGTAGGCCGGGATGACGACCGTTACCCGGGGCGTGTCGGGGGTCATACCCGGACGCCCTTGCCGAGAATGTTCCAGATGTCGGCGACCGGCTTGTCCGTGACGAGCTCGCGGTACTCCGGATGCGGCGCGGCGATTACCAGCAGGTCCGACTGGGCCAGGACGTCCGGCAGCGGCCGCAGCGCCGGGTCGCTGGTGACGTACGGGTCGGTGCACAGCACCGCCCCGGCCTTGAAGGCCAGGATCCGCCTGAGCTTGTACGACAGGCTGGACCTGGTGTCGTCCGAGCCGCCCTTGAAGGCCATGCCAAGAATGCCGACCGTCATGGACGCCAGGTCGAAGCGCTGCTCCAGCCGGTGCACCAGGTACAGCGGCATGCCCTCGTTGATCGTCATCGCGGTGTGGCCCAGGGCAAAGTTGTTGTTGTTGAACGCCGCGAGCTGCATGGTGTCCTTGAACAGGCACGGCCCGGCGGCAAAGCCCGCGGCCGGCATGTCGGCGGCCCGCGGGTAGTCCTCCCCCAGCCCCTGCCGGATGCGCTCGAAGTCGAGGCCGCCGTCGTTGGCCATCATGTAGAGCTGATTGGCCGTCGCGAACTTGATGTACCGCCACACGTTGGTGAACAGCTTGGCCAGCTCGGCTTCCTCCGGCGTCATGACGACGAGATGGCCGGTGAGCCGGCGGAACAGGGCGCTGGCCCGGTCCACGCCGCGCGCCGTGCGGGCCGAGATGATCTGCGGCAGCTCGAACAGCTCGGTCATCGCCTTGCCCTCGGCGATGCGCTCCGGGCAGAACGCCACGTCGATTTCGATGCCGAGCCCGGCGACCGTCTTTTCCACCAGCGCCGTCACCCCGGGGTAGACGGTGCTGCGCAGGATGAGGATCTGCCCGTCGCGCAGGTAGCCGGCGCAGCCGCCCAGGGCGTTCGGGATGGCGGCCTGGTCCGGGTTGAGATGCTCGTCCACCGGGGTGCCGATCACCACGATCACGTGCTCGGCGGTGCCCACGATGGCCGCGTCGGCGGACGCCTCCAGCCGCCCCGCGGCCCGCGCCTCGCGCAGCGGCTCCGCCGCCCCCGGCTCGGCGAACGGCAGCCGCCCGGCGTTGACGCGATCCACCGCCGCCTGGCTCACGTCGTAGATGCCGACCCGCGCCCCGCGGCTGGCGAGCGCGATCGCGAGCGGCAGGCCGACGTGGCCGCATCCGCCGATGACTACCGCGTCCAGGTCGAAAGCGCCTTCCGGCGTCGGTACGGTCACCGCATGTCCTTTCCGTCGCAGCAGGCGGGGCCGAATATACAGGTACGCCTGTTACCTACAGATGACGGCGCGCAGGTACCGGGACATCAGTGACCGGCCGCGGTGCATCTGGATGATTTGCGCCCCAGCGGCCGATTATGCCGTGTGCACCTTAGGACCGGTGTGTGTTTCACATCCCGGCGATGAGCTTTTCGACCCTTTCGTCCACGGAGCGGAACGGGTCCTTGCACAGGACCGTCCGCTGGGCCTGGTCGTTCAGCTTCAGGTGCACCCAGTCGACGGTGAAGTCGCGGCGCCGCTCCTGCGCCCGGCGGATGAACTCGCCGCGCAGCTTGGCCCGCGTCGTCTGCGGCGGGACGGACTTGGCCTCGAAGATGTCCAGGTCACGGGTGGCCCGGTCCACCGCGCCCTTGCGCTGCAGCAGGTAGTACAGGCCGCGGCCGCGGTGCACGTCGTGGTAGGCCAGGTCGAGCTGGGCCACCCGCGGCGAGGACAGCGGCAGGTCGTGCTTGGCCCGGTAGCGCTCGATGAGCTGGTATTTCGTTACCCAGTCGATTTCCCGGGCCACGTTGTCCAGGTTGCCGGTCTCGATCGAGTCCAGCGCGCGCTCCCACATGGCCAGCACCCGCTGGGTGGTGGCGTCCGCGCCGTTCCGGCCGGTGAAGTCCAGGGCCTTGGTCAGGTACTCGCGCTGGATGTCCAGCGCGCTCATCTCCCGGCCGTTGGCCAGCCGGACCCGGCTCCGCCCGGTCATGTCATGGCTGACCTCGCGGATGGCCCGGATCGGGTTGTCCAGGGTCAGGTCGCGCATCACCGTGCCCGCCTCGATCATGCGCAGCACCAGGTCGGTGGAGCCGACCTTGAGCAGCATCGTGGTCTCGCTCATGTTCGAGTCGCCGACGATGACGTGCAGCCGGCGGAACCGCTCGGCATCCGCGTGCGGCTCGTCCCGGGTGTTGATGATCGGGCGCGAGCGGGTCGTCGCGGACGAGACCCCCTCCCAGATGTGCTCGGCCCGCTGGCTGACGCAGTACACCGCGCCGCGCGGGGTCTGCAGCACCTTGCCGGCGCCGCAGATGACCTGCCGGGTGACCAGGAACGGGATCAGGATGTCGGCCAGCCGGCCGAATTCGCCGTGCCGCCCGACCAGGTAGTTCTCATGGCAGCCGTAGGAGTTCCCGGCGGAGTCGGTGTTGTTCTTGAACAGGTAGATGTCCCCGGCGATGCCCTCCTCGCGCAGCCGCTTGTCCGCGTCGACGAGCAGTCCCTCCAGGATCCGCTCCCCCGCCTTGTCGTGCGCGATGAGGTCGGTCACGTTGTCGCACTCGGGCGTCGCGTACTCCGGGTGGCTGCCCACGTCCAGGTACAGCCGGGCGCCGTTGCGCAGGAACACGTTGCTGCTGCGGCCCCATGACACCACCCGGCGGAACAGGTAGCGTGCCACCTCATCCGGCGACAGCCGCCGCTGCCCCCGGAACGTGCAAGTCACGCCGTACTCGTTCTCAAGCCCGAAGATGCGCCGGTCCACAGGGTCAGGCTACGTGGCCGCGGCAGCGGTGGCGACACACGGCGCGGTCACCATTCCGCGGCGATGTACTTGGTCTCCATGAACTCCAGCAGGCCGTCGTGACCGCCCTCCCGGCCCAGCCCGGACTGCTTCACGCCGCCGAACGGGGCGGCCGGGTCGGAGACGAGCCCGCGGTTGAGGCCGACCATGCCGGTCTCCAGCGCGCCGCAGACCCGCAGGCCGCGGCGCAGGTCGCGGGTGTAGACGTAACAGACCAGGCCGTACTCGGTGCCGTTGGCCCACTGCAGGACCTGTTCGGTGTCGGTGAACCGGACGATCGGCGCGACCGGGCCGAAGATCTCGGTGCCGACGATCCGCGCGGACGCCGGTACCTGGTCGATGACCGTGGGCTCGTAGAAGTACCCGCGCCGGTCCGGGGAGCGGCCGCCGAGGATCACCTGCCCGCCGTCGGCGGAGGCCCCCTCCACCAGCCCGGAGACCTTGCTGCGGGTGTCGGAGTTGACCAGCGGCCCCACGTCGGTGGATTCCTCCAGGCCCGGGCCCACGGTGAGCTTGCCGAACGCGTCGACCAGGCGCGCGGTGAACTCGTCCGCGACCGCCTCGTGCACGTAGAAGCGGTTGGCCGCGGTGCACGCCTCGCCGCCGTTGCGCATCTTGGCGATCATCGCGCCCTGGACCGCGGCGTCCAGGTCGGCGTCGTCGAAGACGATGAAGGGCGCGTTCCCGCCCAGTTCCATCGAGCAGGACAGCACCGTGTCGGCGGCCTGCCGGAGCAGGATCCGGCCCACCTCGGTGGAGCCGGTGAAGGACAGCTTGCGGACCCGGGGGTCGGCCATCATCGCGGCGACCACCGGGCCGGGCCGGGAGGTCTGCAGGACGTTGACGACCCCGGCGGGCACCCCGGCCTCTACGAGCAGCCCGGCCACGGCCAGCGCGGTCAGCGGCGTCTCCCCGGCGGGCTTCAGCACCACCGTGCAGCCCGCGGCCAGCGCCGGGCCGAGCTTCCTGGTGGCCATCGCGGCCGGGAAGTTCCAGGGCGTGACCAGCACCGAGACGCCGATCGGCTGCCGGGTGACGAGGATCTTGTTGGCCCCCGCGGGCGCGGTGGCCAGGTTCCCGTCGATCCGCACGGCTTCTTCGGCGTACCAGCGGAAGAACTCGGCCGCGTAGCTGAGCTCGGCGCGGGCGTCCCGCAGCGACTTGCCGTTCTCCGCGGACATGAGCCGGGCGATCTGCTCGCCGCACCCCGTCATCAGCTCGAACGCGCGGCGCAGGCATTCGGCGCGCTGCCGGGGCGGCGTGGCCGCCCAGCCGGGCAGGGCCGCGTGCGCCGCGCTCACCGCCTCCAGCGCGTCTTCCTCGGTGGCGTCGGCGACCTGCGTCAGCGCGGCCTCGGTGGCGGGGTCGACGACCTCAAAGCGGCCGCCACCGTGGCCGCCGGTCCATTCGCCGCCGATCAGCAGGCCGGTGGGCACGTCGATACCGGTCAAAGAGGCCAGGTTGCTGCTCATATGCCCAGGCTATCCGGCCCCGGGCTGCCGGGTCACGCAGGACGTCGGGCTGCTCCAGGCCAGCCACGGCACGGGGCTCGCGCCCCGCTCAGACGTCGCGCCGCTCGGGCGTCGCGCAGCCGGAACCGCAGCGCAAGAATCCTCGCGCGACCTAGCAGTGTGAGGTTAGTTTCGGGGTGGTCCCGTCGCGGGTACGGGGAACGCGGCGATAACCCGCATGAGCTCTCGGCCGGAGGCTTCCGTGACCGGTGACAAGATCACGGCGGATCAGGCCGAGGAACTGGCCCGTTGTTTCGCCGCCCACGCGGGCGACCTGTTCGGGTATGCGTGCGTCCTGACCCGCGGCGACAAGGCACTGGCTGACGACCTCGTTCAGTCCACGTTCATGGCCGCCGCCCTGCAGTGGCCCACGTTCGGCGATCTGCACGACCCGCAGCGTCTGCGCTGGCTGCGGACCACGATCGGCAACCTCGCGATCAGTACGTTCCGCCGGAATGCGGCCTTTCGTGATCTCCTGCCGAGCCTGGATGCCACCCTCCATCCCCCGCCCGTGGACACGCCGGCGGAAGCGCTGTGTGCCGTCGCGCTGGAGCGGTGCTGGAAGGCAATGCTGGCGCTGCCGCCGCAGCAGCACGCGGTGGCGGTGATGCGCTGGCTGTTCGGCATGAAGAACATCGAGATCGTCGACAATCTCGACATCGCCAGCGGAACCGTGGCCGCCCACGTGTTCGCCGTGCGGGCCAAGCTGAGAGCGAGCCTCGGGCCTTACGATCCATTCGCCGACGACGAGGAAGGACCACGGTCATGACGACCGCCGGAAACGACACCGGAAGCAGTCGCGAGGATGAACTCCTCACTCGTGTCTACCGGCAGGTCACCGTCCGCCAGGCGGGGCGCTACGCCACCACGTACGACACCGACGCCGGCCGGGCGCGGTTCCGGGACTGGCTGCATGGGCAGACGGCGGCCGGCGCCGGTCACGTTGACTTTGCCGCAACAGCCGCATCCGGCGAGGACGCCATGCGGTCCAGCCCGGTCACCGAGACCCTCATGGCCGACGCTGGTATCGGGACGGCGGCACCTGCGAAGCGGGAGATGACCGCCGACGAGGCAGTCACCCAGCTTTACCTGAGCCACTACCGTCCGCTCGTGCGGCTCGCGGTCCTGCTGGTGCGGGACGAGCCGACCGCGGAGGAAGTGGTTCAGGAGTGCTTCATCGCCATGCACGACGGCTGGCACCGGCTGAGGGACGAGGACAAGGCTCTTTCGTATCTGAAGCAGGCGGTCGTGAACCGGTCCAAGTCGGTACTGCGGCACCGCAGTGTGGTGGACCGGAACGCGCCCAAGCCCGCACCGGACATGCCCAGCGCCGAGCAGGGTGCCATTTCCCGGCTGGAGCGCAGCGCGGTCATCACCGCGCTGCGGGGACTGCCGGACCGGCAGCGTCAGGCGCTGGTCCTGCGGTACTACGCTGACATGTCAGAAGCGCAGATCGCTGAGATGATGGGGATCAGCAAGGGCGCGGTCAAGAGCCACACTGCGAGGGGGATGTCATCGCTCCGTGCGGTTCTGGAGCAGACTGCATGACCGGAGAACCAGCGACATGACCTCGTCTGACGACGACCTCAGAAGGCTGCTAGCTCGGGAACTTCAGGCCGAGGCAGCCAGGTTCACGCCGGCCGAGGATGGCCTACGCCAGATTCGCGGGCGCCTGAGGTCCCGGCCCGCATTCCCGCTGTGGGGCGGTCTGCGGGTGGACGCGGAGAGGTACGGCTACCGGGTCCGGTACGTGGCCGCAGAGGCCCTCGCGTGGCTTTTTAGCCAAGCCCGGCGGGTCAGGCAGGTACCGCCGGGGCGATCGGTTACCACATCTGCCGCCCCGGCCACCATCGTCGCCCGCGCGGCTCTCGCGGCCCGCAGCGTCCCTGTCGGCGCGCGGCACCTCGCGGGCTCGGCCGGCTCCGGCGCCCGGGCCGTTTACGAGCGGTTCGGCACGGCCTGGCTGCGGCCCGTGCTGGCCGTGGCCGCCGTCTTCCTGTTCGCCGGGACCGCGATGGCGGTGCCCGGCCTGCGGCACGCGATCGTCAACATCGCCTCGTCCTCGCCCGGCAACAGCACGCCGGGCACCGGGACAGGCGGCGCCGACAGCAACGGCACGGGCCAGCGGATCACCCGCGGCCAGAGCACCGCCCCCGGCTCGAACGGAAACGGGAACGTCGCGGCGGCCAGCCCGTCCGCGAGCCCTTCGTGCTCGCCGGCGGCCAAGAGCGTCCCGAATGCGAGCACGACGCCCCCGGCGGCCGAGGTGGAGCCGGTCCCTTCGCTCACGCCGACGGCTTCCACGGCGCCGACGCCCGCGCCGAGCCAGACGCCGACCACGACGCCGACGACCCCGGGCCCCACCAGCTCGGCCGGCCCGTCGCCGACCGGCACCCCGCCGGCGTCCGGGTCGAGCTCGAGTTCCAGCGCGGGAAGCCCGGCGACCGAGAGCGCCTTCTCGGTCAAATCCAAGACGTGCACGGGCCCGACCCCGCCGTCGTCGACGGCGGCCGCCCAGCCGGCCTCCGCCTCGGCGACCAAGCTGCCGTCCCCGGCATCCCCGGTGACCGCGCCCGCCGAACAGCCCGCGAAGCTGCCGAGCCCGACCACCAGTTCAGCGGCGCCGAAGCCAACCCCCACGAAGCCAACCCCCACGAAGCCAACCCCCACGAAGCTAACCCCGACGGGGGCCGCGTCGTCGAAGTCAACCCCGACGGGGTCCGCGTCGCCGGGGACCACGGCCCCCACCAGCAGCAAGTCCGCCACGGCCACGGCCTCGAGTGCGCCGGGCGCGGACACCCCCAGCGCGCGCACGACGCCGACCGCGGACAGCTCGGCGGCGGCGCCTACCCCGGATAGCTCGGCGGCGGCGCCCACCCCGGACAGCTCGGCGGCGGCGCCCACCCCGGACAGCTCGGCGGCGACGGTTTCCGCGGGCAGCACGGTGACCTGCGCACAGCAGCATCACCACCCCGTGAGCTGCTGACCGCGTACTCGCGGCCGGTGGCCCGCTACCAGCGGCCGGTGGCGGTCATCAGCACGGCGGCGGCCACGGCCCCGGCGGTGGAGGTGCGCAGGACCGATTCCCCAAGCCGGGCCGGGACCGCGCCCGCGCGCGTGAACGCGGCCATCTCCGCGGGGCTGATGCCCCCCTCCGGCCCGACGACCAGCACGATATCCCCGCTCGCCGGGACCGCCAGCCGGCTCGCGGCCGCCGCGGCCCCGGGCTCGAGCACGATCGCGCAGGCCGCGTCCGCGAGCCTGGCCGCAACGTCAGCCGAGGAAGCCGCGCTGGTCACCTCGGGTACCCGGGCGCGCCTGGCCTGCTTGGAGGCCGCACGCGCGGCCGAACGCCACCGCCCGAGCGATTTGGCCGCGCGGTCGGCCGGCCAGCGGGCCACGCAGCGTTCCGCGTTCCACGGCACGATGACGTCGACGCCGACCTCGGTCATCGTTTCCACGGCCAGCTCGGCGCGCTCGCCCTTCGCAATGGCCTGCACGACGGCGATCCGCGGGTCCGGGGCGGGCACCTCACGCCGCGCCTGGACCCGCAGCTCAACCTGGCTGCCGCCCGCCGCCGCGACGATGCACTCGGCGAGCAGGCCCTTCCCGTCGGTCACGTCGGCGCGCTCCCCGGGGCGGATCCGGCGGACCGTGGCGGCGTGACGGCCCTCCGGGCCGGCCAGTACGATCACGTCCCCGGCCAGGTCCGCGCCGTCGGCCAGGAATACCGGCGCGGTCACCTGGGCTGGCACCTCGCTGGCACCGACCGGCCCCTAGCGGCCGTTGAAGGCGTCGCGGAGGCGGGAGAAGAAGCCGTGCTGCCCCGGGGAGAATTTGCCCGGGGGCGCCTCCTCGCCACGCATCTTCGCCAGTTCGCGCAGCAGCTTTTCCTGCTCCGGGTCGAGCCGGGCGGGCGTCTCCACCGTCACGTGGATGATCAGATCACCACGGCCCGAGCTGTTGAGATGCTGCACCCCGTGGTTGTACAGCGGAATCACCTGACCGGACTGGGTACCGGGACGGATGTCGATGTCCACCGGACCGTCCAGGCTCTCCACCGACAGCGTGGCCCCCAACGCGGCGGCCACCATCGGGATGGTGACCGTGCAGTGCAGGTCGTCGCCCTGGCGCTCGAAGATGGGGTGCGGGCGCTGCGCGATCTCCAGGAAAAGGTCACCAGGCGGCCCGCCGCCGGGGCCGACCTCACCCTCGCCCGCCAGCTGGATGTGCGTCCCGTCCTCCACGCCGGCCGGAATGCGCACCTTGATGGTCCGGCGGGTGCGGACCCGCCCGTCACCGTCACACTCGGGGCAGGGCCGGGGCAGCAGCGTGCCAAATCCGCCGCAGCGCGGGCACGGCCGGGACGTCACGACCTGGCCGAGGAACGAGCGCGCGACCTGGCTCACCTCACCGCGGCCGCCACACACGTCGCAGGTCTCCGGGTGCGTGCCCGGCGCCGTGCCCTCGCCCGAGCAGGTCGGGCAGACAACCGCGGTGTCGACGGTCAGCTCGCGGGTCGCGCCGAACGCGCACTCCGACAGGTCGAGCTCGACCCGGATCGTCGCGTTCCGGCCCCGGCGGGCGCGGCTGCGCGGGCCGCGGGCCGCTCCCCCGGTCCCCGCCGCGCCGAAGAACGCGTCCATGATGTCGCTGAACGGGAATCCGGGGCCGAACCCGCCCGCCCCGGCGGACCCGGCGTCGGCCCGGCCGAACGGATCGCCGCCCATGTCGTACATCTGGCGCTTCTCCGGGTCGGAGAGCACCTCGTAGGCCTGCGTGATCTCCTTGAACCGCTCCTGGGTCTGCGGATCGGGGTTGACGTCGGGGTGCAGTTCCCGGGCCAGCCGCCGGTACGCCCTCTTGATCTCGTCCGGCCCGGCGTCGCGGCGGACCCCGAGGACGGAGTAGTACTCAGTCGCCACTAGCTCTCCATCAGGATTTCGCCGACATACCGTGCCACCGCGCTTACCGCTCCCATCGTCCCGGGGTAGTCCATCCGTGTCGGGCCGAGCACGGCCAGCCTGGCCAGCGTTTCCCCGCCCGAACCGTAGCCACTGGTCACCAGGGATGTTGTCTGCAGCCCCTCGACCGGGTTCTCCGTGCCGATCATCACCGACAGCAGCGACTCGTCGCTCGCCTGGCCGAGCAGCCTCATCAGCACGACCTGTTCCTCCAGCGCCTGCAGGACATCCCGGAGGCCCTGGGAAAAGTCCGGCGCGGCCAGGTTAGCCGTCCCGCCCAAGACGATCCGCTCCTCGTTCCGCTCCACCAGGTTCGCCATGATGACCGAGAACACCGCCGCCGCGTTCAGCCGGCTGGCGGGCGGAACGCTCTCGGTGAGACCGGCGACGATCCGCACCGCCTCGGTCAGCCTCCTCCCGTCCAGGCTGGCGTTCAGCAGCGCGCGCAGATGGGCGACGTCCTCATCCTCGCAGGGATCCGGCAGGTCCACCGTCCGCTGCTCCACCCGGCCCGTGTCGGTGATCAGCACGACCAGCAGCTTCTCCGGGGCCAGCCGGACCAGCTCGATATGCCGGACCACCGAGCGGGTCAGCGACGGGTACTGCACCACGGCCACCTGGCGGGTGAGCTGCGCGAGCAGCCGCACCGTCCGCACCACCACGTCATCGAGGCCGTAGGCCTGCGCGAGGTAGGTCTGGATAGCGCGCCGTTCGGCCGCGGACAGCGGCTTCAGGTGGGACAGCCGGTCCACGAACAGGCGGTAGCCCTTGTCCGTTGGCACCCGGCCGGCGCTCGTGTGCGGCTGGGCGATATAGCCCTGCTCCTCGAGCACCGCCATGTCATTACGGATGGTCGCCGGCGACACGTCGAGGTTGTGCCGGTCGACAAGCGATTTGGACCCCACCGGTTCGTGGGTGGACACGTAGTCCTCCACGATGGCGCGGAGGACGGCAAGCTTCCGCTCGTCTAGCACGTGTTCACCTCCCTGGCACTCAAGCTTCCCGAGTGCTAAGTCTATGGCCACGCGGGCGTCTTCGCGCGTGCACTTATCCGGCTGGTACACGGTGCCGGCCACGGTCATGCCGAACGGAGCGTGCGGCCGGCGTTCCGGCGTGGCGTTTCCGGTGGCCGGGGGACGATCCGGTACGGTCCGGGCCTAGCGGAGGTACCGGAGGAGGCGTCCCGTGCGAAGCCATGAGTACGGATCCGATGTTCTCGCCGCGGGCGGGCGACGCCGGCGGCGGCCCGTCCCCCAGGTGGAAGCGGCACGCGGGCTGGTGGTCGAGGACGCCGAGGGCAGGTTCTGCGGCGCGGTCGTGGGCTGCGACAAGGCCGCCGTTACGCTGGAGGACCGGCACGGCAGACGGCGGGTGTTCCCGCTCACGCCCGCGGCCTTCCTGCTCGACGGCCGGCCCGTTACCTTGGTGCGGCCGGCCGCGGCGGCCCCGGCGGTGCCGGCCGCCCCCACCCGAACGGCCTCCGGGTCAGTGGCGGCGCCTTCGTCGCGGGCCCGGCTGGCCCGGGCCAGCCGCATCTATGTCGAGGGGCGGCATGACGCCGAACTGGTGGAAAAGATCTGGGGCGACGACCTGCGTGACGTCGGCGTCGTCGTCGAGTACCTGGAGGGCGTCGATCATCTCCCGCAGATCATGGCCGAGTTCGGCCCGGGGCCGGGACGGCGTCTGGGGGTACTCGTCGATCATCTCGTGCCGGGATCGAAGGAGAGCCGGATCGCCGCCGGGCTGCGCTCGCCCGGCGTGCTGATCGTCGGCCACCCGTTCATCGACATCTGGCAGGCCGTCAAGCCGTCGGTGATCGGGATCGCCCGCTGGCCGCAGGTCCCGCGCGGGACACCGTGGAAAGAGGGGGTGCTGCGCGCCATCGGCTGGGACGACAACACGGCCGCCGCGTGGCAGCGGATCCTGCGC
>Ga0335085_10010747_pt1 | contig 13662 bp, 11 predicted proteins | sample Lox_Sample_45_FD_206712 | JGI IMG/M metagenome (GOLD analysis project Ga0335085, IMG submission 206712) | Soil microbial communities from Loxahatchee National Wildlife Refuge, Florida, United States - Lox_Sample_4.5 | ecosystem: Environmental > Terrestrial > Soil > Wetlands | place: USA...
GGTTCTGAGTCATTGAAGTAGGAAAGGGTATCGAGGCGCGGTGGCAGATCGTCAGTTCCTTGTGCCATGACCCGGTCCGCCATGCAGACGATTGCGGAAGAGTCCATACCACCACTCAGTTCGGCGAGAACAGGCGTATCGGATCGCAAGCGTCGTTCGACGGATTGCGCAAAAACAGCCTGGAAGTGCCGTTCGTACTCATCATCCGTGCGGTAACGTATCCGGAGACCTGGATCAAAGTCCCAGTATTTCTGGACGGTATGCCGGGCGTCGGTAAAGAGGACGAAGGTTGCGGGCGAGACCGAGCGTATTCCGACATAGGGCGTCAAGTGAGCGGCGGGGAAGAATGACAACCATCCAGCGATATATTCTTCGTCAAGCCGGAAGATCTTGCCGGAAAGTGTTACGAGCGGGTCGAGAATCGAACTCCAAGACACCCCGTTCTCGTCCGCCAAGTAGTAGAGATGGCGCGTGCCGATGGGATCCTTCGCGAGAATCAACGTTCGTTCGCTTGGACTCCACAGGGAAAGCGCCCAGTCGCCAATGAGTTTTGCGAAGCAACCGCTGCCCCAACGCTCGTAAGCAGCTGCGGCAATCGAGACGTCGCTGTGCTCGACGGAAAGCGGGTTGCCCAGTTGGCGAACAAGCTGACGACGGTTGTCCAGACGGCCATCCCAAGCGAGAACCGCACCTGTTGGCAAGACGTACGGCTGTTGTTCCTTACGCGATTCCTCAGTGGTGCAAAAGGAATGGCAGAGGATGACAACAGAGGCATGATGATAGGCGTTTTCACGGTCCGGTCCATACGACTTCAAGAATGATTTGACTCGGTCGAATTCCTGCGGAAGTGTGGGCTTTCCGTCAAAATTCCATCGTCCAAACTGAACATTCATCTTCTTCGTCCTCGATTTCTCTCGCGGCTTCTCCCTAGCATCTATCGAGCACTGCGTATATTTCGGGTGCATACGGTTTGTCGTTGACCACAAGACCATCGACCTCGACCCAGGCGTGTGCGCGGAACGGTATTTGTTGAGCACCAATGACCAATTGAGCCGGTACGCCCAACCGTTTCAACAAATAGGCTGCGACGGCAGATCGCTGCAGGCAGAGCGCCTCCTTCCAATACCAGATGCAAGCGAGATCGACGGCTGCGCAGATGCTGGCGGCCATATCGGGAGAGGATGCGTGGTCGCTGACGCGACAGTTACGGACTTTGTCGCAGAGCCCCTTAAAGTCGCCTCGGATTAGGTAGAAGTCGAAATGGATTAGCCTGAAATAGGCTTGAAGTGTCAGGACGAACATAACTGGCACCTCACTTCGTCACCGGACAGCTGAAGTTGATCACAGAGAAACGCCAGCCGGTCCGTTAGCGCATCGAGGCGTTGGCTTAAGGGAAGGACAGGCGAATGCCCACGCTCTTTGCTGTAGTCCAAGATGATCGGGTGGCAGGAGGCGCTCGCTGACTGTAACCGTGCGGTCATTTTTCGCGCATGGAGAGGGTTGCAGGTCTGATCGGCGTCCCCGGAAATCAGCATCGTTGCGGGGTAACGCACGCCCTGGCGAACCTGATGATAGGGAGAATAGCTGGCGAGAACTGGAAAGTCGTCTGGGTCATCCGCAGTACCGTATTCATCGCGCCAGACGTGCGCGTGGTCGAACAGGTGGTAGCGAAGCATGTCCAGGATCGGAACCATGCAGACAGCCGCACGAAACAGATCCGGGCGCTGGGTCAGAGCTGCGCCAACGAGTAAGCCGGAGTTGGATCCGCCGAAGATCGCGAGCTGATCTACAGTCGTTCGTCCGGTCTGGACGAGCCACTCGGCCGCACACAAGAAATCGTCGAAGGCCGTCTGGCGGTTGCGCCGCTTGGCCGCGTCGTGCCATTTCGCTCCGAACTCGGACCCTCCCCGGATGTTGGGCAGCGCAAAGAGGCATCCGCGCTCCACCAGAAACGCGACAAACACGCTGAATTGAGGCGTTACCGAAACGCCGTATCCGCCGTAGGAAGTCAGGATTGCAGGATGAGATCCCCCTGCAAGAACGTCTCTGCGGCCCATCAGAAACATTGGGATTAGTGTTCCGTCCTTCGAGGCATACGACACCTGCCTAGAGTCATAGTCGGCGCGAGGAAAGGGAACCCTTCGCCTCGCCCAAAGCGTCCGCTTTCCAGACGGCGCAAAACATCGAACAATGTTGACCGGCTCCATGAACGATTCGGTTTCGATCAGAAATTCGTTGTTCGTGTATGAGCCATGGATTAATCGAACTGTTTCGTTGTCCCGTAACGGAAGGTTGGCGATGCGCTTTCCGGAAAAGTCGTAGATCGCAACCTCAGCTGAGGTGCCGCGGATCCGTGACACAAGAAGGTATTCTCCTGCGACGATCCACCCGTTGATCCGGTCTGCTGTTTCCGGCACAATTTCCACCCATTCGGGCATCCGGTTGTTCTGCGTGCGAATCTCAACAATGCGGAGATTGGGTGACTGGTGATCGGTGATGGCGAAAATCCGGTCGCCGACCAGGCGCGGACCGAAGCTGTATTCAGCGTCGCTGACGACGATCTCCGGTGACTGCCCAGAGTCGAGAGATTGGAGATAGAAATCGATCCGGGTTTTCTCCAGGAATTTGCAAACAAGGAACCCCAAGCGCGTTCCGTCTGCGGTAACGCCAAGGCGAATTCTCTCGTGTTCCCCAGCAAAAAATATTTCCCGATCCTGGCTGAAGGGCGTGCCAAGCTGATGCTGGTACACGGCGCGATAGAAAGGCCTAGTGGCCGTCTGCGCTTCGTGGACGTAGTAGAAGCCTTTGCTGTCTGGGGCAAAGGCGAATCCACGCAGATATCCACGGGGGAGGATATCCGGGAGTCTCTCGCCGCTCTTAATATCCAGCAGTTCAAATGTTCCGGTGCGTTCTCCTCCCTCCTTGACTTCATAGAGAAGCAGGCGGCCGTCGGGGGAGAGAACCAGCGCTTTGACGGCCGTGTGGTTTCCTGTTCCTCGCTTGGAGGGGTCCACCAGAAGGCGGTCCTTACCGTTGATGCCTTCTCGCATGTAGATACACGCCTGTTCCTGGCCGGGCAGTCGCTTGCGAAAGAGATAGAGATCGCCTACGGTCCGTACGGTGTCGTAGGTTTCCACTTCAAGGAGTTCTCGAATCCGGGTGCGGATCTGCTCTCGTCCGCAAATGCCATCAAGATACAGCCGGGCATACCGCGTCTGCTGGTTGATCCACTCGCGGGTGCTTGGGGAATGCTGATCTTCGAGCCATCGGTAAGGGTCGGCCACGGAAACTCCGTGCAAGATCTCCGAGACCAGTTCGACCTGAGAGCAAGGCGGGGGTTCCATCAGCTTGGGCATGGCAAGCTCCGTTCCAGAAGTGCACGCGCATCACGGTCCATCCGACGGGTGAGAGCCCGCAAGTAACCGGCTGCACGGTTGTCCTGAATTCTCCGTGAGTCGGTCCAGAGATCGTTCCCCGCTGCATAGGCGAAAGCCGCCACCAGAGGCGCTAGCCCAAGCGCGCTGCGAATAGGAGTCGGGGAAACAAACGAGCGCCAGGGCGCGGTATAGGAATCGGTGAGGCCGGTTTCGCCTGGGTGGTCCTGTCCGAATGCTCGCCGGAAATGTTCCAGCAAGTACTGAAAGGTGAGGAAGGGGTGTCCGACGAATGCCTCCGCCCAGTCGAGAAACAACGAGCCCACAGACGAACAAACAATATTTCCCGGATTGATGTCGAGGTGCCCGAGGGCGACGGGAAAGTCCGTCTCCTCAAGACCGTCAAGGGCGTAATGGACTCGCGCGGTCAGAGAACCGAGCTCCTTGCGGGAGATTGCCGGGGGCGAGGTTTTGGTCTGGCGATCCATTAATTCACCGGCGGCTTGAAAAAAAGGCTCGACGCGATCCGAGAGTGCGTGTGCGCGCAGATCGCGGGCGCCGACTTCGACAAGGTGCAAACTTCTGCCGAGTGAATGGATCTGTAACTCGGCAAGGTCTCGGGCCGCGGATTTCCAGGAGGCAGGCCCGCAACATTCGTGAAGAAGAGATCCTTCGGCCTCCTTAGCTAGCCAGCCGTTCCACTCTGGGCGTGCGGCAATGACTTCCGGGACGAAACGACAGAAAAGACGCCCCAGAGCGAGCGTAAGAGGGTATTCCCGCTGGTTCGGGGCACCTACGGCTTTGAACCAAACCGCCGGCCCATCCGTTTCGAAGCGAATCAAGTTGAATGTCGGGCTGGCATTGAGCTGTGAAAATCGGCCACTGAGGCTCAGTCCAAGGCGCCGGATTTCATCGCGGATCCAATCGGTAAGTTCAAAAAACCACCCGAGCCTAGCGAAGGGTCCGTACTTGCGGCCCACCGCGTAGGCCTGGCATTCCGCATTGGCCTTAGCGATCGCCGTGTGGTCAGCAGTATCCTCGAAGTCGCTCTCCGCCGCCGAAGCGATGGAAGCCCAACATGAACCAGGAGTGTGGGAAGGACGGAGCGCACAGGATTGCATCACCTCGTACCGGCACTCAGACTCTCGTTGGTCAGAGTCGAGGGAGAACAGGCGGACCGTTTCCTGCAACCAGTCGAATCGCAAAGATGAAGTCAGGTCTTGAGCGAACCGCTGATGTCCGGGCATCTGCACCGTTGGAAGGTGAAGGCGGCCGTTCTTCGGGAGGACCAGTAACTCTGCACCGTGAGATCCGAACAGGATGATCCGGTAGAGTTTGGCTTCAGTGCTTTGTACTGTGTCCATCACAGGAGTTACCCCTCTCCCTCAGAGTGACCCCGAGGACAGATGCGCTTCGATCAGTTGATGCTTTTCGAGCGTTGCTAGGAACTCCTCTACATCACGATTCGCGGTATCTGAGGTTATGCCGAACTCACGACTGAGTTGTTCTGCAATCTGCGTTGAGGTGAATTGACGGTCGAGAAGTTCAAGGATTTTCGACCCGACGAGATTGAGGCTGAACATCCGGCCGTGTTTCACGTCCAGGACGACTGCACCGTCCTGCGAGTGGGTCCTGCGTACGTGCTCGGGGACTCGAGCCATGATGTCCTCCGTTTTCTCCGGGCGGAGTCGGCGTGAGGCTGCCAACCTGCCACGGAAATGGTGCGCCGGCCAGAAATATCTGTTTTTGTCCACGATTCGGACATGTCTCGCAAGAACGGCGCGTATTTCAGAGAGATGCGAGGCGGAGAAAAAAGTGAATCGAAATGGGTCGTGTCCAGAATCCGGGCCTCACAGTTTGCGAAGCAAAGCCGCCAATTTTCCGACTACCTCTGCGTCCACGCCGTTTCGCAAGCGCACAGGTTGCTCGAAACCATCCGCAAACGGGTGAATGACGAGCGCTTTGCCCTCGAGCGTGCAGCGAGCGCAGAGGTACGAACCATCACGATGCAGGAGCAGGTAGAGCGGTTGGTCCCGCAATACCCCTTTTCCCATCAAGGGAGGCTTTTTCTCTCGTCCGTTCACCGCTGCGAGCACGGCGCCTGTGAGATTGAGGTGAAAGGAAGCGCGATTCCCGCCGAGCCAGACGACATCGCGGAGCGAGAGGTGCGACAGGCCCGTGAGGGCGGCCAATGAATTCCGGAGAAATAAAGGAATTTCCTCAAACTCTTCCATCAAATCGGAGAGAAATCCCTTGGTGCCGAGGTCGCTCTGGCGTTGTTCCCGAGCGCGCGAAGACAGATTAGGCCGGGATTCGAAGATGGGCCGCGGAATCGGTTCTTGCCCGAGTTTATCGACCCTTCCGCCGACCGCGCCGAGCGCTTCTCGGAAGGTGACAGAGTAGAGCACGCAGACAGCAAGAATCTTGTGAATGTGGTGCGGCGGTGCGCCGTTCTGTTCATACGCCGCAAGAGTGGCCCTGGCGCAGAAAAATCTCTCATCGCCGAGCACTTCGGCAATGCGGCGGCTGCGCGCCGAGGCCTCGCGCAGGGAGAGTCCAACCCGGCTGCGGCCCTCTGCGGCGAGCTGCGAGAATCCGCGTGTTGTTGAAAGCAGGGGAAGCGGCTGCGGGTTCCAGAACAGGGCAAGCTTACGCGGGACTTCGGGAGAGGGTGTCTTTGCGAGGAACCGGAATTCGAGGTCCAGCGTTCCGAGAATGCGAGCGTCACGGCCCAGCTGCAATGCGACTTCGGCATAGGGCAGTTCCGTCGAACGCAGTGTGAGTAGATTCCCTTTTGAGATGTGCAGACGGCAGCACGTCAGTCCGTTGCTGTGCTCGACGAGATAGAGTGGCTGCGAGACTGCGACGGAGGGTTTGCGCGAGAGCCGGGTGTCAACGCGCACGATACTGCCTGGCAACAGATCGGGGAAGGCAAACGCATCTTGCCGTCCCACCTTTGCGTAGAGAAACGGCGAAGGGCCACGGGGCAGTAGGGACTTTAGCTGCGGGAGCGGACCAGGCTCCAGGACCTCGCCGAGAGGGGCGATCGGCGGGAGCGGACCGCGGAAGGACTTGCTGCGAAACCATGCGATGCGCGCTTCGTCGTCGTATACCTGTGTGTCGAGGAGTCTGGTTCGCTCGGCCGGTAGAGAGGCGGCTAGGCTCGATAGCTCGTCGAGCCGAAACCCGAAAACGGCGAGCCAATCGACGAGGCGATAGTTGGTGATCGCACTAAAGGCGAGGACCTGTTCTATCCTCGGACTGAAGGATTTGGTCCGCACGTCAGCATAAAAGTGATGCGAGATGTGGTGCACTCTGTTCTCGCCATAATGCAACCGGGACTCGCGTGAAACATCGGCAAGCGTCAACCCCCGGCTGGCCAAAACTTGCTGAATGCGAACGGCGATCTCTTCTCCGCTCGCATGCTGGGTGACGAGGGGGAGCGCGTGCCGAGGCGCCGTCATCATGGACGTTTCCTGTTGCAGGATGGGGGCATGGTTGTGCTCACCTGCGTTCGTGAATAGGCGTTGGCAAGAGGGGGAGGTCAGAAAGTCCGAATTTGTCCGTAATAACGGACTAGCGAAAGGAGCCAAGGAAGGAAACGGATTCAGGAATTCCATTAGACAGGTATCGAGTACATACATTAATATGCGCGGCAATGGACGGTAAGGACCTGTCACCGGGGGCGAAACTCAAGCGGCTCCGCGAAAGCCTTGGCATGACCCTTCGCTACGTGGAGGAGCAGACCGAAGAAATGGCCCGGCGGAAGAACAACCCTTATTACGCGATCTCCCGCACTTGGCTGGACGACATCGAGAACGGTGTGCACGTTCCGAACATTTACAAGCTGTACTCCCTCAGCGCCATCTATGGTCGCAGCTGGGTCTACCTCAACTCGCTGTTCAACCTGCGCCTGAGCGATCTCACCAAGGACCAGGCCATCTACGGAGTGCCGAAGACCCGGTTGCTGCCCAAATCCGAGGAGGAGCCTGAAACTGTAGTCCTTCCGCTGCGCTTCCGGCAGGAACAAACGTTGGCGGAGACTAAACTGCTAGCGAAGCTCGCCGTTGTCTGGAGCGACATTCCGATTCACCTAGTGCGCCTTCTCAGCCCGAACGAATCGCTTTATGGTTTTGTGGGACTGGACGATGACACCATGGCCACTCTCGTGCGTCCCGGTTCTTTCGTGCAAATCGACGTAAACCAACGGAAGGTTCTCGACGGGCCTTGGGCCGCAGAAGAAGACCGGCCTATCTATTTTGTGGAACTGCGCACGGCCTACGCGTGCAGTTGGTGCGAATTGCATGGAAGAGAATTGTGGCTCGTACCACATCCCAAGTCCGGCCGGCCCACGCGGCGTTTCGAACATGGGCGCGAAGCGGAGATCGTTGGGCAGGTTACGGGTGTCGCCATGCGCATTGCGAGTACGCCCGGGAAGCCGATGCGTCGCGGGAACAGGAAGGCGGATCCGGCTCAGGAATAACGCCGCAGCAAGCGCGGGCATCTTGTTACCATAATGGCTACATCAATACAAACAAGTGCCAAGGAGATTCCGAATGGTCATTGGTGATCGTTTGCGACAATTGCGGGAAGTGAAGAAACTCTCGCAGGGAGACATTGAAAAACGGACGGGCTTGCTGCGCTGTTACATCTCGCGCGTTGAAAATGGCCACACGGTGCCGGCCATCGAGACGCTCGAAAAGCTGGCCCGAGCGCTCGAGATTCCCTTGTACCAGTTATTCTATGACGGCGAGGAACCACCAAAACTACCGAACCTGCTCAAGCGGAAAACGGCGGATGACCTCGTGTGGGGCAGCAAAGGGAAACAAGCAAATTATCTTCACCAGCTGAGGAAGTGCCTGAGCAAGGCGCAAGACGAGGACCGCAAACTGATCCTGTTTATGGCCCAGAGGATGGCCAACAAGAGCGGTCGGCGCACAGAGGAAGAATCGAGGTAGGAAAGTACGGGGCTATGCCGAAGCACAGCCCTCGATCGTCTTGGTCTCCTTTCTCTCTGTATTTTGCTTTCAGTACTCTTCGGGCAGCAGCAGCGTGGTTACGCTGCGATCTGCCTCGGTGATCACCCATACCTTGGCGTCACCGGCTCCGGTTCGATAGCTGCTCAGAAGCCGGAAACCGCGCTTCAGGCTCAGTTCGTTTTCCTTGCGGTCGTGCTCGTCGAGTTCGCCCCAGTCGCCGCGCACGTGCCGTGACAGGAAGTCGAGCGGGGTTTGTCCGGCCTTTTCGAGCGCGGCCAGCGCGCCGGGTGTCGCGACGATTTGGCCGAGCGGGAACAAAGCCGCCTTGGTGGTTGCGTGCATGGAAGTTTCTCCTTCGGAAGGTGTGGTTTTTTGCCTTTCCGGCAACGCGGAGCGGTGCAGGAGGAACAAATTGCCCTTCCTGGCTGGCTCACCGCGCCTAGCCGTCCGCGCTGTCAAGGGCGCGTTTTTTGCGTTCATCGGAGCGAAGCGGAGACCCTTGATCAGAAGAAGCGGACGGTCTAGGCGCAGGCTCCCCAAAAGGAAGGGCAGTAGGGGTCGCTGGGTCTTGCGACAGTCTGGAGAGACGTCTTTAGGAGTTGTGGCGTTGCTGTTCCTGACGGGTTGGAATTTCGCTGGGGAAAGCTCTTTCTAATAAGAGATCGTTCAGCGTCTGTTGCACTGTGCGGGGAAACTTCTCTGCATATTTGCGGAGTTTCGAGACAGACAGAAACTGAAGTTGGAATTCATCGAGAGGCGTAGGAAGTCCCTCTTGGCGAGAGAGGTAAATCCAATCGAGGAGGGCCTTCTCTGGCTCCGCGATTAGATATTTGTTGTAGCGCGTGTTTTTCTCTTCAAAACCCCAGTAGAGATTAGGAGAGATCTTTCTGTAAACGATGTTTGCTGACTTGGAGTGATAGGACTGGGGATGAGCAGGCGCGACACAAGTGAGTGCGGAAGGGCTCTGATTGATGATGCCTTTCTCGACAAGCGCGGATTCAAGCGAGATGTAAGATTTGGGGCGAAGAAGGTTTACAAGGTCGCGTGGTGAGAATTGGCTGTTTAAGTGGTTGATATAGAGCTTTGTCGACACGCGCTCGACCAGGCCGTTGTTTTCCTGCCGCCGCAGCGCATTGCGAACGACGGCTTCGGACCGTTTGTATTTACGGGCCAACTCCTCGAGCCGCACGATGCAGTTCGACCTTGCCTCGTTGGTCAAAACGGTTGTCCAGTTCATTTTGAGGCCTCCTCGAGCCACTCGGCAAAGACGGTTCGAAGTGAAGAGTGAATGAGCTGAAAACCTTGCTTTTCAAGTTCGTCAAACACGGAAGCTGGCAGGACAGGGCGCAGTTCAACCGTGCAGAGCTTTGGTGTAACACTCCGAATACGCGTATCGATGAATTCGGCATCAAACTCATTCATAGAGAGGAAGTCTTCCAAGTGGGCGCGCAAAGTTTGGTCGAGGGCCGCGCGACGTGAAAGCAACAGATGAATATCAAAAGCGTCTCTGGCCTTCACAAAGCGGCGGCTTAGGAAAGTTTCGCATTTCTGGAGTAGGAGATAATTTGCGTTGGGAGCCAGTACAATGCTGTCGGGTATTCCGGTGATTGTGTGCTGGAGGATTTGCGATTGTAGGATACCTCCACCGATGGTCGTTAGATCGATGCTGAAAAGCGGCTTTTGATTTGCCAGTACCCATTGTCTTGTGAGCCCCGCAGTTGCGATGTCTTGTTTGAATTCGATTTGACCGAGTCCGAGGGCTTCCGCGATGGGCTGTATTGCAGAATGGAGCACCTTTTGTATCTCTCTCGCGGCTGGGGGTTGGCCTGGGGATGATAGAAGATCCAAGTCGCGAGACACGCGAGGACTGTCGTGAAAGAGAACGAGTGTGACGCCGCCAAACAATACGAAATAATCTGGGAAGGAGTTGAAGAGTGCCACCGCGCTTTCCTCTATCAGTAGAAGGACATGAGCGTCAAGCTCCTGGATGCCCCTTTCCCGATACTTTTCGATTCGTGCTTGCAGGTTCATAGTTATGGCTAGCATTAAATGGAATGCGTTACATACATTGTAATACTACCATAGTTTTAGATCCAATCATAAATGATGTATTTGAAGACCATAGTATTAGACATGGTCAGGATTGGACTGCAAGCTCAAATCAAGGGTGTGGTGCTTAGTTCTCGAGCGAGCCTTCGCAGCTCACTCGCCGATGACAATGAACGGTGCCCAGAAAAAGGGACTTGTGGAGCCGCTCGCGAACACCGCGGAACGTGCCTCGGCCAGGGCGACGCTTTTCTTCTTATTTTCCAAGATGCCTCTGTAATACCTTTCCATAAGCAAGGCGGTCGACTCATCTGAGACTTGCCATAAACTTACGGTCACACTTTCTGCGCCCGCGGCCAGGAAGGCCCGCCCTAGGCTCATCACGCCTTCCGCCCTGCTGATCTTGCCAGACCCCGTATTGCAAGCCGACAACACAACCGACTCGGGTTCGAGCTTTAGGCCGAGAATCTCGGACATGGACAAAAACATGTGGGAGGAGTCCCCGCCATCCGAGGAAAGGACCAAGGAAGGCTCCTGAACACCCGTATCCACAGCAAGCACTCCGTGCGTCGCAAAGTGCAGGAACCTGAACTTCGACAGATCAGTATCGAGTAGCTTGCTTTTGGTCGCGTCGACACCGATGCGCACATCCACCGTCTCTTTTCTTTGCTTCAGCAGCGAGGCAATGCTCTGAACTTCCACGGCAGTGCCGGGCAACCGTTCAAAAGAAAATCCTCTCGATTGCAATTTCTCTGAATCCGGCACTATCCCCAGTGCTCTCTGGGTGGACCCTGGTTGCGCCCCGGAAGGTTTCTTTTCCGACACATTTTGCAGCTTTACCAGTTCGAACCGCTCATCGCTCGGAGAGGTAATGGGGTCAGCGATACCAAGGAACGACTCCTGCCAGTGGGAGGAAAGCTTGGCGGTTCGCGCGAGGCGCAAAGAGACGGCAGAGGGATAGTAGGTCGTGGCTTTTTTGAGGAGTGGGAATTCTCCGCGAGATGCCCCGGGCGAATACAGCTCAAAAGGTAGGACGAAGAGGGCGTCATCCGGTATCAGGACAAGGTCCGTGGAATCCTGGAGGATCTTTGCCGTGTCGTTTGGGAAAAGTGCGGTGAACAATTCTTCGCAAATCCTCAAGTCCACGGCTTCCGGCTGGGCGGAATTTAACTGGCTTCGGACCAGGGAAACTTTATCGACAAACCAAGTTCGTTTTTTCGGTACCTCGTAAAATGCCTTGAGCTGATTTCCCTTGCCATCCAGATTCTGGACCATCCAGACGAACGTGGAATTCTCGGTCATCTTGAATTCGACAAGGGTCTCTCCGCCCCGGAGAGGAAGATTGGCGACCGCGACGTCCTCTGGGTATTCGATGGCCGCGTATTGAGGCGAGACGCTGCGCAGTTCCTTGAGAAAGGCCTGGATCTGGTTTTGGACGCCCTGAAGGTCGGAATTTAGGCTTGGGATCTCGGCACGTTGCGACGGATCGGCCGAATCGGACGCTTGTGCTAGCTTTGCTTCCACGCTCTCGCGCTCCGAGTAGAGAGACTGCTCGCGTTCTCGCACCGTGGATGGAAGAGTAAGGGCCATTTGATTCTTAAACACCCTTCCCCAACTCTCAGCGAACTGTCTGGCCTTGTTCTTCTCAGCGTATTCGAGGGCAGTGGATGCGAACGCAAGCTGATCCTTGGGCGAATCCTTACTCATGGAATATAGCAGCGCCACCAGTTCGTCATAAATGAAGCTGTAGTTTTCCGCGATTCCCTTCTGTTCCTCGGCGCCGAGCCGTCCCTTGATCGTTTCGATCAAGGCGATAAGTTGTTGGTACGAGCTCAAGGCCTCCTTCAGCCTGCCCTCCGAGGCGAGTAGCCGGGAGCCTTGGTATTGAAGCCGGCCTTTTAAGTAGAGGTCAGGCGATTTGGCGACCAGCGGACGCGCTTCGTTGAGCGCGGTTCGGGATGCCTTTAAGTTCCCGGCCAACCGCTCCGCTTCGGACAAACTAATCAACCCATGCGCCTGACAATTCGCATCCTTTTCCTTTAGACAGTCTTGAATGTCCTCTCTTGCAATCTTCGCCGCCTCGTCATATTTCCCGGTTTGCAGGTATATCTCCATCAGATCGAGTCCGAGGGTCTTTCCATACCCCAAAGCCAAAGCCTTTTGATAGCATTCTTGGGCTTTGTCGAAGTCCTTGATGGACGAAGTTCGATCGGAATAGATGGCTGTGAGATGGGCCCAGCAGGCAGCTTGCCCTTCTCGATTTCCGAGTTGCTCGAAGAGCTTCAGAGCAATTTCCGTTTCGGTTACGGAATCCTCCCAGGCACCGAGAAAACCGACTACGCCAGCGAGTGCCAGATGGGAGTATGCCGTGTGTTCCGTATCGCCCGCTTTGGTCGTTATCTCCAGCCCGTCTCGAAAAGACGCGAGCCCCTTCTCGTACTCGCCCTGGGAGTCGTAAAAGTCTCCCAGGAAATACGCAGCAAAATACGCGTAGAGAGGGCCAGCGCTGATTGCCACCTTCCGGGCCTCGAGCAAAGGCGGTAACGCTTTTTCTGGGTCGTTCAGCAGATAGTAGTCCCGCCCCAAATTGCGGAGCGCATTCGTTTCGCCCACGCTGTTGTTCAATTCGTGAAAAAGGCCAGCGGCTGCCGCGTGAGATTCACTGGCTTTGCCATAGTCTTTCTGGGCTTGGTAGGCGTTGCCTAGGCCTAGTAGGGACTGCGCGAGAATGTTTTTTTGGCCCGCATTCTGGGCAAGCGCTTTGGCCTTCGCATATTCATCCACGGCGGAGTTCCTCTCGGAGACCCTTAAGAAATAATCGCCGAGTCCGACGAGAATGCTGCCCTCGTCGGCCGGCGCTTTCAATTCGTGGAAGAGATTCAACGCCGAGTTCAAATACTCCAGCTGCAATTTCTGGGCGGTATCGGATGAATCCGAATTTAAAACAATGGATACCCGAACATAGGCTCCTGCGGCCGTTCGCTTATCTCCGGTCGACAGCAGTTTTTGGACGGCAGATGCCAACTGTGCATTTGCCTCGTCATAAAGCTTGGCGCTGGCGAACGACATTGCCAGTTGAATGAGCAAGTCCGGACTATCGGGGTTTTTTGTAAGCAGTTTTTGAAGCGAACTTTTCGCTCCGGCCACGTTGCCGGTTTGCGCTTGCACCATGGAATTCGCTGCGTCCGCATACACGATCAGCTGTTCATCGTGCGTCTTGGCGGCAAGGCTGACACATTCGGAGCTTTTCGTTTGGGCGAGGG
>Ga0335085_10010748_pt1 | contig 13662 bp, 12 predicted proteins | sample Lox_Sample_45_FD_206712 | JGI IMG/M metagenome (GOLD analysis project Ga0335085, IMG submission 206712) | Soil microbial communities from Loxahatchee National Wildlife Refuge, Florida, United States - Lox_Sample_4.5 | ecosystem: Environmental > Terrestrial > Soil > Wetlands | place: USA...
CCGACTCTGATGGGCGGGACTTACGACGTTTGAGCCCCTTTGTCTCCCCTTGGCGGGCGATATTAGACAGCTGCGTTTGCGACGCAATGATGGCGATGGCATCCGCGTCCCGGGGTCGCGGTGGCCCTACCCCCAAGGTGCCGCCTTAACCCTTTGGATAAATTAGCATTAGTTATACGGCAACCATAGCAGACGGAATTCTCTTGCGGCGCTCCCGTGGCGGCTTCCCGGCGAGGCCCGGCGCGCGCGCCGGCGGGCCCTTCGCATCCCGCTCAAGACCTGCTAACCGCTCAATGGAGGGGTTCAACCGCGGACGGTCTCAGCAAGGGTCGGAAATGGCAGGTCTCTACTTCGAAGAATTCTCCGTGGGTCAGACGTTTCAGCACGCCATCCGGCGCACGGTTACGGAAGCCGACAATGTGTTTTTCACGGCGCTGACGCACAATCCCGCTGCTCTGCACCTCGACGAGGAATACTGCCGCGAGCACACCGAGTTCGGCACGCGCGTCGTCAACAGCTGCTTCACGCTGGGATTGATGGTGGGCATCTCGGTGGCGGAAACCACGCTCGGCACGACGGTGGCCAATCTCGGCTGGGACGAGGTGCGGTTTCCCAAGCCGGTCTTTCACGGCGACACGTTACGGGTGGAAAGCGATGTGATTGAGTTGCGCGAATCCAAGTCGCGTCCGCAGAACGGCATCGTGATCTTCGCGCACCGCGCCTTCAATCAGAAGAACGAGATCGTTGCGACGTGCAAGCGGTCCGCGTTGATGCTGCGGAAGCCGAAATAGCTCCGTCAGTGGCGAGTAGCGAGTGGTGAGTGGCCTAAGAATCTATTCACTACTCACTGCTTATCACTCATCACTCACCAGTTCGCGACCGTCGAATCATCCACGCATACAGCGCCGCGATCAGCGCCACGAAAGCCACGAGGCCGATCAGATTTGCCGGGGCAAAATCGGCAGGCACAAGACCCAGAGGGGCGTCGGTCGACAACGCGACGATCAATCCGGCGAGCACGACTCCGAATAGGCTCTCTCCCACGATCATTCCGGAAGCGACAAGCACGCCCAAGCGCTTGGCGTGCTCGGCTCTCGCGCCCGCTTCCGCGCGGCGGTCATAGAAGTGTCCGATAATTGCGCCGATGACCACCGGAAGTGTTGCCGACATCGGCAGATAAATGCCGATGCCCACCGCGAGCGGCGGCAACCTGAGCCAGTTGCGCGAACCCAGAATTTCATCGAGCACGACCACGACGATGCCCAATCCGCAACCTACGCCCAGCATCCGCCAATTGAGCTTCTGTTCGATCACGCCTTGCGCCAACGCCGAAATCAGGCTGGCCTGCGGCGCGGGCAGCGGCTTGGCCACCGCGCCCGCCAGGCGCGGGGCGCCGGCGAACCCATAGGCATGGGCAAGCAGGTTGAGCACGGGCGGAATCACCGCAGCCCCCGCGAGTACGCCGACGATCAACGCCCATTGCTGCGCGCTGGGTGTTGCGCCCACCAGCTGGCCGGTTTTCAGATCCTGGAGGTTGTTGTTGGAGATGGTGGCGATCGCGAATACGATCGCGGTCGCGAACAGCGCATAAGCGACGAGTGCACTACGCGATGCGGCGTGCAGTTCGGCAATGCCGACGAGCACGGTGGCGCAAGTCACGATGGCGAGTATGCCCACGCCAGATATCGGGCTGTTGGAGGCGCCGATGAGGCCCGCCATGTAGCCGCAGATGGCCGCGATGATGAAACCTCCCACGAAGATGAAAGGAAGCATCGCGGCGACGAGCAGAAAGGATTGCCCGGCAAGCGGTGTCGGTCCAAGAAAATCGCGCAGGATGTATGCCGCGACGGCGAGACAGCCAACCGCCAGCACAGCAATCCATACCATCGGCATATCCTGATCCGCGCGTTCGCCCGCACCCGAAGCCTTGGCGCGCGAGGCCGTAATCGTGCCAACCACACCGCTGACCACCGGTCCGGCCAGCTTGAGCAGAGTCCACATCGCCGCCACACCGATGGTGCCGGCGCCGATGAATCGGACCTGATGGGTCCAGATGTCCATGGCGCGATCACCGATCGCAGCGCCGCCAGCCGTCTGCAGCGAAGTCAGGAAAGGGACTGCACCTGCCCAGGCGATAAGAAGGCCCAGCAGCATGGCCAGCCCCACCGAGACGCCTACGAGATAACCTGCGCCCAGCAGTGCCAGCGAGAACGACATGTCGTAGCCGGTTACGGCCCCGCTGCCGACACGGAGGAACTGGGTCACCTCACCGGCTGCGATGCGCGTCGCCGCGAATGCCGCGAGCGCCGCCGATGCGATGGCGCCATAGACCACCGCGAGTAGGCCCTCGCGGGCTTCCGAGGACGCGTCGCCGGATACTGCTTCGCGCGCGCGCGATCCCACTTCCAGGACTTCGGCGGCCGCTACCCCCTCGGGGTAGGGAAGATCGGATGTCGTCACCATGGCTCGGCGCAGGGGGATGGTGAAGAGCACGCCCAGAATGCCGCCCGACGCGCAGATGAGAAACGACGTCCAGAACGGAAAACCCGTCCACCAGCCCACGATGACCAGGCCCGGCAGCACGAAGATGATCGCCGACAGCGTGCCGGCGGCGGACGCGACCGTTTGCACGATATTGTTTTCGAGAATGGTGGCGCCTTTGAGCGCCGAAAGGACTGCCATGGATATGACGGCGGCGGGAATCGAGGTGGCAAACGTGAGCCCGACCTTGAGGCCCAGATAGACATTCGCCGCGGTAAAGACCGTGGTGATGAGAATGCCGAGCACGAGCCCGCGCAGCGTAAGCTCGCGGACGGATTGAGTGGGCCTGTTCATGCCAATTCCGAGTGCTGTTCCCGACATTGACACTAGCCGCCAAATCCATTGGACGCCAAGTCATGACATTTTTGACCGCGCGCCTCCGAGCGCGTAGGCGGGCTTGGAAGCCCGCGGTCCGGAAAAAGAAAAAGGGAGGGTGCAACCCCTCCCTTTCCCCCCATCAGGCATTCTCTTGCTTGCCCCCGAAAGAGTATGCCTCGCGAACTCAGTAATGAACGATCGTCGCAGTGTTGCCGACGGCGGTCGCGGCGACGCTGAGATTGCCATAGACGTTTTTGACTGCGCTGTTGACCACGGCGTCTTCCATGGACGTGTTCAGCTGGCGTGTGATGATGTTGGTGTTCGGTGCGTTGGTGTCCTCGCTGAACGTATTGCCGATCGCGGTCGCCAGCAGCGACGTGTCGTTGCCCGCTGTGTCGACGTTGGCGTTGAGCTGCGCGTAAGGATCGGTCGCGTCGCATTCCTGGTAACTGTTGACATTGACGTTGTGCGGGTCCGTCGAGATGTCCGTGCCGTTGCAGACGGCTTGCGCCTGCAGATCCACCGTGCCGCCCGCGTTTTGCACGTTGGCGTTCTGCGTCGCCACGATGTCGGCCTGATTGCCGACAATCTGCGTGTTGAGCACGTTGGTGTCGTTCATCGTGTAGATCTGGACGTTGTTACCGCCCGCATCGGCCGACGAGGCGACGTTGCCCGCAATGTTGGTGATCTGCGTGTTCAGCTTGGCAACGTCGGACTGAAGGTCGATCTGTCCGTTGAGGATATTGCTCGTATTACTCGATGCCTGGGCGCAGGCCAGGCTCGGCATCAGGATCAGCAGAGCTGTACCAGCGATAAGGGTCTTGGCGAGAGGCTTCATGGCTTGTTTCCTTCAGGGTTGCAGCGTGAGCGGCGGCATGAGACGGGTGCGATGGAGCCGGAGGATCCCCCGCCGGCGGATCATCCGTCGCGTCGGCTTGCTGTGGGGCCGCGGGAACGTCCGCTCCCGCCAATGGGTTGGACGGCAAGCGGGGCATCGCTGTGGCACGCACGGAAACGTTCGTATCGGCCGACAAATTGGATGCCGTGCTGGGGGCATCGCCTGGACCGGCCAGGGGATCGCCGTCCGGCCCGAAATTCGAGGCGCAGACATCCGGCGGCACGTGATAGAGGCGCACCATCATCTCGAGTACGGCGCGCTCGATCACCGATCGCACGGCGAGCTGAATAGGCTCGAGCGCACTTTGCCCGACGCTCGCGTCGAAGAACGTGTGCCCCATGAAATCGAACACGCCGAGCTGGAGCTGGTGCCCGATGATCTGCTTCTGATACGAAATGACGTCGACCACTTCGAGCGTGTCGGTATCCACCAGCCGCAGATCGAGTCCGACGTTCATCACGTACATGTTGCCGCCGATCGTGCCCTTGAGGCTGTTGGTCGACGTGCCGCCGCCGTCGCCGTTGGCGCCGACCGAGCGGATGTTGAAGTTGAGCTCGGTTATGCCGCCGACCATGTAGTACTTCGATCCCGGAATGGAGCCGGCCATGATGCGGCGGAAGTCGCCCGGCGTGCCCTTGGCATCGGCGGTGATGAGCTTGTTGTTGGCGTATTTCAGCTCCATCTCGGCGACCGATGTGTCGAAGCGCTCGACCAGTGGCACGCCGGCTTTGGCCAGTGCCGACATTGCCATCAGCGCTGCACCTTGCGTCAGTTTCCTGCCGCTGTTGTCCGACTCGTATTTTCCGGTGTAGTCGGCAATCTGGCCGACCGCGATACGCATCGGCCGCCGTGCCGTCACGCCGGCGAGGCAGCGCAGCGCATCGGAATACGGCGTCTCGTTGGCAATTACCGGCGAGCCGCCGATCGGCGCGGTGTAGCGTCCGGTATCGTCGGCTTCCGGGCTCACGCAGCCGGAAAGCGCGATGGACGCGAGCACGATGGCAAGCGGTGCGGCAAAGATGCGGCGGGCGCGCGATGTCATGGGAGAAAGTTCCCTCTCGTTTCAGTGACCGTTCACATTCACTGTGGCGGTCTGATTTCCGTTGTTGGTCTGCTGGGAATTGACGACCACCGTGTTGTTGTTGCCCACGGTGACCACGTTCAGCGAGTTGCCGATGGCGTTGGCGGTACCCATCGTCGTGGCGCCGCCAAACCCTGCGCCGGTCGACATCGTTCCGCTGCCGAGTGCGGCCGAACCGAGCACGCTCATGGATTGCACGCCGGATTGCTGGCTCATCGCGGAGCTCGTGAACTGACCGTTAATGACATTCAGATTCCCGTTCGCATCGCGCAGTGAGGGATTGACGGGCTGGTTCTCCTGCGCCTGCGACATCCCATATGGATTGTTATAGTCCGAGGCGCTCATCGTCTGGCCCGACGCCAGCCCCGACGCGAGCATGGCGCACGCGAACGTGGCCAGTGCGAACTGTCTCGATTTGTGCGGCATGGTCGGAGCCTGTTTTGTCACCTCCGCCATGGAGCAACCCCTGTGCCAGGGTTTAAGGCGCGTTAAGCACGGCGCTGTTTCAATTCAGCACACGCGTGGCTAGTGTCGGGAATCGCGCGCAGTCGCCGGTCCGCACCGGCTAGGTGAACCCTAGATGGCCTTTTTTCAGGATCCTTCACGCCAGCCCTTTCTGAGGGTGCCGGCTTCCGTATTATGGCTGATTGCGCTGCTGATCGGCCTGCACGCAGCCCGCATTCTGGCATTTCCCGGTTCCGAATCGGACGGCCTGTTCGACACCTATGGCTTCGTACCGGCCCGCTACACCGGCTACAATCCCGGGACCGTCATGAGCCGGCTGCTACCGTTCGTGTCTTACCAATTTCTGCACGGCAGCTGGAGCCATGTCCTGTTCAACAGCGTGTGGCTGCTGGCGTTCGGGCCCGCCGTCGCCCGACGGTTCGGTCCGCTGCTGTTCCTCCTGTTCTTCCTTATATGCGGCGTCGCCGGTGCCCTCACGCACCTTGCGGCCTATTGGGGATCGACGGCTCCCGTCGTAGGGGCGTCGGCCGCGATTTCAGGCCTGATGGCCGCAAGCTTCCGGATGCTTCCGCTTGGCCCAGGCGAGGATTCGGCGGAACTTGCGCCTCTGCTTTCCCCTCGCATTCTCGGCTGGACGGTCACTTGGATGGTAATCAACGTGGTGGCAGGAATCACGGGCTTCGGCGCAGGCCCCGGTCCTGCCGTCATAGCCTGGGGTGCACACATCGGCGGCTATGTAACCGGGCTGGTGCTTGCCAGCCCATTCGATCGCCTGGCGAAAGTCTGACGCGGCGCTCCAAAGGCGCATGGCGGGTTGAAGTTTCAGCCTGGAGCCATAGGTAAAGAGCCGCCGCAATCCGGAGCGGAACCGTGACGATCAGCAATGGCAACGAATCCCAGAAGATAGGGGTAAGGACGCCATTTCCAGTCGCGCGTCTGGGCTACGCAGTCGCATTCGGCGTCCTGGCCTGGTTTGCATTTTGTCTCATCATGGCACTTGCGGCTTTGCAATTTGTTGTTCTTCTTGCAACCGGGCGGCTCAACGAAGAGCTGAAATCGTTCGGTTTGGGCATGGTCCAGTATCTGTGGGAACTGCTCGCCTTCATTGCCTTCGGGCGCGACGACAAGCCGTTCCCGTTCGGTCCGTTCCCGAAGATTTAGGCTCAAAGATTTAGGCCCAAAGACTTAGGCCAGCCTGGCGGGCTCGCATTCACCTTAGTGTGGCATTCAAGGTACGGGCGTCCCCGGAACCGAGCGAATGCGGGCGGATTGGGCAGCGTAATCGTTGTGGGACGCGGCCCCATGGAACATCCTGATGGCGTTCAGGATGGCCGCGGCCGACTTGCTCAATCTCGCGAGCGCAGCATGGCGGCCGATGGTCTCGCCGCAGGCGAGATCGGAGCGGGGAGCTTGAAATGTCGTGCCAACCACGGGGGGCGGTCCGACCTTCTATCTTTGTGAGTGTGCTGGTTATCGCTGCGGGAACAGCCATTCCGGTTTCGGCCCAGGTCGAGACCGTGGTGGTGACCGCACAAAAACGCACAGAGGACGTTCAGACCGTTCCCATCGCCGTGACGGCCTTCACTGATGAAGACATCAAGGCACAGAGGATCAACCAGGCGCGCGATCTGCAGTTCCACGCGCCCAACGTCACGTACACGACGTCGAACTACGGCAACACCACGGACTTTCAGATCCGTGGCATCGGTCTCACCTCCGTAGGATACGACGACGAATCCGGCGTCGCCGTGGATTTCGACGAAGTCTATCTCGCCGCACCGCAATTGACCGAAGGAAGCTTCTACGACCTGTCCGGCATAGAGATACTCGCAGGTCCGCAAAGCACGCTTTACGGCCGGGGCGCCACCGGCGGCGTTGTCAACATCAATATCGCCAAACCCGATCTCGACACGGCGAGCGTGCAGGGGCTTGTACGCTACGGCAATTACGATGCCTTCGAGTTTCAGGGGGCTGCAAATTATCCTGTCGTCGCCGATCAGCTCGCACTGCGCGTCGCCGGCGACTACGACAGCCGCAGCGGTTTCGTGACGAACATCGCCGACGACAGCCATCCCGACAGCCTGAGCCAATATTCCGTCCGGGGCACGCTGCGCTGGGCGCCGACCGAGCGCTCGACCATCGACATCACCGCTCAGCTCACCAAGGAAGATGACAGCCACATGCGCGCCGACAAGCAGCTTTGCACGACCGACCCGACGGGCGTGCTGGGCTGCCTGCCGAATACGGCCGGATCCCAACCGGTCAACGTGCTTTCGAATCTGCCGCTGATTCTGTCGAGCCAGCAGGCGCTGTCGACCTATCTCGGCAGCGCATTCTTTCCCGTTACGCACTCCTTTACGGTGGGCGAGCAGCTGGGCACGTATCTTGGTCTTTATAATCTCGGCGGACCGGCCGCGTTGGGACCCAACTTCGTGGAACCGTCGGGCGCGCGCCAGATCAATGCGAGCTTCGATCCGGTGTGGCGTTCGCAGGACAACTTCCTGTCGCTCAAATGGCAGCAGAATTGGACAAGCTGGCTCGACAGCACCTTGATCGCGGGTTACGACAATGAAGGATGGCTTTCGCAGGAGAGCTATAACAATATCGCCAGCCAGCCCTTCGCGACCAGTTCAGCGCCGTTTCCGGCAAACTGCATCGCTGCCCTGGCCGGCTCCGCAAACCTCAACTGTGCCGTAGCAGCGTTCCAGCAGGCGGCCAGCATGCTTTACGGACCGGCTTACGTGACGCATTACGCGCCGTATTTCTCGCATCCCGGCGAATTGCCGCTGTCGAAGGTAGGCGGCTTCGGCCTGATCGGCGGCAATTATGGCTTCACGCCTGCAAATCTCGCAACCGATCAGAACGACGGAAGGACCGATCAATATTCAGGCGAACTGCGGTTTGCGACAAATTTCAAGGGCCCGCTGAATGCGATGCTGGGTTTCTACTATCTGCACACGTCGACGGCGGGAGACTATTACGTTCTGTCGCCGCCCATCGATTATCCTGCGATCGTGTTGGGCGGCCTGCTGGGGCCGGCAGTCAACCCGTCGTGTATGGCCACCGGCTGTATTCTGGCTCCCAGCTATTATCACAATTTTGGCGAATACGACCGGCTCACATCCCGCGCGGTGTTCGGCGAGGCCTATTACGACGCCATTCCCGACACTTTGAAATTCACCGCGGGCCTGCGCTTTACCGACGATCACAAGACCCAGGCCGACCGCATCGAGCTGGTGAACGCGGGTTTCGTGCCGATCGGCACCACCAATGACGTGGCGCCCGTCACCCAAGGGTTCATTGCGCAACACATTGCGCCGTTCGACGACACGGACCAGCGGTTCGATCAATGGACCGGCCGCGTCGTTGCCGATTACACGCCGAAGCTCGCATTCACGGATCAGACGCTGATCTACGCGTCCTACTCGCGCGGCTACAAAGCCGGCGGCGCCAATCCCGGGATTCAGGCCGGCAACAATCCCGCAAATTTGCCGCTGACCTATGAGCCCGAATTCATCAACGACTACGAGCTTGGCACCAAGAATCTGCTGTTCGGCAACACGCTGCAGGCCAACGGCGACTTTTATTATTACGACTACGCAAACCTTCAGGTCTCGACGATCGTGAACAACACGTCGGTCAACGACAACATCAATGCCACGGCATGGGGATTGGAAGGCAATCTTCTCTGGCAGCCGGCCGAGCGATGGCAGTTCAGTCTTGGCGTCGCCAATGAGAACTCCGGCGTCGATGCAGCGCTGGTAGACTTGCGCAATCCGACGGGCGGCGATCCCCATACCCTGCTGCTCAAGGATGACTCGGTCGGCGCCACCACCGGTGGCAATTGCGTCGTCTATTACCACGGCCAATTCCCCGCCTTGCCGTTCAACACGCCGATTGCCACGCCATTCGGCCTCGCCACTTTCACGGCGCCCGCTGCCGGCATCCATGCCTTGCAAGGCGCCGGCATCGCCAACGCCGCGTTCGGTCCCTGCAACGCGGCGGGACTCTATGCCTTGCGGGCCTACGGATTTTCGGCCAGCGGTCCCGACGGTAGCGGCCTGTTGGGACAGAAGGAAAACTTGAATGGCAACGCGCTGCAGTACGCGCCGCAGATGAGTATCAGCCTGACTGCGCAATACACGCAGCCTCTGCCGCAAGGCTACGATCTGGTCGCCAGAGCGGACGCACGTTGGCAATCGCATATGTGGCAGCGCATCTGGCAGGACGGCGCCGACTACATCGGCTCGGAATATGTGGTGGACGCCTCGCTGGAGCTCGATTCGCCGGACGGACTCTGGTACGCGCAAGCCTTCGTGAAAAACCTCACGAACCAGAACAGCATCACCGGCGGATATCTGGGGGCGCCCGCCTCGGGCCTTTTCACCAATGTCTTCTATGGCGATCCGAGAACCTACGGCATCGAGTTGGGCGTTCATTTCCAGTAGGCTCTGGCGCTCTCAGTGAGAGAATGAGCCATGACGCGCCTCGATAATTCCCGCTTTATTCGCGCGCCGCGCGGACCAGAGCTCAACGCAAAGAGCTGGCTGACCGAAGCGCCATTGCGGATGCTGATGAACAATCTCGATGCCGAGGTAGCGGAACGCCCCGAAGAACTCGTCGTCTATGGCGGCATCGGCCGCGCCGCGCGCGATTGGGAAAGCTTCGACCGCATTGTCGCCACGCTCAAGCGCCTCGAAGACGACGAGACGCTGCTTGTGCAGTCGGGCAAGCCGGTCGGCGTTTTCAAGACGCATGCCGATGCGCCGCGCGTGCTGATCGCCAATTCCAATCTCGTGCCGCACTGGGCGACCTGGGATGTGTTCCACGCGCTCGATCGCAAAGGCCTGATGATGTACGGCCAGATGACGGCGGGAAGCTGGATCTACATCGGCAGCCAGGGAATCGTTCAGGGAACCTACGAAACCTTCGCCGAGATGGGCCGCAGGCATTACGGCGGCGATCTCAAGGGCCATTGGATTCTCACGGCCGGTCTGGGCGGCATGGGCGGGGCGCAACCGCTGGCTGCGGTGATGGCCGGTGCGTCCATGCTCGCCGTCGAATGCCAGCCGTCGCGCATCGAAATGCGGCTGAAGACGAAATATCTCGACGCTCATGCACTCTCGCTCGAGGAGGCGCTGGCGATGATTGCCCAGTCTTGCCGGGAAAAGAAACCGCTATCGGTTGGACTGCTCGGCAACGCTGCGGAGATCGTGCCAGAGCTGGTGCGGCGCGGCGTCAGGCCTGATGCGGTGACGGATCAGACCTCCGCACACGATCCCGTCAACGGCTATTTGCCGAAAGACTGGACGCTGGCCGAGTGGGAAGCGCGCCGCGCGAGCGATCCGAAATCGGTGGAGCGCGCCGCCAAAGCGTCCATGGCCGAGCATGTGCGCGCCATGCTCGCCTTTCATCGCATGGGCGTGCCGACATTCGACTACGGCAACAACATCCGGCAGATGGCGCACGACGAAGGCGTGGTCGACGCGTTCGATTTTCCCGGCTTCGTTCCCGCGTATGTCCGACCGTTGTTCTGCCGTGGCGTCGGGCCGTTCCGCTGGTGTGCGTTGTCCGGCGACGAGGAGGACATCTACCGCACCGACGCCAGGATGAAAGAACTGATGCCAGACGATGCGCACCTGCACACCTGGCTCGATATGGCGAAGTCGCGAATCCGCTTTCAGGGCCTGCCGGCACGCATCTGCTGGATCGGATTGGGAGATCGTCATCGCGCCGGTCTTGCGTTCAACGAGATGGTGGCGAAGGGCGTGCTCAAGGCGCCGATCGTCATCGGCCGCGATCATCTGGACTCCGGTTCCGTTGCCTCGCCCAACCGCGAGACCGAGGCGATGCAGGACGGTTCGGATGCGATCTCCGATTGGCCGCTGCTCAATGCGCTTCTGAATTGCGCAAGCGGAGCGACATGGGTCTCAATCCATCACGGCGGCGGCGTCGGCATCGGCTACTCGCAGCACGCGGGCCAGGTGATCGTCTGCGATGGAACGGAGTCTGCGGCGCGGCGCATCGCGCGCGTGCTGTGGAACGATCCGGCGAGCGGCGTCATGCGCCATGCCGATGCGGGCTACGACGCCGCGCGCGCCTGCGCGCGGGACCACAATCTCGACCTGCCGGGAATATTGACGTAGCCTGTTGACCGATCATGGCAGCGCGACTGTACACGCCGATTTGCGATTTGATGGGCTGCACACACGCGGTCGTGCTGGCGGGCATGGGCGGTGTGGCGCGCTCCGAGCTTGTGGCCGCGGTGAGCGAAGCCGGCGGTTTCGGGTTTCTCGGCATGGTGCGGGAGAGTCCGCAGCTGATTGCCGAAGAGATCGCCAAGGTGCGTGCCAGCACGGCGCGCGATTTCGGCGTCAATCTTATTCCGGCCGCCACGGATGCGGTTCTTCTCGACGCGGAGATTGCTGCCGTCATCGCCGGCCGGGTTTTTTCGGTGATGCTCTTTTGGGACGTCGTGGCCGACACCATCAGGCGTTTTCGCGATGCAGGGCTTCTTGTCGTCCATCAGGTCGGTTGCGCGCGCGACGCAGAACTGGCGCAGGCCGCCGGCGCGCAGGTGCTGATTGCGCAAGGCGTGCAGGCCGGCGGGCATGTGCGCGCCACGGCGCCGCTCTATGAAACGCTGACCTCGGTGTTGGCCGCAACTGATCTTCCGGTGCTTGCCGCGGGCGGCATCGCGGGTGGCAAGGCCGCCGCTGCGGCGATACTCGCCGGCGCGCAAGGCGTCGTGATCGGCACGGGCTTTCTCGCGACGGCGGAATCCTTCGCGCACGACTATCACAAGCGCCGTATCGTCGAGGCCCGCGCCGGCGATGCGGTCCTGACCGACGTCTTCCATATCAATTGGCCAAAAGGCGCAATGGTTCGCGTGCTGAAGAACAGCGTGACGGAAGGCAAATATGGGGATGCGTTCTTGGCCAGACGCGAGATTATCGGCCATGAGGAGGCGCGGCCGATCTATCTCTTCTCCACCGATTCGCCCCAACGCAACATGACCGGCGATTTCGAAGCGATGGCGCTCTATGCAGGCGAAGGCGCAAGCGTCATTGACGATATCGTCCCCGTGAAGAGTCGGCTCGAGCGAATCGTCGAGGAGGCCGCCGCGATTCTTGCCGAGCGCGAGGAAGTCGCGCAAAGCGAGAGCACAGAGCCAAGCTCTCCCGTCTGCTACGCGCACGACGCCGATCCTGCGTATATGGGTTACGCTACGCGAGACGAATTGCTGGCCTTCCTGAACGAGATGCTCGAGGCCGAGCGGGCCGGCGCACGCGTGGCTTTGCGCAGCGCGCTGGATGCACAGGACGAAAAACTGCGAGGACTGCTGCACGACCTTCACCGCGACGAGGCGCACTGGTGCGCACTGTGTCTCAAATGGATCGGCCGCCTCGGCGGCGAGGCGTCGACGGATATCGGCGACTTCTACGAGAAGGCGATGGCGATTCCGGCACTCGCCGACCGCGCGATGTTCATCAACCGCGGCCAAGGCTGGGTGGTGCGCAAGCTGCGCGACATGCTTCCCAAGGTGCGTGACGATACACTCTACGCCGACCTCAAGGCGATGCTGGTGAGCCACGAGGCGAACATCGAGCGGACGAACGCGGCGGTGGAATGATCAGCGCAGCCAGTTCTCGATCGTGAGGCCCTCGACGCGAGCAAACTCGCGCGTGTTTGCCGTTACGAGCGTACAGTCGAGCGCGAGCGCATGTGCCGCGATCAACATGTCATTAGCGCCGATGGTGACACCGCGACGTTCGAGGCTGACACGTAGCTCGGCGTAATGACGGTCGGAAGGAGGTTCAAACGGAATGACGGGCAGTTGCCCAAACAACTCGTCATGCCTTCGCGCGAGCACTGGAGAGTTTCGCAGAAGGGCTCCAAACCGCAACTCCGCGGCAACGACGATGCTTATTCCCACCTGCTCGGTGCCGCGCTCCAATATCCGCATGCGTATGCGCCCAAACGGATCGCGCACCAAGGCGGACACGATGTTTGTGTCCAGCAGATATTTCATTCGCCAAGATCGACCGACTCCGGCGGTGGGTCCGGAATCTCGGGGAACTCCTCATCAAGCGGTTCCCAACTGTCCAATAGCTCGATGAGTGATTTTTTGCGGGTGGGCTCCAAAACTAGTCTGTCGCCCTCCTTGCGCAGGATCGCCTCGTCGCCCGGCAGCTCGAATTCGCGGGGGATGCGCACCGCTTGATTGCGGCCGTTGCGGAACAGCTTCACGTGGCGCTCGACGCTCATGGCATATGCCATAGCATAGGCCGCACTAAGCAGCAACATGGCATTCGCCGTATTCTGTCCGGCCTCTGTCCCCACCTGGATTCAAGATCGT
>Ga0335085_10010749_pt1 | contig 13660 bp, 13 predicted proteins | sample Lox_Sample_45_FD_206712 | JGI IMG/M metagenome (GOLD analysis project Ga0335085, IMG submission 206712) | Soil microbial communities from Loxahatchee National Wildlife Refuge, Florida, United States - Lox_Sample_4.5 | ecosystem: Environmental > Terrestrial > Soil > Wetlands | place: USA...
GGCGCTCGTGCTCGCCGCGGCGGTGGTCGCCGTCGGCTTTGCCGCCGCCGCCGTGCACGGCGTCGTCTCTCCGCAGACGCGGGCCGCCGCCGTGCCGGGCTCGACGGCCGAGCAGGCTGCGCCGACGGTGACGCCGCCGACCGCGGGCTCCGCGCCGGCGAGGCAGGCGGTGCCCGCGACACAGGGCTCTCGCCGCGCCTCGCGGATGGTCGGCTCCGCGCTCCGGTTCCTCGCGCTCGAGTGCCTGGTTGCGGGCGCTGTCCTCGTCATCGCCGCGACCGTGTTCGGGCTCGTCCGGGTGCGTCGAAGCCGGGCAGAACGGCTTCTCCTCGGGTCGGGCGCCTCGCCGCCTCGAGGTCGCGGGGATCTGATGGAATAGCCCCGGTGCTGCTCGCGGGCCTCTCCACCGGCCACCAGATCGGCCTCGCCGTCATGGCGGCGATCTTCATCGGGTTCGCGCTGACCTCGTCGTTTCTGCTGCCGCGCCGCTACCCGGACTTCCCCGGCCGCACCGGTCTCAGCGTCTTCATCATCGTGTCGTTCGTCCTCTTCGCGGGGATGCTCTCGGCGGTCGAGGCGTTCGGCGGCGAGAGCGAGTCGGCCAAGGTGAAGGTGCCCGCGAAGGTCGCTCAGCAGACGTTCCAGGTGCAGGAAAAGGAGTTCACGATCATCCTGCCGCCGGCTGCGAAGCGGCGCCTGCAGCCCGGCAGCTACGCGTTCCAGGTGCACAACGTCGGCAAGCTCGTCCACGACTTCGCCGTGCAGCCCGTGAACTCGCACCAGGTGGCGAAGACGAAGCTGATCCAGCCCGGCGGGACGGTGACACTCGTCGTGACCCTTCCGAAAGGCGTCTACGACGTCTACTGCACCGTTCCCGGGCACCGTCAGCTAGGGATGCAGGCGAAGCTCACCGTCGGCTAGCGCAGCCCCGTTTTCGGGAGGGCGGTTCGCTATCGTGTCCCGCGCCCTCCGGAGAAGTGGCCGAGTGGCTGAAGGCGGCGCCCTGCTAAGGCGTTAGGTGGGGAAATCCCTGCCTCGAGGGTTCGAATCCCTCCTTCTCCGCTTCGCTGCCGGGCGAAGCCCGGCGGCTCGCCTCATGGGGGAAACCGTGTTTCCCCCATGAGCCCCCGACTGGTCGCCGCTCCTGCCCCGGTACCATGCACCGGCCGCGGAGGGGTGGCAGAGCGGTCGAATGCGGCGGTCTCGAAAACCGTTATCCGTCGTTAGGCGGATCGAGGGTTCAAATCCCTCCCCCTCCGCTCATCTCTTCGCGGGTCCCCGGGGCCGGCGGGGGACGCTTTGGCCGATACTGCGGTCGTGCGAACGGGCTCGCGGGGTCTCGACACGAAGGGGGACGTGATGGCGGCATCGAGTTCGACTGCGGTCTCGCGGGAGCGCATCCGCGAGCTGACCGAGCGCGAGGAACGCCGTCTCGACGAGCGGACCGGCGCGTCGCGGGAGCTCTACGAGCGTGCCCGGCGGACGCTTGCGGGCGGCGTCTCCTCCAGCTACCAGGTGCGCGAGCCGTGGCCCGTCTACCTCTCGCACGGCGCGGGCTCGCGGGTCTGGGACGTCGACGGCACGGAGATGATCGACTTTCACAACGGGTTCGGCTCGATGGTGCAGGGCCACGCGCACCCGGCCATCGCCGCGGCCGTGCGCGAGCGGGTCGGGCTCGGCACGCACTTCGCGGCACCGACCGAGGACGACGTCGTCGTCGCCGAGGAGCTGGCGCGCCGCTTCGGCCTGCCGCGCTGGCGGTACGTGAACTCCGGGTCGGAGGCGACGATGGACGCGATCAGGATCGCCCGGGCGTTCACCGGCCGCGAGACGGTGCTGAAGATCCTCGGCTCCTACCACGGCCACCACGACTACGTGATGGTCGGCGTCGCCGGCACCGACCACGACCTCGAGCGGCCCGGGGACGACCTCGAGTCGCTGCCCTACGGGGCAGGCATTCCCGCGTCGGTCGTCCAGCTGACCGTGCCGGTGCCGTTCAACGACGCGGACGCGATGGAGCGGCGGATCGAGCGGCTCGCCGCGGAGGATCGGCTCCCCGCCTGCCTGATCATGGAGGCGGCGATGATGAACCTCGGCGTCGTGCTCCCCGAGCCCGGCTACCTCGAGGCCGTGCGCGAGATCACGCGCCGGCACGGCATCGTCCTGATCTTCGACGAGGTGAAGACGGGGCTCTGCATCGCCGGCGGCGGAGCGACGGAGCGGTTCGGCGTCGCACCGGACATGGTCACGCTCGCCAAGGCGCTCGGCGGCGGCCTGCCGGCGGGCGCGATCGGCGGCAGCGAGGAGGTGTTCTCGGTCGTCGAGGACGGCAGCGTCTACCAGGTGGGCACCTACAACGGCAACCCGCTGTCGATGGCCGCCGCCCGGGCGAGCCTGCTCGAGGTGCTGACACCCGACGCGTACGCGCACCTCGAGGCCCTGAACGAGCGGATCCTCTCGGGCTGCACGGAGGTGATCCGCAGAGAGAACCTGCCGGGCTACGCGGTCGGCATCCGCTCGAAGGGCTGCGTCACCTTCTCGCCGGTCAGGATCGTCGACTACGAGACGTTCGCCGTGAACCAGGACGCGGAGCTCAGCGACCTGGCCTGGCTCTACGCGATGAACCGGGGCATCTTCATGACGCCCGGGCGCGAGGAGGAGTGGACGCTCTCGGTCGCGCACACCTTCGAGGACTGCGACCGCTACGTCTCGATGTTCGCGGAGCTCGCCGCCGACCTCACGGCCTGAGGCGTCCGAAGAACGGACTTCCGGCCGGGGCCGAGCCATCAGTCGACGTCCACCCGCAGCGAGCCGTCGGCGGCGCGGCCGAGACGCAGGGCCGGCCAGGTCGCGCCGCTCTGGGAGCGGAGGCCGACGACGACCGGGCGCAGCGGCTTCTCGCCGACCTCGCGCCGTGCCTCCAGCCACTCGGTGTGGCGGGCGACCGCGGCCCGGATCGCGGGGGCGACGTCCTGCTCGCGGAAGGGCTTGACGAGGTAGCCGAAGATGCCCGCCTCGAGCGCGCGCTCGACGCTGCGGCGGTCGGCGAACGCCGTCAGCATCACGATCGGGAGCGGCCGCTCGGCGAGCATGCGGCGTGCCGCCTCGATGCCGTCCAGGACCGGCATCCGCAGGTCGAGCACGACGACGTCGGGGTCGAGCTCGTGCGCGAGCCGCACCGCCTCCTCGCCGTCGCGCGCCTCGCCGCAGACCTTGAATCCCTGCCGCTCGAGCAGGCCGCGCAGGTCGAGACGGATCAGTGTCTCGTCCTCCGCGATCAGCACCCGCAGCGGCTGCTCCCGTTCGATCGTCATCGCCTCGCTGCCTCCTCGGTCCACGAAAAAAGCCCCCGGAACCCGCTCCGAAGGCCTCGACGCCCGCACCGGCCGCACCTTCGCGACCGCTCCCCAACACGGTAGACGCCGGCCCGGCCGGAGCGCAAGCTCCGCGAGGGCCGCCGGGCGGGGATGCCCGGTTTATCGCTTGACCGGGGCACGGCGTCTGTCCTACTGTGGTCGGCACGCGCACGGCGAAGCAGCCTGCGCGGAGGCGGTGAAGCCTCAGGACTCCGGGGAGTCCTGGGGCTTTTTTGGTTGGGCAAAGGGTCCAGGAAGGGAGTGGTTGATGCTGGCGTCGGCGCTGTACCCGTCGTATCTCAACCCGGGCGACAACGCGTGGCAGATGACCGCGGCGACGCTGGTGGGGCTGATGAGCGTGCCCGGTCTCGTCGTGCTGTACGGCGGGGTGATGCAGAAACGCTGGTCGGTGAACAGCATGATGCTCGCCTTCATCGCGTTCGCGCTCGTGGTCGTGATGTGGGTGCTCTACGGGTACAAGATGGGCTTCGGGAACCCATGGCACGGGGTGTCGAGCTCCGGCTTCCTCGGCAACTTCATCGGCCAGCCCGGGAGCGTCCTCGGTCACAAGGGCCTGCAGGGACAGGGGAACATCCCGCTCGTCGGGAAGACCGACTTCCCGCAGTCGACCCTCGTGTACTTCCAGCTCGTGTTCGCGGCGATCACCCCGATCCTGATGCTGGGCTCGGTGCTCGGACGCGTGAACTTCAAGGCCTGGATCCCGTTCGTCGTGCTCTGGGTGACCTGCGTGTACGCGGTCAACGCGTTCCTGATCTGGGGCGGCGGCTGGTTCGCCCAGCAGGGCGCCGTCGACTTCAGCGGCGGCTACGTCATCCATCTCGCGGCCGGCGTCTCGGGATTCGTCGCCGCCTGGGTGATCGGGCCGCGCCTCGCGCGCGACCGCGAGATCGACGCCCCGAACAACCTGGCGATGGTTGCCGTGGGCGCGGGGCTGCTCTGGCTCGGCTGGAACGGCTTCAACGGCGGTGACCCCTACAACGCCGGCGCCGACGCCTCCGCCGCGGTCCTGAACACGAACCTCGCCACGGCGGCCGCCTTCCTCGTCTGGGTCGCGTGCGACTACCTGACCAACCGCAAGCCGTCGCTGATCGGGAGCGTGAACGGGATGATCGTCGGCCTCGTCGCGATCACCCCTGCGGCCGGCTTCGTCAACGGCTGGGGCGCGCTCACGATCGGCATCGTCGCCTCGACGATCGTCTACGTCGCCTACAACTACCTCGCGCTGCTGCGGCCGTTCCGAAACGTCGACGACACGCTCGGAGTCGTCTACACGCACGGCTTCGCCGGCCTGATCGGCGGTCTGCTCACCGGCCTGCTCGCGGACTCAGCGATGGAGATCGTTCCCGGGGCCTCGGTCACAGGCGGCCTGCATCTGCTGAAGTGGCAGGCATTCACCGCGCTGTGGGTGATCGGCTTCTCGGGGGCGGCGACATTCCTGCTGCTCAAGCTCGTCGGCCTCGTCGTGCCGCTGCGGATGAGCGACGCCGACATGGAGACCGGCGATCTGGCCGTGCACGGCCACGAGGTCTACCCATCCGACATCCCCTCGCTCGCATTTCCCTCCGGGCTGCCGACCCCCGCGGGCGTGGGAGAGGCGGCGGCCTCCTCGTCGTAAGCCGCCGCCCGACGGGTCGCGGGGTCGACGCGCCCCGCGACCCGTCTTGCCCGGTGGGGCGAAAAGACGCCTCGTCGCGACCAGCTCGAGAGGAGCCAAGTGGCCACGAAGATCATCGTCTCCTACGACGGCACCGACAACGACCGCGACGCGCTCGCGCTCGGCAGGCTGCTCGCCGACGCCGGCGCGTCGCTCGAGCTCGCCTACGTTCGCCACTCGCACGAGCCCGAGCGCGGCCGCGAGCGGCTCGCCGAGCATGAGGCGACCGCACTGCTTGCCGCGGGCGCCGAGGCGGTCGGCAGGCCCGACATTCCCTGTCACGTCGTCCTCAGCGGCTCGACCGCCGAGGGCCTGCTCAGGCTCGCCCGCTCGGACGGCGCCGATGCGATCGTCTTCGGCTCCGAGTACCGGACCGCCCGCGGCCACGTCGACCCCCAGCCGACGGCACGCCGGCTGCTCGAGGGAAGCCAGGTCGCCGTCGGGCTCGCCCCGGCCGGCTTCGCGGCCGGGCAAGGCCCCGCGATCGCGACGGTGGCGGCGGTCAGCGAGGACGGGGACCCGTGTCCGCTCGAGACGGCCGAGTCGCTGGCACGCAGCCTCGGCGCCGCGGTCGCCCAGCAGGCGAGCCGCGACGCCGACCTGATCGTCGTCGGCTCCAAGCCGGGCACCGTCACCGGCCGCGTGACGATCAGCGCCGCGGCCGAGTACCTGATCGAGCTCGCCGGCTGTCCGGTGCTCGTGCTTCCGCGCGGGGTCGCGCTCACGTTCGAGCGAGGAGCAGGCTGAGTCGGTGCCCACCGAGAGCCGTCGCCTGCTGCACCGGGTCGGCATCCGCGACCGCCGCTTCCTCGCGGTCGTCGCCGGCGCCGCGGCGATCGCGACGCCGGTCGCCGTCGTCTTCTCGGGCTCGCATCCGTCCAGCGGGTGCGTGACGACCACCCGGGCGGGCTTCATGGGGGCACAGACCTACCGCTACTGCGGAGCCGCGGCCGTCGTCGCCTGCCGGACGCAGGCCGCCCGCGACCCGTCCCTCGCCGCGTCGTGCCGGCGCGAGTCGGTCGGCGCAGAGGCCCTGCGCCCGTGAGGCGCCTCCGCACGAGGTGTCCGCCTGCGGCCCGAGGCGCCTGACCGCAGGCTCCGGACCCGTGCGGGCGTGCGGTGCCGCCGATACGCTGGCACCGCTCGGAGAGGTGTCCGAGCGGTCTAAGGAGCGCGACTGGAAATCGCGTACGTGCTGAAAGGTGCGTCGCGGGTTCAAATCCCGCCCTCTCCGCTGTCGCGACGCGGCCGGGCAGAGCCCGGCCGCTCGCTTCACGGGGGAAACCATGTTTCCCCCTTCTTTCAGGACCCTGGCAGCAGGCGTCGGTGGGCCGCGCCCGCAAAGGTCGGGCGCGGCGACGGACGAGCTGCGCGGGGGCTAGTCGTGAATCCGGGCGATCAGCTCGCGTCGGCGCAGGACCTTCTGTGTGGTGCCGGCGAGGCGGACGTCGTAGCCTGCCTCGCGCGGGAAGAGCACCTTGTCGCCGGGCGCGACGCCGTCGGCCTCGGCACCGGTGGCGGTGACGATGCCGCTGCGGCAGTGGGCCTCGGCGCTCGCCGGGATGATCAGGCCGGCGCGTGTCTCCGCCTCCTCGTCGGTCGGCTCGACGACGACGTAGTCGTCGAGCGGCTCGAGCGAGAGCCTGATCGGGCGGGGATCCTCCAACACGCTGGCACGATACTCCCGGAATGGCGCCGTCGCCCTATGTCGAGCTCGAGGTCGAGGGCCGCACCGTCAAGGTGACGAACCCGGACAAGGTCTTCTTCCGGACGCGGGGGGAGACGAAGCTCGATCTCGTCCGCTACTACCTCGCCGTCGGCGACGGGATCGTGCGTGCCCTCTACGAGCGCCCGACGCAGCTGAAGCGGCATCCGGACGGCGCCGAGGGCGAGGCGATCTACCAGAAGCGCGTACCGAGGCACAGGCCCGACTGGATCGAGACCGCCCGCGTCACCTTTCCCTCCGGGCGCACCGCCGACGAGCTCTGCGTGACCGAGGTGGCGCACGTCGCATGGGCGGCCAACCTCGGCACGATCGACTTCCACCCCTGGCCCTCGCGCCGCCGCGACGTCGAGCATCCCGACGAGCTGCGGATCGACGTCGACCCGCAGCCCGGCACCGGCTTCGCCGAGGCCAGGCGCGTCGCCGTCGTCGTCCGCGAGGCGCTCGACGAGCTCGGCTTCACCGGCTGGCCGAAGACGTCCGGCAACCGCGGCATCCACGTCGCCTGCCGCATCGAGCCCGCCTGGGGCTTCCGCGAGGTGCGCCGCTGCGCGCTCGCGTTCGCGCGCGAGATCGAGCGCCGCCTGCCCGAGCTCGTCACGACCGCCTGGTGGAAGGAGGAGCGGGGCGAGAAGGTCTTCATCGACTACAACCAGAACGCCCGCGACCGCACGATCGCCTCGGCGTACTCCGTCCGGGCGAGGCCGGACGGGACGGTCTCGGCGCCCTTCCGCTGGAAGGAGCTCGAGGATCTCGAGACGGAGGACTTCACACTCGCGACGATGCCCGTGCGCTTCGCCGAGCTCGGCGACGTGCAGGCCGGGATCGACGGCGCCGTCTGCGACCTGCGCCCGTTGCTGGAGTGGGTCGAACGGGAGGAGGCCGCCGGCGAGGGCGAGGCGCCGTATCCGCCGAACTTCCCGAAGATGCCGGGAGAGCCGAAGCGCGTGCAGCCCTCCCGCGCGCGGAAAGGAGCCACATGACCCAGATCGACCTCGCGCTCGTGGGCGCGCACATTCGCACGTTCGACCCCGACCGGCCCAGGGCGAGCGCCGTGGCGGTCGCGGGCGGTGAGATCGCGGCCGTCGGGGACGACGCCGCGGTCCGGGCGCTCGCCGGCGCCGGCACCGAGATCGTCGACCTGCGTGGCGCCGCGGTCGTGCCGGGGCTGACCGACAGCCACATCCACCCCTTCCACGGTGCGGACGTCGCGCGGGGCGCCGATCTGACCGACCTCTGGACGCTCGAAGAGGTGCGCGGAGCGCTCGCGGCCGAGCGCGCCCGCTGCGCGCCCGACGAGTGGGTGCTCGGCTACGGGCTCGACTACGACGTCTTCCGCGAGAGCGGCATCCGCGGCGCGCTGCTCGAGGACGCGGTGCAGGGCTCGCCCGCGCTCCTCATGTTCGTCGACCTGCACACGGCCGTCGCCACCCCGCGCGCGCTCGCCCTCGCGGGCGTCGACGGACCGCGGCGCTTCGAGGAGAACGCGGAGATCGTCTGCGCCGCCGGCGTCCCGACCGGCGAGCTGCGCGAGCCCGCCGCGACCTCGCTCGTGCAGGACGCGATGCCAGAGGTGACCGACGAGCTGCGCTACCGCACGTACGCAGCCACGCTGCGGCGCTTCGCGGCCGCCGGGATCACGGGCGCGCACGCGATGGACGGGACGCTCGCGAGCCTCGACCTCCTCCGCGAGCTGGAGGCGAACGGCGACCTGGTCACGCGGCTCCACGTCCCCTTCACGATCCGCCCGGAGTCGACGGCCGAGGAGTGGGACGAGCTCGTGCCGCACCGCGACGCCGGCGGGCAGCGCTGGCGCGGCGGCGTGGCGAAGTTCTTCATCGACGGCGTGATCGACGCAGGCACCGGCTGGCTCTACGAGCCGGACACCGAGGGCGAGGGAACGCTGCCGTTCTGGCCCGACCCCGGCCACTACCGCGACGCGGTGCGGCGCTTCGCGGGCGCGGGCTTCCAATGCGCGACCCACGCGACGGGCGACCGCGGTGTGCGCGAGGCGCTCGACGCCTACCGCGCCGCCGGCCGGGCGCGGCGGGGCCGGCACCGGATCGAGCACATCGAGACGCTGCAGCCGCACGACCTGCCGCGCTTCGCGGCCGAAGGGGTCGTCGCCTCGATGCAGGCGCAGCACATGATGTGGCTCGATCCCGACCGCGACGACAACTGGTCGCGGCGGCTCGGGAGGGAGCGTTCGGGGCCGGGGCGCGCCTTCCCGACCCGCTCGCTCCGCGAGTCGGGCGCGCTCGTCGCGCTCGGGTCGGACTGGCCGGTCGCGCGCTTCGACCCGCGGCTCGGCCTCGCCGCGGCGCGGCTGCGGCGCCCGCCGGGCGAGCGCGGCCGACAGCCCTACGACGACCAGGCGCTCGACGGTCTCGCGGCGCTCGAGGGCTACACGACCGGGGCGGCGGCGACGGTCGGAGAGGAGGGGCGTCTCGGGCGCGTCCGCCCGGGCTTCGCCGCCGACCTGACCGTGCTCGCCGAGGATCCGGTCGACTGCGATCCCGACGACCTGCCCGCGCTGCCGGTGCTGCTGACCGTCGTCGACGGCGAGATCGTCCACCGGGTGGACGGCTAGAGGAGATCCTCGACCGCGAGGTCGTCGGGCCGTCGCGGCGGGCGCACCTCGCGCCACGTGCACTGCCCGGGATCCTTGTCGGGGCGGAAGCGGAGCAGCTTCGTCCCGTGCCGGAAGCGGTGCTTCTCGAGCTTGTCGTAGCGCACCTCGACGACGAGCTCGGGCCGCAAGGGCGCCTCCTCGAGGTCGCCGGTGCCCCAGCGGCTCGGCTCGCTGAAGCGGCGGTCGCTCGCCGCGTCGACGAGCGGCAGCACCTGAGCGGCGATCTCGTCGTGGCGTTTCGACCCGACCGCGGCGGAGCCGACGTAGTCGAGGTGTCCGTCCTCGTCGTAGAGGCCGAGGAGGAGCGTCGCGATCGTGGAGCGGCCGCCCTTCTTCCAGCGGACGCCGGCGACGACGCAGTCGGCGGTCCTGTAGGGCTTCACCTTGACCACGCCGTCGCGCGAGCCCGGGAGGTAGGGCAGGCCGAGCCGCTTCGCGACCACGCCGTCGAAGCCGGCAGCCTCGAGGGTGCGCAACCACTCGCGTCCTTTCGCGGCGTCCTCGGTCACGGGGGAGAGAGCGAAGCCGTCTGCGAGGCGCTCGAGCTCGGCCCGCCGTTCCTCGATCGGGCGCTCGTGGACGGGGCTTCCTGCCCAGAGCAGCAGGTCGAAGGCGACGAAGGTCGCCGGGATCTCGGCGGCGAGCTTGCGGACGCGGCTTTCGGCCGGATGAAGCCGGGTCTGCATGGCGTCGAAGTCGAGCTGCCCGCCGCGGGCGATCACGATCTCGCCGTCGAGGGCTGAGTGGGGCGGGAGGAGCTCGCCGAGCGGACGGAGCTCCGGGAAGTAGCGGAGCAGGGGCCGGCCGTTGCGCGACCAGAGCGCGAGCTCGCCGCCGTCGTTCTCGAGCACTCCGCGGAAGCCGTCCCACTTCGGCTCGTAGCGCCAGCCGGCGCCGTCGGGGAGCTCCGAGACGAGCTCGGCCTCCATCGGTGGGAACGGGACCTGCGGGCCGGGCCCGTCAGACATGTCCGGATGGAGCCGCTCTCAGCTCGCGCACGAACGGGGAGCATAGGGCTCGCGGGAGGCTTCTGGTGCACGGCCTTCGCTGTGCGCGCCGTCTCGTAAACGAACGACACCCGGGTGCGGGCGCAACTCGCCCCGGGTGGGTGCGTCTAAGCTCGGCGAATGCGGAGGGTGGCCGTCACGGGGCTCGGCGCGATCACGCCGATCGGGAACGACGCACGCACGACCTGGCGTGCGGCGCTCGCGGGCGAGAGTGGGATCGACTTCATCCGCTCGTTCGACGCGAGCGGCTTCCCCGTGCGCATCGCCGCGGAGGTGAAGGACTTCGACCCGACGTCCGTGGTGGGGCCGAAGGAGGCGCGGCGGCTCGAGCGCAACGTCCTGCTCGCGCTGGGCGCCGCCCGGGAAGCCGTCGCGGACGCCCGCCTCGACGGCTCGTATGACCCGGGCCGGGTCGGCGTCCTCTTCGGCACGGCGATCGGCGGCTTCCTCGGGATCATGGAGCAGGCCGAGGTGATGCGGGAGCGCGGCGCCGACCGCGTTGCGCCGACGTTCCTCCCCAACGTGCTCGTCGACACCGCGAGCGGCCAGCTCGCGATCTCGCTCGGCTTCCGCGGCCCGAACTACGCGCCCGTCTCGGCCTGCGCAACGGGGTCGACGGCGGTCGGGGAGGCGGCCGAGCTGATCCGGCGGGGCGACGCAGACGCGGTGCTCGCCGGCGGCGGCGAGGCGTGCATGCACCCGCTGATCCTGGCCGGCTTCTGCTCGATGCGCGGGCTCGCGGCCGAGGACGAGCATCCGCCGCGCGCCTCCCGCCCGTTCGACGCGACGCGCGCCGGCTTCGTGATGGGCGAGGGCGCCGCCGTGCTCGTGCTCGAGGAGCTGGACGCTGCCAGGCGCCGCGGCGCGACCGTCTACGCCGAGATCCTGGGCTACGGGATGTCGAACGATGCCCATCACCTCGCGCAGCCCGACCCGGAGTCGGTGGGTGTCGCCGAGATGATGCGCCGCGCGCTCGCCGGCGCCGGGATCGAGCCGCATCGCGTCGGCTACATCAACGCCCACGGCACCTCGACCCCGCTCGGCGACGCCGCCGAGACGAAGGCGATCAAGGACGTCTTCGGCGGGCACGCGTACCGGCTCGCGGTCTCCTCGACGAAGTCGGTCACCGGCCACTGCTTCGGGGCGGCGGGCGCGATCGAGGCGATGATGTGCGTCCTCGCCGTGCACGAGGGCGTCTTGCCGCCGACGATGAACTACGAGCAGCCCGATCCGGCCTGTGACCTCGACTACGTCCCGAACGAGGCGCGGCGCGCCCGTGTCGAGGTCGCACTCTCGAACGCGATGGGCCTCGGCGGCCACAATGGTTGCGTGCTGGTGGGGCGGGTCGAGTGATGCGGTACGCGCCCGTCGAGGTCGAGCGCTATGCGGAGGCGCACTCGACGCCGCCCGACGAGCTCTTCGCGCGGCTCGCGGCCGAGACGCGCGAGCGCTACGCCGACCCGGAGATGATGGTCGGCCCGCTCGAAGGCGCACTCCTCCGCTTCCTCGTCGCGATGGCGCGGCCGCGGCGCGTCCTCGAGGTCGGGGTCTTCACCGGCTGGTCGTCGATCGAGATGGCGCTGGCGCTGCCGCCGGGCGGGAGAATCGTCGCCTGCGACGTGAACGAGGAGACGACGGCTGTTGCCCGGCGGTACGCGGAGGAGGCGGGCGTTGCCGACCGGATCGAGTATCGCATCGGCCCCGCGCTCGAGACGCTCGCAGAGCTGGAGGGACCGTTCGACCTCGTCTTCCTCGACGCTCGCAAGGGCGAGTACCGCGACTACTACGAGGCGGTGCTGCCGAAGCTCGCCGAGGGAGGGACGATCCTCGCCGACAACACGCTCTTCGGCCTGAACGGAGACCACCCGCTGGCGGATTTCAACCGCCGCATCCGCGACGATCCGCGGGTCGAGTGCGTCCTGCTCCCGATCCGGGAGGGGCTGACGCTGATTCGCCGGCGTTCGTCCTCTGCCTAGCGGCCGGCAAGCACCTCGACGGTGAGCTCGCCGAGGGTGCCGATCGCAACGTCGGCTGCCGCGAGCGCCTCCCCGTCGGGCGGATAGCTCGGGTTCGGGATCGCCACCACCCGCATCCCCGCCGTCTTCGCCGAGCGGATCCCGGCGTGCGAGTCCTCGACCGCCGCGCAACGGTGCGCCTCGACGCCGAGCCGACGCGCCGCCTCGAGGTAGACGTCCGGGGCGGGCTTTCCGCGCGCGACCTCCTCGGAGGAGACCGTGACCCGGAAGCAGGCGGCGATCGCGGCGAGCCGGAGCACCTCGTCGATGATCTCCCGGTTCGAGGAGGAGGCGAGCGCGAGCGGAAAGCGCGCCGCCGTCCACCGCACCGTGTCCACCGCCCCGGGGAGGAGCGGCAACCGCTCGCGGTAGGCGGCGAGCATCCGGCGCACGATCTCGGCGTTGATCTCGCCCGGCTCGTCGGGAACGCCGGCCTGGTCGTGCAGGTACGCCGACCATTCGCCGGAGCTCATCCCCATCATCGCGCGCTGAACCCCGGCGTCGTAGCGCCCCCCGCGCTCGCCGACGTAGCGCGCGCGGACAGCGTCCCAGACCTCCTCGGAGGCGATCAGGACGCCGTCGAGGTCGAAGACGACCGCCTCGGTCACTGCCCGGCGTCCTCGACCACGAGCGCGACGACCGCGTCGAGCCCCAGCTTCCGTCCTGCTGCGATCCCGTCCTCGAGCTCTGCTCCCGCGTTGGCCTGCAGGGCCGGCTCGAGCAGCTCCAGGAGCGGCTGCCAGCCGGCGACCGGCGCCCGGTCGACCTCCGCCAGGGTCGCGCCCCAGATCCGGCCCGCGCGCGCGAGCCGGCCGGAGCGCGCCTCCGCCTCCGCGACGTAGCCGAGACCCCAGATCGTGCCGGGACGGTCGCCGATCGAGACCGCGGCGCGAACGGAATCGGCGGCCGCTGCCGCGGCTTCCCGCGGACGGTCGAGCTCGGCCAAGGCCGTACTCCGGCCGAGGTGGACCGACCGCTCCCACCACGTGAAGCCCGCCTCGCGGGCGAGCTCGACGCTGCGGGCGTAGTAGACGAGCGAGCGTTCCGGTGCCCCCGAGCGCAGCTCCAGGTCGCCGAGCAGGCTGAGGCACTGGCACTCGCCCTTGCGCAGGCCGATGGCGCGGAACTCCGTGAGGCATGACTCGAGCAGCTCCCGGCCGCGCGCGCGATCACCACGCCAGACCTCGCGCGCAGCGACCCGGAGGAGCGTCACCGTCGTCCAGCGCTCCTCCCCGAGCTCCCGGAACTCGTC
>Ga0335085_10010750_pt1 | contig 13659 bp, 18 predicted proteins | sample Lox_Sample_45_FD_206712 | JGI IMG/M metagenome (GOLD analysis project Ga0335085, IMG submission 206712) | Soil microbial communities from Loxahatchee National Wildlife Refuge, Florida, United States - Lox_Sample_4.5 | ecosystem: Environmental > Terrestrial > Soil > Wetlands | place: USA...
CTGCGGGATTCGTTCAACATCCCGCCGTCCCACGTTCACCGCGCCCACGGCCCGGGGCCGGCCGCGGGCCACCACGGTTGTGCCCGTGGAGCTGCCCCGCGCCCCGCCGGGCATCACGGCAGGCTGCCCCGGCTGGCAGCCGGGTGCCTGGCTGGGCCGGCTGGCCGGCCGGTCAGGTAGCGGCGCCGTTGTCGCGCAAGCTGGCGATCTCGGCGGCGCTGAAACCGAGCCCGGCGAGCACGTCGCCGGTGTCGGTGCCGGGGCGGGCCGGCGGCGTGGGCGGGGCGCAGCCGGTGCGGCCGAACCGGGGCGCGGGCGCCGGCTGGGTCACGCCGCCCACGTCGATGAAGGTCTTGCGGGCGGCGTTGTGCGGGTGAGCGGGCGCGTCCCGGGGGCTGACCACCGGGGCGACGCACGCGTCGGAGCCCGCGAACACCTCCACCCATGCCGCCTGCGTGCGCCCGGCGAAGGCCTCGGTCAGCCGCGCCCGCAGCTCCGGCCAGCCGGAGCGGTCGTACTGGGCGGGCAGGCCGGCCCCGTCCAGGCCGAGCCGGTCCAGCAGCTCGGCGTAGAACTTCGGTTCCAGCGCACCCACGGCCATGTGCCGGCCGTCGGCGGTGGCGTAGGTGTCGTAGAACGGGGCCCCGCCGTCGAGCACGTTCGTGCCCCGCTCGTCCTGCCATGCCCCGGCCGCCCGCAGCCCGTACAGGAACGAGGCGAGCAGCGCCGAGCCGTCCACCATGGCGGCGTCCACGACCTGCCCCAGCCCGGACCGCTCCCGCTCCAGCAGGGCGGCCAGCACGCCGACGGCGAGCAGCATCCCGCCGCCGCCGAAGTCCCCGACCAGGTTCAGCGGCGGGACGGGCCCGCCGCCGGCCCGGCCGATCGGGTCCAGGCTGCCGGACACGGCGATGTAGTCGATGTCGTGGCCGGCGGTGTCCGCGAGCGGGCCGTCCTGGCCCCACCCGGTCATCCGGGCGTAGATCAGCCGCGGGTTTCGCTCCGCGCACACGTCGGGCCCGAATCCCAGCCGCTCGGCCACGCCGGGCCGGAACGCCTCGACCAGCACGTCGGCCCCGTCGGTGAGGCGGAGCAGGACATCCACCCCGGCCGGGTCCTTGAGGTTGAGCCGGATCGAGCGCCGGCTCCGGCACAGCGGGTCGACCGGCGGGAGGGCCTGCCGGCCCGAGCGGTCGGGCCGGTCCACCCGCAGCACGTCGGCGCCCAGGTCGGCCAGGACCATGCAGCCGAACGGCGCGGGCGCCAGGCTCGCGATCTCGATCACCCGCACCCCGTGCAGCGGACCCATGCCACTCCCTCCGGCAGCGGCGGCCCGCCGGGCGGGGCGCCTATGCGGAGATGGTAGACGTCAGCCCCCGCGGGCCGGCCGCCCACCGGGATCGCCGGGACACCGGCCGCGCCGGCGGTGCCGGCGAGCCCGCCCGGGCCGGGCGCCGCCGTCGGCTGATGCGGCAGCCGGCCGCGCGAGCACGTATTGTCACAGCATGCGCTTTAACGGCGTCTGACCTGTTCGGGCGCTGCAGGCGGGTACACACCGGGCACATCCGCCCAGGCCGCATCGACGGCCCGCCGGGTCGTGTCCTCCTGGTCGGGCATTACGTGGCCGTAGACCGCCAGCACCATGGCCGGGGTGTCCCCGATCCGTTCAGCTACAGCGTGGACAGACTCCCCAGCTGCCAGCAGCACCGAGGCGTAATGGTGGCGTAGGTCGTGGCTAGACGTGCCCTCCGGCAGGCCTGCCCCTGCCGCTGCGGCACTGTAGGCGGGCCGCAGCCCTACGGCGCTCCAGGGCCGTCCGGTCGCGGTGGTGAAGATCGTTCCATCGGGCGCTGGCGGGAACTGGGCGATATGGCCGGCCAGGGCCTCAGAGGCCACGGTGGGCAGAGGCACCGTCCGGGCCGCGTTCGCTGACTTGAGCGGCACCCGGTGACGGCCGGCCGGGTCCAGTTGTGCCTCCACCCGGACCTCGCGCCGCAGGAAGTCCACATCGGCCAGCCGCAGCGCCCGCAGCTCGGAGATCCGCAGGCCAAGGGCAGCCTGGGCAACGATCATGGCCCTGATCCGTGGCGGCGCCGCGTCGGCCCATGCCTGCACCTGGGCGATGGTCAGCGGCACGATCTTCGGCCGCTCGCGGCGGGGCAGGGACAGCCGGCCGGCGGGCAGCACCGGATTGCGCGCGATCACTCCGTCAAGCGCTGCGGCAGCGAACACGGACCGGAGCATTCCGAGATAGTTGCGCAGGGTGCCGGGGGCGAGGATGGCTGACCGGCTGGCCACCCAGGCCTGGATCTCCGAGGGCCGCACCCGGACGATCGGGCGGCCACCCAGCGGCGTGCCCTCCACGTGGTGCCGCAGGAAGACATCGTGGATGCGCCGCGTGCCCGGCCGCAGCACTCGGGCGGCCGACCAGGCCCGCGCATACTCTGCGACGGTCACCTGACTGGACAGGTCCACGTGCGTGCCACGGGCTACGTCGGCCCTGACCCTGGCGTCCCAGGCAGCCGCGTCGGCCCGCCGGGCGAAGGTCTTCTTCAGGTGCCTGCCGTCGACCCGGTGCCGCCATTCGTACCGGCCGCTGGGCAGCTTGCGGATGCTCATGAGTCCTCCTCCTCCTCGCGCCCGGTGATGACCTCGATCAGGCCCACGTCGATCAGCTGCGCCAGCTGCTCGCCGCGGCGCAGATCCGCCTCGGGCACGAACATGTAGTAGACCCGCCGGTCGGTGCCGCCCAGCGGGTGAACACCGCGCACCCACTGCCGCACCAGGCCCGCCTGTTCGCTGACCGTGTCGGTCAGCTGGCATGTGTCGCTGTCCTCGAGCGGCACGGCTAGGTGGACTGGCGCGGCGTCGAGCGCAAGCGCGAGCGCCAGCCATTCGTCGGTGCTGATCTCCCGCCGCCTCCGGCCGGCTGCGTCCCGGCGGCCGGACTCGATGTCGTAGATCACGGCGGCGGTCAGGTGCGGCGCGCCGATCGAGGCACACTGCGCGGCGAGGTCGGCCTGCGTCCAGCCGTGACGGGTCCGCACGGCCTTGACCGCCGCGCCGATCGTGTCACTGACAGTCGATGTGTTCGTCATATCTACGAATTCTACCAGCATCTTGACTGCCAGCGACAGGGATCTGGATACTGGATGCGGAGGGATCGCCCATTCACATGAAAGGACGGTCCTGTGAGACGGACAGCAACCCGAGCCAGCGCCGACGACCGGCATCTGACAGTCCTCCAGCTGGCCGAGCGCGAGCAGGTGCCGGTCGAGACGATCTACGGCTGGAACCGCACCGGACGCGGCCCGAAGTACCTGCGCCTCGGTCGGCACGTGCGCTACCGGCTCGCCGACGTGATCGCGTGGGAGGAATCCCGCACGGTCAACCGCGCCGACAACTGGTTCTGACCCATGGCCGCCCCGCAACGGGGTGGAGCTGGAAACAGCGAGAACCGGGCCCGTGAAGGACCCGGCTCCCAGGGCTCCGGCTCACCACCACCCACCCAGCGGCCGCGGTCAGCGGGCGCAAGCACTGTCACGGTAGCCCAGGGCCGACAGGACGGCGGTGATACGCCGTGGCGTGGCAGCTAGTCGCTGAGATGCTCGACCTCCCGGTCAAGCTGACACCCGCCGAACGGCTGCTGCTGGTCGCCCTCGCCGAGCGCGCCGACCCTCAGACCCGCGAGTGCTGGCCCGGTCAGGACGAATTGTGCGGCCGCACTGGCCTGTCGCCGCGTGGCCTGGGTGACACGTTCGCCCGGCTCGCCAGCCGGGGGCTTGAGGTCCGGGTGCCGCTGAAACCCGGCGCATCAGGGCGCGGCGCGTTCGCCCGCATCGGCGTTCAGCGACGCTACCGGCTGCCACCCAAAGTGGTCACGCCTGAACGTGACCACTCGGCCGGAAGAGGTCACGCCACAGCGCCAGAGAGGTCACGCCTGAGCGCCAAAGTGGTCACGCCTGAACGTGACCCTAACCGTCATAGAACCCTCAATGAACCTTCAACACCTGTGCGCACTCGCTCCGCGAGCGCGCCTGACGCTAACGGGCAGACAGACATCTGCGCCGGCTGCGGCCAGCTCTTCACACAGCTGCCCGGCCTGCCGCCCCGTCTCTACTGCACGACCGGCTGCAGCGAGACCGCCCGCAAGCAACGGGCGCAAGCGCTTAAGGCGCGCCGCGCTGCCTGGCGCGGCACCTGCCCTAGCTGCGGGCAGCAGATCTGGGTCACGCAGCGGTCGCGGATCTGCGTGCACTACATCGGTGAGGACATCTACAACCGCTGCCCGGCATCGGGCGAGTGGATCAGCACGTGACCCGCGTAATGAAAGCCCGCCGCGCCTCGCTGCTCGCGTGCGGGTGCTACGTCCTGCCCGGCCAGCTGATCGTCAACCGCGGCGTCGGCTGGCGATGCATGGCGTGCTGCATCGCCGAGATCAAGCAACGGCAGGCTCAGGTCACTGATCGCAGGTCGTAACCACCGCGACCAGCCACCATCCGGGGGTCGTAACACCCTGCGACCACCCACCGTGCCCACCAGCCCCAGCCCACCGCGGACCGGCCACCGCGCCGCCGCGAGCCTGTGACGTGCAGGAACGAGCGCGGTCTTTTATATGATCTTCGTCGCTGATCCAGTCATGGCCCGTCTCTGTCCGCAGGGTTCGGCCAAAGGCACTTTGTGCCTGGTTGCGTGGTGTCGGTCGCTGAGGGTGACATGATCGCAGGGTGCGATCGCGGAAGTGTCCTGATCACGCTGGGCCTGCTGGGCGCCGGCTGTGGCGTGACGTCACGGCCAGCTGGGATCTGGGGGAGGCTGATCTGCTGCTGCTGCGTGAGGCGGTGGCGGTCGCTGATGAGTGTGCGCGGCTGGGCCGGCTGGCGCGTGGGACGCCTGCGATGATCACCGGGCGTCTGGGCCAGGTGCAGCCGAACCCGCTGCGGGCTGAACTTCGCGCTGAGCGCCGCTCGCTGGTGCTGCTGCTGGCCGCGCTCGGGCTGACGACTGACGCACCGGCCGAGGTCCCGCAGCGCCGTCAGCTGGCTGTGGTGCGTGATCTTCGGGGGACGGGATGACCAGGAACGGGCGCCGGGTGCGTTCGCGCCGCCCGCCGCCGCCGATGGGTCCGGCTGTGCCCGAGCAGCTGGGCCGGTTCGTCCGTTCCGAGTGGCCGGGTCCGTCTGCTGATGACGCGCTTGCCGCGTGGTACCGGGCGCGGCTGGACTGGCATGACGAGCACCGCTACCCGCCGCCGCGTGAGCACTTCTCGCCGCTGGGGACGCGGCTGGACATTCTGCGCGGCCGCTACGAGACCCGCCGCGCGCTGGTGGCCGCTGATGCCGGCTGAGGTCGAGCGGGTCGTGCAGCTGGCGACCCTGCTGGCGTGGGAAGAGCTCATCGCGGGCGGGCAGCTGCTGACCGACACCGGGCTGCGGTTCATCCGGCAGCGGCTGCAGCACGACGTCTCGCTGCGGTGCGAAGAGGCGCAGCTGATCCTGATCATGCTGGATGACGCGATCGGGACGCGCCGGGACATCGACCCGGCCGACCTGCCCGGCAGCCCGCTGGCTGTGCCCGACACGATCGAGGGCATCGACGTGCCGCCTGGTGATCCCGGCCGCTGGTAGTAGCCTGATCTTGGGCGTGGCCCGATGGCCTGCAGGCGCGGGCCCGCCCCCCTAGTGCCGCACAGCGCGCCGAGCGTGGGTGAATCGCAGAGGCGCGCGCGCGTGGGTCAATCGCCGAGCGCGGGCTAGCTCCCAGATCAGTGACGTCCTTGGAGTGTGCCCCGTGTATGAACCGACGATTGTTGACCAGGTGCCAGCGTTGCGTGCCCAGCTGGCTGATGCTGAGCGCCGCCGTGATGCCGCCCGCGCAGGTGTCGGTGCGCTGATCGCCCAGGCGCAGTCCCGCGGGCAGGAGTCCGTGCCGCAGGCAGAGGTGGAGCAGCTGCGCTCCCAGCGTGAGCAGGCCCGTGCTGAGATTGACCGGCTGCAGCAGCTGCTGGCCATCGCTGGCGAAGAGGCGGCGTACCGCGCCGCGTCGGCCGACGTGCGTCCCTCGGGCTTCCCGGCCGGTGGGCCCGGCCCGGCCGGGCAGGTGCTGTCCCTCGGCGCCGGGACCGGGCCTGCTGAGCCTGCCGGGGCTGAGCGGGTGTGGCGGTATGCCGATACGGGCCGCCCGGCCGCGGTCGGCCGGGGTGAGCGGCTGGCTGACCATCACGCCGCGCGTGAGCACGCGGCGCGGTGGGCGGAACGGGACCGGCAGATCACGTCCACGCATGGCGGGATCGCCCAGTATGTGCGGGCGCTGACGACCTCGGGCGCGTCGGCGGTGGTGCCGACCGACTGGGCGTTCCCGATCATCGACAAGGCGCGGAACACGGCGGTCTGTATGCAGGCCGGGTGCACGCTGGTGCCGATGCCAGCGAAGATCATCCAGATTGGCCGGCTGACGACCGACCCGACGGCCGCGTTCAAGACCGAGGGCAACGCGATCACCGCGTCCGATCCGGCGTTCGACTACGTGCAGCTGACCGCCACGAGCTTGACTGCGCTGACTGTGGCGTCGCTGGAGTTCCTGCAGGACGCGCCGAACGCCGACCAGATCGTGACCGATGCGATCAGCCAGGCGATGGCGCTGGAGCTGGACAAGGCGATCTTGTTCGGGCAGCTGGGCGCGACCGGCACCAACGACGAGGGTGCCGCCTTCGGCCTCGCCTCGCCGTACCCGAAGGGGATCTTGAAGAATCTGCTGGACAACGCGGCCGGGCAGGTCCTCGGGTTCGCGACGAACGGCACGGCGCAGACCGCCGCGACGCCGTGGAATGAGATCCTGGCCGCGTTTTACCAGGTGAAGCGGGCGAACGAGGTGCCGGGCGCGTTCGTGTCGTCCGACCGGCTGCCGCAGCAGTACGACAGCATGTACGACACCACGTACCAGCCGCTGCGCAAACCGGCGTCGATCGCGAACGTGCCGTGGCTCACGACGAACGTCATCCCGTCGTTCACCCGCGGCACGATGTCGTCCAGGGCTACGGATCTGTTCATCGGCGACTGGTCACAGGTCCTCGTCGGGGAGCGCATGTCGCTGGATATCAGCGTGCTGACCGAGCGGTACGCCGAGCTTGGCCAGGTCGGGATCAGGGCGTATTGGCGTGGTGACGTGCAGGTCGCGCGGCCGGCGGCGATGGTGTGCTACCGGGCGCTGCAGGGCGCCACGTGAACGCCGGCCAGCGCGCGCAGGCGCCGGTCACGGTGGCCTACCGGCTGGACGTGCCGGCCTGGTGCCCGCCGATGGGCGAGGTCATCGACGGCGTCGTGTACCCGCTCGACGGGCAGCCGCCGCCCGCGGTGCCACACAGCTGGGGTGACCTGGGGTGGCTGTACGGCCCGCCGGTGCCCTAGTCGTCCTGCGCTGGTTGATCACCTTCGCGCAGGATGGGGAAGACCCGGCAGCAGTTACCGCCCCGGTTCGGCTGCCGGGTCTCCCGCCAGTGCCAGCCCGGTGTGCGGGCTTCGTCCTTTCCCCGCCCGCTGGGTGCAGTCCCTGCTGGGGCCTTAGCAGGGGCCCGCCGGGGGCTGCTGGGGGCCCGTGCCGCGTCCGACAGACAGCGCGGCGCGGGTTCCCCAGACATGACGAGGGCCCGCCTTCGGTTTTGAGATGACGGGCCCATGTCGGCGCCCCCGGTTGCACGTCCCGGTGCTGGCCGGGGGCTGATGATCAACGGTGGCGGCTAGCCGCCCTGGTCGACGCGCCACACGCGGGCGCCGGGCAGCTGCGCCAGCGCCACGGGCACGCGCCGGCGCCCGGCCACCCAGCGGGCGGTGACCTCATCCGGCGCGGTGTCAGCCGCCGCTGCCGGCCGCACGTCGGCCATCTCGACCACGGTGGCCACGATCCACTTCGGGTCGCCGGGCTCGGGGTCGAGCACGAGCAGCGTCCACGGCCCGTTCACCGCTTGCCGCCCTGGCGCTTGACAGCATCGGCGAGCAGCGCTGTCAGCAGCCGCAAAGTGCTGGCGGTCGGGGTCTCGGCAGCGAGCCCGAGATACGTAGCTACCAGCCCCGGATCGGTGCCACTGTCAAGCGCAGCATTCGCAGCTGCGAACAGTTCAGCAGCGGGCTTGAGGCCAGTTGCCCGCGCGGGCGACGATGTACTCATCGGGTGATCCCTCCTAGAACGGTGATCCCGTAGGGGCCGGCGTGAGCTCCATCTCGCGCCGGTCCCGCCCTGTTGCGGCTCATCGTAAGTTGGCGCGCTGACAGCAGCCAGCCGCGCCGGGCATCATGACCCGTGTCCCGCCCGCGTCCGTTTGCCCGCTGTGCGAGGGCCAGGGGCATGCACAACCCGCCGTGCGCGCTGCGCCTACTGCCCGGCTGGCGCATCCCGCGGCCGCGCCAGCGGCGCAACGGAGATCGGCCGGATGCACCTACCCCGGCGATCGCTGCGCCACCGGGCCGCTCAATCCCGTACGCCTGGCGGCTTGCGCAGCGGTGAGGGGCACGCGCTCAGGCTGGCCCCCGCCGGGCAGCCCGCTGCCACGGACAGCGACGATCAAGGCCGTGTCCCAGGGGTAGTACACCCCCGGTCAGATCAGTGTCAAGGCGAGGTTGACAGCAGACCGTCTGAGGAACCGGATGACGGGCGTTGGCAGCACCGTACGTCTCGGCGCTCGTCGCTGGACACTGATCAGGACATCAGTGAGCGCTAAGCAGCCGACGCTGAATATCCTCCCACCGAGCCGCAGCGGCCTCATCGCCTGATGCGTTCGCTACGTGGACCGCGAGCTTCGCCAGGTAGCAGCGAGGGCACTGCTTGTCGAGCAATTTTGGCTCCGGCGACGTGAAATCCCAGAGATACGATAGGTCAGAGCCGAGATCTTTCCATCTATCAACAGCACGTTCAGCTATTTCCAGCGCGGCCGCATGTCTGCCCATACGGAACAGCGCTAGGACACGATTGCAGACATTGACTGTTCGGCGGTACCCTAGTTCGCTTGCGAGTTCAAGCGCATTAAAGGATTCCGCTGGGTCATCTGGCAGGAGACAGAACCCAAAATTATTGTGAAAATCTGCGTTGTCCCACTGTTCGTGACGTGCAGTGTCGAACATGGCAGCGGCGGCTCCGCGATGACCTTCGTGGAGAAGTCGAACGGCTGTCGGGATAAGGACGCCCAGCGTGTCCGAGGTGGGCCTCATTGTGGCCTCGGCCAGCGCTCGCGCCAACTCGTTGGTGTCTACGGACCGCCCGGCCATCTCCCGCGGGGGGCATGGCGGCTCCTCGCCGGACTGCCGGTATCGCCATTCTAGCTTGAGTGACTCCATGCCCCACGTATTCAAGTATGTTTCAGTGAACCTGTCTATCAGCCAACGCTGGCGATGGGACTCAGACCGCAGCTCAGAATCGCGCCCTAGATCATAGGCGAGGAAGTCGTCGATTGTAGGAGGACGCCAGTTAATAAGATCATCCGGTGACGCAGTACGAGCCCAGATTCGGACACGGGTTGCGAACTCGCGGGTCATGACTACATCCATTCGATATCGGGCAATTGCGAGATCGTCTGCATCCGTGGGCGGCTTTATACCTCCTGAGCCTTCGCGTTCCAGAAAAGAGTCAAGCAGCTTCGGCCATCCAGCCGGCGGGTCCGGCCTGGACGTCTCGTCAGCAGAGCCTTGCCCGCCCCTTTTGGACCGCTGAGCCGCGAGAAGATCAGGCATCACAGTCGACACGCTGAGCGCAGCGGCCATTTGCGATCCGAGACCTAGGCGAAGAAGCGCGTCGACATCAAACCCGCGTCTCCGCAGTTCGTCTACCGCAGCTGTCAGCTTGTCGTAGCGCTCAGGATCGAGCAGCGAACCCGGCCTAGGCAGATAGGCACGGCGCAGACCATAGAGCAGCGAACTGGCCTGCCAGCGGGTGAGGTCCGGATTCTCGCTATCTCGGTAGAAATTCTCTGCCGCGTCGAACGCCCGGTGAACAAGGCGAGGCTGAGGGCGTCTGGGCGGCCCCATCGAACGGGCTGCCATGCCTCCGCTGCCCACGGGAACCTGCCCAGCAGACGGTGGAACTCCATACCGGTCGAGCAGTTCGAGGCACTCCTCGCCGCAACCGCGACCGCCACCAGGTACGTCGATGGAGAACGGGCACTCCGCGATCAGGTCCGGCGGCTCACACGCGTCGCTGAATCGCCTGAGCGCACGAAGAAAGATCTCACGCTCGGGACCTGAGTCGGGGAGTGGGTCGTTGATCACCTGTAGACGTCCCGCCTCTGCGCAACCGTCAGCACGTGCGCCATCCCATCTGGGCGAACCTCATAGAGAATCCGGTGGGAGCGCCCGAGGCGCGCTGACCGGATCCCCTTCAGGCCAGCGAGCAGCTTCTTGCCGATCCCCGGCTCGGCATCAAGACGCGCGATGATCGACTCGGCCTTGATCCGGAGGGCGTCAGGTAGAGCAGCAAGATCCTTCTCGGCCCGGCGGCTCAGCGAAGGCATCCCAGATCACCCGTCCTCGATGTCTTCGAAGACCTCTTCGCGGGCCTCCGCAATCGCGGCCATCGTGTCAGCATCGGAGAGGACGTTCAGCGTCTCGATCAGAGACTCGTACTCGTCGTAGGAGAGAATTACGGCCATAGGTCGTCCATGCTTGGTTATCGTGAATGCCTCACCCGACGTGGCGGCGCTATCGACGATTTCGCTGAGTCGATCGCGGGCTTCCGTGAGTGACGCTGCGGAGTCCATGGTCTGCCTCCAGGCTCTCAGACTGTACAGACTTTTGTACAGATGAAACTGTACAGACTTCCGGGCAGTCTGGCAAGTGGGCTCGTGGGCCCGCGTCATCGACGCCGCCATGACCGCGCTCCGTAACCGTTCGATCGGGGTCACCGGGCACACCACCGCCTCTACCGGGCCCTTCGCGGGCACACTTTAGGCACACCACACCCGCCAACGCTGGGTAACGATCACCAACATTGACGGATGTTTGCGCAGGTCAGAACGCATATGTGCAGGCCAACAGGGCGCCGTGCCGTATTGTCGCAGCATGCGCGGATACACGCAGGACAAGGACGCCTACCTCAAGCGTCTGCGCAGGATCGAGGGCCAGGTCCGGGGCTTGCAGCGGATGGTGGAGGAGGACGTCTACTGCATCGACGTGCTCACCCAGGTCTCCGCGGTGACCCGGGCGCTGCAGGCGGTCGCGCTCGGGCTGCTCGAAGACCACCTCGGCGCGTGTGTGTCGGAGGCGGTGCGCCAGGGCGGGGACGAGGGACGGGCGTCGGTCCACGAGGCGGCGGAGGCGATCTCACGCCTGGTCAGGTCCTGACGTCCCCGCGTCGGCCTCACCCGGCTCCGGGCCGGCGAACCGCGCGAACGCGCGCAGGTTGGCCAGGCTCTCGCCGCGCCTGACCCGCCACGCCCATTCCTTGCGGATGGAGGAGGCGAAGCCGATGGCCAGCGCGGGGTTGAAGTTCTCGTCCGAGTAGCTCAGGACACAGCCGAGGAGCCGGTCGATCTCGTCGGCGGTCACCGACGACAGGGGAAGGCGGCCGACCAGGTAGACGTCGCCGCGGGAGTCGACCGCGAAATGGACGCCGTACATCCGGCCGTTGCGCTCCAGCAGGAACCGGTAGAAGCGGGCGTGGTCCTCGTCCGGCTGCCGGCAGAAGAACGCCTCCACGTGCAGGCTGTGCGCGCCGACGATGAGCCAGGTCATCGTGGCCAGCTTGCGCTCGCCTGCCAGCCGCACCAGGTAGCTGCCCGGCTGCGGGCGCTCGGCGGCCAGCCCGAGCCCGGCCAGCGCCGACTCGATCGCGCTGGCCGCCTGCGCCTGGGCCTGGGTCACCGGCGCAGCGGGGTCACTGGCCCGCCGCCGGGGGGATGCCGCTCATGGCGACTCATCCTCTCAGCCCGCGCGCGTGTAGCTCCCGGGGGCCAGGGAGGTGCTTATCGCCCCCGCGTAGACGGTGAGCAGCCGGTCGACCGTGACCCCCCAGCCGAACCGGGAGGCGTGCTCCACCGCCCCGCGCGCCAGCCGGTCCCGCAGGCCGGGGGAGGCGAACAGCTCGCCCAGCGCCCGGGCGTAACTGGCCGGATCATGCCCGCTCACGAGGACCCCGGACACGCCGTCCTGGACGGCGGTGCGCAGCCCGCCGACCGACGCGGCGATCACCGGCGTCCCGCAGGCCTGGGCCTCCACGGCCACCAGCCCGAACGACTCGGAATAGGACGGCACCATGACCACTGTGGCCGCCCGGTACCAGTCCGCCAGCTCCGGCTGCGGGCACGGTGGCTCCAGCCGCACCAGGCCGGCGATGCCGAGCGCGTCCGCCAGCTCGGTCAGCTGGTCGGGGTCCGCCCGCCCGGTGCCGCTGGGCCCGCCGATGAACGCGACGGTCAGGGACCGGGCCAGGGCGGGGTTGTCGCGGACCAGGACCGCGGCGGCGCGCAGCGCCACGTCCGGCGCCTTGAGCGGCTGGACCCGGCCCGCGAACACGATCACGTGGCCGTCGGCGGGCAGGCCGAGCCGGCGCCGGGCCTGCCCGGCCGGCCCCGGCCGGAAGACCGACAGGTCGACGCCGGGGTTGACGGTCCAGATCTTGGCCGGGTCGGCCCCGTAGAGCCCGGCGAGCTGCCGGGCCTCCTCGTCGGTGTTGGCGACCAGCCGGTCGGCGGCCGCCACCACGTCGGCCTCGCCGCGCAGCCGCCGGGCCGGCTCCGCGGCGTCGCCATGGGCCAGCGCCGCGTTCTTCACCTTGCCCAGGGTGTGCATGGACTGCACGAGCGGCACGCCCCACCGCTCCTTGGCGACGGCGCCGACGTGGCCGGAGAGCCAGTAATGCCCGTGCACCAGGTCGTACCGGCCGGGGGCGTACGCCGCCTCCGTCCGCAGCACCTCGAAGGTGAAGTGGCACAGCTGGGCGGGCAGGTCGGCCTTGTCGAGATCCTCGAACGGCCCGGCCGGCACGTGCCGGACGAGCACCCCCGGGACGAACTCGGCGACCGGGGGCGCGTCCCGCGTCACCGCGCGGGTGAAGATGTCGACCTCGACGCCGCGGGCCGCCATCCGCTTGGCCACTTCGACCACGTACACGTTCAGGCCGCCGGCGTCGCCGGTGCCTGGCTGCTCGAGCGGCGAGGTATGAACGCTGACGGTCGCGATCCGCCGGGGGTAGCGTCGCGGCACGGGCATGCACCTCCGGTAAGGGAACCACGCCGGCCGGTGCCGTGTTCCCCGGCCCGGGCCGGCCCCGGTCACCCGGCCCGGGCAGGCTGGCTGGCGGCGCAGCGGATAGGCTCGCGCCATGACGGCACTGGTCCTGCTGCGGCACGGAGAGAGCACCTGGAACGCGGAAGGCTTGTTCACCGGCTGGGTGGACGTCGGGCTCTCCGGCAAGGGCGCCGAGGAGGCTGTCGCGGGCGGCACGCTGCTGCGCGACTCCGGCCTGCGGCCCGACGTCGTCCACACCTCGGTGCTGACCCGCGCCATCCAGACCGCCCACCTCTCGCTGGAGGCGGCGGGCCTGCTCTGGCTCCCGGTCACCCGGTCATGGCGGCTCAACGAGCGGCACTACGGCGCGCTCCAGGGCAAGAACAAGGCCCAGACCCGGCAGGAGTTCGGGGACGAGCAGTTCATGCTCTGGCGGCGTTCCTATGACGTG
>Ga0335085_10010751_pt1 | contig 13658 bp, 11 predicted proteins | sample Lox_Sample_45_FD_206712 | JGI IMG/M metagenome (GOLD analysis project Ga0335085, IMG submission 206712) | Soil microbial communities from Loxahatchee National Wildlife Refuge, Florida, United States - Lox_Sample_4.5 | ecosystem: Environmental > Terrestrial > Soil > Wetlands | place: USA...
GTTCCGGAGGCCCAGTTGCCAGATCTCGGGGCGCCAGCCGGGGCGCCCGACGTAGGGGTTGTCCGGAGGGACGGCGTAGGGGTCGCCCCCGTCCACGTCGAGGCGGAGGAATTTGCCCAGCAGGGAGGTCGAGTCCTGCGACAGACTGCTCTCGGCCGTGTCGACGTCGGCGTCACCGTCTCCGAGGGCCAGGTAGAGCTTGCCGTCGGGTCCGAAGGCGACCACGCCGCCGTAGAGGACGGCGTCCGGGGCCTCGGGGACGTTCAGGATGGAGTGCTCGCTCGCGGGATCGGCGTGATCGAACGACGCGTCGGCGAGAAACCGGCTGAGCTGGGCCGACCCGTCGTTGGCGACGTAATAGACGTACAGCTCGTGGTTCGTGGCGTACCGCGGGTGGAACGCCAGTCCGTAGACGCCGTACTCCGACGCGCCGCCCGTCGCGGCGGTGAGGTTGAGGAACGCCGAGTCCTGACGGACGCCGTGCTTGCGGAGGAGGATGCGGCCGCCCCGCTCCACCACGAAGAGCCGCGACGTATCGCCCGGCGGGGCGGTGACGAAGAGCGAGAAGTCGTACCCGGAATCGACGGGCGCCAGCCAGGGTCCGTGATCGGCCGGGGTCACGGGTGCCGCCGCGTCGTGACAGGCGGCGAGCGCGGCCGCGGCCAGGAGGCAGGTGAGCGGGTGGCGTCTCGTCACACTGCGAAAGCTAGCCGGTCGTATCTATATTGCGGGATGCACGACCATCTCTATTTCGGCGAGCAACACCTCCAGGTGCGCGAGATGGTGCGGGACTTCGCCCGGAACGTGGTCCGGCCCTCCGCCCCCGCCCTCGACCGCGAGTCCCGGTTCCCCTGGGACAACGTCAAGCAGATGGCCGACCTCGGCCTGTTCGGCATTCCCTGGCCCGAGGAGCTGGGCGGGGCGGGGATGGACTACCTGTCCTACATGATCGTGATCCACGAGCTCGCCAAGGTGGACGCGAGCCACGCCATCACGGTCTCCGCGCACACCACCCTGGGGACCTCGCCCATCGTCGATTTCGGCACCCCGGAGCAGCGGCGGCGCTTCGTGCCCCTGCTCGCCGCGGGGAAGGTCCTGGGCGGATTCGGCCTCACCGAGCCCGGCGCGGGGTCGGACGCGGGCGGCACCAAGACGGCGGCGGTGGACCGGGGCGATCACTACGTGCTGAACGGGTCCAAGATCTTCATCACCCACGCCGGCGTAGGCGAGATGTTCGTCGCGACGGCGCGGACCGACCCGTCCGCCAAGAAGACCCACGGTATCACCGCCTTCATCGTCACCAAGGACACGACCGACCTGGCCGAGGCGGCACGGGTGGGGGTGGGGCACGACGCCGCACTGCCCAAGACCCCGGGCGTCATGGCCGGAAAGAAGGAAGACAAGCTGGGCTGGCGGGCGTCCGACACCCGGGAGCTGGTGTTTCAGGATGCCGTGGTGCCGAAGGAGAACGTGCTCGGCCCGGTGAACAACGGGTTCCGGCAGTTCCTCCACACGCTGGACGGCGGGCGCATCGGCATCGCCGCCCTGTCGCTCGGGATCGCCGAAGGGGCGCTGGAGGAGTGTCTGGCGTACACGTCCACCCGGAAGCAGTTCGGCCGCCCCGTCGCGAGCTTTCAGGGCGTCCATTTCGCGCTCGCCGACATGGCCACCGAGATCGAATGCGCCCGACACCTGGTGTTCCACGCCGCCTGGCTCAAGCAGCACGGCCACCCGTTCAAGCGGGAGGCGGCGATGGCGAAGCTGTACGCGTCGGAGCTCGCGATGCGCGCCACCACGAAGGCCGTGCAGCTGCACGGGGGGTACGGCTACACCACGGACTACCCGGTGGAGCGGATGATGCGGGACGCGAAGATCTGCGAGATCGGGGAAGGGACGAGCGAGATTCAGCGCATCGTCATCGCCCGGCAGCTGCTGGGCGATCTGATCGACTAGCGCGTCAGAGCTCCGGCGGCTTGTAGGGACCCGGCTCGGCCGTCCGCTCCTCGGGGTGCGAGATCTCCTTGTGGAGATGCTCGAGCAGCTCGAGCTGACGCTGCTGCAGGTGCCAGAGCTCGTGCCACTGCTTGAAGCGGAGCGCGTCCAGCTTGTCGTGCAGGTCCCGGATTTCGATCTCCGCCATCAGGTTGATCTCGTAATCCTGCGTCGCCTGCATCCGGTCCTTCTCCGCCTGGCGATTCTGGCTCATCATGATGACGGGCGCCTGGAGCGCGGCCAGCGTGGAGAGGACGAGGTTGAGGAGGATGTAGGGGTAGGGGTCGAACGGCTTCTTGAGCAGGAAGAAGGAATTGATCCCCATCCAGACCACGAGGATTCCGCCGAAGATCCCGATGAAGGTCCAGCTCCCGCCGAATTGCGCCACCCGGTCCGCCACCCGCTCACCCAGCGTCATCTGCGCCTCGAACTCCCGGTTCACGAGGCGGCTCACCCGGCCCCGGTGCGCGAGCCGGGTGACGAGCGACTTCTCCATCTCCGAGATCTTGTCGTACTCGTCCTCGAGATAACCCAGGAACTTCTTGGCCCGGTACTGCTCCCGGCAGTTCTGGCAGATCCCGCGCTTGCCCTCCCACTCGGGCCGGTCGCGCTTGATGAGGGTGACGATCTGGGGTTCGAGCTTCTGCGCGGCCAGGAGCGACCGCGCCTCCACGGACGTGCCGCACAGCGAGCAGGGGACCTTGGCCATGGGGAAGGAAGCTACGCCAGTCCCAGCACCCGGACCAGAAAGGCCCAGCGGTCGGCCTGCTCCTCGATCAGCTTGGCGGTGGGCTTTCCCGCGCCGTGCCCGGCCTTGGTTTCCACCCGCAAGAGCACCGGGGCCGGGCCCGCCTGGGCCGCCTGCAGGGCCGCCGCGAACTTGAAGGAGTGCCCCGGCACCACCCGGTCGTCGTGATCGGCCGTGGTGATGAGGGTGGCCGGGTACCGGGTGCCCGGGCGCAGCCGGTGCAGCGGGGAGTAGGCCAGGAGGGTGGGGAACTGCGCCGGGTCGTCCGCCGAGCCGTACTCCGGCACCCAGGCCCAGCCGATCGTGAACTTGTGGAACCGCAGCATGTCCAGGACGCCCACCGCCGGCAGGGCGGCCCCGAAGAGCTCCGGGCGCTGGGTCAGGGCGGCGCCCACGAGGAGGCCGCCGTTCGAGCCGCCCCCGATGGCGAGCCGCGCGGGGCTCGTGACGCGGTGCGCGATGAGCCACTCGGCCGCGGCGCAGAAGTCGTCGAAGACGTTCTGCTTCCGCTCGAGCATCCCCGCCCGGTGCCACGCCTCCCCGTATTCGCCGCCCCCCCGGAGCACCGGCATGGCGAAAATCCCGCCCAGCTCGAGCCACGCGATGACGCCGGGCGAGAAGGCGGGCGTCAAGTTCACGTTGAACCCGCCGTATCCGTAGAGGTAGACCGGGGCGCGCCCGTCCGCCGGGAGATCCCGGCGCCCCGTCAGGAACATCGGCAGCCGGGTGCCGTCCCGGGATTCGACGAAGACCTGGCGGGTCTCGTAGCGGGAGGCGTCGAACCGCAGGGCGGGGGCGCGCCATACCGCGGTGCCCCCCGTGGCGACGTCGTGCGACAGGATGGCGGTCGGACTGAGGAACGACGTGAAGGCGAAGTACACCGTGGCATCCCGCCGCTCGCCCGACAGCTCGGCCACCGACCCCAGGGCGGGCAGCTCGATGGGCGCGAGCTCTTCGCCGGTCAGGCGGAAGCGCCGCAGCCGCGTATGGGCGTGGTGCAGGTAGCTCGCCACCAGCACGTCCCCCGCCAGATGCGCGGACTCGAGGGTGTCCTCCTGCTCGGGCACGATCGGGGTGAGCACCGGGGACTGGTCGGTCACGCGCAGGGACGCCACCCGCCGGCGCGGCGCGTCCCGGTCGGTGAGGATGTGAAACACGGGGCCGTCGTTCCCGAGGAAGGCGTACGCCGCATCGAACGCGTCGAGCAGGGGGACGATCGGACCGGTGATGGCCGGGGCCGCCGGGTCGCCCAGATCCACGTAGTGGAGCCGGTTGCGGCGGTCGGTCCCGAGCCAGAGGGACAGGACCAGGTACCGCCCATCCTCGCTCACCTCGGCGGCCACCCCCCAGTCGGGCTGGTCCGGGCGCTCCCACACCAGGACGTCGGCCTCCTGGGGCGTGCCGATCCGGTGGTAGTAGAGCTTGTGATGCCGGTTGAGCTGGAGCAGCGGATCTCCGCCCTCCGGAACGGGATAGCGGCTGTAGAAGAACCCCCCGGCGTCGTGGGTCCACGCCACGGACGAGAACTTCACCCAGCGGAGACGGTCGGGGAGGTCGGTCCCCGACAGCACCTCGCGGATCCGGATCTCGTTCCAGTCGGAGCCGCTCTCGGACACCGAGTAGGCGAGGAGCCGCCCGTCCTCGCTGACCGCGGTCACGCCGAGGGCGGTGGTGCCGTCGGCCGAGAGCGCGTTGGGGTCGAGCAGCACCGCCGGCGGGGCCTCGAGCGCGTCGGACCGGTACAGCACGGACTGGTTCTGGAGCCCGTCGTTCCGGAAATAGAACCAGCGACCCGCCTTCCGGGTGGGGACGCCGTAGCGCTCGTAGCTCCAGAGCTCGGTGAGGCGCCGGCGGATCCGCTCCCGGGCCGGGATCCCCTCCAGGAAGGCGAACGTCACGGCGTTCTGCGCCGCGATCCAGGCCCGGGTTTCCTCCGAGTCCACGTCCTCGAGCCATCGGTACGGGTCGGCCACGGTGGTGCCGTGGTAGTCGTCGACCTGCGATGACTCCCGCGTGGGCGGGTAGTGGAACGGCGGGAAGGTGGGGCTCGTAGGGAGTGGCTGGTCGGCGCTCATCCGGCTGGGGAAACTAGCCGGATTGACCTAACTTACAAGCCCGCTTACATTTACACCATGCTTGGGACTCCGGCTCCGTTCGCGTCGTTGACGCGTGTCCTGTCGCCCGCCGCGGGCGCCCGGGTCCGACTGTTTTCGTCGCCTTCCCGTCTTTCCGGCTCTGCCGCATCCGGTGACTGCTGGAACCACCTTGGGACCCCCGCGGGCTGTTGGCCGGCTGGGGGCGTAAAGGATTCGTGCTTTGAAGCGAGAAATACTGATCAGTGGGAGCCAGCGGGAAACCCGCGTGGCCATTCTCGAGGACGACCGCCTTGTTGAGCTCCTGGTCGATCGTCCCGATGCCCGGCGCTCCGTCGGAGACATCTACCTCGGCAAGGTAGAGGCCGTCCTTCCCGGCATTCAGGCCGCGTTCCTGAATATCGGGGCAGACAAGAGCGCGTTCCTTCATGCCTCCGACTTGATCGAGTCGGAGGACGAGGACGAGCCCGGCGAGCCGGAAGAAGTGGACGACGAGCCCTCCAACGACGAGGGAGCGAACGGCAACGGCGCTCCCGCCGCGTCGCAGGCTGGGGGCGGCGGCCGCGCTCCGCGCGGAGGGGGCGGCGGTGGCGGCGGTGGACGCCGGGGCCGGCGCCCGCTGCCGAACATCCAGGACGAGCTGAAACGCGGCCAGACCAAGCTGGTGCAGGTCATCAAGGAGCCGATCAGCACCAAGGGCCCGCGCGTCACGGCCCAGATCTCCCTGCCCGGCCGGTTCCTGGTCTACATGCCGTACGCCTCGAAGGTCGGGGTCTCCCGCAAGATCGAGAACCGCGAACAGCGCGCCAAGCTGCGCGAGATGGTCTCCCGGCTCGTCCCCAAGGACGAGGGGGGCTGGATCATCCGGACCGTGGCCGACGACTTGACCGAGGAGAACTGCAAGCGCGAGATCGATCATCTCGTCGGCCTGTGGAAGAAGATCGTCCGGAAGAGCAAGTCCGTGCGGGCGCCCGCCCTCGTGCAGCGCGAGACGAGCCTGACCCGGGGAATCGTGCGCGATCTGTTCTCGGACAAGGTCGACGGGCTGCTGGTGGACTCGAAGCAGCTCTACAATGAGATCGAGCAGTATCTCCACTCGATCGACCCCGCGCTGCTCGACCGCGTGAAGCTCTACCAACAGGAGACCCCGCTCTTCGACGAGTACGACATCGAGGCGGAAATCCGCGGCCTCTTCGCGCAGCGGGTGGATCTGCCGACGGGCGGCTACATCATCATCCAGCCCACCGAAGCGCTGGTCTCGATCGACGTCAATACGGGGCGGTACACCGGGAAGAAGGACCCCGAGAGCACCATTCTCCGGACCAACATCGAGGCGGCGCGCGAAGTGGCGCGCCAGCTCCGGCTCCGGGACGTCGGCGGCATCATCGTGGTGGACTTCATCGACATGGAGACCCGCGGGAACCGGGACAAGGTCCTGCACGAGCTCCGCACCCATCTGGGACGGGACCGGGCGCGCACCAAGGCCTACGCGGTATCCGAGCTCGGGCTGATCGAGATGACCCGCCAGCGGGTGCGGCCGTCCCTGTGGCAGTCGATGACCGCCGAGTGTCCCGCGTGCTCGGGGACGGGGCGGGTGTTCCGGCCCGAGGTGGTGGTCCGGCGGATGGAGCGCTCGCTCAAGCGGGCGGGGGCCGATCACAAGGAACGGCAGCTGGCCGTCCGGCTGCATCCCGAAGTGGCCATCTACCTCGTCGAGCAGGAGCCCAACTTCTTGCGGCAGTTGGAGAAGCAGACGGGTCTCGAGCTCGAGGTCCGGGACGACCCCATGATGCGGGTCGACGAGTTCCGGATGATGGCCAAGCCGGCCGGACGGGACGTGACTGAGCAGTACGCCGTGGCCTAGCGCCTTCCCTGCGCTCGGGATGGGCCATTGACTAACTCTATGCACCCCCTTAGGTTCCGCGCCCTATGACGTACGCCATTTTTGTCGCCGGAGGCCAGCAGTTCCGGGCCGAGGAAGGCCGCACCATCAAGATCCCACTGCTCGAAGCCGAGCCGGGGAGCACGGTGACCTTCGACCAGGTGCTCCTGACCTCGGACGGAAAGACGGTCCAGGCCGGCACGCCCAAGGTCAAGGGGGCGAAGGTGACGGCCGAGGTCGTGCGGCACGGGAAGGCCCGGAAGATCCGGATCTTCCGGTTCGCCCGCCGGACCGGCTACCGCCGGCACGCCGGGCACCGCCAGCAGTTCACGGAAGTGAAGATCGCCGACGTGAAGGTCGGCTGAGGGCTCCATGGCGCACAAGAAGGGTGTCGGCTCGACCCGAAACGGCCGCGACTCGAACCCGCAATACCTCGGCGTGAAGCGCTTCGGCGGGGAATTCGTCAAGGCGGGGAACATCCTGGTGCGGCAGCGCGGCACCAAGTTCCATCCCGGCACCAACGTCCGCCGCGCCTCCGACGACACGCTCTTCGCGGTCGCGGACGGTCACGTCAAGTTCGAGCACAAGAACAAGACGCGGTACAAGGTGAGCGTGTACCCTTGAGTTGATACTTGTTAGGCGGTTGGTGAAAACACGGAAGGCGGCCGTCCGAGAGGATGGCCGCCTTCGTGCTTTGACTGACCGGCTAACGACTAACCGACTGGTACCGCGCGCGGGCTCACTTCTCGAGCTCCAGTGACACGGGCTGCCCCACGACGTCGATGCGGACGATCCGCCTCGGGGCCGTGGTGGTCACGAAGAACACGACGGGAGCCTGGCCGCCGGTGATGTCGACGTGGTAGGCGGTGAAGTGGCCCGCCGGGACCGTCAGGGTGTCGGCGGCGCCCACTTTCACGGTCAGGATCCGGCTCTGACCGTCCCCCGCGGAGAACACCCCCACGTTGAACGTCTTGCCCGTCGCGAGGGGGAGGGAGGGCACGAGCAGCGTCAGGGCGTTGTCGTCGTAGGTGTCGGCCGCCACCGTCGTGTCCACCGTGAACGCCTTCGGCGTTCCCGTGGGCTGGGGGACCGACACGTTGCCCTTCACGCGGCCGTCCGCGTAGGCCAGGTGGATCGAGCTGGCCTGCCCGCCCATCTGGCCGCTCTGGTCCACCTGCCGTACCTGGTAACTCTTCGGGTCGAACTGGACGGTGGTGTGCTGGCTCCCCATGGGGCCCATGGACAGCGACTCGTCGTAGACGAGCGAATCCCCGGCGGTGCGGATCTCGGAGATCTGGACCCCGAAGGGCCGCCCCTGCACGAGGAACACGAACGAATCGCGCCGCGCCACGATTTGCGACGGATCGATGGGGAGCACGCCCGCGGTGGGATGGAGTTCGGCGGGGGACACCGGCTTGCCGTCCACGTCCAGGAGCTCGACCGGCGCGATCGTCTTCAGCTTGTCGTAGAGGGCCTCGGCGTCTCCCACCACGACGATGGTCAGATCGCCGCGCTTCACGGCGCGCGCCGCGGCCCGCAGGGCTTCCGGGGCGGTGACGGCGTTCAGGTGCTCCCGGTAACGCTGCACGTAGGTATCGCCGAGCCCCATCAACCTGGCGTTCGCGACCGCGTCGGCGACCTGGTCCGAGGTCTCGATGGTCAGCGGGAACGAGCCGACCAGAAACCCCTTCGCCGCCGTGAGCTCGGCGGCGGGCACGGGCTCGGTGCGGATCCGGTCCACCTGGTGGAGCATCTCGCGGAGCGCGCTGTCGGCCACGGCCGTGCGTCCCTCGAACGTGGCCTGCCAGTAGCCCAGGCCGCGGTGGCGGACCAGGTTGGCGTAGGAGCCGTAGGTCCAGCCCTTCTGCTCGCGGAGGATTGCGAAGAGCCTGGCGTCGGCCCCGCCGCCCAGCACCTGCATCGCGAGCCGGGTGGCGTAGTAGCTCGAATCGAGGGGCCCGTAGGTCGTGTTGCCCAGGACGATGTTCGCCTGCACCGACCCCGGCCGGTTCACCAGCATGATCCGGGTGGGCTGGGGCGCCGGGACGGTTTCCGGAGGCGTGGCGGCCGGCGGGACGCCGCGCCAGGATCCGAAGATCTTCGTGGCCCAGGCGCGCGCCTGCGCCGGCGTGACGTCGCCCGCCATCACGAGCAGGGCGCCCGAGGGCACGAGATAGCGCTTGGCGAACGCGACCACGTCGTCCCGGGTGACGGCCTTGTAGGAGTCTTCGGACGGGGAGCGTCCGTACGGGTTGTGTCCGTAGATGGTCCGCCGGAAAAGCCGCGAGGCGATGGACGCGGGCTGCGAGAGCTCGAGCTGGAGCGCGGACAGGGCCTGCGTCCGGGCCAGGTCCAGCTCGGCCTCGGGGAAGGTGGCGCGGCGCGCCACGTCGCCCAGGAGCCCGAGCGCCACGTCGGCGTGGTCCGACAGGACGTTCGTCGAGATCTCGAAGAAATCGGGTCCGGCGTTCGCCGAGAGCCCGCCGCCCACGCCCTCGATGGCCGCGGCGATCTGATCCGCGGTGCGGTCCCCCGCACCCTTGGTCACGATCTGGGCCGCCAGCTCCGCCAGGCCTTCCTTGCCGGCGGGATCGTGGTAGGAGCCGGCCCGGAACGAGAGGGACGCGGAGAGCATCGGCTGGGCGTGGTTCTCGACCACGAGCAGCGTCAGCCCGTTGGAGAGCCGCGTCTCGACGAAGGGCGGGAACCGCACCGGCGCCAGCGGCGCGGGGGGCGGGGCGTGGGGTGGAAACGAGTCCTGGGCGGCGAGGGGGGCGGAGGCCAGGGCGGCCGCCGACAGCACGAGGACCGCGAACCGGCGGGGGCTCACTGGGCACCTCCCGTGCCGGCTTTCGCAGCCGGCAGCACGGTCACCACGGTGGCGTTGGCCGGGTCGAGATACTTGTCCGCCACCCGCTTGATGTCGGCGGTGGTGACGGCCAGATAGCGCTGCACGTCGGTGTTCATGTCCGTCACGCTCGGAAAGAGCAGGTTGTAGTAGTTCAGCGCTTCCGCGATGCCCAACGTCGTCTCCCGCTGCTGGATGACGCCGGCCCGGTACTGGTTCTGCGCCCGGGTCAGCTCTTCGGGCGCCACGCCGCCCGCCCGGATCGAATCGATCTGCCCGACGAGGAGGGAGTCGAGCCGTCCCGCCGAGACCCCCCGATTCGCGATGCCCAGGATCAACAGTGAGCCCGGCCCGCGGCGCTCATTTTCGCTGAAGCTCGCGGCCTGGAGGGCGGCGGTGTCCCGCCGCACCACGGTGACGTTCAGGCGCGAACTCTCCCCCTGACCCAGGATGCTGTTGAGCAGGTCGAGGGCTGGGGTGTCGGGGTCGGCGGCGGGCGGAATGCGGTAGACGTGGATCACGGCGGGCAGGGTGGCGTGCGAATCGACCACCGTGCGCTCCACGAGACCCGGCGAGAGGGTGTAGTCGCAGGTGACGGCCGGCGGCGCCGGCTGGCTCGGGATGTCCCCGAAGTAACTGGTCACCAGGCGCTTCAGGTCCGCCGGCTGGAAGTCCCCGGCCACGACGAGGGTCGTGTTGTTCGGGGCGTAGTAGGTGGTGTGGAAGGCCTGCACGTCGGCGAGCTTCGCCGCGTCGAGATCCTCGATCACGCCGATGCCGGGATGGGCGTACGCGAAGCAGCGGGTGCTGTCGTACGGCCAGATCAGGGCCGAGCGGAAGGCGCCGGCGTACGGCTGGTTGTCCACGCGCAGGCGCATCTCCTCCTCGACGGTCTGGCGCTGGTTGTCGAGGTTCTGCTGGCTCACGGCGAGCGACCGCATCCGGTCGGCCTCGAGCCACAACGCCAGATTGAGACGGTTCGAAGGCAGGGTCTCGAAGTAGTTGGTGTAATCGTCGTGCGTGCTGCCGTTCTCCTCGCCCCCGGCCCGCTCCACGAGCTGGAAGTGCTCCGATTTCCCGACGTGGGCCGAGCCCTGGAACATCATGTGCTCGAACAGGTGGGCGAAGCCGGACAGCTTGGGACGCTCGTTGCGAGCGCCCACCCGGTACCACAGGTCCACGGTCACGACGGGCGTGGTGTGCTGCTCGGCGTAGAGCACCTGCAGGCCGTTCGCCAGCCGGAAGGAATCGAAGGCGATGGCTCCGGCCGCCGCCTGGGCGGAGGCGGGGCGGGCCGCCCAGAGCAGGGCGGCGGCGATCAGGCCGGTACCAGACACGACACGCATGGGCATGCGCTCCCGGGCGAAAAAGGGGATGGTCCTGCTCCTTCAGATCCGCTGGGCGACGGCGGGGAAGAGCACCAGCGGGTTGGATTCGAGCACGGCCCGTTTCTGCGCGTCCGCGAGCGGGAGGGCGAGAAACTGGTCGATGTTCAGCTTCAGGTCCTTCACGCCGGGGCTGGGCCAGTCCGTGCCCCACACCGCCCGGTCGGCGATCTCGCCGAAGCGGGGAAAGTACTCCAGGAGTTTGGCGGGCGGAATACCGGAGACGTCGAGCCAGACGTTCCGGTGCCGCCGAAGGACGAAGAACGCTTCCTCCATGTAGAGCGGCCGGCCCCCGTGGGCCATCACGATCCGGAGGTCCGGGAAGTCGATGGCGACGTCGTCGAGCTCCATGGGGTTGCCGTACTTCGACCGCGCGCCCGGGAAGATGCTGGTGCCGGTGTGGACCATCACCGGCAGGCCGCGCTCTTCGCAGCGACGGTAAATCGCGCCCAGGGCGTCGAGCCCCTCGGTGTAGGCGTTGGCGGTGAAGAGCTGGTGCGGCGGGTGAATCTTGAGGCAGCGGATCCCCAGGTCCACCAGCCGGTCCACGTCGCCCGCCGGGTCCCGGGTGAAGCGGGGGTGCACGCCGCCGTACGGCATCAGCCGCTCGGGGGCGGCCTGTGCGTACTTCGCGATGAACGTATTGGTCGAATCGGTGAACCCCATCACGTCGGGGCTGGTGTAGTTCACCATGCCCACCCGCCAGACCCCCGAGCGGTCCATGACCTCGAGCAGGACCTTCGGGTCGTCCATCATCGACAGCAGGAAGGCCCAGTGGTCTTCCTTGCCCTTGCGCATCGCCTCCTGGACCGCGGGCTTCAGGTCGCGCCAGGGCTGGATATGGATGTGCACGTCCGTGATGCGCGTCAGTCGCTCCACGTGTAGAACCCCTTGCCCGTCTTCTTGCCCAGCTCCCCCTTCGCCACTTTGTCCTTCAGGATCTGCGGCGGCTGGTAGTGGGGGAGCTCGAGCTCCTGGTGGAGGTAGGTGGCGATCGCCAGCCGGACGTCCAGGCCCACGAGATCGGTCAGCTTGAGGGGCCCCATGGGGTGGTTGTAGCCCAGCTCCATCGCCTTGTCGATGTCCTCGGCGCTGGCCACGCCCTGCTCGAGCATCCGCATGGCCTCGAGCCCCAGCACGACGCCCAGCCGGCTCGACGCGAACCCGGGCGAATCCTTCACCAGAATCGGCTCCTTGCCGAGCAGCCGGGCCAGCGCCGTGGCCCGCTCCACCTGCGGCGCGCCGGTGCGGCCGTGGGTCACGATCTCGACCAGCTTCATCTGATGCACGGGGTTGAAGAAGTGCAACCCGACGAGCCGCCAGGGCTCCTTCAGCGCCGCCGCGATCTGGCCGACCGACAGGGACGACGTGTTGGTCGCGAGCAGCGCGCCGTCCGGGGCCTCCCGCTCGACCTCGGCGAAGATCCGCTGCTTGACGGGAAGCTGCTCGACCACGGCCTCGATCACGACGTCGGCGTGCCGGACGGCGTCGGGGAGGCGGGGCTCGGTGACGAGCCGCCCGTGCACGCCGGCGCGGTCGTCCTCGGTGAGCTTCCCGCGCTTCAAGCCGCCCGCCACGAGGGACTCGATCTTCCGGCGGGCGTCCGCGAGCGCCTCCTCCCGCGCGTCGGTCAGGGTGACCGTGCAGCCGGCCAGCGCGGCCACGTAGGCGATCCCGTGGCCCATGGTACCCGCGCCCACCACGGCAATCTGCCAGGAGGTGTCGGGCGCCGTCATGACATCCCGTCCACCACCCGGCGGGCGCGGTCGGGGTAATTGGTGCAGAGGCCGTCCACGCCGAGCGCGGCGAGCCGCGCCAGGTCCGAGGGCTCGTTGGGGGTCCAGGCGTACACGCCGAACCCCGCGTCCTGGACCTCCTCCACGAGGGCGGCGTCGATCATCGCCTGGTCTTCCCACAGCACCTGCGCCCCCGCGGCCCGGATGGGCTCCACGTTGTCGTCCAGGTACGACGACGAGAGGACGCCGGCGGCGAGCTGGGGCCGCTGCCGGCGCAGCCGCTGGATGATGCGGTGGTCGAAGGCGTGGACGGCGTACCCGCCCGGATTGGGCCCGGCGTCGATGGCCGCGAAGAGCTGGCCGTCCCAGAGCGGGGGCAGGGTCTTCACCTCGATGAACACCCGGAGCGGCCCGGCCGCCGCGAGCGCCTGCGCCAGGGTCGGCACGGGCTCGCCGTTGGGGAGCCGGAGCTCGGCCACGGCCGCGCCCGTGGCGCGGGCGATGGTCGTGCCGGCCACCGCCGGGTCGTGATGGACGAGCAGGGCGCCGTCCGACGTGGCGTGGATGTCGAGCTCGATGCCGTCGGCGCCCAGCTCGCGGGCCTTCCGGAAGGCGGCCAGCGAGTTCTCGTACTCCGCGGCCGACGCCCCCCGGTGCGCGATGACGAGGGGCCGGGTCACGCCAGGGAGTCGGCCTTCTTGGGCTCGATCCAGGCCGGCTCCTTCTCGAGGTCGCGGACGAACTGGATGTCCTCGAGCCGCGGGAGCACCGACGCCAGGTACGCCGGGTACTTCTCCGCGTCGATGGGCTCGCCGTCCACGGTCCAGTGCTGGCGGGCGTACATGCCGATCCGGCGGTTGAACTTGAGCGAGGGGACCTTGAGCTGCCGCTCGCGCTCGGGGATGAACATGTTGAGCCGCTCCACCAGCTTGGCGATCTCCTGGCGGTAGAGCTCCCGGGAGAGCTCGTTCAGC
>Ga0335085_10010752_pt1 | contig 13657 bp, 11 predicted proteins | sample Lox_Sample_45_FD_206712 | JGI IMG/M metagenome (GOLD analysis project Ga0335085, IMG submission 206712) | Soil microbial communities from Loxahatchee National Wildlife Refuge, Florida, United States - Lox_Sample_4.5 | ecosystem: Environmental > Terrestrial > Soil > Wetlands | place: USA...
GGTTGTAATCCATCCCGCAGCCGCCGCACAGCCTGCGGTTGAGAACCCGGCGGCGGACCTCGCTGTCCGGCAGGTCAAGCTCGATGACGCCGTCGATGTCGTAGCTCTCCAGGAAGAACTCTGCCTGCCGCGGGTCCCGCGGGAACCCGTCGATGATGAAGCCGTAGTTCCAGTCGTGCTGGGTGAGCCGGTCCCTGACCACCGCCTCCACCAGGTCGTCCCCGACCAGCTCCCCGGCCGCCATGGTCCGCCGGACCTGGGCGCCCATCTTGGTGTGGTTCTGCACGTTCCACCGGAAGATGTCCCCCACGCTGATGTGCACCAGGTCCAGGTTCGCCGCCAGCATCTTGGCCTGCGTGCCCTTGCCGCTGCCCTGAATCCCCATGATCACGTATTTGCGCATGTCACCAGCCTGGCATAAGGGTGACGGCCCGGCCGGGCCCCCGCAGCCTCGTGGGCGACGGCGAGGCTGTGGGACTGACCTGGCCCGTAGGTGTTGAGAATCGAACGATTCTCCACATGATCAGTTCCCGGTCGCCGGGCATCCTGATCATGGCCCCGGAGGGCGTTGAAAACGTGTGGCAAAGCCGGCCTGTCTATCAATCCCGCATATCAATCCCGCGGGCGCCGTTTTTCTATGGTCTCGGCGTGACTGTGCTGCTGCCGCCACGTTGCGCAAGATCCGCGTGCTCCCCACGAGGACGGCGACGCCTAACTGTGGTCTCAGACATACCGAGAGCGCAACGCTTAGGCTCCCACCGCGCCGCCCGGGGAGCCTGCAAACCTCTGACCCCGGAATCCCGTTAGCGATGCTGATGACCGAGCTCGTTCGAGCCCGTGACCGGCCGTGTGAGGCATATTCCTTGCGGCTGAGCAGCCTTGCTCAGCCGACGAGCAGGCCGGCCGCCTCGGCGGCCAGGAACCCGGCTGCGCCCTGATGCCAGCGGACCGGGCGTCGTGACCCGTTATGCCGCTGGGCGAGCAGCTAGCGCCACTATGAAGAGGAAAAGACCGCAGGTGGCGACCGTCAGCCATCCGGGGCGGGATGCCTGGGCGAGGTGGTCGGGGGTGACGCCCGCGGCCAGGCCGCCTGCGATGGCGATGCCGATGGCCGAACCTACCTGTCGCGCGGTGGAGGTGATCGCGCCGGCCACGCCGGCCCGAGCGGGCGGCAGGCCGCTGACTGCGGTGTTGGTGATCGGGGCGTTGGCGAAGCCGAATCCTATGCCGATGAGCAGGTAGGACAGCAAGAGCAGCAGGACGCTGGTGTCCCGGCTGAGGCCGGCCAGGCACAGGGCGCCGGTCGTAGTGAACGCGCCTGCGAGAAGGAGCGGCAGCCGCGGCCCGCGGCGGCCAGCCAGGTTGCCGGACAGCGGGGCGCACACGGTGGCCCCGAGCGCCATGGGCAAGGTCGCAAGGCCTGCCGCGAGTGGTGTCCATCCGCGTGCGTGCTGGAGGTAAAGGGTATTGAGAAGGAGGGTGACGTTCAGCGCGGCGAATACCGCCACCGCGCCCAGGACCGCCGTGGTGAAGGCCGGGCGGCGGAACAGCCCGAGGTCCATCAAGGGCTCGCGGCGACGCAGCTCAACCAGCGTGAATCCGGCCGCGGCGGCCACGGCCACCAGGTACCCGGCCCACGCGAGGGGCGATGCCCAGCCGATGCGCGGCCCTTCGATGAGAACGCCGACGCAGACAGACACGGCCATGGTGAGGAGCGCCTGGCCAGGCAGGTCGAGCCGCCGCGCGCGCTGCGCGCGGGACTCCGGCACGAGCAGCGCGCTCAGGATGACGGCGGCGGCGATGACGGGGGCGTTGATCCAGAACACCGACCGCCAGCCGAACGCCGCGATGAGCGCGCCACCGGTGACTGGCCCGGCGGCCATGCTGAGCCCGAAGACCGAGGCCCACACCCCGATCGCCCGTGCCCGCTCCCTGGGGTCGGGCACTGCGTTCACCACGATCGCCAGCGCCACGGGGCTGAGCATCGAGGCCCCGGCACCCTGGATGGTTCGTGCTGCGACGAGGACTCCCAGTGACGGGGCGAGGGCGCTGGCCAGGGAGGCAGCACCGAACACGGCCAGCCCGCACTGGAAGACGCGACGGCGTCCGAAGCGGTCCGCCAGGGCACCTGAGGAGATCAGCAGGCTGGCGAAAACAACCGTGTAGGCGTCCACGACCCATTCCAGGCTGCGCGTTCCCGCGCCGAGCCCGCGCCCGATCGAAGGCAGGCCCACGTTGACGATCGTGGTGTCCAGGCCGACCAGGAACAGGCTCAGCGCGCAGATGGCCAGCACCGTCCACCGCCTGCGCACACTCAGCGCGGGAGGTTGAACAGCCAGGGATGTCGTCGTCACGGTTTACGCTCCTGGTTCGGCTCCGCTTGCACGCCATGGTGGGCCGGGGACCGCCGCCTCAGCCAGGAAACTTGCGAAGACTGCAAAATGGAGACCATGGAAGCCGAGCTCGCGGAGATACTCGACGGCATCGGGCCACGGCTGCGCTCATTGCGGCGCGACCGCGGGCTCACCCTGGAAGCGGTCGCCGCCGACACGGGAATCACGGTCAGCACGCTGTCTCGCCTGGAGTCAGGCAAGCGGCGCCCGACGCTCGATCTGCTCATCCCGCTCGCGCGAGCGCACCGCGTGGCCCTGGACCAGCTGGTGGCGGCCCCGGCCACCGGAGACCCCCGGGTCCATCTCAGGCCTTACCGCCGGGACCGCGGCAATGTCCTGGTGCCGCTGACCCAGTACCCGGGACGAGTCCAGGTCTTCAAGCACGTCCTCGCGCCGCGCAAGCAGAAGCTCGTGACCCATGAAGGCTACGAATGGCTCTACGTCCTGGCCGGCGAACTGCGCCTCATCATCGGAGAACGCGAATTTACCCTCCGGCCCGGCGAGGTAGCCGAGTTCGACACCAGCGAACCGCACTGGTTCGGCCCCGCAGCTGCCAACGCCGTGGAGATCCTGCACCTGTTCGGACCACGGGGCGACCGCGCTGTCATCCGCACCGGACCGTCATCAGCGTCATGACCCATCACGCCGACTCGCCGCGGCGGCCGCAGCCGTACGGGCGCCATGGGTGCTCACGGTATTCCTGGCGCCACTGGACCGTGTTACCACGCGGCTGACCGGACGGTGCGCGGCGGTCCTGGCCGAGGCCGGCGCCGGCCTGGCGGTGGAATTCAGCCCGCTCGGCCCGGTGCCGTCAATCGCCGCCGCGCTAGAGGTGGCTGACGCCGCGGGCGCCGGGCGGGCTGGCGTGCTGATCGACTCGTGGCATTTCTTCCGCGGCGACAGCACCTGGGAGCAGCTGGCGTGCATCCCGCTCGAACGGATCGCATACCTCCAGTTCGATGAGCCCCGGCCCCCGCTGGCGGCAGCGCCATGAAGGAGACGCTGCACCGCCGGGTGATGCCCGGCGACGGCACGTTCGAACTCGAGCGGTTCGCCGCCACCCTCCTGGACCGCGGCTGGTCAGGCACGGTGAGCGTCGAGGTCCTGAACGCCGGCCTGCGCCGGCTCCCGGTGCCCGAGTTCGCGGAGCTCGCCTACCGGACCGCCGCCAGGTACTGGCGATAAGCCCGGCTCGCGCCGTCCGGGCCTCGCGGGCCTGGACGGCGCGTCGGCCGGTTGGCGCCGATGTCAGGCGCCTTCTTGCACTCGATAGACCGCGTCCGCCACCAGGCCGTGGGCCTTGCGGTGGACCTCAACGGCGGCCCCGGCATCGGGTGCCTCGACCAGGCAGAAGATCTGCCCCTTGGCCTCATCCACCCAGTAGCGCAGGTAACTGACGTCATATTCGCCCTGAGTGGCCAGGTCGGCCTGGTGCGCCTGGGCGACATCGTCCATCGACACGCCGGTGCCGAGGTTGTGGACATCCATGAACAGTGGCATTCGGAGAACTCCTCCTTGAGAGCGCCTGACGAGGCGCCGGGATGAACTGGCAGTACTTACCCTGCGCCGGCCGGCATGTGCGGTTCATCGGTCAGGTGCCCTAATCCGCGCGTGCCGGATACTTAATTCGTTAGGGGGGGTGCCTGATGTCAGCACTCGGCGTGATCCAGTCACCGGTCATGGTCGGCCGGGACTCCTTCCTCGCCCGCGCCAAGGGCCGGCTCGCGGCGGCCGCCGCGGGCTCGGGCCAGCTGCTGTTCGTGGCGGGCGAAGCGGGCATCGGCAAGACCCGCCTGCTCGGCGCGATCGCGCAGCAGGCCCAGGCCAGCGGCTTCGCCGTGATCCGGGCGGCGGCGTTCCCCGGCGATGTGCAGTCCTCCGCGGGCCTGCTGCTCGACCTGGCCAGCAACCTGGCGCCGGCCCGGGACCCGGTTCTGGATACGCTCGGGCGGGGCCTGATGGAGCGGGTGCGCCACATCTCGGCGGACGCCGGTGACGCCCACCACCGCCGTCGGCTGCTGGTGCAGGACCTCGCCGACCTGCTAGCGACGGCAGAAAGCGATAACCCGTTCCTTATTGTCCTTGAGGACCTGCACTGGGCCGACGAGCTCAGCCTGGACGTGCTCGGCCACCTGGCCGGCCGGCTCACGGCGCGGGCGGTGCTCGCCGTCGGCGCGTACCGGAGCGACGAACTCTACCCGGCGCTGCCCATGCGTGAGCTGCGGGCCCGGCTGCTTGGCCAGCGGCTCGCCGAGGAGATCCGGCTGCCGCGGCTGGGGCTGGCGCAGACCGCGACCTTGGTCAGCGCGGTGCTCGGCCGGCCGGCGCCGGGCCGGGTGGTGGCGGCGGTCCACCAGCGCAGCGACGGCATCCCGCTGCATGTCGAGGAGCTTCTCGCGGCCGTCGATGAAGACGCCCTGACGCCGGGATCCGCAGCGGCGGTGCGGTCAGCCGCGGTACCGGACACGCTCAGTGACGCCGTGCTGAGCCGCGCGCGGCAACTGGCCGCCCACACCCGTGAGGTAGCGTCGGCAGCCGCTGTCATCGGGCGTTCTTTCGATTTCGACCTGCTGACCGAGATCACTGACATTGGTCCGGACGAGGTAGCCGGAGCCCTGCGCGAGCTGCACGGCGCCTATTTCGTCATCCCCGGCGGCGACGCGGTCAGCTTCGACTTCCGGCACGCGCTGATCCGTGACGCCCTCTACGCGGACACGGACCTGCCCGTGCGGCGCCGTCTGCACGAGAGAGTGGCACAGGCCGCGGCCCAGCGCGGCTACCGGGACGCGTTCATCTCAGCGCACTACGAAGAGGCAGGATGTCCCGGGCCTGCCCATGAGCACGCGGCCGCCGCCGCGAGTGAGGCCGCCTCGATGTCGGCGCACGGCGAGGCGCTGGAACTCTACCGCCGGGCGGTGCGCAACCTGCCCGCCGGGCTTGCGGCGCTGGACCGGGCCGCGTTGTTCGCCGCGCTGGGCGACGAGGCCGCGGCCACCGACGACAACACGGCCGCCGCCCGAGCCTACCGGACCGCTCATGAACTGGCCGCGGGCGCCGGCGAGGTGCGTGCGGTGGCCGCGCTGGCGCCGCGCATGGCCGCGGTCGCGCACCTGCTCGGCGAGGGCCTGGATGCCCGCGTGGGCATGCTGCAGGCGGCACTGGATGAACTGGACAGACTGGGCGACGCGGATCGTGAGCGGGCCCGCCTGCACTCCGCGATGGCAGCTGCCTACCTGCTGGACGACCGCCTTGACGAGGCCATCACGCACGGGGAACTCAGCCAGGCCGAAAGCCGGCGGGCCGGCGACGACGAGGCCGCTCTCAACGCCGCCGCCACGCTCGGCACGGTGCTGGTCTTCACCGGCCAGATGGATGAAGGCTGGCGGCTGCTCGAAGACGCGATCACCCGCGCCCGCGGCGCGCAGCAGGAGGCGGAGGCAGCACGCGGATACCGCCTGATCGGATCGGCCGCGTCGGAGCTGGTGGAATACGACCGCGGTGAGCGCTGGCTCGCCGACGGCACCCGTTATGCCGAGCAGGCCGAGCTGTGGAATCACCGGCATTTCATGGCATCGCACCTGGCACACGTCCAGTGGGCCACCGGTCAATGGGAGGCGGCCGCCCAGACCGCGCAGCAGACGCTCGCCGACGGGCGGGGCGGCATCACTACCAGGATCACCGCGCGGTACGTCCTCGGCTTCCTGGCGATGGGCCGCGGTAACTGGGAAGCCGCCGACGCACTGCTGCGCCAAGCGCACGCCGAGGGCGAGCAGATGGCCGAACTGAACCGGCTGTCGCCACCGCTATGGGGCCTGGCCGAAGCTGCGCGCTGCCAGGGCGACCACAGCACTGCGATCACGCTCTGCGAGCGCGGCTACCAGGCCTCGGCCCCGGTCACGGGTGCCGCCTACCTTTTCCAGTACCTGCTCACCGGCGTGCGGGCCTACCTGGCGGACGGCGACATCGCGGCCGCCGAGAACTGGTCGGACCGGGTCAGCGCGGTGCTCACCGCCCGCGCCATCCCCGGCACCCTGCCCGCGATCGACCACGGCCGGGGACTCATCCTGCTCGCCCGCGGCGAGGTATCCCCAGCCCGCCAGGCGCTGGAATCGGCGAGCAGGCAGTGGCAAGCCCGACGCCGGTTCTGGGAAGGCACATGGGCCCGGCTGGACCTCGCCGAGGCAGCCACCAAGGCCCGGCGCCGGGGCGAGGCGGCCATATTCCTGGACGAAGCCCGCACCATCGCCGCCACGGCCGGAGCCGCCACCGTCATCGATGCCGCCGACCGTCTCACCGCCCAGTCCGAGGGTGCGCGGCAGGCCGAGCCCTGGCACCCACTGAGCGCCCGCGAATTCGAGATCGCCCAGCTTGTCGCGGCCGGTCTCACCAACAGGCAGATCGCGCAGCAACTGGTGCTCGCGCCCAAGACAATCTCGGCGCACGTCACGCATATCCTCGCGAAGCTGGGGGCCACCCGCCGGGCCGAAATCGCGACATGGTGCGCGACCGTCCGGCAGGCCAGCCAGAATCGCTGATCAGAGAATTGTCCCCGTGATCTTCGGCGATCGCCTCCAGGATGGGCGCGATCATCGTGGACGGGGCCGCACCGCTCGGCCCAGTAGTCCACGAGAACGGTCCTGGTGGACTGCAAGACCTCGGCTTCGACGGTATCGTCGGTCACCGGCTTGGTCGCGCCCCATCCTGCCTTCCTGCCGGTTTTCGCTGCTCGGTTGCTGCTGGCCGGTGAGCCCGGCCGCGGCTGTCCCGCTCCGTCCGGGTCGGCGGCTGGCCCGGTCAGTATGTATCTTGTGGGTTCGTCCCGCCCGCGAGGAACCGCTCGGCGTCAAGCGCCGCGGCGCACCCGGTGCCCGCCGCGGTCACGGCCTGGCGATACGTCCGGTCGACCACGTCGCCGCAGGCGAACACGCCGGGGATGGCCGTCCGCGTGGAGGGCTGGCCGACCAGCAGGTAGCCCTCGTCGTCGGTGGCCAGCTGCCCGGTGAACAACCCGCTGCGCGGGTCGTGCCCGATCGCCACGAACAGCCCGCCCGCCTCTAGCGTGCTCTCCTCGCCGGTCACTGGCGCCGAACCGCTCCGCCTGCTTGCGCATCGCATCCATCAGCTCGGGGCCCATGATCCCGCCTGGGAAGCCGGGGTAGTTCTCCACGTCGGTGGTGTTCATCAACGCGCCGCCGGCGGTGACCGAACCCTCGAACACGAGCGGCTTCAGCTGAGCACGCGCGGCGTAGAGCGCGGCCGTGTACCCGGCGGGCCCGGATCCGATGATGACGTCGTGCATGGCGGTCACGGCCTGGTTGCCCCTCGCTTGACTGGCACCGGTGTCAGCCGATCGTCTCGGTCACCGCCTGCAGGACCTGGCCGGGTTCGGCCCTGGTGGTGTAGTCAAGGCGCACGTCGATCCAGCGGATCACGCCGTCCGCGTCGGCGATGATGACGGTGGGCATGGGCAGCCCGGTGGTCCCGTCCGCGTTGACCTGGGTCAGGTCCAGGCCCAGCTGCAGCTGGGCGGCGCGGGTGCCGTCGCTGGGCGCGGTCAGGATGCCGAGCCGCCTGGCGACCTGATTGCCCGGATCGGACAGCACGGTGAAGGTCAGCTCCTTCGACTCCTTCGTGGACAGCGAACCGTCCGGCACCTGCGGGCTAATGGCGACCAGCCCGATGCCGCGCTCGGCCAGCGCGGGCACGAGCTGCGCCTGGTAGGTACGCAGGGCGATGTTGCAGTAGGGGCACCAGCCGCCGCGGTAGAACACGATCACGGCGGGCTTGCCACCAAGCACCTGGGCCAGCGTGGCCGGCTGGCCGGCGACGTCGAGCAGTTCGCCATCTGGAAGCCGGGTTCCCGGCTCGGCTACGCCGGAAGGCTCGCCCGCAGCGGCCAGGGCACGCTGCTCGGCCGTGAACGCCTCGGCAACCTCAGAGGGGAGCTGCCCGGCCGACGCGCGGTGATAGTCAGCGACCTGCTCGGCGATGGTGGATGTGGTGGTCACGGGAGGGCCTCCTTACGAAGGAATGGGTTGTACGATCCAGAATTACAGGACAAAAATTGGATTGTCCAATCCAGAACTGGTACGGTGAGCTCATGGCGAGCGACCACGGCACCGGGCGGGCCGAAGGCAGGCTGACCCGCAAGGGCACGCAGACGCGGCAGAAGATCGTGGCCGCAGCCGCCGACCTCATCCTGGAGCAGGGCGTCACCGGGACCACCCTGGAGGAGGTCCGGGCCGCGGCCGGGGTGAGCAGCTCGCAGATCTACCACTATTTCGCCGACAAGGAGGCGCTGGTCCGCGCCGTGGTCGACTACCGCGCCCAGACCGTGGTCGGCGAGACCCACGAGCCGATGCTGGCCGCGATCGAGGGTATCGACGGCCTGCGGGCCTGGCGGGACACGATCGTCTCCCTCCAGGAAGACGCGGGCTGCCAGGGCGGCTGCCCGCTCGGGTCGCTCGGCAGCGAGCTCGCCGAGCTCGACCACGTGGTCCGGCACGACGTCGCCGCAGGCTTCCGCCGCTGGGAGGCGGCGATCCGCGCCTGCCTGCGAGGCATGCGCGACCGCGGCCAGCTCGTCCCGGCCGCCGACCCCGACCAGCTCGCCACCGCCATGCTCGCGGCGCTCGAGGGCGGCCTGCTGCTGGCACAGATCGAACGGAACACCAGGCCGCTCGCTGCCGCCCTGGACGTGATGATCTCACTCACCGAGTCGCTCGCCCCGCCACGGCAGCAGCCCGGCGATCCTGCCAGCTAAGGCGGCTAGCGACCAGATCCCCGCTCACGCAGCAGGCACGATCGGGCGAGGCCTTCCCGAGCGCGCATGGCAGTGATGAGGCGGCGCGGCGGACGATCAGCGCTTGCCTCGGGTTTAGGCGATGCTGCGGACCAGTTCGGCTACGCCGAAGTAGGCGCCGGTGCCGCGCCGGCTTTTTCATCTGGCATCGTTCAAGGTCAGGCCAGATCGCCATGCCCTGACCCCGCACCGGGGCCCGTAGATCACGGCGCTGGGCAGCAATCTCGAATTGACAGACCGTCACGCACTGTAGTTCGCGTTGTGTGGCGTTCAACACGCGATATCCGCCGATAGGTACGTCTAGCGGCTCCTTTGCACGCGACCAGTGTTGCACGCAGAAGTGGCGGTTCGGGGTTCGCTGATCAGCAGCCATGGTCTGCGGATTGCGTGCCGCTAGGCCGACGCCTCATCTGATGAGGAGACGGGGTTACGTTCGAGCGCCTCGAGGTTGGCGATGACCTGCCGCGCGTAGTGGCCGAAGATCGGGCGGCCGGCGATCCTGAACAAGGTGCCGAAGAAGAGCCCGCGCGGATTGCGCCAGAAGGTGCGCTGCCACACCATCTCGACCCGGCTGCCCGACCTGGATGGCGTCGCGGTGAGCTGCCAGCTGCTGCCTGGGTGGGCGTAGACGTTGGAGCCGGTTACCGTCGCGGTGACCCGGCCGGGCTGGGACCAGTCGTAGTCGCATCGTTCCCAGTTGATGCCGATGCCAGCGGGGGTGCCTTCGGTCGCGTCGGCGGTCGTGTCGCTGAGCTCGTGGACGGTGAGGTGCTCGGCGCGGACGGCCGGCCACACCTGGGTGCGGTCCGGGCCGAAGTCGTAGGCGGCGCGCAGGACCCGTGCGGGCGGGAGCGTGCAGTCGGTGGCGATGCGGATGGTGGGCATGGCGGTCAGCTCGCTTGCAGGTGCCGGCCGAAGAAGTCGAGGGCAAGCTCGATCTTGGCGGGTGTGATGACGTGCCCGGTGCCGGGCAGGACGGCGATCTCGCCGTGGGTGAGCTGGCGGTAGGCGGTGACCGCGTCGTCGAGCGTGCAGTAGTCGTCGCGGTCGCCGACCAGGATCAGCGCCGGGGCGGTGATCTTGGCGAGGTCCTCGAAGGTGTAGCCGGGGGGTTCGGTGGTGCGGGGGAACGCCAGGCGCAGGTACTCGGCCCAGTGCCCGTCGCCCTGCCCGCCGTCCTGGTCGGCCTTGAGCAGCTCGAACATCGGCCTCATCTGCTCACTGCCGGTCATCATCTGCGCGAACGCCTCCGGATCGGCCTCGGTCGCGGTGGGGCTGCCGCCGAGCATCTGGCGCATCATCGCGGCGCTGGGCGCCTGCGGGTCGAACGCGTCGTAGCCGGCGTCGTTGACGATCGCCCGGAACCGGTCCGGGTTGCGGATGCCGGCGATGGTCGCGGTTATCCCGCCCTCGCTGAAGCCGGCGATCAGCGGCCGGTCGAGATCAAGCGCATCGGCCAGCGCCAGGACGTCGTCGGCGAGCTGGTCGAAGGTGACGGTACCGCCATCATGCACGGTCCTGCCACAGCCACGCGTGTCCGGGGCGATGACCCGGTACCGGCGCGCGAGGGTCTGCATGTGCGCCGCGTAGGACACCGGCGTGGGGGCCCAGATCGGGTTGGTCGAGACCATCCCTCCGTGCAGCAGCACCAGGGGCACGCCCTGGCCCGTTTGGGTGTAGTAGATGTCGATGCCGTTCGCGCGGACGAAGCCGCCGCTGTTCGCCGTCACTGTGGACCTCCTGGCCTGCTGCGGGAACGTGTACGGCAAACCTAGGAGCCGCAAGCTGTGCGGCTCATCGGGTATTCACCCGATGTTCCTGCCGTCGCTACGGATTCGGCCCGGTCATCAGCGCGTGCTTCATCGCGAACAGGCTGAGCTGGGCGCGGTTCGACACCCCGGTCTTCAGGTAGATGTGCTCGATGTGACTGCTGGCCGTCTTGGGCGAGATCACCAGTTGCCCGGCGATGGCCTTGGCGGTCAGGCCACGGACGAGCAGCCGCACGATCTCGACTTCGCGTGCGGTCAGGCCGGCCGGCCATTGGCGCCGGCGCCGTACCCGGTGCCCGGCCGCGCGCAGTACGGCGTCTACCGCGGCGCCGTCCAGCCGCCCGGAGCTGACCCCTGTGCGCAGCTCGGCGGCGGCGTCCGCAGCCGACCGCGGCGGCCGGTGCGGGCGGGCCTGCGTAAGCGCGTGGTAGCTGTCGGCCGCAGCCAGAACGCGGCCAGCTGTACTGATTGCGTCGCCGGACAGGCCGCGCGGGTAGCCGGAGCCGTCGAGACGCTCGTGGTGCTGCCCGGCGATGGCGCCGAGCGGCGCCAGGCCAGGAGAGAACGACAGCATCCGCTCGGTCAGGTACGGGTGCAGCCGGACCCGCTCAAGCTCGGACCGCGTCAAGCTGGCGGGCTTGTCCCAGACCGCGTTCGACACTCCCAGACGGCCGATGTCGTGGACGAACGCGGCCCGGCGCAGGCTCGACACGTCAGCCTGCGGCAACCCACGGGACCGTCCCGCGTCCGCGGCCAGCTCGGCAACCCCCCGCGCATGGCCCATCAGCCACGGCGACTTGAGCTCGGCGAACTCACCGATCGCCGACAGCGCGTCATCCAGCTCGATACCGCTGACGACGGCTGCCAGTGACGGCTCAGCGTCAATCACCAGATCCCAGCTGGCCGCCGCGTCGAGATCGCCGAAGATCAGCGGGGCCTGCCGGCAGAACATGTCGACCAGGTCCGGATCGAACTGCGTGCCGCTGCGCTCGCGGGCGACGGCAAGCGCCGCATCGACGCCGCCGGTACGCCGGAACACCTCCACCACGTCGGCGAGGTTGATCAGCCGCGAACTCATCGCGATCTGGTCGCCGCGAAGGCCGTAGGCGCCCTTTCCGTCCCAGCGCTCGTAGCTCTGCCTGAGGCTGGCCCGCACCTGCTCGCCCAGGCCAAGCTGTGCGGCCAGCTGGTCCGTAGCCAGGTAGTGGTTCTCCGCCAACGCAGCCAGCGCGCGCCGCCCGTCACCGGGGAACTGCACACCGGTGAGCACCCGCTGCCGCAACGGCAGGCCCGCACCCCCGACGTGCTTGACCAGGAACGCGGCCGCCGGCCCGGCCTTCCCGAAGTCATAGCTGTAGTGCGCGTCCCGCTTGGCGGCCAGATCGTCTCCGAGCCACTTAGCCTGCTCGTACGCGTCAGTGTGGCAGCCCACCCACGCGAGCAGGCCCGAGTAGTACACGACGCCTCGGTTGGCGTCGTCGATGGCCGCGCTTTCAGCCAGCCGCAGGGCGATCAGGCACGCCCGGATCATGTGCTCCATCGGCTGCCCGAGACCCAGGTCGGTCCCGAGCGACAACAAGGCGACAAGTTCAGCGCGGCGAACCCTCGCGCCGGCCTCCGGCCCTGCCGAACCAACCTCCCCCACCGACGCAGACTAACACCGGACGTCGCCTCGCCACAGCTAGCAGACAACCGCGCGGAACGGCCACCACCTGGATCGGTGAGTGCCCCGGACACCCAAGGCTGTTCGCGACGCTATGTCAGCCTGAGCCGGCATTGCCCTGCCGATTCAGGCAACCCGCGGCACTCACGACAGGATTGACGGCGTGCGCGGTCACGCTTCCCGGGCAGCCCCAACTCGATTCGTCTGAGCCCGTATCAACACCACGCCTGCCGGCGCCGGCGGTGGCATCAGGGGACGAATAGGCACCTCAATCCTTGCCGAACGCCGTGGCCTGGGAACGGGCGCCGGGGCGGTCAGCTGAGGCACGTTGTTGCCGTGCGGGATATCGCGGGGGGGTTGCGCGATTGCGGGGAGGAGGACTGGTAGTGGGCGTGATCGCGGCCGCTCGACTGCGGCGGGATCCTCGAGTATGCGGCCGGAACCCAGGCACACGCTTTCGGGACAATACGACCGGCGTTCACTGCTGCGTGCGCCCGTCTGCTACCTGCACGGATGCGTCCGGCGCGGGCGCTGCGGGCGGCGCGGGCTCGGTCAGTCGTGCGCGTGCCATGGCGGCCTTGGGGTGGTTCAGCTGCTCGAAGATGACCAGCGCTTGCTGCCGGGCGTGCCGGGCGGCGCTGTGACGGCCGGTGATCTGCTCGGTGTCGGCGAGGTGGGTGAGAATCTCTGCCTGCCGGAGCGCATTCCCGGCGTGCCGGGCCAGGGCCAGGGCATGCCGGTAGCTCTCGCGGGCCTGGTCATGCCGGCCGAGAGGTCGTGTGCGGTGAGCGCGTGGCGGCCGGCGTCGCGGTACTCGGCGCGTTGTTCGTAGATCAGGCCGAGGTGCAGGTGGGTCAGAGCGGCTCCGGTGCGGTCCTGGAGTTGCTCATACAGGTACAGTCCTTCCTGCGCCAGGGAGTACGCGTGATCCCATTGCCCGAGCCGGGCATAAAGCCGAGAGCTCATCCGGAGGACGGCGGCGAGGGCGGCCTGATCACCAAGGCGGCGGGTGGCAGTCAGAGCGAGCTCG
>Ga0335085_10010755_pt1 | contig 13655 bp, 16 predicted proteins | sample Lox_Sample_45_FD_206712 | JGI IMG/M metagenome (GOLD analysis project Ga0335085, IMG submission 206712) | Soil microbial communities from Loxahatchee National Wildlife Refuge, Florida, United States - Lox_Sample_4.5 | ecosystem: Environmental > Terrestrial > Soil > Wetlands | place: USA...
GGACGCGCCGCGCCGCGTGGTCGCGCGCGGGCCCTACCGCTGGGTGCGCAACCCCATCTACCTCGCGGCGCTCCTGGTCGTGCTGGGGGAGGCGTGGCTGTTCACCTCGCCGCGACTGCTCGCCTACGCGGCCGCCATGGCGGCCTGCTTCCAGCTGTTCGTCACCGGCTACGAGGAACGGACGCTGGCCCGCCGCTTCGGCCCGGCCTACCTGGAGTACCGGCGCGCCGTCCCGCGCTGGATCCCGCGCAAGCCGCGGGCCGCTCACCCAGCGGGCGGCGGCACCACCGGGGCCGGGAATTCGCGGGTCTGATGGGCGGCTGACGGCTGGGAGATCTCGGCGGCCTGGCCGTCGGCGACCAGGTGACGCCAGTTCGTCGGCCAGTCCGGCAGGTCCGCGCTGTCCTGTTCCCAGTCCACGAACGTGGCCTCGTCGCAGTAGCGGTCCAGGTGCGACTGGATGGTCCGGTGCGGCTCGGTGCGCACGTAGGAGTGCATCAGCCGCCGTTCCTGCCAGGAGGTCACGGTCCACCACGCGTTGTTCGCGTCGGCCAGCGCATCCACCCCGAGGTTGCCGTCCGACTTCTGCGCCTGCTCGAGCGCGGCCACCGCGTCGGTGAAGAAATCGTCGAGCAGCGCCGGGTCCTTCAGCCGTAGCCGCGTGACCACGATGACCGCCATCATGACCTCCCTGGTCGGTGTCGTTCCGACGATATCCCGCTGAACCGGACCGGCGCGGCGCACGTGGTCCCGGATAGGGACCAGACGTGTCCGGGGCCGATGGGGAATGGTGCTCCGGACGCGCATTACACAAGGGAGCATCCGATGAGGAACTTTATTTCCGCTGCCGTCATCGCGGCCGGGATCGCCCTGGCCGCGACCGCCTGCTCGAGCAGCCTGAGCTCGAACGGCACCACCGCCGCCCCGGCCGCGTCGTCGGCCGCCGCCCAGCCGAGCAGCCCGGCCGCCGCGTCGTCGAGCACGGCTGCCACAACGATCGACCTGCAGTCCGCCTCCGGGATAGACGGCAAGTTCCTGGCCGACGGGCAGGGCCGCGCCTTGTACCTGTTCGCGGCGGACAAGAGCAGCACGTCCACCTGCACCGGCGCGTGCGCCGCGACCTGGCCGCCGGTCACCGCGAGCGCCATGCCCATGGCAGGCACCGGCGTCAGCCAGTCGCTGCTCGGCACGACCAAGCGCGCCGACGGGACCGAGCAGCTCACCTACAACGGCCACCCGCTGTACTACTTCTCCGCCGACACCGGCTCCGGGATGGCCAAGGGGCAGGGGACCAAGGCGTTCGGGGCCGACTGGTACGTGCTGAACGCCAAGGGGTCCAAGATCGACAACGACTGACCCGGGTTGCCATCAGCCGGGGCAGGCGGCCGAACGGGCCTTGTGCCTGCCCCGGCGCACGGCAGGGGGCGCTGGATAATCTCCAAGAGCGTCCCTGACCGTGCAACGAAAGGCGGGCCGTGCTGCGTACCCGGCCCGACCTGGAACTGGACCGGCGCATCGCGGCGCTCGCGCTGCCCGCGCTCGGGTCGATCGCCGCCGAGCCCGCCTACGGCCTGGCCGACACCGCCATCGTCGGGCACCTGGGGCGGACGCCGCTGGGTGCGCTGGCCATCGCGACCACCGCGCTGACGATGACCGCCTGGGTGGCGATCTTCCTGACCACCGCGACGACCTCGGCGGTGGCCGGGCTGGCGGCGGCGAGGGACCCCGGCCGCGCGGGACGCTCGGCCGGCGCGGCCTACCTGGTGGCGGCGGCCGGCGGGATCGTGGTCGCGGTGGTCGTGGCCGTGGCGGCGCCCTGGGTCGCGGAACTGCTCGGCGCCCGCCAGGAGGTGCTGGCCGGCTCGGTCGGCTACCTGCGGGCGTCCGCCGTGGGGGTGCCGTTCCTGTACCTGTCCTACGCCGGGAACGGTCACCTGGTCGGGCTGGCGAACGCGCGCACGCCGTTGCGCATCGCGGTCAGCGCCAACGTGCTGAACGTGGCGCTCGAGATCTTGCTGGTGTACGGCCTGCGGCTGGGCCTGCTCGGCTCGGCCTGGGGCACGGTCATCGCCCAGGCCGCGGCGGCCGCGTGGTACGGCGCCGCCTCCCGGCGTGCGGCCGTGCGGCCCCGCCGGCCCGGCCGCGCCGAGGTCGCCGCCCTGCTCAGGGACGGGCACCAGCTGTCGGTGCGGACGATCGCGCTCGGCGTCGTCCCGCTGACCACGACCGCGATCGCGGCCCGGCTCGGTCCCGTGGCGCTCGGCGGCCAGCAGATCGCGATGCGGGTCTGGTACCTGCTGGCGCTGCTGCTCGACGCGCTGGCGGTGCCCGCCCAGGTCTACGTCAGCTCGTCGCTCGGCGCCGGCGACCCGGACGGCGCGCACCGGGTCGGGCGGCGCTGCCTCCGGCTGGGCCTGATCGCCGGGATCGGGATCGGCGTGGTCACCGCCGGGCTGGCCTTCTGGGTGCCCGCCCTGTTCACCGCCGACACCGCGGTCCGGCACGCCGCCACGGTGGCCCTGCTGGTGGCGGCGCTGACCCAGCCGATGGCCGCGCTGGCCTTCGTGCTGGACGGCCTCATCCTCGGCCTCTCGGACTACGTCGCCATGCGCCGCGCGATGATCCTCGCTATCGCGGCCTATGTCCCGGTGGCAGCGCTGGTGCTGGTCTTTCACCCGCTGGGCCTGCCCGGGATCTGGGTGGCCCTGGGCCTCTGGCTCGCGGCCCGCGCCGCTCTGCTCGGACGCCGCTGGCAGGCCCAGTTCGGCCTGCCAGCGGCTGCGTGATCATCCGGTCCGCACCCCGAGCGCGCCCCTGTGACGCTCGGGCGGCGGCCGGCCGGCCTGCCTCAGTCGGCCTGGATGGCGGGTATGAGTTCGCGGGCCGGCTGCGGCCCGGCCGCGGCGGTCCGCTGCGGCCGCAGCAGCGCGGCGGCGACCGCGGCGGCGGCGGCGACCAGGCCGAACGCGATCCAGAAGGCCAGGTGGTAACCCTCGGTCAGGGCGACCGCGGCCGGCCGGTGCTGCGCGATCAGCGCGTTGGTCCGGGAGGCCGACACGGTGGCCAGCACGGCCAGGCCGAGCGCGCCGCCGATCTGGGCGGTGGTGTTGACCAGGCCCGAGGCCAGCCCGGCGTCCTGCGGGGTGGCGCTCGACATGGCCAGCGTCATCAGCGCCGGGAAGCACAGGCCCGCGCCGGTGCCCATCAGCACCGTGACCGGGAGTACGTGCACCAGGAAGGAGCCGCCGTGCGCCGGGGCCAGGGCGAACAGGCCCAGCCCGGCGGCGATCAGGCCGAGGCCGGGGAACAGCAGGGTGCGGGCGCCGAACCGCATCACCAGCCGGTCGGTGTACCGCACCGACAGGACGCCCATGACCACCGCGACCGGCAGGAACGCCAGCCCGATCTGCAGCGGGTCGTAGCCCATGATCTGCCGCAGGTACAGCGAGCCGAGGAAGAACATCCCGAACATCCCTGCGGTCCCCAGCACCTGGACCAGGTTCGAGCCGGTCACGTTGCGGGATGCGAAGATGCGCAGCGGCATCAGCGGGTGCCGCGCCGTCTTCTGCCGGACGATGAAACCGGCCAGCAGGACCAGCGTCCCGGCACCCAGGCCGAGCGTCTCGCCGGCCAGCCAGCCGCGCTGGGCGGCCGGGCCGACGATCGTGTACACGGCGAGCATCATCGCGCTGGTGATCAGCACCGCGCCGGGCACGTCCGCGCCCGCCCGCAGGCCCGCGCCGCGGTCGCGGGCGATGGTGCGCCGGGCCGCGATGGCCGTGATCACGCCGACCGGCAGGTTGACGAAGAAGATCCAGTGCCAGTTCAGCACCTGAGTGAGGATCCCGCCGGCCAGCAGCCCGACCGCCGCGCCCGCCGAGGCGACGAAGGCGAACACGCCGATCGCCTGAGCCTGCTCCCGCGGCCCGGGGAACATGGTCACGATCATGCCCAGGATCACCGCCGAGGTCAGCGCGCCGCCGGTGCCCTGCAAGAACCGCGCCACGATGAGCATCTCCTGGTTCACCGCGAGCCCGCAGGCCATCGAGGCCACGGTGAAGATGGCCAGTCCGGCCAGGAACACGTCCCGGCGGCCGGCCAGGTCACCCAGCCGCCCGGCCAGCAGCAGCAGCCCGGCGAACGCGATCAGGTAGGCGTTGACCACCCAGGCCAGCCCGGCCTGGGAGAACCCCAGGTCCGCCTGGATCGTGGGCAGCGCCACGTTCACGATCGTCATGTCCAGCACGATCATCAGCATCCCGGTGCACAGCACCACCAGGGCGATCCAGCGACTACGGTCGTTCATCGGTCTTCCTCTCGCGAAATGCGTTCGATGTGCAGACGACGGCCCTGGCGGAAAATCAGCGGAAACCAGCGGACAATCACCGGCCGCGCCCGCCCCGACCTGCCGATAGCGTGGTGCCCGTGACGACACCAGACGACGACCAGGCCGGATCGCACCCGATCCTGGTGGGGCGCAAGGTCACGCTCAGGCCCGGCCGCCCGGGTGACGCGCGGAAGCTGCGGGCGATCCTGGCCGAGCCGTCGGTGTCGCGCTGGTGGGCCGAACCCGATCCGGTCGAGGTGATCGAGGAGGAACTGCGCGGCGACGACTCCGCGGTGCTGCTGGTGGTGGAGATCGACGGGAAGGTCGCCGGGGGCATCCAGTACAACGAGGAGAACGATCCGATGTACCGGCAGGCGGGGATCGACATCTACCTCGGCGGCCGTTTCCAGGGCCGGGGCGCCGGGACCGAGGCGGTCCGGCTGCTGGCCAGGTTCCTGTTCGAGCAGCGCGGCCACCACCGGATCACGACCGACCCGGCGGCCGCCAACGAGCCGGCCATCCGCTGCTACGCCAAGGTGGGCTTCCGCCCCGTCGGCGTCATGCGGCAGTACGAGCGCGGACCCGACGGCACCTTCCACGACGGCCTGCTGATGGACCTGCTCCGCGACGAGCTCACGCGGGCGTGAACAGCGTCAGCTGCATCCCGTCCGGTGCCCTGACCCGGGCGTTGACGTCTCCCCACGGCGCGGTGACGGGCTCCGCGACCCGTTCGGCCCCCGCGGCGATCAGCCGCCCCGCTACCTCCACGCTGTCCCCGACCTGCAGCGCCAACCGGACCGTGCCGGAAACCCGCCGGCCGGCCTCGATCTCGTCCACCGCCTCGGCCTGCGCGTGGTCGAACAGTTCCAGCGTGGCCCGCCCCGCCTCGAGCACGATCACCCTCCCGGTGTCCGAACTCCAGTCGGCGATCTGCTCGAGCCCCAGCGCGTCGCGGTAGAACGCCACCGCCCGGTCGAAGTCCTCCACCGTCAGCGCGACCCGCAACTCCGTCACTTCAGCCATGCCCTCATCGTGCCGTATTGACCAGCCGGACGACGCGCTCCTAGAGTCGCTGGAAGCCGACTCGTCCAGGGAGGCCCGCATGGCTGTCCGTCCGCCCGGCCACGACGACCTCGCGGCGATCGCCCGCGGGTACGGCATGCACCTGAGCGACGAGGATCTCGGCTCGTTCGAGCCCCTGGTGGCCGGGCTGCTGTCCTCCTACGACGCGGTCGAGGAGCTGTACCAGCAGACCGCCCCGCAGCCACCCGCTGACCGGACCTGGAAGCAGCCGGACCCGGCCGAGAACCCGCTGGGCGCCTGGTACGTGCGGACCGAGATCGCCTCACGCCCTGACGGCCCGCTGGCCGGGCGCCGGGTCGCGATCAAGGACAACATCGAGGTCGCCGGCGTGCCGATGATGAACGGCTCGCGCACCCTGGAGGGCTTCGTGCCCAGCCGGGACGCGACCGTGGTGACCCGGCTGCTCGCGGCCGGGGCGACGATCACCGGCAAGTCCGTGTGCGAGGACCTGTGCTTTTCCGGCGGGAGCCACACGTCGGTGACCGGCCCGGTCAGGAACCCGTGGGATACGGACCGAACGACCGGCGGCTCGTCGTCAGGAAGCGCGGCCCTGGTCGCCTCGGGGGAAGCCGATCTGGCGATGGGCGGGGACCAGGGCGGTTCGGTGCGCATTCCCAGTTCGTGGTGCGGCACGGTGGGGCACAAGCCCACCCACGGCCTGGTGCCGTACACCGGGGCGTTCCCGATCGAGTTCACCATCGACCACCTCGGGCCGATCACCCGCACCGTGACCGACGCCGCGCTGATGCTGAACGTGATCGCGGGCCGGGACGGCTGGGATCCGCGGCAGCCCGCCGACCTGCGGCCGGAGGATTACGTCGCGGCGCTGAACCAGGACGTCACCGGGCTGCGGGCCGGCCTGGTGAGCGAGGGGTTCGGTATTCCCGACCTGTCCGAGGAGCGGGTGGACCAGGCCGTCCGGGCCGCCGCGGGCCGGCTGCGCGAGGCGGGCATGCAGGTCGAGGACGTCAGCATCCCGTGGCACCGGCACGCGATGCACGTCTGGAACGTGATCGCGACCGACGGGGCCACGGTGCAGATGGTCGACGGGAACGCGTACGGCTGGAACTGGGACGGGCTGTACGACCCGGAGCTCATCGCCTACTACGGCCGGCAGCGCCTCGAGGTGCCCGACGCCTGGTCGGAGACTGTCAAGCTGGTCGTGCTCGGCGGCCGCTACTCGGTGGAGAAGTACCAGTCGCGGCACTACGCCATGGCCAGGAACCTCGTCTTCGAGGTGCGCCGCCACTATGACGAGGTGCTCAGCCGCTTCGACGTGCTGGTCATGCCGACCCTGCCGATGGCGGCCACCCTGATTCCGGCCGCCTCGGACCCGCGCGAGGTCCAGATCGCCCGCGCGCTGGGGATGATCCCCAACACCGCGCCGTTCGACATCAGCGGCCACCCGGCCATCAGCGTCCCGGCGGGCCTGGCGGACGGCCTCCCGGTCGGGATGATGATCGTCGGCAAGCGGTTCGACGACGCCGCCTGCCTGCGGGTGGCGCACGCCTTCGAGCGGCTGTCCGGCGGCTTCCCGGCCCCGCCCGGCGCAGCTGGCCCAGCGTAAGCCGTGGCCGTCCCGCGGCTGATCCTGATCGAGGGCATGATCGGCTCGGGCAAGACGACCACGGCCGGGCACCTCGCGGACTGGCTGGCCCGCCGCGGCGAAGACGTGCGGGCCTTCGACGAGGGCGCCGCGGATCATCCCATCCGGACCAGGCGGGTGGACGAACTGCTGGCCGTCCCGGCGCCGGGCGACCCCGAGGCGTATTCGGCCAGCCAGTGGCGCCGGCTGGCCGAACGCTGCCTGCGCGACGAGCAGACCATCATCTGCGAGAGCATCTTCCTGCAGAACTCCGTCATGCCCGCCTTCATCGACGGCGCTCCCGCGGCCACCGCGGCAGAGATCTGCGCCGGGATCCAGCGGCAGGCGGCACCCGCCGAGCCGTTCCTGGTCTACCTGCGGCCGACCGACATCGCGGCCGCGATCGCGCGCGTCCACCAGGCCCGCGGGGAGCCGTGGTCCTCGCGGAACCTCGCCTTCGTGCAGGACAGCCCGTGGGCCCGCCGCCGCGGCCTGCGCGGCCGCGCTGCCGTCGTCGGGTTGTACCAGGCCTGGGAGCCGGCGGCGGCCGAGCTGTTCGACCGGTACCCGTTCGGCAAGCTCATGGTGCCCGACCCGCAGCACGACTGGCCGGCCGCCCTGCGGGCCGTCCGCGCCGCCGTCCGCCCCTAGATCTGGTGCATTCGTGCTGGTTGAGGCAGTATGGACCGGGTGGGGGGAAGCCACGCTTAAGTCGTTGCCCCCATGACGGCATCCAGGACCAGGGGGGTCATCGATGAGCTACGCCGAACCCGGCCTGTCACCACGCGGCGTGACGTTCGCCGCGCACACCTTCGCCGCGTGGACCCGCGCGGATCCCGAGGATGTGTGGACGGCCCTGACCGACCCGGGCCAGACTCCCGAGTTCCTCTACGGCCTGGCGGCGGACTCCACCTGGATCCCCGGAGCACCTATCAGTTTCCGCCACGGCGAGGATGTCCAGGTATCCGGCCGGATCCTGTGCGTCCAGCGCCACGAGCGCCTGTCCTACGTGCTCCAATCCGCGCCGGACGACCCGCCCGTGTACCTGACCTGGATGATCAGGCCGGGACCTGGCGGGTGCACGATCCGCCTGCAGATCGACGAGATCGACACCGCCGACTCCCGTGAGGAGGCGGAAGATATCTGGCTGCCCGTCCTGGAGGCCCTGCAACAGCTGGTGAATCCGGGCTCGTTACCGCCGTCTCCTAACGGTTAAGCTAGATATGCTCTAAACATAGAGTCGAGCTAAACTTAGGGTAACAAAGGTGGGTCTTCGCGAGCTCAAGAAGGAGCAGACCCGGCAGCTGATCGCGGACACCGCGTGGCGGCTGTTCGCCGACCGGGGCTTCGACAACGTGACCGTGGCCGAGATCGCGCGGGAAGCGCAGGTCGCCGAGGCGACGGTGTTCAACTACTTCCGCAGCAAAGAGGACCTGTTCTACTCGCGGTTCGAGGCGTTCAGCGCCCGGCTGGCCGACGCCGTGCGGGACCGCGACCCCGGCGAGCCGGCCCTTGCCGCCTTCCGCCAGGCCTTGCTGCAGGAGGGCGGCCTGCTCGCCCAGGCCGAGGCCGGCGATCAGCAGGCGCTCGCCCGGCTCCGCACGGTCAACCGGGTACGAGCGGGCAGCCCGGCGCTGCTCGCCCGCGAGCAGCAGGCGATGGCCCGCAGTGCCGATGACCTCGCCACGCTGCTGGCCGCCGAGACCGGTGCGCCGCCCGATGACATCCGCCCGCAGGTGGCGGCCAACGCCCTGCTCGGCCTGCAGCGGGCGATGATCGGCTACGTGCGCGGCCGGATCAGTTCAGGCGAAAGCATCGACGGGCTCGCGGCCGATGTCCGCAAGCTCACCGCCGAGGCCTTCGCGCTGCTGGAGAACGGCCTGGCCGGCTACGCGGTCAAAGCTTGACGCCGTAGGTCCGCTCCAGCTCCTCGATCCAGTCGTCGGCGATGGTGATCCCGTAGTCCTCGGCGAGCTGGTAGTACTCGGCCGCCGGGCGGTGCGCGGCCAGGATCGGCGCCAGCTTCTCGAAGTACTCCCCGAGCCCGGCCGGGCTGAGGATCTCGGCCACGGTGGCCGGCGTGCTGCCCGCGTTCCACATGGCGTGCGGCACGCCGCGCGGCTTGACCAGGTACGCACCCGGCCCCGCCTCGGACACCCGGTCTCCGGTCCGTACCCCCACCGTCCCCGACAGCACCAGCGAGAACTCATCCTCGCGGGCGTGGCTGTGCGGCTTGACCAGGGTCCTGGGCGGGATCTCCACCTCCAGGACGGCCAGCCGCCCGCCGGAGTCCCCGCTCATGAGGGCGGCCCCTGTAGCGGGCCGATATGCACGTGCGCCAGCCGCCAGCCCTCGCCCTCCTGCACGGCCACCAGCGTGACCCGGAACCGCCCCGAGTTGCCGGTGCCCTGCCAGCTGGTCTCCTGGGCCAGCAGCCCGTCCAGGGCGCCGGCGTCGTTCCGCTCCTCCGCGGCCGCCCAGCCCTTCACCAGGTCAGGCACCCCGTTCTGTGCGGTCATCGTGACCTCCCTCCGTTGGCCCTCAAATATAGTGCAGCTCCAAATTTAGTGTCACTCCATATATAGCCCGGTGAGCGGCGGCTCCCGCCTGACCGGATCGGCGCCGCTTCCCATCCCGGCCGCGTACTGCGCCTCCCCGGCCCCCGCTGAGCAGGAGCTATCGTGTAAGGGTGGCTGAGCGCAGGCGCCGGGTGCCGATCGGTGAGCGGGTGACTCAGGCTCACCTGGATCATTTCTGCCCCGGCGGGGTCGGCCTCCCGGTCACCGATTCCGGCCCGATCGGCCTGGGCCCGGCCGGCGATCCCCCGCTCGGCTCGGAGGCCAGCACGGCCCGCTCCGCCAGCGTGCCCTGTGCCCGCTGCCAGAACCCGGTCACCCCCGCCCAGGACGCCCGCCGCCGCGTCACCGGCGCCTGGGTCCACGAAACCTGCCCGCCCTGACCCCGCCACCCATCAGTTGGCAGGCACCCGGCCGGCCAGCCGCCCGGCCAGGTCGACGCCGGTGATCGCGCCGCTCGCGTCGCGGGTGAAGAAGCCGCGCTGGCCCGCGTACTCGCCGCCGGTGACGATGTACTCGTCGCGGGGGAGCAGGCCGACCTCGAACGGCGCCGGGTCCGGCGGCGGTTCCTTGTCCGCCGCCGCCCGGATCTCCAGCTTGATCCGGACCTCCATCCGTAGTGCCATCCGCTGGCCCACCCGCTGGCCGGCCCCGGCGATCCCGACGGTGAACGTCATCACCTCGTTCTCGTAGCGGCCGGCCACCTCCCGGGCGCGCGCCTCGTCGAACGGCAGCGGCTCCGGGTCGCGGTCGGTGATCCCCAGGTAGTCCTGCAGCGCCCAGCGGATCACCGCCTGGTTGAACGGGATGCCCTCCGGGCCCTCGTTGCACAGCGCGACGACCGCGAAGCCGCGTTCCGGCACCAGGAGGAGGTCGGCGAACTGGCCGTTGGCCGACCCGCCGTGCCCGGCGGCACGCGCCCCGTCCACATCGCGCAGGAACCAGCCGATGCCGATGGCGTCACCCAGGCTTCTGGCCCGCAACGCCGTCGTCGGCTCCCGCATTTGCCGCAGCACCACGGCCGGAAGCACATCGGGCCCGCCGGAACCCAGGTGGAACCGGGCCCAGCGCAGCATGTCGGCGGCCGAGGACGCGATGCCCCCGCCGGGGTTGTCGCCGCGCGAGCGCCGCCACAGCCGGCCGATCGACGGCGTCCCGTCCTCGCCGCGGTTGTGGCCCACGGCGAACCGCCTGGTCATGATGTCGTCGCGGTCGAAGAAGCTGCCGGACAGGCCGGCCGGGTCGAAGACCAGCGAGGCGACCGCCTTCTCGTAGGTCAGCCCGGTGACCTTCTCCACGATCCGCCCGGCCAGGTTGAACCCCGCCTGGCTGTAGGAGGGCCGGGCCCCCGGCGGTGCGACCAGCGGCAGCCCGGCCAGCGCGGATACGTAGCGGGCCAGTGCGTCGTCCCCCTCGCCGAAGTCACCGATGACCCCCCAGTCCAGGCCCGAGGTGTGGTTGAGCAGGTTGAGCACGGTGATCTGATCCGCGGCCCGCTCGTCCGCCAGCACGAGTCCGGGCACGTGCCGCCGCACTGGCGCATCCAGCGCGACACTCCCGTCCGCGATCAGGCGCATCACCGCGGTCGCGGTGAACGTCTTGGTCACCGAGGCAATCAGGAACAGCGTGTCCGGCCGGACCGGCAGCGGGTTCTCCACGCTGGTCACGCCGTGACTGGCGAAGATCTCCCGCCCGTCTGCCCACACGCCGACGGCCGCCCCGGTAACGCCCAGCCCCTCCGCCGTCTCCTTCACGAACCCGGCCAGCGCCTCATCCGGCATGATGATCCTCTTTCCCCGGTACCCACTTGCACATTGTTCAAGCCCACACCCTAGACACGACTTGAACAATGTACAAGTCCAATTTCCGTGCCCTATGGTGGGCACATGCCGCGCGACACGCTGACCCGCGAACAGATCGTCGGCGCGGCCATCGACCTGCTGGACGCCGAAGGGCTCGAGGGCCTGAACATGCGCGCCCTGGGCCAGCGCCTCGGCTCGGCCGCCACCGCGGTCTACTGGCACGTGGGCAGCAAGGACAACCTCATCGCGCTGGCCGCCGACCAGGTGTGGAGCGAGATCGCGCGGCCCGACCCGGACGCGGCCGGCTGGCGGGCCGCGGCCGCCGCGATGGCCACCGACCTGTACGCGACGCTCACCCGGCACCCGTGGCTGGCGCAGGCCTTCGGCTCCCAGTTGCTGTACGGCCCGGGCAAGGCCCGGCACGACGACCACGGCCTGGCCATCTACGAGGCGGCCGGGTTCGCCGGCGAGCAGGCCGACCAGGCCGCGGTGACCGTGCTGACGTTCGTCCTCGGCCACGCCCTCGGCGCGGCCGCGGAGGCCTCGCTGACCGGGAAGCTCGGCCAGAATGGCGGCGACGGCGCGGCGCTGCTCCGCGAGCGCATGGCCAGAGCCCACGAGATCGCGGCCCGGTTCCCGCGGCTCCGCGCCCGCCTGGACACAGCCGCGGCCGGCTACGGCGCATCGCCCGAGAACAGCTTCGAGTTCGGCCTGCAGGTCATCCTCGACGGCCTGCAGGACAAGCTGGCCAGCCGCCGATGACGCACCTGCCGCCGACGACGCACCTGCTGCTGGTGCATAGCCCGCTGGTCGGGCCGGCCAGCTGGGACCTGGTCGCCCCCGCCCTGGCCGCACCCGGCCGCGACGTCACCATCCCCGACCTGTCGAGCACGATCGCGGCCGGGCCGCCCTGGTGTTCGCGCCAGGCGGAACTGATCGCCCGCGCCGCCGCGGACCGGCCAGCAGTGCTCGTCGGTCACAGCCGGGCCGGCCCGATCCTGGCCGCGGCGGGCGCCCTGATCGCCCAGGTCCGCGGCTACGTTTTTGTCGACGCCAGGCTGCCATTCCCCGGCCAGACCTGGATGGACACCGCGCCGCCCGAGCTGGTCACCAAGCTCCGCGAGATGGCTGACGCGGACGGCTGGCTGCCGCCCTGGCCGAGCTGGTGGGGCGCGCAGGCCCTGGCCAGGCTCCTCCCGGATCCCGTCATCCGCGAGCGCTTCACCGCGGGCTGCCCGCCGCTGCCGCTGGCCATGTTCGCCGAGGCGCACCCGCCGGCGCCGCGCTGGCCCGACGCGCCCTGCGCCTACCTGCGGCTGAGCGAGGCGTACGAGGACGAGGCCGCCCGGGCCACCGAACTCGGCTGGCCTGTCACCCGGCTGGCGAGCCACCATCTGGCCCTGCTCACCGACCCCGCCGTGATAGCGGAGGCAATAAGCCAGCTTCTCCGCGCCTGCCACTGACACCGAAACGCGGCCAACCTGAACGCGTCCGTCGGCGTGTCGCGCGTGACGGGTATCCTTTCTGCGGCAGAATGCAACAAGGCCCCCTTCATGTATGAGATGAAGGGGGCCTTGTCCGGCTATGGCTCCGGATCAGCCGGTTTCCCGGCCTCACGGCTCCGGATCAGCCAGTCGCCCGGCCTCGCCGTTCCCGATCGGCTGATCTCCCAGCCTCACCGGCCCAGATCGACCGGTCGCCCGACCTCACTGTTCCGGTTCGTCCGGTTGCCCGGACTCCCCGGCGCCACACGCCGCCCGCCGGTGCCAGGCACCCGCTGCAAATTCCAGTTTCCCGGCCTTTACATCGCCCCGGGGGAAACCCCCTGGATGGTGCCCGTTTCCTGCGGTGAAAACATTTCTACGCCCTCCGCCCGCGTCGCGCAAGAGCCCGCCGCAATTCATTTTTAAGTATTTTCCTGTCCACATCTTGTCCACAGAATCTTGCCGGTTATCCGCACGTTACGGCGGTTATCCACCGCCTTATGCACAGCTACTCCACAGGTCACCCGACGTAACTCCAAGAGTACCAGTGATGACCATCCGCTCCGTCTTTTCCCGACGACCCTCCGTTAATCCCGAATTCCCCGCCGCGCCCCCGTCCGCCCAACCCCCGCCCCGGCCGCGCCCCGCCCAAGCCCTCCGCTACTCCAGCTCCGTCGACCACGCGAACCACATCCACAACTCGCCCCAGCCCGCCCGGAACGCTATGGATCCGCGCACCGGCGCCCGGGTACCGGCACTACTAATCAGAAATCACGTTTGTAGATAGCCCGGCTGAAT
>Ga0335085_10010758_pt1 | contig 13653 bp, 12 predicted proteins | sample Lox_Sample_45_FD_206712 | JGI IMG/M metagenome (GOLD analysis project Ga0335085, IMG submission 206712) | Soil microbial communities from Loxahatchee National Wildlife Refuge, Florida, United States - Lox_Sample_4.5 | ecosystem: Environmental > Terrestrial > Soil > Wetlands | place: USA...
CGCCCTGCTGCTTCAAAATCGCTAGGGTTTTATTGGCCTCTGCCATCCACTCAGAGTGGGTTTCCTCCAGATCTTTGACATCGGCCGAAACTTCGCGGAGAAGTTTCCATTGCTCAGGCCGATACCAAGCAATGCCCACCACAGTTTTTTCCTTATTCCGATGTTTTTTCATTTCACTGGATCGCTTAAGTTCGGGTCTTACCGGAAATCAAAATCCGCGAACCTACAGAGCAGGTGCGCGCTACGCTCTCGGTCTGGGGTTATGCGACCCCTACAGGGTCGTCGGTGGTAGGGGTCACTTTCCGGGGGCGTTGCCCCCGGTTATTAAATTTTGCCCTTACAGGGCACAAATCCCGGCTCGCCGCTCGCTTCCTGGCTACTTCTCCCTGCCCACTGGCCCGTGACTTCCGCTAAGTCACACACTATTCAATCCGGCCCCCGACTGGTGGCTCGGCTGCTTTCCGCCTTCTGCTTCCTGCCTACTGCCCACCGCCTACTTCTGCTGCTTCGCCGCCAGCTTATTCAGCGCCTCGCCGAGCTTCTTGATTTCATCCCCGTAGCCGGCCCAATCGCCCTGGCGCTCGAGTTGGAGGGCGTGTTCGTAGTGCTGATTGGCTTCTTGGATGAGGGCCTTCATGTCGGGTTCCACGGGTTTGGAGTTGGGTGTCGCGCTGCCCGGTGTGCCGGGGGCAGGTGCCGCGGCCCCGGAAGGCGCCACAATCTGCGTCCCGGAGAGATTCAGCCCGCCTCCGAAGATCTTGGTCAGGGCGGCATCCAGCGTGGCTTCCATCACCACGTGGTCGGAATAGGCCACCAGCACGCGCTGCAATTGCGGCAGCGCCCCACCCTTCTCGGCAGCCAAATAGAGGGGTTCGACGTAGAGCACGGAATTCAGCACGGGGGTTACCAGCAGCGTGCCGCGAATCACTTTCGAGCCGCCCTGTCCCCACAGGGTTAACTGCTGCGAAATTCCCGGGTCCTGATCGATGCGCGATTCGATCTGCTGCGGGCCGTAGATGAGCTTCTGCTTGGGGAACGTAAACACCAGCACCTTGCCGTAATTGGGGTCATCGCAGCGCGCCGCCATCCAGGCAATCATGTTGTCTTTGCGGGCGGGGGTGAACGGCGCCATCAGGATGAACTCCTCGCGCGTGCCCACTTCCGCCAGCTTCATGATGGTGTAGTAGGGAGTCATGGCCGTATCGGTGACGCCGGCAGCGCTGCGGGCGACGCGCCACAAATCCTCCTTGTTGTAAAACACCCGCGGGTCGGTCATGTGGAACAAGGCGTACTTGTTGGCCTGGATGGCGAAGAAATCCTCGGGATAACGGATGTGGGCGCGCAGGTCCTTGGGCATGTCCGCGAGCGGGTGGAAGACCCCGCCGAAAATCTGCGCATAGGTTTGGATAAAAGGGTCCTCCGAATCGCTGATATAGAACCGCACCTCGCCGGAATAAGCATTAATGGTGGCCTTAACGGAGTTGCGAATGTAGTTTGCGCCGTTTGGGGTGGGCTCCGAGTACGGGTAGCGCGTGGAGAGCGTGTAGCCGTCGAGCATCCAGTAAAGCGCCCCGTTGTCTCCGATGACCATGTAGGGATCGTGGTCGTAGTAAATAAACGGCGTCAGGCGTTGGACGCGCTCCAGCACGCGGCGGTAGATCATCAGGCGGCTGTCCGGCTGGATATCCGAGGAGAACATGATGTTCTTTTCGCCAAAAGCCACGGCGAAGAGCAGGCGGCGCCAGAAGCCATCTACGGGAATTCCCCCGCTGCCTGCGTAGCTGGTATAAACGTCCTTGTCGCCCTGGGGATAATCGAATTCCGGGGTGCGCGTTTTAACAAAGCAATAGTCGCTACCGCGTTCGCCAAAATAAATTTCCGGCCGCGTCACCTTCAGTGACACGTTGGAAACGGGGGGAAGGTCTTTGATAAAGAGCACGGGCAGACCTTCGCTGGTGAATTCGTTCACCGGCCCCAGGCACAGGCCGTAGCCGTGGGTGTAGGTCAGGTACTCGTTAATCCAGTTGCGCCCCTGCAGGGTTTCCGGATTCAGCTCGCGGGGCGAAAGCGAAACCTGGCGATAGATACCGTTGATCCAGTAGCGGTCGTTGTCAATGTGCACGAAGTCGTAATAAGTGCGGATTTCCTGCAATTGCGCGAAGGTAGTGAGCAGCGGCGTGTGGTCCCACAGGCGGACGTTGCGGAACGTCGCTTCGTTCTGGCGCAGGTCGTTGAGCGTCAAGTCTTCGACAGCGGAAAAGTTGCGCTCCTCAAAGCGATCGAGCCCGTAGGCTTTGCGCGTGAACTCAATGGAATTGGCAATGTAGGGCCGCTCTTTGTCGGCTTCGTTCGGCGCTACCACGAAGCGCTGCATGAGCTCCGGATAAAACGAACCGCCCAGGATGCCAACCACCACCAGCGTGCCAATTGCCAGGAGCGGCGCGCGCAGATCGGTGGTGCCGGAGCGGACGAAGAAGATCAGGGCGGTCACCACCGCCAGCGCCATCAACACCCGCAACACGGGCAAGGTGGCGTGAACGTCCGTATAACCCGCGCCAAACACCACCCCGCGCGGCGAATAGAGCAGATCGTACATGCCCAGGCGAATGCGGTAAGCGATAAGGAGAAACAAAATGCCGCCCAGGCTCATCAAGTGCATGCGCGCCGGCTTGGCAAGCACCGGCCCCCGTGGGGTGATCCACACTCCCCCTTCCACCAGATACAGAAAGGTGGCGCTCAGCAGGCAGCCGATCAGGGTGACGAGCGCCAGGTGATAGAGAAACCAGTTGTAAGGCAATTGGAAGAGGTAGAAGCCCAGGTCCCGTCCAAAAAGCGGGTCGGCGGTTCCCATCCAGGGAACGTGCTGGGCGCGCAGATATACAAGCCAGTGCGTCATGCCCCAATTGCTTACCACGTAGCCGAAAAACAGCACGCCTCCCCAGATCAGCCATTGGAAGAGCTCGCCGAACCGTTGCAGCGGCGGGAAATCGACTTGCTCATCGTAAACCCGGTAGCTCTGCCGATGCGCCAGGCTGTGGGCGAGGAAGAGGTTGATTCCGGCCACGATAATAAAGCCCATGCCGGCAATGCCGCTCAGGTTGATCTGAGATTTCAGGATGGTCAGGTAGATGTTGCGGTAACCCTCCTGCCGGAACCACAGCCAGTCCACCAGCATGTTGACGCCGTTGGTTAGTAGGGGCAGGAAGACCAGTACGAACAGGATCAATGCCACAATAATGCGCGCACCACGATTTTTTGACATGGAATTCTCCGGGGCTATCTTCACACAGCGGAGGCAGACTGTCAAAAAGCATCGGAAGAATGGATCATCGGGTTATCGGGTCATGGAATGATTGGTGATGAGTGAGTTGCCACTTACGAAGTCCGCCGATTACCAATATCTACCCGAATTTCGTCCCTACTTCCTTTCACTTCAACATTGCGGGCGAAGCCCGCCCTGGAGTGTGCGCAGTGCCGCAACCCAAGCTGTGCCATGGCCATCTTGGCCATGCCCGAGCACGGGCAGGAGAAGCTGTGAAAGAACCACGGTTGTAGCGGCGGTCTACGACCGCCGGATTTTGAAATCAACAGCTTCGGCGGTCGTAGACCGCCGCTACAAATGGCCAATTCGATTTTTTCACAGCTTCGGATGCCCGTGGCACAAAATCTTCGCGCGCCGCGAAGAACCGCAGGATTAGTAATACCGAGAAAGAGCTTTTTGTCTTCCAAACTCCGTGCCTCCATGCCTCAGTGGTGAGATGGTTCTATCACGCAAGACAAAGACCCATGGTCAGAACCGCACTGACCGTGGCTACCACCACCCCGCTCATTCCAGCGGCCCCACTGGGCACCACTTGCCTACTCCTCCCTCGGGATTCCGGCAGAATCTGCTGGGCTCTGCCCTTCTTAAGGCCTTCTCACAATGGAATAAAATCTGGCGGGTCAGCTTCTTATATCGGCAACCGGTCCTAAAGCTTAAATGGCATCCCTCCTGCATTGGACTCGCTCGGGAGTATCAATATGGACAGTGGATTTTATGCCGCCTGCACCGGCTTGCTTGCCCAAACCGACGCTTTGGAATTGACCGCCAACAATCTCGCCAACCTGAACACCACCGGCTATAAGGGCCAATTGGAATTCTATCGTTCTCTCGAGGCCAGCATGGGAAAGCATCGCCTTACGCCCCTCAATGCCGCCGTAAACAATTACGGAGTGTTGGGCGGCGCGGCGGTGGACATGAAGTCTGGGGAAATGCAGAAAACCGGCAACGACCTTGACCTGGCGCTGGAAGGCGCAGGCTTCTTCGTGGTCAAAACCCCGGCCGGGTTGCGTTATACCCGCAACGGGAGCTTCCACACGGACGCGGACGGCCGCCTACTGACGGCCACGGGCGATGCGGTAATGGGAGATCAAGGTCCCATCGAATTGCCCAGCGGGACGGTCACCATGGGCTCCGACGGCACGATTTCGCAGGATGGGGCGGTGGTGGCCAGCTTCAAGCTCGTGACCTTTAAGCCCGGCACAGCCCTTGCGGCGGAGGGGAATTCTTATTACCAGGCCCCGGCCGGCTCTGACCAGCCCGCTGAAGACGCACGCCTCTCGCAAGGCATGCTGGAAAGCTCCAATTTGAATCCCATCGTGGGTGCGGTCAGTTTGATGACGCTGCAAAGGCACGCGCAGCTTCTGGAACAGGCCATGTCGATTTTCCATTCGGTCTTCAATAACGCGCCGGGACAGGATCTGGCGCGGGTGTCGTAGGGGCGAGTTGCGCTCGCCCGGGCCGGATACAGGTCGACCCTACATAAGGAGACGCAATGTTTCGAGCTCTGTACACCGCCGCCAGCGGCATGCTGGCCCAGCAATTGAATCTTGATAACATCGCCAACAATCTGGCGAATGCCAGCACGGCCGGCTTTCGCGGGAGCCGCTTGCAGTTCCAGGATTTGATTTACCAGGAAATGGTGGTGCCCGGATCGGCGGCCACGCAACAGACTACGGTTTCCACCGGACTGCAAATCGGCCTGGGCACGCGCGCCTCCGCCTCGGAGGTCTTGCAGACACAGGGCGACTTCAACAACACCGGCAATTCCCTGGATTTGGCCATTCAAGGCGCCGGCTTTTTTCAGGTGAAGCAAACGAACGGTCAGACCGCCTATACACGCGCCGGCAGCTTCCACCAGGACCAGCAGGGAAATGTGGTTACCGCCAGTGGCGATGCGCTGGAACCGTCGGTGGCCATTCCCGCGGGGGCAACCAACATCAGTGTGGGGGCGGACGGCACGGTAACAGTGACCATGCCCGGGCAGACGAATGGGCAGCAAGTCGGCACCATCCAATTGGCCAACTTTCCGAATCCGGGCGGCCTGTTGGCTATTGGCAACAATATGTTTACCCCTACCACGGCCTCCGGCGATCCCATTGTGGGAACTCCCGGCGGCTCGGAAGGTCTTGGCACTTTGCAGCAGGGCTTTCTGGAAGATTCCAACATTAACGTAGTGGATCAGTTCATCCAGATGATCGTGACGCAGCGCGCCTACGAGTCCAACTCGAAGGTTGTGCAGGCGGCGGACCAGATGCTGCAAGACGTCAATAATATGTCGCACTAGGGAAGCGCGTGGCGTAATGACCGTAGTCCTTATAAGTCGATGGGTAGGATCTCTTGCGTTGGTTGCGTTTGGGACGCTGGCGGCGGGCGGCTACGCGGCCGACGTCCCGCTGCCCAATTCGCATGCATCACCCCGGCCCGACCGTTCCTTCGAGTTGCGCCGGCTATCGCGCCGGGAGATTTACGAAGCCGTCGAGAACGATTTGGCCCGGAAAGGCATCGCGGGCCGCGCGGTCCTGCGGCCTGAGGATCTGAGCATCCAGGCCTCCATCCCCATGCGCATACTGGACGCGGGCTTGCAGGTCAAGCGAATCACCTACGACCCCCTACGGCGAGAGACGGCTTTTGAGCTCAAGGCCTCGCAGGCGCCCGAGTACCTGCCCTTTAAAGTCACCACGCGGCGCGATCCGCGGACCCTTGGACTGTTTGGACGTTCCCCTGAGGATCCCGGCGGCGACCACGCTGGACGGCCGGCGGCGGGTTTCCATGGGGGTACACCGTCTGTCTCCAAGCCGGCCGCACTGGTCAGGCCGGGAAGACCCGCGATCTTGGTCATGTACGGGCAAAATGCTCGAATTACGACGAGTGTAGTCCCACTCCAGCCAGGAACGCTGGGCCAGCGAATTCTGGTTCGCGACCCGGCCACGGCGCGGGTGATATATGCGGAAGTTTCGGGTGATGGACTCTTGCAAGCGAGTTTCTAAAAGGGAGTTGGCGATGATTGCATACATGTACTCCAAAATCGGAAATGGAAACTCGCAAATGGAAACTGGAAACACGAAATTCGAAGATGGAAACCCGAAACATGCAAGGCCCGAATCGACGGCCGTGGCTAGCGTGGTGTCGCATCTTAGATTTGACAACGGGCGAGCCCCCCTCACCCCCACGACAAGCAGAGCGTGGGGCCCCCTACTCGACTCGGCAGACGAAAACGCCTCATCGAGCCACCCTCTCCCCCCAGGGGGCGAGGGCAATAAAATCGACTCTCCCCTCGCCGGCTTGGGGGAGAGGGGCCAGAGGGCGAGGGGGTCGCGGCAACCTGCCGGAGTCATACATCGCGCGGGGCGCCACACCAGGTTCTCGCAGCCCGAGTTTCGAGTTTCCCGTTTCGAATTTCGGGCTGTGCTGATGATTTTCCTGCTCGTCTTGATAAGCTACCTGTTCGCACAGCCCACCTTGGGGATGGGTTTCAAGAAGAAGGGTCCGCCTGCGAAAGACCATTTGGCCGAATACATTGAGCGCGTCAAAGGCGTCAAGGCCACTGCCCCGGTAACCGGGAGTCTCTGGACCTTGCAAAGCCCCTATTCCGATATGGGGAGCGACTACAAGGCAAGGAACATCAATGACCTGATCGTGATTCAGGTGGTGGAATCGACCACGGCGGCGGAGGATGGGGCGGTCAAGACGGCGCGGACATTTTCCGCCAGCTCGGGGATTAGCGGCCTGATGGGCACGCCTGGCCCTACCAGCGGATTGCAGAATATCTTCTCCCCGAACTCAACCCGTACCTTGAACGGCCAGGGACAGACGTCCTCGAACTCCAATCTTTCCACCAGCCTCTCCGGCCGTGTGGTGGACGTCTTGCCGAATGGATTCCTGGTGATTGAAGCCGTGCGGCAAATTTACATGAATAACCAGCACCAGACGGTCATCATTCACGGCGTCGTGCGGCCCGGCGACATTGGCTCTAACAATGCCGTGCCCTCCACTTCCGTTAGCAATCTGGAGTTAGAGTTGCAAGGCCGCGGCGTAATCAGCGATGGGGTGGCGCCTCCCAACCGCATTGTGCGGATGATCTTGAAACTCGTGGGGTTTTAGTGCCATGCGAACGAAATTACGGGTTGGCGTAATTTGCCTGCTGATGTTGATGCTGCCCGGCGCGCTCGCGGGCAAGGAATCGGCGCCGCGTAAGGTTCGCCTGGGCGACGTCAGCACGGTCGAGGGAGTGCGTGACAACCTGCTGATTGGATATGGGATGGTGGTCGGACTGAACGGCACGGGCGACCGCCAGCAGACGGTTTTCTCCGTCCAGACATTGTCAAACCTCTTGCAGAAGATGGGGATTCAATTCACGGCGTCGGCGGTGGTGGTGAAGAACGTGGCGGCGGTGTTCGTGACGGCCACCTTGCCCCCCTTTGCCCGGCCGGGAACGCCGCTGGATGTTACCGTCTCTTCCATCGGAGACGCCAAAAGCCTGGAGGGCGGGTTGCTCCTGTTTACCACGCTGCACGGCCCCGACGGACAGATTTACGCCACGGCACAAGGGCCCCTGGAGAACGGCGGTTACTCGGCGGGTGGCAGGGGCAACTCCGTTCAGGTCAACCACCCCACCACGTCGCGGATTCCTTCCGGGGGAATTGTAGAGCGGGATGCGGCCATGGACTTGAGCCACTTGACCCGGCTCTCAATACTACTGCGCGACCCGGACTTCCAGACTGCTACGGACGCCGCGGCAGCCATCGAGTCTGAGTTGGGGAAAGGCTCGGCGCGGGCGGTGGACAGCCGCCGCATTGAGATTCTGGTACCAGCCCAAAGTTTGATGCCGGTGTCGGGGATCCTCGCCAAGGTGGACAACCTGATGGTGGCGATTCACGCCGCGGCCAAAGTGATTGTCAATGAACGGACGGGGACCATCGTGATGGGACAGGAAGTAAGTTTGGGCGCCTGCTCCATTCTGCACGGCAACTTGTCGGTTGTCATCACCACAGAATTCAAGGTTTCGCAGCCATTGCCGTATTCGCAGGGGCAGACGCAAGTGGTGCCGCAAACGACGGTTAAAGCGACGGAAAGCCCCGCCCGGCGCATCGAGCTCAGGGAGGGTGCCAGCGTGGACGACTTGATCAACGGCCTCCAGGCCATCGGCGCCACCCCGCGTGACATTGTGGCCATTCTGGAAGCCATCCGCGCAGCCGGGGCCCTCCAAGCCCAGTTGGAGATCATATGACGCTCACCGCCGCAAGTCTCGCAAGTGTCTCAATCGCCAGCCCGCGGGTGGCAGGTTCCACACCGGGAGCATCGGAAACTGCCGCGCACCGAAAGCTCTGCAAAGCCGCCCAGGAATTTGAGGGCATTCTGATCGCGCAACTCATGGGGGATTTTAAGATGGGGTCCTCCTCGCTCGCCGGCGACGCCCCGCTGGCCGGCTCCGACACGCTGAATTCATTGGCGATACAATCATTGTCTTCCGCCTTGGCCAGCCGGGGAGGGTTGGGGATCGCGCGGATGCTGGTCCACAAACTTGAGCCAAGCCTGAGCAGCGGTAAGTAAAGCGATTTTCTTCGCTCTCCAGACCTCCAGCTTGCCGATCCTCCATCCGGACTTTTGCAAATCCGACCTCAGTTCATGACGCCACGCAGAAAATAGCAGTAAACCCTTTTGAGGAGAGAAGTAATCTAAACTCCTGACGCTTCGGGGCAGTGAGACCTACATCGAGGTTCGTGAGTAAGCGAAAGGAACATCATGCGGCGGGAGTATCACCAGCACGGCCCTAGGTCTATATATCCGCTTGAGCACTGTTTGCTATTGTTGCCGATGTTCCTAGCTATATTGGAATTACCATCATTGCGCGCGCAAGACGTTCTGACCTACCACAATGATAATGCACGCACCGGCCAGAATTTGAGCGAAACGATTCTGACGCTGAGCTCCGTTAATTCCGCACAGTTCGGAAAGCTCTTCCAACTCAGCGTGGACGGCAAGGTGGACGCGCAGCCCCTCTACGCCGCAGGCGTGAACTTGACTGGCCAAGGCAGCCACAATGTGCTCTATGTTGCCACCGAGCACGATAGCGTTTACGCCTTTGATGCCGACACGGGCGCGCAACTTTGGCGGGTTTCATTGCTCGGCGCCGGCGAGACCACGTCGGATGATCACGGTTGCGGGCAAATCATCCCGGAAATAGGGATTACCTCCACACCAGTGATTGACCGCTCCAGCGGGCCGCATGGAACGATTTACGCAGTCGCGATGAGTAAGGATTCGTCAGCCGCCTACCACCAGCGGCTGCACGCTCTCGACATGACCATCGGGTCGGAGGAATTCGGCGGCCCCAAGGAAGTGCAGGCGACTTTCCCGGGCAAGGGGGATAACACCAATGGCACAAACGTTATCTTCGATCCCGGGCAATATGCGGAGCGCGCAGGACTGCTGCTGTTGAATCAAGTGATCTACACCGGCTGGACGTCACACTGCGACCAGGGTCCGTATACAGCCTGGGTCATTGCTTACAGCGAAAGCACGCTGAACCAGGTCAATGTTCTCAACCTGACCCCGAACGGCCACGAAGGGTCCATCTGGATGAGCGGAGCGGGATTGGCGGCAGACTCGACGGGGAACATTTATCCGTTGATTGCCAACGGCACCTTTGACACCACGCTCAATGGCAGTGGATTTCCTTCCCAAGGTGATTACGGCAACGCCTTTATGAGGCTTTCTACTGCCAACGGAGGCTTGACGGTCGCCGACTACTTCACCATGTCGAACTCGGTTTCGGAATCCAATGCCGATGAGGATCTGGGCTCCGGCGGCGCCCTGGTGCTTCCCGACATGACCGATGCGACCGGCGCTACGCGCCACTTGGCCGTCGGGGCGGGTAAGGATCAGGCGATCTACCTGGTTGACCGCGACAAACTGGGAAAGTTCAATTCCCAGGGAGACAGCATCTACCAGGAACTCCTCCGCGCGTTGCCGGGAGGAATCTGGAGCATGCCCGCCTACTTCAACGGCCGCCTTTACTTCGGGCCTGTGGGCAACAACCTCTTGGCTTTTCAATTCGCAAACGCCCGGCTCCAGACGACTCCCGTTTCATCTACGACGACCAGCTTCGCCTATCCCGGCGCGACGCCCAGCGTCTCGGCGAATGGCACAAGCAACGCGATTGTCTGGGCGACGGAGAACACCAGCCCTGCCGTTCTCCATGCCTATGACGCAACGGATTTGTCCCATGAACTCTACAATAGCAGTCAAGCAGGCACGCGAGACCCATTCGGAGCGGGCAACAAGTTCATCACGCCGACCGTTACCCATGGCAAGGTCTATGTGGGCACGACGAACGGCGTCGGCGTTTTTGGACTGCTAAGTTCAGGGGCGGACTTCGCCATGAGTGTCAGCACAGGGAGCCCGGCATCGGCCACCGTGGCTCCCGGACAGACAGCGCAGTATGCGCTCAGCGTTGCGGCGATGGCAGGATTCAACCAGGCTGTTTCCTTCACCTGCAGCGGGGCGCCCGCGGGTGCAAACTGCTCGGTCTCCCCGGCCTCTGCCACCCCCAGCGGCAGTTCTGGCACGCCGCTGATGGTGAGCGTCTCAACGACCGCCGCCTCGCTGGCGGTGTGGCGGCGATGGCGGGGTCAAAATGCCCCTTTGGTGATGATGGGGTTGTTGTCCTTGATTCCGCTGGTGTCTCTGTTCCTTGCGGCAAAGCCGGGCCGCGGGCGAGCCTCTGCCGCTCTGCGAGCCTGCGCGCTGGCGGTCACCCTCGGGTGCGCCGGATGCGGCGGGACCGGGGGCGGCGGATCCGTTCCAATGTCCAATCCCGGAACTCCGGCAGGCACCTACACCCTGACCGTTACCGGGAGTTCGACCTCCAACTCCACCCCGCTGACGCACAACGTGCCACTGCAGCTCATCGTGACCTGAATTGTTCGGGGATAACGCTGCCTAAACTGAGCGCGATAGTTGTCGCGCACGCAACTTAATCCGACCAAGCCAGATAGCCTGGAACGATCAGGCTTACCACCGGCACGATTGAAAGGACTCCCCACCAGTAGGGCTTCTTGCGGGCTTCGGCAATGGCCATCCAGAGCAGGGCCATAAATACCATCCCGGCAAACGGCGCCAGGCAGAGCAATCCCCACCAGTAGGGCTTCCTGGCGATATTCGCCCACAAAACAAGATTGCCGATGGGGATCCATGCCAGCCAGCCGTTCCGGGTATTGGTTTTCCTGGCAATAATTTGCGTGGTCAAAGCCCAGTAAATGTAGAAAGGGATAACAACCACAACGCCCAAGAGTAGAAAGTAGGCCCCCAAAGCCTCACCACCCGGCACCTCCTGTGCATAGATGGGGGACACCCAAAGTAAGGCGATACCGGCAAGCCAAGACGGACGGGGGCGCGTTATGGAAGGGCGGGCAGGGGAGAATAAGCGCATGTGGGTCTCCTAAGAGTTGCTCGGAAGGGGGAAGATTAAAACGATATCAGAAGGCTAAAGTTTCTCCCCAAACCGTCGATAGGAGAATTGTAATGTTTAGGAGGCAGGATATGCGAGTTGACGCTCCTCTTTCGTTTCCCGAGAATTTGCAACCCGACAAAGTTGCACGGTCAGGGTCGCCGACCCAGCAAAACCGCTCCGCTCCGGTTGGTTCCGACCAGGACCAAACGCAACTATCTGTGGATAACCAAACCATTCAGCACTTGCAATCCGCTCTTTCCCAAGTGCCGGAGATACGGCAGGAGCGCGTGAACGCTCTTCGCCAAGCCGTGAACAGCGGCCAATATCAGGTTTCAGATCAGCAATTAAGCAACGCCATGAGCTCCGACCTGGTGGCCGGACAACTGCGACTGACCTAGTCGATAGGAGGGAGGAGTCATGGACGATTTGGCTCCTGCCCCAACCCAACGGACCTCGGATGACGGGGGCCGGAACACGCGAGAGAGTTTCACGGCGCGAAAGAAGGCTGTGAAGAAGGTGCAGGTGGCGCCTGCCAAGAGTCAGGATCCGGAACCTGAGCCAACGCCTGAACCGGAGCGTGACCACCTGCTCGACGTCTTGGCTTAATTATGAAACGTGAAGTAGAACTATACCTGCAATTGCTCGAACGGCGGCTGGCAACACTTCGGATGCTCGCAACGGATCTTGACGAGAGCCGGTCGGCCTACGTCACGCTGGATTTGCGAGCCATGCACCAGCACATTTCACGGCAGGAGAACCTCTGCACGGAGATTCGCCTGCTGGACACAGAACTGCAGAGCATGAAAGAAAAGCTGCGGGGGTTGGCGGCGGCCGGCGAAATCCCGGCAACGCTTAATGAACTGGAGGCGCAGCTTGACCCCTTATCAGCCCGGCAGCTCCATCTCTTGATGGGCGGGCTCAAAGCCATTCAGGCGGATGTGCGCAGGCTAAGCCGCGTTCATTCCGAACTGCTTCGCCGCTCCCGGCGTTCCGTCAACGTCCTGCTGAATTTTCTGGCGCACTATTCAGGCACGTATCCGGTCCCCTTGACTCGATCCAAGGGGATGCCGCTAGCTTCACTAGGGAAATAGATTATGTCGAGCCTATTCGGTACGATGTCGGTTGCTCTCCAATCCCTGTTGGCGCAGCAAGGCGCCATGGGGGTGGTCGCCAATAACATTGCCAACACGAATACGCCGGGCTACTCGCGGGAGGTTCCAGTCCTGGAAGAGGATCCCCCGACCCTCATCGGGAACACCTTTGTGGGGACGGGCGTGATGATGAAGACGGTGGAAAGCGTCCGGGATAATATCCTGAACCTGCGGATCGATCAGGAGACATCCCAGCAATCCAGCCTGAATTCTTACGTGAATTCCATGGACCAGGTGCAATCCCTGTTCAACGAGACGCAGGGGACGGGGCTGCAAACCTATCTGAGCAATTTCTTCGGCAGTTTTCAGGCTTTATCGACCGACCCGACAAGCTCACCGCTGCGCCAAGCGGCCATCACGGCGGGCCAGGATCTTGCCCAAGCCTTCAGCCAAACCGGCCAGAGCCTGGGCACAATCCAGCAGGGCCTGGATCAATCCGTGGTGCAGACCGTGCAGCAGGTGAATCAGCTTACTACCCAGGTGGCAGACCTTAATCAACAGATTCAAATGGTGACGAATGGTGGGCAGAACCCCGGCTCGCTCGAGGACCAGCGCGATGAAGTTTTGCAGAACCTCTCCGGCCTGATCGATACAGCGGTCATTTACACGGACAACGGCGCCGTCTCAGTGACCACCACCAACGGCACCCTCCTGGTGGCCGGCAACCAAAGCGATGCCCTGAGCACCCAACTCAACCCGGCCACAGGGATGCACGAGGTGATGGCGTT
>Ga0335085_10010759_pt1 | contig 13653 bp, 10 predicted proteins | sample Lox_Sample_45_FD_206712 | JGI IMG/M metagenome (GOLD analysis project Ga0335085, IMG submission 206712) | Soil microbial communities from Loxahatchee National Wildlife Refuge, Florida, United States - Lox_Sample_4.5 | ecosystem: Environmental > Terrestrial > Soil > Wetlands | place: USA...
ATTCTGCGCTTCCAGAGAAGCGACGTTGGTTTGAATTGATAGCATTCGTTGCGTCCTTGGCCCGATACTGACCCGGCATCCTGCCGGGCCCGGGTTCTCCCGTCCTTTCCTCATCAGGCGGGCGGGATGCCCGGAGTATCCTTGCAACCTACATATCGGCGGCGTCCGGTGAAACTTTAACCGCGCCCGGCGATGACGCCCATCAGACGCAGCGTTTCCATGACCCCCTCCGGTCCCGCGGCAACCAGTTCGGCGGCCTGCCGGTTTTCCGCCGCGACCGGAATGACTTCCTTCCGGATCACCTGCACATTCCGCGGCGCCGTCACTCCCAGCTTGACCCGCGTGCGCGAAATTCCGACTACCTCGATCTCGATTCCCCCGCCAATCGCGATGCACTCACCGATGCGCCGGCGCAGCACTAACATACGCGCCTCCACCTGCCATCGCTTCCCAGCCGGCAGATGGCCGCCGTATCGCCGATGGGCGGCACACACTGCACACCGCGCCGGTTATGCAGATTGATAATGACGGCCGCTGCCGGATTCGCTTCCACCACGGGTCCGGATTTCCGCAGCAGCACGAGGCACAGAACATCGCTCCCGATGGCAGGTTCGCATCCATCCGGCAGGCAGAGCATCGCCCGGTCGTCTTCGCCCAGATGCAGCTGGAATGCCGGATCGATCACGTATACAGGAAGCGACACGAAGCACAGATCATCCCTCTCCAGACTCTGCAGATAGACGAGCGGCCTGTGCGAGGGTATCTCGATCGGCGCCATCAGATGATGGTCTTCGAAACCAGGCAATCCTCCGGGAAAATAGAGCTCGCATTCGGCATTCACGGCAATGTCACCGAGCCAGGGCGAGTGAATGGTCCGATCTGTGGCCAGGGCTGTCATCCGGCGGGTTCCCGGACCAGATCCGTAATGCTGAATGCCGCGCGATGGCCCGCATTCACGATTTCACCGCGATATTTCGATCGCCCGCTGAGCCTGAGGTCAAGCCCGCGTCCGGTGGGGTACTCGAAACTCAGAACGTCACCTTCCTCCAGGTTCATCAGATCGCGCAGCAAAAGCCGGGGTCCGGCCAGCAGGACTTCCGCGTTGAGCCGCGAAGTCCGCAGCAGTCCCAGAATCCGCGCCTGTTCCTGTTCGGTGGACGCGCTTTTGCGCAGGGTCCACTGCTGATCGAACTTCTGCCGCATCATCTTGATGATGATCGACGGCATGGCGATGTTCATCATGCCGATGGAATCGCCGATGCGAATCTCGATCCCGACCGCCACCACCGCTTCAGTGGGCGCCATCACCTGCAGGAACTGCGGCTCGGTTTCGATATTTTCAATGGTGAATTCGATCGGGGTGACCAGCGTCCAGGCGTCCCGCAGGTCGCGCAGTATCAGACGGAGCAGCCCGTCAAGCAGAACCTGTTCGATTTCTGTGATTTCGCGTTTGGCATTGAACGGCAGTTTGCCGTCACCGCCCAGCAGAATCTCCAGAATGGGAAAGATCAGGGAGGAGTTGAGTTCGAGCACCGCGTTGCCGTCATATGGTTTCAGCCGCAGCGAAGCCAGACAGGTGGGAGACGGCAGGCATTCGAGAAACTCCGAGTACGAAAGCTGCTCCACGCTGACCAGATTGATGACCACGTACGAGCGCAGATACGCCGAAAGGCTCGACACCAGACTTCGTACAAAGTTGTCGTGGAGCTGATGAATCGCATGCAGCTGCGATTTGGCGATACGGTCCGGACGGCGGAAATCGAACGGAGCGGCCCGTTTGTTCGATCGATCGGCGCGGCCCTGCGTATTCCGGAAGAAGCCGTCGATTTCCTGCTGCGTGAGTTGGCGCTCGCTCATTTATCCGTTCACCCGAGATAGTCGAACAGATTCTTCATCTGTGAGATTTCCGCTTCCGCGCCCATGGCGGCCTGCTCGTCCGTCGATTCCTGTGTCAGCGCCGTCGCCGCCTGCGCCACGTCCGTATCCCGAATACCGCCGATCTGGGTCTGCAGCGCTGTCACAAGACCTGCGGCGTTGCTCTGTTCCTGCGAGAGTCCTTTTTCGGCAGTGCCGTAGTATGCCTGCTGCTGGATGACGTAGTTCGATGCGTTCTGCAGCGCGGTTATGTCGTTCGTGATGTTCGCCTGATTGCCGGCATTGAGGTCCGTTATGAGGGTCTGCAGCGCGAGAAAAGTGTTATTCGCCGTGGGAACTCCGTTGACGTCGACCGGACCGAGAATCTGCTGAGCCGTCAGCGCCTGATAAACGGTCTGGCCCTGCGGGTTCACGATGTTGCGTGTGTTGGTCTGGAGCGTCAGGGCGTCCACTCCGGTTCCGTCCGCCGCCAGGGCGTCATATTGATAGGGAGGAGACTGATCCTGATCGCCTCCGAAGATGTAACGCCCGGCCACCTGCGTATTTGCGATGGCGATGAGCTGCTGCTGGATTCCCTGCGCGGTACGGGCCAGCGTCTGATCGGTGCTGGCCGTGGCAGTGCTGCTGGCGCCCTGGGTGGCGAGCGAAATCGCGCTCTGGATCAGCGTGATTCCCTGCTGCAGCGCCTGATCCGCCGCGCCGGCTTCGGTCTGCACGTTGCTCAGGTTCGCCTGATAACTCTGGACAGAGGCGAGCGTCGAGCCGAGCTGCACCAGCTCGGGCGTCGCTGCCGGCGCGTCGGCCGCCGTATTGACCCGATAGCCCGATGACAGCTCGATCTGCGTCCGCGTTTGCTGCTGCTGCAGGCTGGCTTCTCCATTGAGGAACCACGCTGTGCCGACAAATGGTGAGCCGAGTGGTGACATTTGGGTTTATCCGGCCGTTGTTGGAATCAGATTGATGATGTCCTGGGTAAGCTGGTCGAGAATCGACACCACCTGGGCGTTGGCCTGATACGATCGCTCGAACGCTGTTACGTTAGTGGCTTCCTGATCGAGTGAGACACCGCTCTGCTGCTGCCGATTGGTTTGCGCCGCGGTCAGCGCCGACTGGTCGGCTGTTGAGGCCGCGGTGGCATCCGACAGCTGCTGTCCGACGGAGGCGGCAATGCTGCTGAAAAGACCTTCGGCCGGGAAGCCGCCGATCTGATCTCCGGGCGCGGTGGAACTCGCGAGCGCCGCCAGATAATTTGCCACTCCGTTCGACTGCGTCGCGCTGGCAGTCGCGAGATCCGCGGGCGTCAGGCCGGGGACCAATGTGAGGGTGCGCGCGGCATCGGTCGGGTCCGACTGATCCCACGTGAAGATGTTCTGTCCAGGCTGTCCGGCTGCCGTCGTGCCGTTTGAAAACGCGTTGTTGACCAGATTGGCGAAACCGGCAGCGAGCGTGTTCAGTGAGCCAGTCTGCCCTCCGCCGCCGATCAGTGCGTCGATCGTGTTGTTCTGAGTGTCCAGCACCGCGCCCAACTGACCCGAAAACGATGCCGGGGAATTTCCGCCGCCTGAAGAAGTGACCTGCGATCCGGGCGCCCCAGCCAGATTCGTCGTCAGCGTGTAGGCCTGATCGCCCAGAACCAGCGGCAATTGCCCGCCCGCGAGAACCGCTACTGTCCCGCTGGAATCTGTTGTGACCGAGATGTCCACGAGGGAAGAGAGCTGATCGAGATCGTTGCGCAGGCTGGCATCCGCCGCGGGATCTTCGCCGCCCGACGACTTGATGCGCGCATTCAGCTGCGCGATGCTCTGCGCCAGAGTATTGATCTGGCCGGTAACATTCTGAGCGCTCTGGCTCAGTTGCCGGGACTGCGTGTCGAAGCTCTGGGCAACACTCCGGAACGCCGCCGCGATACTGCCCGCCGCGGTCAGCGCAGAGGCTCCGGCGGTGGGATCGTTAGGCGTCACCGCGAGGCTGGCGAATGCCTGGCTGAACTGCTGGAATGCCGCCAGGATTCCGGTCGAGCCGGTAATATCGAACAGCTGATTGATCGGCGTCAGTTGCGAAACGCGCGTCTGACTTGCCGCCGCCTGCGAACTCGCCGCCTGTACCAGCGCATCCGTGAAAACGTTCCCGCTCGAAGTTACTATCACCGTGTCCACCGCGGTACCGGCTCCGGCCGCTCCATTGGGGTCGATGGGAGATATCGTCGCCCGCTGGGCGGCATAGCCTGGCGTCGACGAATTGGCGATATTGGTTTCATCCACTCCCAGCGCCTGACTGAAGACATTCAGCGCGCTCGATGCCGTATTGAGCGCGGAGACGAGTCCGTTCATTGCGCTTCCGATCCGGACCACGACGCGGCATGCGCCACCATTGCCCTGGTGATCGCCAGCGCGGGCACATCATAGGTTCCGGCCTGCACCTGTGCCGTCAGCTGCTGGATGCGCTCTGTGCGCTGCGCCGACATCGCGCGGAGCGTGCTCGACGGCCCCGATATGCGGATCGAGTCGCCCCCCGCGCCGTAAAGGCCGGCGCGCAGCGTACCGCGCCCCGTGCTTTCGGCCGGAGCGGGCTCATTCGATCGCGCGATCTCCGATCCCGTAACTGCCGGATCCAGTTGCAGTCTCATTCCGATCCTTTCCCGGTTACATCAGCGTGGCGGCGCAGCGCACACCGCGTTTCGATAACGCCCGCCGCAGTCGGCCCATCGCGCTCTGATGCAGCTGACATGCCCGGCTCTCATGCACGCGGAGCGCCGAGCCGATTTCGCGCAGACTCAGTTCATGGTCGTAGCGCATTCTGACCACAGTCCGATAGCGTTCCGGCAGGCGCGCCACTTCCTCGCCCAGAATTTCAGCGCGCTCATTGCGCGCCACGACAGTTTCAGGCGACCACTCGGCCGGCGCCGGAATCATTGCCTCCAGATCGGTACCGTCATCCGCGGTTGAGCCCTGCGTTGTAATGCCTGCAACCGCAGGACGCGAGTTGCGCCGCACCGCGTCCAGCATTTCGCCCCGGATACGGAACCTGGCATATCCGGCCAGCGGTGCGCCGTTCGCAGCGTTCCAGGTGCGCGTGGCCTGCAGCAGCCCCACGTTGCCGGCCTGAACCAGATCGCTCATCTCGATGCCTGAACCAGCCGGCAGTCCGGCGAGAACCCGCGCGGCCAGAATACGGACCAGCCGGCTCATATCCGCGCTGCCGCCTGAGTGAACGTCTGTCATTTCTGATGAACGAGTGGCCGCATTTCGAAAAATTTCTCAGCGTCGATACGTTTGCGGCAAAGCACTCAGCGTTGTGGCAAACACAGCATGGCCCGCCAGCAACGCTCGCCCGGCTGCCGCGTCGTGGTGCGATCTTTTTGCCGCCCACGAAAATTTTCGCTAAACTTTTGGCGCCCTGTGCCGATATTCAGTCAGCCCATGAATATCGATTCCAAACTTCTGATTGGCAACAGCTCGCCGATCGAGTCAGTCGCTTCGAGCATCAGCCTCGTAGCGAACCGCCGCTGCAGCGTGCTCATTGAAGGTGAGACGGGCACCGGCAAAGAAGTTGTCGCGCGGGCAATCCACCATTCCGGCAACCGCGCGCGCGGTCCCTGGGTGGCAGTTAATTGCGGCGCGATTCCCGAGACGCTGCTCGAAGCGGAGCTGTTCGGGCATGTCCGGGGCGCATTCACCGGCGCCGTGCAGGGCCGCGTCGGAAAGTTCGAGGCGGCGAACCGCGGCACAATCTTCCTGGACGAAATCGGCGACATGCCTCTCGCCGTTCAATCCAAGCTGCTGCGGGTGCTGCAGGAAAAGGAGGTGGAACGTCTCGGCGGCAACGAGCGTATAGGCCTCGACGTGCGCGTCATCGCCGCCACCAATGTCGACCTCGAAAAACGCGTCCGCGAAGGCAGCTTTCGCCAGGACCTTTACTATCGGCTCAATGTGTTCCGCATCGCCATGCCCGCTCTGCGCGATCACATGACGGACATTCCCGTGCTCGCCGCTCATTTCGTCGCCACAGCCTGCAGCGCCGAGAGACTGGCGACGAAAACCCTGGATGAATCGGCGCTGAAACGGTTGACGGAACACGACTGGCCCGGCAATGTGCGCGAACTCGAGAACGCGATCGAAATGGCCGTCATCCTGAGCGGCCCGCGTGAGCGAATTATGGCGACGGATATCCGGATCGCCCCGCCCCGCATCAACCGGCCGGAGGCAGCCGAACGGCTAACGCTTCCCACGGCGGGCCTCGACTACCAGCATGCCCTCGAAACGTTCGAGCTCGATCTGCTGACCCAGGCGCTCGCGCGCACGCGCGGCAACAAGACCGCAGCCGCCGAGCTGCTGCGCCTCAAGCGCACCACGCTTTCCGCCCGGATGCGCGTATTGGAATCGCGTCTGCCGTGCCTTGTGGCGTGATGGTGTTCGGATAGAAGTCCGGCAGCGTGTGACCAGCCCGGGTCTTTGAGAAAACTCAGCCGCTTCCGGCACTGCCGTTTCTGAACAGCCGTGGGAAAACTTCACGCCATTTTCGAATCGCAGGCCGATCTGCGCCCGAACGAGGTCGCGGTCGAGTTCGGATCGCAGGCGATGACCTATGCCGGGCTGGACCGGCGCGCTAATCGGCTGGCGCGATATCTTCGGGCCCGCGGGGCCGGCCGTGGCGCAACGGTGGCGATGCTGCTCGGGCGGTCGATCGATGCTTACACAACGCTGCTGGCGATCCTGAAAAGCGGCGCCGCATACGTGCCGGTCGATCCCGCTTATCCCGCCGAGCGAATTGCATGGATACTGGCGGATTCCGACGCCTGCGCGCTGATCACAACAACTGCTCTTGCGGGTCGCACAGCATTCACACGCCGTATCGTCTGTCTCGATGCCGAACGGGAACTAATCGAGGCGGAGAGCGCGGCGCGGTTGCCGGAGGATGAAGCCTCGGCGCGCCCCGAAGATCTCTGCTACCTCATTTACACTTCCGGTTCGACTGGCCGGCCCAAAGGCGTGATGATCGAACATCGGAACGCATGCCACCTGGTGGACGCGGAGCGCGAGATCTTCGCGGTGCGGCCGCAGGACCGCGTATTTCAGGGCGCGTCGCTGTGCTTCGATCTTTCGGTTGAAGAAATCTGGCTGGCATTTGCGGCAGGCGCAACGCTGGTGGCCGCCACGCCGGAGATGTGCTGCGCCGGACCCGATCTGGCGCGCCATCTGGCGGAACTCCGGATTACCGTGCTCTCCTGCGTGCCCACATTGCTGGCGATGACGGGCGACGCGCATCTGCCGGCGCTGCGCCTGCTGATCGTGGGCGGGGAGACGTGCCCGGATCAGCTGGTTGCCCGATGGACGAGCGCGGGCCGCCGCATCGTCAACACCTACGGACCCACCGAGACCACGGTGATCGCGACATACGCGGATGTCTCGCCGGAAAGGGCGGTCACGATCGGGCGCGCTGTTCGCGGATACGAAATCCATGTGCTGAATGAGCAAATGCAGCCGGCCGCTGCCGGCGAGGCGGGCGAAATCTGTATCGGGGGCCCGGGCCTGGCGCGCGGGTATCACGGCCTGCCCGCGGAAACAAGCGCGCGATTCGTCGCCCTGGGCCATAAACGCATTTATCGCAGCGGCGATCTCGGCCGCTTCGACGCTGACGGCGATCTGGAGTTCATCGGGCGCGCCGACGGACAGGTGAAGCTGCGCGGGCTCCGCATCGAACTGGGTGAAATCGAGTCGGCGCTGCTCCGCGATACGAGCGTGCGCGCGGCGGCCTGCATTCTCCGCGAGGAGCGGCTGGTGGCGTGTGTCGTGCCGCTGGAAGCAGGTTTGGATGAGGATCGCCTGCGGTCCAATCTGCGAACGTGGCTCCCGCCGTGGATGGCGCCGGCGGTCATCGAGACCTGGGACGAGTTGCCACGGCTCACGAGCGGAAAGCTGGATCATGCGGCCCTGACGGAGCCGCGCATCCGCCGCGAGCCGAGCCGGCCGGCCCCGCGTACGCTGCCTATCGACCCCGGTGAACGGAAGCTGCTGGAGATCTGGAGCGATCTCTTTGGCACACCTGCGATCACCTCTGATGACGATTTCTTCCTCGATCTGGGCGGGCATTCGCTGCTCGCCGCCCGCATGGTCTCCGAAGCCCGCCGGGATCAGCGCTTCGTCTCGCTCACCATGCGCGACGTCTACACGCACACCACCATCTCTCGCCTGGCGGCAGCGATCCGCGATCGAACGCCGAACCTTGAGCCGAAACGAAGCGCGCCACCGCCGCGCGCGTCCGGCGTCCGCCACTTCGCCGCAGGCGCGCTGCAGACCCTGAGCCTGTATTTCGCTTTTGCCGTCCGCGGACTCGAGTGGATGACTCCCTGGCTGGTTTACTTTCTTCTGGTCCGTCAGCATTCGCTGTTCGAATCCGCCGTATGGGCGCTCGCCGCGGCGATGGCCGTGTTGCCTCTGACGATCCTGATCGCCCTCTGCGCCAAATGGACGCTTCTTGGCCGCATCAGGCCAGGCCGCTATCGGCTCTGGGGTTGGTTTTATCTGCGCTGGTGGTTCGTGCAGACGCTTGTGCGCAGCGTGCCGCTGAAGCGGCTGGGCGGAACGCCCCTGCTGCCGCTGGTCTACCGGTTGTTTGGAGTTCGGGTGGGTGAGAGCGTCCATATTGAATCCGATCTCCTCGCCGCGTTCGATGTCATTTCGATCGGCGATCGCGCGAGCATCGACGAAGGCGCGTCGCTGCTCGGCTGCAACGTTGAAGACAGATCTCTTGTCATCGAGCCCATCTCCGTCGGATGCGATTGTCTGGTCGGGACGCGATCGGTTCTGTGTCCCGGCGCTGCAATGGAAGCCGGCGCGCGGCTTGAGGATCTCTCGCTGCTGCAGGCCGGCGAACGCATTCCATCGCGCCAGACCTGGGCGGGGTCGCCGGCACAGCGGTGCGGAACATCCACGCCTGTCGAGCACGCGGCTCTGCAATCCGGAAGCATGACCGCGCTGTATGCGGCGCTGATCCTCGCTTTTCCGCTGCCGGAGCTGACTCCATTCGTGCCCGGCGTTGCGATGTTGATGCGTTTCCATCCGTGGCGCGCTGCCTTTTATCTGGCCGCGCCGCTCGCCGGAGCGTGCTTCATCCTGTGCGTCATTGCGGAGACCGCGCTGCTGAAGTGGCTGCTGATCGGTCGCGCCCGCGCCGGTCGCTATCCCGTGCACGGCTCATTCTATGTAAGGCATTGGATCGTGCAGCAACTGCTCGCGTTCAGCGTGGATGTGGCGGGTCCGCTGCATTCGACAATTTTTGTGAAGCCGTGGTATCGCCTGCTTGGGGCGAAGCTGAGGCGGTTCGTCGAAATTTCGACCGCAAGCACAACCACGCCGGACCTTCTTGAAATCGCCGAAGACTGCACGATTGCCGACGAAGTCTCGCTGGGCGCTGCGCGCGTCGAGCACGGATGGCTGACGCTGGCATCTACGCGCCTTGGCCGCCGCACGTTCATCGGCAACAGCGCCGTAATCCCGGCGGGTACGGAGACTGCCCCGCAATCGCTGATCGGCGTGCTGACCGTCGCGCCCGCGAATTGCGCCGGCGGCGCGTGGCTCGGTTCACCTCCGATGCGGCTGAAGCGGCGGCACGAGTGCACGGGCTTTCCGGAAGAGACCACTTTTCGCCCCTCCCGAAAAATGCAGTGGGCGCGCGGATGCTGGGAAGCGCTGCGCATCGTCTCGCCCGGGGCCGGGTTCGTGCTGACGACTGTCGGAGTGCTTGAAACGGCGTTGAAGTTCTGGAGCGCGGTCGGGCCGGCATTCACGCTGCTGCTGCTGCCCGTGACCTTTGCGGCGTTCTGTTTTGCCGTGATCCTGGCCGTGATTCCGGTGAAGTGGATCGTTATTGGAAAATTCCGCCCTTTCGAGACGCCTCTGTGGAGCGCTTATTTGTGGCGTCTCGAATTCGTCAATGCACTCTTCGAATTCATGGCGACGCCGCTCGGGCTCGAAACTCTGCGCGGCACTCCGCTGATCGCCTGGTACCTGCGGCTGCTCGGCAGCCGCATCGGCCGCGGCGCTTACATCGACACGACCGGCTTCATCGAATTCGATCTGGTGGATGTGGGAGACCGCGCGATCCTGAATCGCGACTGCATTCTGCAGACGCATCTCTATGAGGACCGCGTCATGAAAGCCGCGGGTTTGCGCATCGGGGCGGACTGCGAAATCGGCGTCAATTCGGTTGTCCTTTACGACACTGAACTGAAACCCGGCGCGCGTCTGGGAGCGCTGTCGCTGGTGATGAAGGGCGAGGTGCTGCCGGCCGGCCACCTTTGGGTGGGAAGCCCGCTGGACAGTGCGGAGAAGGCTGTCAGCCGTCACCTCTCAGCAGTCAGCTGAAGTACGCAACGATTCGTGCGCCTAAGCGGGCAAAACCCAGCCGGTGAACGTCGCGTGTGCCATCAAAAGCGATACACTCTGACAGAGGTGAACAACATGGCGAAAACTAACGATGATCTGGCGCGGCGCGAGTTTGTGGCCACGATGTCGGTGGCGGCGGGCGTGGCGGCTACCGGCACCGCAACGGCTACCGCGGCGGAAGGCGCTGTCGATGTAGTCGAGAAGGATGTCGACATCAAAACTCCCGACGGCACCTGCGACGCGGCGTTCTTCCATCCGAAGAGCGGCACGCATGCGGGTGTGCTGATCTGGCCGGATGCATTCGGGCTGCGCCCGTCGCTGCGCGCGATGGGGAAACGTCTGGCGGCCGAAGGATACTGCGTGCTGGTGCCGAATCCGTTCTATCGCGTGGCGAAGAATCCGTTCACCGATGCCTCGAACGTCGATTTCGCCAAAGAGGGCGCGAAGATTCAGCCGTTGATGGCATCTGTCAATGCCCCCGGTAACGCCGAGAAGGACGCGACCGCATACATCGCGTTTCTGGATGCACAGAAGGAAGTGGACAAACGCAAAAAGATCGGCACGCAGGGTTACTGCATGGGCGGACCGCTGGTGGTGCGCACGGCTGCGACTGTCCCGGACCGCATCGGCGCCGGAGCTTCGTTCCACGGCGGAAATCTTGTGAACGACCAGCCATCCAGCCCCCATCTCCTCGCGCCGAAAATCCACGCGAAAATGCTGTTTGCGATCGCGGAGAGCGATGACAAAAGGCAGCCGGACGCGAGAGACAAACTGAAGGCAGCCTTTCCCGAAGCCGCCGTCCAGGTATTCGTCGGAACCATTCACGGCTGGTGTATTTCCGACATGCCGAAAACGAACGGCATGCCGACCTACAGCATGCCCGACGCCGAGCAGGCGTGGAGTGAACTGCTGACGCTGTACAAATCGGCTCTCGCCTGAACGGGTACACGCGGCGCAGGCCGCGTTTTTTCCGTCGAAGCAACGAACGCGACCGGCGTCGCGCGTACGCTAACCCGCGCCCAGCCGCTCGCGCTGCGTCGCGATTCGCTTCTCGTGATCGTCCGCGAAGCGTTTGATGCCCTTAAAAATCGATTCGGAATCCAGATGCGCTTCGGCGATCACATCCGGCTCCAGGCCGCCGGTGAGCCACTGGTTATCCCAGTCGGAAGTCAGCGAATATTCGTCCGTCAGCGGGCCGAGATCGCGCACCGGCATCACACGCCGCGTGCCGGTCGAGACTACCATCGCATCGTAAAGCGCTTCCGGCGGCAGCACCGACCGCCGATAGGCCTCGGGCTGGCGATCGAACAGATCTTCGCTGATCGCCGAGACAACCTTCACGTTGAGTCCTGATTCTTGGATGCGCGGCAGAACTTTTACCAGATTCATCGTCGAGCTGGACCCCTGCACAATCACGTACCCGTGCTTCGGCTTGCCTGCCGCAAAATCGCGAATCACGTAGAGACCCTTCGCCGCCGCCCGGATATCCGGATCGGCGAACCTGCTGCGATCCACGACCGGGAAATCAGGACGCGCCACTTCGATGCTGATGATTCCGACCTTCGGATCGCGCGCCGCAATCTCGGCCGCGGCGAAGTAGCCGGACGCCACATCGTTATAGTCCCAGAAGTTCAGGTGAATCGTCTGGCCGCGCGGGAAGAGCTTCCAGCACTGTGTGGCGAAAATGCCGAAGTGGGTGCGGCCGTCGGCTGCAGTTTCCGGCCCCGAGTGGCCCGCCAGAATATGCAGCACACCCATGCGGAACCTGCTGTCCTGATTCTGCTGGCTCCAGACGCGCGCGGGCGTGTACATGAGCGGCGTGAACGCACCGTACGTTCCGCTGAGCGCCCAGACGCCGGAGAACTTCGCCGGGTCGACGCTGGCGCTCTGGCCGATGAGTCCGATTGCCGTCGACACATTGCCCGCTTCCTGAATGGCGGCCTTGACACGCGTCCCCAGCGGATTCGTTTCCGGATCGTAATGGCCCCACAGGCTGCCATGCTCCACGTTGATCGATTCCGAAAGGTCGGCCGCCAGGGTGAAGAAGCGGTTATCGGTGACGTAATTCATCCACTTGATTACTTCGGAAATCGCGCGCCGCGCGCCCGCCGCTTCACCCGGCTTGCGGAATAAACTGACCGCGACCTGTTTCTGCGCGCCCGAGAAACGATTCGTCACCGTCAGCGTCTGCGGTTCGACCGGCAGGTTCGCCACGCGCAGCCGCTCGTCGAGGAACGGGTCGCTCTTCACATCGAACGTGAGCGGCGTGTCGTCTTTGATCGTGTCGCCAATCGAAACCAGCCGCTCAGCCAGCCAGTCGCCGAGCCCGTTGCGGTCGAGCAGCGACATCACAACATCGATATTGGTCTTGAACTGGATGAGACGTTCCTTCGGATCCGACACCGGCCCTTTGCGGATGCCTTCGAACTCCACGCCGTAGTGTTCTTCGAACGTGTGCGCCAGCGCCACGAAGTAATCGGAATTCATCTTCATCCCGTAGGGGTGACTCTGATAGCTGACGAGCTGCGGTCCGTGGCCGGGAATCCTGCCTTCGACAGCCCGCGGCCAATAACCTTTCGTAGTGCGCGCGATCAGAATCATGGGACGCCGGTCGCTCGGATCCCAGTCTTCCATCGCCTTCAGAGCGCCCACGATCTGCGCGTAATCGCCGCCGTCGCCGATGGTGAAAACGTTCCATCCGTAAGAAGTCCACTGCTCGATGATGTTGTAGTCGCGGAATTTCGATGGCACCACGCCGCCCAGCAGCACATCGTCGATTCCGGCGTTGTTATCGGAAAGAATGATGCGCAGACGCTTGCCGCACTGCAGCGCGAGCGCCTGAGTCTTCAGTTCCTGCGCGTGGCCCTCCGTCATGGCGAACTCGCCTTCGAGCGCAATGACCTTGGGCGAAACCGGCGCGCCGACGATGTCCCAGAACGCCGCTTTGCCCGCTGCCGATGCGATGCCCACTCCGGAAGGTCCGCCGTTCACGTCGTTGGTGACATCAACAGTTTCTGCGTGCCCGGCCAGCGCCTTAATGCCACGCACTTTCGCCCGTGCGAAGAGCGGATTTTCGGCGAGGCCGTGTTCGGCGAGCAAAGTCTTCATCGCACCCGCGCCGCGCCGGAATCCGAGAGCATCGATGGGAAGAATGGCGACTTTCGGATCGACGTAGTAGCGCTTGTCGCCGGTCTGTTTGTATCTGCGTTCCAGCGCCTGGCCCATAATCATCCACAGCGCGTATCCGGTCGGCACGTTGTGCCCGCCCGCCAGCATAAATTTGTCGCCGAAAGGATGCTTGGGCCGCCGGTAGTCATAACGCATGCCGCCGAGTTCCGGGCCGGCAAGGTGCGCCGCAACGTTGAATGGCGTGTAGGCCAGCGGTCCGCCGAAA